>JACDJA010000495.1_pt1 | contig 44441 bp, 37 predicted proteins | sample 7449241 | NCBI WGS metagenome assembly JACDJA01 (sample SAMN14253289, study PRJNA609438) | sludge metagenome | isolation source: initial anaerobic sludge | collected 2018-12-20 | reverse complement strand
GAATGGCTCTGGGTCGTCATTCTCGCGTGCTCTTGGCGGGAATCTGGCGACGTGGCTTGTGTGTTCACTGGAACAGGCGCAAATGGCGCTGGGTTCCCGCCTTCGCGGGAATAACTAGCTGAGCGATAGGGCTAATCAGGTCCCGGGATGACCGAGTTCGAGCTGCCCGGCGGCAGTATTCTTGGCCTCATGCCGGAGCAGGGCATTCGCAAGCTTCTGGGCGCCGCATTGCCGGACCCCGCGGCCGGAAACGGCTCGCCCAGGGCAGAGCTCTATCTGCTCATTTCCGATCCGGAAACATTTCATCAGCGCGCGCTTTCCTCCGGAGCCAGAGAGCTCAGCCCCGTGTTGCCAAGGAGCTGGGGCCACAAGGCTGGTTATCTGCTTGATCCAGATGGGCATGTTCTTGCCTTCGCTGCGGTATCCGGCGGGCATGCGGCCTAAGGAGCCTCTGCAAGCTATCGCGGGCAAGCCCACTCCACAAAAGCTCGCAAGAAGGCTGATCCCGCGCTGTAGGAGCAACTCTGGTCGCGATTGGAGCGTTGGGCAGCCGGCGATGTTTTGTGAAAGCCCGGGCGCCTTTATCGCGGGCAAGTTCGCTCCTACAAGATCAATGTATTGCGGCTGATTTTCCGCGCAGCAACGGGCTTGTTCAGAGCGGCTTGTTCAAGGGCTCCCGGGCAATTCAAAGTGGCGGCGTAGAGCCCCGGATATGCACGGTCGGGGCTTTGTCGCGGGTCACAGCGCGGTGGGGTGCACGGCCGCACCTCCGGGCGCAGCGTCGATCGGGAGCAGGCAGAATCTCCCCGCGAGGCATTCCTCCATCACAGCTCCCCCGCCCCACCACAGGACAACCCGTATGTTCGCAAGGCGCGATTTCCTGATTGCATCAACCGCGGCAACCGCGCTTGCGGCCCTGCCCGCTGCCGCCCTCCCTTCCACGCGCCGTTTCGACGCGGCGACGCGTCTTGGCGTTCTTGAGGTGGGCCAGGCGCGGCTGGGCGTGTGCTTCCTCGACACCGTCACCGGCGAGGTAAGCGGGCACCGCATGGAGGAGCGCTTCGCCCTGTGCTCCACCTTCAAGCTGGCGCTTGCCGCCGCCTGCCTGCGCGAAGCGGATCACGGTCGAATCGATCTCGATGAGGTCATTGCCTACTCGGAAGCCGACCTCCTGCCCTGGGCTCCCATCACCCGCACGAACCTCGCGAAGGGCGGCATGAGCGTCGCCGCGCTGGCGCAGGCGGCCCAGGAGATGAGCGATGGCGTTGCCGCCAACCTACTGGTCAGGCGCCTCGGCGGGCCGGCCGCCCTGACCGCCCGGATTCGCGAGATGGGCGACACCGTGACGCGGCTGGACCGCTATGAGCCGGAATTGGGCCTGGTGCTGTCTGCCGACCTGCGCGACACCACGTCTCCCCTGGCGATGGCGCAGCTCGTCGGGCGCATCACCACGGGCGACATCTTGCAGCGAGGTTCGCGGGCGCGCCTCCTGCAATGGATGGAGAACACGAACACCGGCCCCGGTCGGCTGCGCGCCGGCCTTCCTGCGGCGTGGCGTACCGGGAACAAGACGGGCACCGGGCGCGCGCAGGGAACGACGAACAAGTGCAACGATGTCGCAGTCACCTTTCCGCCCGGCGCAGGCCCCATCATCATTTCCGCCTACTTCGACAGCGGCGAGTACACGGAGCGCACCGAGGCCCGGCATGAGGCTGTCCTGGCCGAGGTCGGCAGGATCGCCGCGCAGTGGGCGGCTGGCTAGGAACCTGCGCGGTGGGCCGGCGCGGCCGGGTCGAAAGGGCCGGGAATCGGCTGCGAGGAAATCTCCGAACAAGTCGTCATCCCGGCGAAGGCTGGGATGACGATGAAGACGTGTTCAGGCCCTTCTGAGGTACCGCGCCCATTCCCGACAGGGCGGCGAGCACGCGCTGTCGGGAACGGGATGCTGCGGGTTCGGCGAACTATTTCCTGACCTCGCCGGTATGCGTGGAGAGGGCCTGCTCCAGGCCGGGCACCTGCGCCGCGCCGGCGGGAACCTGGATGCTGGAGCCGGCGAAGTCTTCGCCGATCGGCTGCACGCGCCCGCCGAGGCACTGCCCGAGGAAGCCTTCCGCGACGGCGTTGAATGCCTTGCCGTTCTCGGGGCGCTGGAAGCCGTGGCCTTCATCCGGGAAGAGCACATAGGTCACCGGAATGTTGCGCGCGGTCATGGCGTTGACGATCTGGTCGCTCTCGTCCTGCTTGACGCGCGGATCGTTGGCGCCCTGCCCGATCAGGAGCGGCTTGCGGATCTGATCGACCCGGGTCAGCGGCGAGCGCTCGGTGAGCCAGGCACGCCCGGCGTCGGTGCGCGGATCGCCCATGCGCCGCGCGAGCTGTTCGAAAAAACTGGCCCAGTAGGGCGGCACGGTGGCCAGCAGGGTGTTGAGGTTGGACGGGCCGACGATATCGACGCCGCAGGCGAACGTGTCCGGCGTGAAGGTGAGGCCGACGAGGGTGGCATAGCCGCCGTAGCTGCCGCCCATGATCGCGACCTGATCGCGCCGGGTGACGCCCCGCGCGACGGCCCAGTCGACCGCATCGAGAAGGTCGTCGTGCATCTTCGCCGCCCATTCGCCGTCGCCGGCGTTGGTGAACGCCTTGCCGAATCCGGTGGAGCCGCGGAAGTTGACGTTCAGCACCGCGTAGCCGCGGTTGGCGAGCCACTGGATCATGCCGCTGTAGCCGTAGTAGTCGCGCGCCCAGGGGCCACCGTGCACCAGCAGCACCATCGGCACCGGTGCGTTGGTTTTTCCGTCGCCGTCCGGGTCGGCGGCAGCGGGCAGGGAGAGGTAGCTCACCAGGGTCAGGCCGTCGCGCGAGCGGATTTCCTGCGGCCACATCGGCACCAGCGGCGCGCCTTCCAGCGCCGGGCGCGCGGAGAACAGGCGAGTCAGTGTGCCATCGCCGTCGCGGTCGTAGCGGTAGTACTGCACCGGCGACTCGGCCGCCGAGTAGGCCAGCACCCAGACGCGGTCATCGAGCGTGCGCGCATTGACCGAAACTTCGCCCGGACCGAGCGTCGCCAGTCGGTCGAGGTCGGCGCGGATCGCATCGTCCACGGCGGTCCACTCGTCGCGCAGATAGTTCACCGAGACCGCCTGCACCCGCCCCGTCACCGGATCGGCGAGCCAGTCGCCCACGTCGGCGCGCGCGTCCTGATGCAGCAGACTGCGCGCGCCGCTGGCGACATCGAGCGCGAACATCGCGGAGGTGTCGCGCTCGCGCGAATCGCGCAGGTAGAGCGTGGCACCATCGTCGCTCAGGCCGACCGGGCCGGTGGTCAGCGAATCCTCGAACCCGATGCTGTCGAACGGCACCCAGGCATCGCCCTTGCGCTGCAGCACATCGGCACCGCCGTCCGGGCGGCTGCGCACGGCGAAGCGCGGCTGCAGCTCGCCATCGGCAAGGTACTGGCCGATACGCTGCTCGTTCTTTTCCACCAGGCTGCGCGTGCCGTCGCGAAGATCGACCCGGTAGAGGTCGTGCCACTGCGGATCGCGGTCGTTCATGCCGACCAGCACGGCATCCGGATGGCGGTGACTGAGCCCGACCACGCTTGCGGTGGTGGCGGCAAAGGGCGTGAGATCGCGGCTCTCGCCGCTGGCCAGTTCCACCGCAAACAGGTGGAAGTTCTCGTCGCCGCCGCTGTCGCGCACGTACAGCAGGGTGCCCGGCCGGTAAGACCAGAAGTGGTTGCGGATGCCGCGCCCGGTATCGGCGGTGACCGCACGCGCGGCGGCGAGATCGCCGACCGGCGCGACCCAGACGTTCATCACGCCCTCGCGCGGCGCGACCCAGCTCAGGGTGGTGCCGTCCGGGCTGATCTGCACGCTGGCGCGCTCGGGATTTCCGAACAGCACCTCGCGGGTGATCAGTTCGACCTCGGGCGGTGCGGCGGGCGCGGCGGGGGATTCGGCGGCGGGCGGCGGCGCATCGGTTTCCCGACCGCAGCCGGAAAGCAGCATCGCGGCGGAAAAAAACAGGCAGGGCAGAAGAGCGGCTGACTGGCGCATGAGGCTGGACCTCGGGAACGGGGCCACTACGTTACCACCCGCTGCCCGCGCCGGGGCCGTGCGGCGAGGTCTTCGCGCCGGTTCTGTTGACAGAACCTGCGGGCGTTTGACAGGGTGCGGGAATCACGCTACTTGGTGGATCGTGCAGCGCACAAAGCCGCGCTGCGAACCGCCCCGACTCTCCCCACAAGAAAAGGACACACCGCATGTCACTCAAGCACACCTCGCTGTCGCTGGCCATCGTGCTGGCGCTCGCGGCCCCCGCGCAGGCGCAGGACGCCGCGCGCTCGGAAGGGGCCAAGGCGCTCGATACCGTCATCGTGACCGGTACCCGCGTCACCGATCGCACCGTGGCGCAATCGCAGTCGCCCATCGACATCATCACGCCCGAACTGCTGCAGGCGACCGGCACCACCGAGCTGGCCACGGCGCTGGCGCGGGCGCTGCCCTCGCTCAACTTCCCGCGCCCGGCCATCGCCGACGGCACCAGCGGCGTGCGTCCGGCGCAGCTGCGCGGCCTGGCACCCGATCAGGTGCTGATCCTGGTCAACGGCAAGCGCCGCCACGTCTCGGCGCTGGTGAACGTCAACGGCACCATCGGGCGCGGCTCCTCGGCGGTGGATCTCAACGCGATCCCGGTCAGCGCCATCGAGCGGGTCGAGGTGCTGCGCGACGGCGCCTCGGCGCAGTACGGCTCCGACGCCATCGCCGGCGTGGTCAACCTGGTGCTCAAGGGCGCGGGATCGGGCGGCAGCATCGCCGCGCGCTATGGCGAGTATTCCGAGGGCGACGGCCAGCAGTGGCAGCTTGCGGCCGATGGCGGGCTGAGCTTCGGCGAAGGGGCCGGCAGCGTGCACCTGACCGCCGAGACCGGCCACCAGGACATCACCAACCGCTCCGGCGCCTACACCGGCTCGGCACCGCACACCGGCAACTTCCCGGGCGTGGGCGAGGCCACCTTCAAGATCGGCGATCCGGAAGTTGAAGCGACTTCCGTGGCCGCCAACGCCAGCCTGCAGGTGGCCGACGATACCCGTTTCTACGCCACCCTGATGGGCAGCGACCGCGACATCGACTCGTTCGCCTTCTACCGCTCGAAGAACCACAGCGGCCAGGGCGCGCTGCTGGCGCAGGTGTATCCGAACGGCTATGTGCCCGAGATCAACCAGAAGTCGAAAGACCGCAGCTTCGTGCTCGGCGCCAACGGCGGCTCGGAGGGCGGCTGGAGCTGGGACGTGAGCTACGACTACGGCCGCAACACCCTCGATTTCCGCACCCAGAACACCATCAACTACGCGCTCGGTGCCAACAGCCCGCGCAGCTTCTACGACGGCTCGCTTGCCTACACCCAGCAGGTGATCAACGCGGACTTCTCCCGCCCCGTAAACATCGGGCTGGACTATCCGGCCACGCTCTCGCTCGGCACCGAGTACCGCAAGGAGACCTGGGAGCAGGGCGCCGGCGAGCCGGATTCCTATTTCGGCTCGGGCGCACAGGGCTTTGGCGGCTTCACCCCGCGCAACGCCGGCCGCCACGAGCGCCACAACATCGCCGCCTATGCCGGGCTGGAAGCGGACTTCAGCGACGCGTTTTCCGGCGGCGTGGCCGGGCGCTACGAGGACTACTCGGACTTCGGCAGCGAGTTCTCGGGCAAGCTCTCGGGCCGCTACGCCTTCACCGACGCGGCGGCGCTGCGCGCCACCGTGGCCAGCGGCTTCCGCGCGCCCTCGCTGGCGCAGCAGAACTACCAGGCGGTCACCACCAACATCACCAACGGCGTGGCCTACGAGGCCGGCACCTTCCCGGCGGCCGGGCCGGTGGCGCGCGCGCTGGGTGCCGAGCCGCTGCAGGCGGAAACCTCGCTCTCCTACAGCCTGGGCCTGGTGCTGCAGCCGACCGACGCGCTGTACTTCACCATCGACGCCTACGAGATCAGCATCGACGACCGCATCGTGCTGTCGTCCAACCTCCTGCTCGGAAGCAATCAGGCCGCGCAGGATCTTCTCGCCAGCCTGGGCATCTCCGGCGTCACCAGCGCGCGCTACTTCAACAACGCCATCGACACCCGCACCCGCGGTGTGGACGTGGTGGGCACCTGGTCGATCCCGCTGGCGTCCAGCAACCTCGACCTGACCGCCAGCTACAACCGCAACAAGACCGACGTGACCCGCGTCGCGCCCAATCCGTCCCAGCTCGATGCCCTCGGTGCCAACCTCGAACGCATGGGGCGCGACGAGCGCGGCCGCATCGAGGAAGGCTTCCCGCGCGACAAGTTCGCCCTGGGCGGCAACTGGACGCTGGAGCGGTGGACCTTCAACCTCGGTTCGAGCCGCTACGGCGAATTCACCACGCGCCACGCCAGCAATCCGGCGCAGGACCAGCGCTACGGTGCCAAGTGGGTGATCGACCTCTCCGCCAGCTACCGGCCGACCGAGAACTGGTCGTTCACGCTGGGCGCGGACAACGTCACCGACGCCTACCCGGACAAGGTGATCGCGGCCAACTCCACGTTCGGCCTGATCCCCTACAGCCTGCAGTCGCCGTTCGGCTTCAACGGCCGCTACTACTACGCGCGCGCCGGCTACAGCTGGTAACGTCGGATCGGCATGGCGGAAACGAGAACGCCCCGGCCATGCCGGGGCGTTCTGCATTGCGCCTGCCGAACTCGCCGCCGGGCGCAGGCGGGCCTGCGCCCGGCGACGACGTCAGGGCGTGACAGGCTCTTCGAAACCGTCCGCGAAAATCGCGTCGGGCAGCGGTACGCCGTCGAACACCACATCGATGGTGCAGTTGCGCACGATCGGAAGGGTGGTGAACGTGTTGCCGGCGAGCGTGCCTTCGCAGCCCGTGGCCGAGGCGATCGTGCCGCCCGCGGCCGGCGTGAGGGTGAAGCCCAGGACGTCCTCGTAGGCCGCAGTGACGGGCGAAGCCGCCGGACCCACCGTGCCCGGACCGGTCACGTTCACCTGCACCTGGAAGCTCTGGCATTCGGCCGGAACGGTGAAGTCCGGGGTCTGGTCGGTGCGGCTGTTGACGCTGCCGCTGCTGGCGGCATTGCCCAGGCCGCGGCGCGCGAAGGCGTGCCAGATGATGCACTTGTTGCCCAGGTAGGCCGGATCGGCCGCATCCAGCGCGGCGTCGGCGGCGAGGATGCCGTTGCGCCCCATCACGAAGGTCGGCCGGCAACCCTGCAGCTTGAGGCCATCGGTCACCAGCTGCAGCGCCAGTCCATTGCCGCCCGCGCGGCCGTGGATATCCGGCTCGTAGCCGTAGCGGTCCACCAGCTTGCAGCTCATATCCCACAGCATCGTGGCCCAGACCGAACCCACGCCGTGCGGCACCGACTGTGCGCTATCGGCCACGTCGGCAAAGGTGAACGGATTGACCGCCATGTCCGGCGAATACGGATAGCGCCGGATGCCGCGGCCCGTGCCGGGCTCGAAGCTCGAATAGGTGCCCACGCCGCGCGGCAGGTCGCAGACCGCGTCGGTCATGGTGAACATCAGGCCGTAGAAGTCGCTCCAGCCCTCGCCGGCCTGCTCGTCGCCGGACAGGCAGCCGGACTGCGTGCCACCCGTCAGGCGGTTCGACACGCCGTGGCCGTACTCGTGCACGATGATCCCGGCATCGAAGTCGCTGTCGCGATCCGGGAAGAGCTTGGGACTCATCGTGACCATGACCGGCGCGCCCGCGGCGGCGGCCAGCAGGGCATCACCGTCCTGGTTGCCCAGCATACCGACCACCGGGATGGTGACGCTGGCACCGCTGGCACCGGCGGCCATGCCTGCGCCGGTGTTGGTGCCGTCGTTGTTGAAGATGATGACGCCGGCGGCACCGTTCTGCTGCGCGACGAGCGCTTTTTGGCCGAACTCGCAGGAGCCGCGCTTGACCAGGGCGATCTTGCCGCTGACCGCGGCGGCATTGGTGTAGGGGCCTTCGCAGCCCAGGAGGCCGGTGGTCGGTGCCTGCACCGGCACCACTTCGCCGCTGAGCGAGGTGAAGCTGCCGCCCCAGTCGTCCGGCACCGGCGACTGGTAGGTGGCGGCGTAGGGCGCGGTGACCTCGACGCCACCGGGCGATGTCCAGCGAAACATCTGCATCCGGCCGGGGCTGCCGTCGCCGGGCGTGGAGAAGTTGGCGTTGTTGGTGCCCGAGCCGTCGAGCGCGTCGGCGCGCACCGCGTCGTTGCCCGCTCCGCCGCGGCCGAAGTTGTTCTGCTGGAAGTTGCCGGAAGGCTCATCGAAGCCGTACTGCCACAGCACGTCGTGGATGATGTTGTTCCAGTAGAAGAGGTTCACCACCGAGGCTGCGCGGTTGGTCGCGGTGGCCGGCTCCTCGCTTTCGGCCCAGGGAAAATCGAAGGTCAGCGTCTGGGTCCCTGCGTCCCACACCCCGAGCGGGCGGTTGGCGTCGGCGTCGGTATTGCTGCCTGACAGATCCCACTGCGCGCGCACGTTGTTGCCGCGGGTGTACAGCGCCTCGGGCGCGCCGGCGGCTGGGCTGGTGCGGGTGTCCTGCCAGCCCGAAGGCGAGGCGTTGGCTTCGGGCGGATTGGACACGAGGTCGTGCGAGGCACCGGGGTGACCGGGGCTTTCCACGCCCAGGCCGAAGACGCGGTACTCGGCGTTGTAGGCCGCCGCGGCCGGTGCCGCCGCGCCGTCGGCGATGTCATCGACCCAGTTGTCCTGCGCCAGCAATGCACCGGTCAGCGCGTCGAAGCGCATGTCCAGATGCTCCTGCCGGGTCTGGTAATGGTCGATCACCACGCGCCAGGCCAGGCGCAGCTCGGTGCCGACGGGTTCGTACACCAGCTCCATGTCGATCGGGGATTCCGACAGCATGCCGCCGGGATAACGGGCGTGCTGCTGGCGACCGGTCGGCGCGCGCTCGGGCAGCGGCACGTTGAAGCGATCAATGCCGAAATGCGCGGCCACCCGGGTGAGCATCTGCGGGGCCGTCAGCGCCGGCTCGCGCGCGGAGGTGCGCGCCTGCACGTTCGACTCGAACGCACTGGTCGCGCTCAGCACCCGTCCGTCGGGCATGACGTTCACCTGTGCGATCGCCTTGTAGACCGGGAGGCCATCGACGAACTGCTGGAAGAACTGGTGCGACACGCCGTTGTGGCGGGTGGCGTAGCTGCTGTCCTGGTGCCGGTACTCCAGGTCGGAGTCCGCCAGGCCGCGCGCCGCGGCCGACTGGCGCAAATAGTCTTCGGCGATGGTTTCGGGCGCGGCGTCGCGCGCCGGGGTCAGCATCAGTTCGGGGGCCTGCGCGAAGGCGCTGCCGCAGGCAAACGCGACGGCCAGCCCGATGGCCAGCCGTGTCACTGGAAAGGGAAGAGGCATTGGCATGGAGTTCCGTGGAAGGATGAGGTCGGTGCCGAAACAACCGGAGTGAGCACGTTCGCACCATCGGCAGCGGCGCGGCACGGGAGCAAGCTGCGCCCGACCCCTCGGCCGATCCGACGCCCTGGCAACAGGCCGCCCGACGTCGGGAATCCCGATGTCCTGCCGAATCCGTGTGCCCCACCCCTGAGTGCGCACCGGATTGTGTCAGCGAGCGGAAGGGCGCGCAAATGCCCCAAGTCATGCAACGCCGCTGCGGCCACCCGCGCTTGCGCCATACTCGTTCCCCCGGGCGCAGGCGTCGCCCGTCTTGTGCGGTGTGCGATGCATTGGATCATGGCGCTGGTCGGGTCGATTCTGGGCCTGGTGGCGGGCGACGGAAGCGCGGCGTTCCTCGGGTTCCTCGCAGGCGCGCTGCTGGGCTGGCAGTGGGGCCGCATTCGCGCGCTGGGCCGACGGCTGGACGCGGTGGAGGCGCGTCTGCGCGCGCTGCGTTCAAGCCAGGTGGCGCGTCAGGGCGCGCAACCGGTCGCGGAAGCGGCAGCGCCCGGTACCGCGTCGCCCAAGGCTCCGGTCGCGACATCCGACGCCGGCATTCCGCCCGCGCACGAGGCGGGGAGCGGATCGCCGGCACGGCACGCCGAGGTGAATCCAGCCGAGCGCGAAGCCGGCTGCGTGGATTCGACCGGGATGGAAAGTGCGCCCGAACTGCTCGAATCGGTTGTCGCCCCGACGTCGCCTGCCCGCACCGAGCCGATCCGCGCGATGCCGCCGGCGGCCGTTTCCAACGCCCGCGTCCAGACCGGGGTCCCGGCCGGAACCTCTCCGCTGGAGCGCGGGTTGCAGCGGGTGCGCGCATGGTTCTTCAGCGGCAACGTGCCGGTGAAGATCGGCATGCTGGTGCTGCTGTTCGGCGTGGCGGCGGCGCTCAAGTATTCGATCGACGCGGGCTGGGTCAGCCTGCCGCTGCCGCTGCGCCTGGCGCTGATCGCCGCCGGCGGCGTGGCGGCGGTGCTGTGGGGCTGGCGCAACCGCATCGAGCGGCCGGCGTTCGGCCTGAGCCTGCAGGGCGGCGGCATCGGCATCCTGCTGCTGACGACTTTCGCGGCGTACCGGCTTTACGCGCTGCTGCCTGCCGGTGTCGCCTTCTCCCTGGTGCTGGTGCTGGTGGCCGGCGCAGCGATGCTGGCGGTGCTGCAGAACGCGGTCGCGCTGGCGGTGCCGGGATTCCTCGGCGGTTACCTGGCACCGGTGCTGCTGTCGACCGGCAGCGGCAGCCACGTCGTGCTGTTTTCCTACTACGCGCTGCTCAACCTGGCGGTCTTCGCCATCGCCTGGGTGCGGCACTGGCGCGCGCTCAACCTCATCGGCTTCGCCTTCACCTTCCTGATCGGGCTGGGCTGGGGCATGCGCTACTACCGGCCCGAGCACTTCGCCACGGTCGAGCCGTTCCTGATCCTGTTCTTCGGCTTCTATGTCGCCATCGCCGCGCTGCACGCGCTGCGCGCGCCCGGACGCCTGCGCGGACTGGTCGATGGGCCGATCGTGTTCGGCACGCCGCTGCTCGCCTTCGGGCTGCAGGCCGGGATGCTTCACGACCAGCCGATGCGCCTGGCCTGGAGCGCGATGGCGGTGGCGGTGCTTTACGCCGGGCTGGCCTGGTGGCTGCTGCGACGGCGCGACATGGCCCTCATCGGGCAGTCGTTCGGAATCCTGGCGGCGGGATTCGCGACGCTTGCCATCCCGCTCGCGTTCTCCTCGCGCTGGACCGCAATCACCTGGGCGCTGGAAGGTGCCGCGCTGGTCTGGCTCGGCCTGCGCCAGCGGCGCGCGCTGCCGCAGGCGTCGGGCCTGGCCCTGCAGCTATTGGCGGGCGCGGCCTGTTTCATCAGCCTGTTCGACGGCGGCTGGGACGCCGCTGCCGGTGAATGGCCCGTCCTCAACGGCCACGCGCTGGCGGTATCGCTGCTGGCCGCCTCGGCCTTTGCGACCAGCTGGCTGTACGAGCGCGCCGGGGCCGGCCGCCTGGCGGTGTGGCCGGGATTCCTCGTGGGCACGGCCTGGTGGCATCTGGCCGGTGCGCGCGAAATCGACCAGCACGCGCACGGCAGCGGGCTGCTTTCGACGGGCGCGGGCACGCCGCTGGCCTGGCTCGCCTTCGCCGCGCTCACCCTGCTGGCGATGGGCGGCCTGCGCCACCTGCTGCGCTGGCCGCGCCTGGGCTGGAACGTGCTGCTGGCGCTGGCCCTGAGTGCGGCGCTGGCGCTGATCGGCCAGCACGAGGCCGCGCTCGCACTGCACTGGCCGCAGGGCACGGTGTGGCTGGCCTGGGTCGCGGCAGCACTCGCCGGGCTGGCGCTGCTGCGCCGACCCGCACAGCGCGGGCTGGGCATCGGGCACCTCCTGTTTCTGGCAACACTCGCACTGGTCTACGGCGGGGCCTTGGCGCAGGTGGCGCGTGCCGCGGCGCTGGGCGAGGACTGGGTGTTCGCGCTCGGGCTGGTGCCGCTGATCGCACTGGCGCTGCTGACCTGGCGCCTGCCGGCGCTGGGCGCATTTCCGCTGGCGCGGGAGTTTCCAGGATATGCACGCATCTGGTTCGCGCTGTCGGGCATCGTGCTTGCGCTGGCCTGGGCCCAGTCGCTGCTGCTGTCCGGCGACACCGCGCCCCTGCCCTTCCTGCCGCTCGTCAACCCGAGCGAACTGCTGCAGGCGATCGGGCTGATCGTCGCGGCGCGCTGGGCCTGGCAGCGCGTGCCGGAACCGGCACCGGCGCTGGTGGCAGGCGCGGCCCTCCTCGTGCTGAGCCTGGCGGGGCTGCGCGCGGTGCACCACTTCGCCGGGCTGGCGTGGAATCCGATGATCCTCAACCACGGCGTGGCGCAAACGACGCTGACGGTACTGTGGAGCATTCTGGGCGTGGGAGCCTGGCTGCTGGGCTCGCGCCGCCAGCGCTGGAGCCTCTGGCTTGCCGGGGCGATCACCATGGGCCTGGTGCTGCTCAAGCTGGTGCTGGTGGATCGCCAGTACGTCGGCAACATTGCCGGCATCGTTTCCTTCATGGCGGTGGGCCTGCTGCTGGTGCTGGTCGGGCGCATCGCCCCGACGCCGCCACGCCATGAACCCCGTCAGGAGTCCCGCCCATGATCGCGCGCATCCTCCCCTTCGCGCTGCTGCTGATCGCCTCGCTGGCACCGGCCCAGGAATTGCGCAACCTGCCGCCCGCGCCGCAGGACTTCGCCTGGCAGTGGCCGCTCACCGTGGCACCGCAGGAAGACCTCGTGCAGGTCGAGCTGACCCCGGAAGTCTACGCCCGGCTCTGGCGCGACGACGTGGCTGATCTGGTGGTGTTCAACGGCCACGACGAGGCCGTGCCGACCGCCCCGCTCGATGCCGTGCTGGCCCGCGCCGACCTCGTGCGTGCGCCCACGGCACCCGTGGAGGTGCCGATGTTCCGCATCCCGGCGAGCGGCGGGCGCAGCGCCAGCGAGCGCCTGCGGCTGGTCGTGAGCCGGCGCACCGACGGGCACCTGGAACGGCTGGACGCGAACCTGGACATGGGCGGGGATGTCGCCACCGAATCCGCCTCCGAGATCCTGCTCGATCTTTCCGCCATGCCCGGCCGAACCCGCGGCCTCACGGTCGAGTTCAGCCCCGGGGCCGAAGGCCTGGTGGCGCGGGTGGATGTGCTGGGAAGCCGCGACCTGTCCGCCTGGACGCGGCTGGCCACCGCGCAGGCGCTGGTGGCGCTGAACGACAACGGCCTGCGCCTGGAGCGACGCCGGATCGAGTTCTCCGACACGGCGCTGCCCTATGTGCGGCTGGTGCGCACCGATGCGCCACAGCCGCTTCCCGTCGTCGCCGTCCAGGCGCTGCGCAGCCGCACGCCCGATCCGGCCGCCCGCGCCACCGCCAGCGTCGAATTGACCGGGCACACCGAGGCGCGCCTGCCCGGATTCCTGTACCAGGCCAATGGCCCGCTGCCGGTGGAACGTATCCTCGTGACCCTGGCCGAACGCAACGCCGCCGCCAGCGTCATCATCGAGAGCCGGCCGCGCAGCGACCTGCCCTGGCGCGAACGCGCGCGCGGCGCGGTGTTTCACCTGTCGGGGCGCGGCGGCGCGGTCGAATCCAGTCCGTTCGACATCGAGCCGGTGCGCGATCGCCAGTGGCGCGTGCGCACCGATCCGGTACAGCTCAAGACGCCGACGCTGACCCTGTCCTGGCGGCCGGACCGCTTCGCCTTCCTGACCCAGGGCGAGGGCCCGTTCCGCCTCGCCGCCGGCAGCGCGCGCAGCGAGCGCGGCAGTTTTCCGCTCAACGCGGTGCTGCTGGAGGCGCGCAGCGCGCGCGGTGCGGACTGGATGCCGACGCAGGCGCGGCTGGGGCGCGGCGCGGAACTGGGCGGCGGCGCGGCGCTGGCACCGCGACCGGATGCCTCCGGCTCGCCCACGCCCTGGCAGTGGCTGCTCTGGGCGCTGCTGCTGCTGGGCGCGTTCAGCGTGGTGTCGATGGTGCTGAAGCTGCTGCGCCAGTCCGGGGCCTGAGCGCGGGCGAGGCTTTCGCGGGGCGGGCCTCAGCCGGGCTGCGAGCCGCGGATCAGCTGCATGAACTCGGCGCGGGTGCGGGCGTCCTCGCGGAAGTCGCCCAGCATCTGGCTGGTGACCATGCTGACCCCGCGCTTGTGCACGCCGCGCGTGGTCATGCACTCGTGCGAGGCCTCGATCACCACGCCCACGCCGCGCGGCTTGAGCACCTGCTGGATGCAGTGCGCGATCTGCGCGGTGAGCTTTTCCTGCACCTGGAAGCGACGCGCATAGGCATCCACCACGCGCGCCAGCTTGCTGATGCCCACCACCTTGTCGCTGGGCAGGTAGCCGACGTGCGCGTGGCCGATGATCGGGGCCAGGTGGTGTTCGCAGTGGCTCTCGAAGTGGATGTTGCGCAGGACCACCATGGCGTCGTAGCCGGCCACTTCCTCGAAGGTGCGGTGCAGGTACTCGGCCGGATCGATCTCGTAACCGGAAAACCAGTCGCGGTAGGCGCGCGCCACGCGCGTGGGCGTGTCGAGCAGGCCCTCGCGCGCGGGATCGTCGCCGGCCCAGCGCAGCAGGGTGCGTATCGCGCTTTCGGCCTGCGCCTGCGTGACCGGCGTGTCGTCGTGTTGGCTCATGGATAACTCTCCCCTCGGTGCGGATGCGCGCGTCAGTTTCGCAGCGTATCGAAATCCGGAATCTCGAACTCGTAATCCGGCAGCAGGTAATCGGGCATCTCGCCGCTGCAGTCGATGATCTGGCAGCGGCGGCGCTGCAGGTAGGCGTCACGGATCAAGAGGTAGCGATCGGCCGCGCCCTCCATCATGGCTTCGTACGGCAGCACCGAGGCGCGCGCGTCGACACCGTAAAGAAGGCTGACCGCGGCGCCTTCGCGCCGCGCCAGCCAGGTGACCGGGCTGACCGAGGCGTTGACGCCCTTGCCGATGCCGTCGCGCACCGTGCTCGGACCAAACAGCGGCAGCACGAGATAGCGCGAATCCAGCCACCCCCACTTCGCCAGCGTCTGTCCGAAGCCGCGGTCGCGCAGCGGGATGCCGACGTCGGTTGCCGGATCCAGGATGCCGCCAATGCCCAGGAACGCGTTCAGCGCGAACCGCCCGAGCGCGCTGCCTGCCTGCCCCGGATGCCCCTGCAGCAGCAGGTTGATGCCGGTGAGGGGCTGCTGCAGGTTGGTGAAGAAGTTGCTGATGCCGGTGCGCAGCGGGCGCGGCGTCACGGTGGCGTAGCCCTTGGCGACCGGCCGCAGCAGGATGCGGTCGAAGGTGTCGTTGAAGGCGAACATGCCGCGGTTGAAGCGCTCCCAGGGATCCTCGGGGGCCAGTCCGTAATGCGGCTTTTCTTCCGCGCCCGCCAGCGCGGTCGAATCGGCATCGGCGGCCGCCGCATCCCGTCCGGCGTCCGGCGGCGGCGTGCGCGTACCGTTCCCGGCACACGCGGCCAGCGCCATGAGCAGCGCAACCATCAGCAGAGCACGCAGCCCGTTCACGGTCTCATCCTGCCATGTCATCGAGTCGATGCGCGCGGCAGAGCGCGCGATAGCGCCCCGCCGCGTCCTCGCGCACCCGCGAGGGCGCACGTCCGCGGGCGCGCTGGCACCCGCGAAGCCAGTGCAGCAGCGCGACGCCGGCGCTGTCGATCTCATTCACCCCGGAAAGGTCCAGATCGCCGATTGCGGTTTCCTTGCCAAGCCACTGCGCATGGATGCCGCCCACGGTTTCGAGGGTAAGCCGCTCGGGAAGCGGCCAGGGGGCTGCGGCGTTCGCGTCCACGGTCAGTCCTCGAGCTGTATTTGCCCGCTGCGCAGGTCCTCGATCACCGTATCGAGGTTGCGCGTGCGCAGGATTTCGTCGAACTGGTTGCGGTAGGTCTGCACATAGGAAATGCCCTCGACGATCACGTCGAACACGAGCCAGGCATCGCCCTTGCGGCGGAACATGTAATCCACCTGCACCGGCTCGCCGGCGCGGCGCACGATGCGGCTGGCGACGCGCACGATCTGGCCATCGCGCAGCGGCGTAGTGGCCGCGATGCGCACATCGGTGCCCGGGTCCACGTCGAGCAGGGCATCGGCGTAGCGGCGCAGGAGGTTGTCGGTGAGGGCGTCGGCAAACGCCTGGATCTGCTGCGCGCTGGCCGCGCGCGCGTGGCGCGCCAGCACCAGCTGGGCGGCATAGGGCCGGTCCATCACGTCGTTGAGCTGGGACTTGACGAAGCCGCGCAGCGCCGCCGGATCGGCGCGGAACTCCTCGCGCCGCGTGGCGATGGCGTCCAGCACCGCATGGCTGCGCTCGAGCACAAGTTCGCTCGGCTCCATGGAAAACGCCGCAGGCGCGGCACCAGCGGTCAGCAGCAGGGCAAGAATGAGGCGCAGGAGCATGGTTTTTCTCGTTGTCGAAGGGATCAGCGCACGGGCGCGCCGCCGCCAGCATCGTCGCCGCGAGCGGAATCGGCGTTGAACAGGAATTTCCCGATCAGCTGCTCCAGCACCACGGCTGGCTGGGTCAGAAGGATCTCGTCTCCGTCCCTGAGCGGCTCGGGATCGCCGCCGGGCGACAGGCCGATGTAGCGCTCGCCCAGCAGGCCGCTGGTGAAGATCGCGGCACCCGTGTCGGCCGGCAGCTCGCCGGCAGACTGCTGCAGGCGCAGGGTGACCTTGGCGTCGAAGTTCGGATCGAGCGAGATCGACTCGATCTCGCCCACCTTCACTCCGGCGATCTTCACCGGCGCGCGCGCCTTGAGATCGCCGGCGTTGGTGAAGCTGGCGGTGACCCGATAGCTGGCACCGCCCATTCGATCGGCCGAGTTGGTCGAGGCGAAAGCCAGCACCAGCGCGCAGGCGAAACCCATCAGGATGAAGGCACCCACGCTCCACTCGGTCTTGGGACTGGCCATCAGCACACCCTCCGCATCAGTTCATCATCAACGCCGCGCGCGCTTCAGTACAAGGTCGCGCTGAGCAGGAAGTCCAGGAACAGCACCATCAGCGAGCCGTACACCACCGATTGGGTGGTGGCGATCGAGGTGCCTTCCGGGGTCGGTTTGGCGTGGTAGCCCACGTGGGTGGCGATCAGCGCGCAAAACGCGCCGAACACGATCGCCTTCACGAAGGCCTGACCATAATCCTCGTACAGATCCACGCTCGACTGCAGCGAGGCCCAGAAGTAGCCCGAATCCACGCCCAGGATGTAGACCGCCTGCAGCCAGCCGGCGAGGATCGAAAAGGCGATGAACACCGCGGTCAGCAGCGGTACGCTGATGAAGCCGGCGAGGAAGCGCGGCACCACCACCTTGCCGACCGGATCGATCGCCATCATCGAGAGCGAGGTGATCTGGTCGGTGGCGCGCATCAGGCCCAGCTCGGCCGCCATCGCGGAACCCGCGCGCCCGCAGAACAGGATCGCCGTGAGCACCGGCCCCAGCTCGCGGAACACGGTGAGCGAGAGCATCGTGCCCAGCGCATTGCCGGCACCGAAGGTGACCAGGGTGCGATAGCCCTGCAGCGTCATCACAAGTCCCACGAAGGCACCGCCCACCGCAATGATCGGCACCGAGCGCGCGCCGATGACGTAGATCTGCCGGATGGTGTCGCGCAGCTGCGGCCGCGTGAACCGGATCGCGCCCAGGATGCGCAGCAGGAACAGCCCGAAGGCACCGAGCGCGGCGAGTTGACTAGCCATGGTTCGCCTTCTTCGTGGCGCGGTAGTCGAAACCGATCGGCCCGTCCGGCAGGCCGTCCATGAACTGGCGCACCAGCGGATCGCCGGTGGCGGCCAGCTCGTCCGGCGCGCCGGCAAAAACGATGCCGCGATTGGCCACGATCAGCACCTGGTCGGCGATGGCAACCACCTCGTGGATGTTGTGCGAGATCACCAGGCTGGTCATGCCGAGTGCCTCATTGAGGCCGCGGATCAGCTCGACGATGACGCCGCAGGCGATGGGATCCAGGCCGGTCAGCGGTTCGTCGTAGAACATCAGCGGCGGATCCATCACCACCGCACGCGCCAGCGCCACGCGCCGCGCCATGCCGCCGGACAGCTCGCTGGTTTCGAGCGCGCCGGCCTCGGCGAGCCCGACCGCGGCGAGCTTCATCCGCACCAGTTCGACGATCAGCGACTCGGGCAGCCGGGTGTGGGTGCGCAGCGGCAGCGCCACGTTTTCGAACACGTCGAGGTCGCTCAGGAGGCCGTTGCCCTGCAGCATCACGCCCATGTGGCGGCGCAACGCGAACAGGCTGCGCACGCTCGGGCGCGGCAAGGGCGCACCCAGCACGGTGATGCGCCCGGCGGAAGGATCCAGCTCGCCCACCGCGGCGCGCAGCAGGGTGGACTTGCCTGCGCCCGACGGCCCCAGCACGGCGGTGATGCTGCCGCGCGGCATCGCCATGTCCACGCCCGACAGGATCGTGCGCGGACCGTAGGCCAGCGTGACCTTGTCGAAAACGACGGCGGCATCTTCATGTGCGGTCATGGAATCTCGGAGCGGCTCGCGAGTCGGCCCGCGGCACCTCGCCGCGCCTGCCGTGCGCGTACCGGGCGGCTGCGTGGAAAGGGCCGGTGATTATCATCCGCTGGTGTGTTCCACGCCAGCCGACAGGCTCAGGCGCAATTCATGTGTGCGCAGTCACTCGCGCACCGCATGGGCACCGTCGGCCGACGATCCCGGACGCCGCGCGGCCGGTGGTTCAGCAGCAACCGCCTCATCATGCTGCGGGCGCGGATCGGCCCGGCTCAGGCGCTGGATGTCCTGCTCCAATCGCAGCTGCCGCCGGAACGACAGCTCCCGATCCAGCTCCTCGACGAATTTTCGCGCCATCGCGCGGCTGTCGCGCGGCACCTTCAGCGCAAGCTTGCCCGAATAGCCCGCCGGCACGCTGCTGACCAGCTTGAAGTCGGAAAACTCCAGCTCGATCTTCGGGCTCATCCAGAGAAACCCGGACCGGTAGCGCACGCTCGCCACCGCATCGAAGCCGGCCACCAGCTCCTTGCTGGCCGACCGCAGCAGGCCCAGCACGGCATCGCCGGTCTGGTACTCCAGCCGCAGCCGGCCCTCCTCCAGATGCACGACGCCATGCAGCATGCCCCAACCGCCGTGGGCATCGCAGTGAACCGGAATGCTGTACATGACTTCTCGTTTCCCCGGAACGTGTGGAATCTGTCGATGCGCGCGACCATGACGCCTTCGGCGCGGCACCGGCGCGACATTATCACCGCGCCGTCGCCCGCGGTGGCGCGAGCCGGACCGACGCCGCCCGCTACACTGGCTCGCGATACGGCAGGCCACTGACCAGAAAAGGAACCGACTGTGACCGACTTCGACGGCATCGAACGCCAGACCGGCCCCGCGCCGGCGTGGGCAGTGATCTGGCTGCATGGCCTGGGGGCCGACGGCCACGACTTCGAACCCATCGTGCCGGAACTCGTGCAGCGCGACTGGCCCGCCATCCGTTTCGTCTTCCCGCACGCGCCGGTGCAGCCGGTCACGATCAACGGCGGAGCCCGGATGCGCTCCTGGTACGACATCCTTGGCGTGGACCTCAATGTACGGCAGGACGAAGCCGGCATCCGCGCCTCGGCGGCTTTTGTCGACCGCCTGGTGGAACGCGAGATTGCGCGCGGCATCGCACCCGGGCGCATCCTCCTGGCCGGGTTCTCGCAGGGCGGTGCCATCGTGCTCACCGCCGGCCTGCGCCAGAGCAACGCGCTGGGCGGCATCATCGCCCTGTCCACCTACCTGCCTTTGGCCTGGACGCTGGAGGCAGAGGCCGCCTCGGCCAACCGGGAAACCCCCGTTTTCATGGCCCACGGCAGCATCGACCCGGTGATCCAGATTCCCCGCGCCGAAGCCAGCCGCGATGCGCTCATCGCGCTCGGCTATCCGGTGGCATGGCACCGCTACCCCATGCCCCACGCCGTTTGCGCCGAGGAAATCCGCGACCTTGCGGGGTGGATGCAGGCGCGGTTTGCAGCCGATCCGGCCTGATCGACGCCGCGCGCGTCGCAGTCGTCCACACGCGCGGAAACGCCCCGCCGCAATCAAGCCGCGGGGCGCTTCGCGTGGAACGGCATCACTTGGTGCGCGGGGTGCCGCCAAGCTCGATGCGGTCGCGGTTCTTTTCCACCGTGGCCAGCCCGATGCCCTTCACCGCAGCGAGCTGGTCGGCGCTCTTGAACGGCCCGTTGGCCTGGCGGTATTCGACGATGGCCTGCGCCTTGGCCGGGCCGACGCCGGTGAGGCCGGCGGCCAGCGCCGGTGCGTCGGCGGTGTTGATGTTGACCGCGCCGGCGGCAAACGCCGAGGCGCTCAGCACGAGGGAAAGGAACAGGGACTTGAGGACGAGGGCAAAACGGTTCATGGCGTGTCTCCAGTGTATGAGTGCGAGTCCGTCGGGAGACTTCCCGGCCGGTGGAGACAGTGTGCGAAACACGCCGCTGCGCACCCATCGGAGCACGCCGGACGCACGCATCGGAACCTGCGGGGAGCTCGCCTAGGAAAAACACCCGCACGTGACTGCGAAGTTCGCCCGCGGCGCTGTGGCAGCGACTCCGCGCAGGCGACGGATCAACTCGCGCAGGCGCTCGCATCGCGCGTCTTCCAGGCCCGGACGAACGGCGGATCGGCGTGCGCCACTGGCCGTCGGCTCCGGGATCGAGGCGTTCGTGCACCGAGATGCCGGAGCCGCTGATGCTGCCGACCACCTGCACCGAGCCCAGACGGTCGGTGAACTGGTGGCGCGCCGTGCAGCACGGTTGGACGATCACGTCATTCCTCGAACCCGTCGACAAACAGCGCGTTCGCGTCGCGCTCCAGCGCGCCGATGTCGAGCGTGCCGCTGGCGGGGCGCGGCGTGCAGTCCGGTCCACGCTGCGGCTGCAGCGTCGGCGGGAACAGCGTATCGGGCACGGCGTAGCCGGGGATGGGCTGCGGTGCGGGGTTGGCCGCACCCAGCAGCGGGCTGCCTGCGGTCGGGATGAAGTTGAGGCTGCCGGCGTTGACGAAGCCGGCGCTGGTCCCCAGCAACGTGCCGGTCCATTCCGGCGGCAGATAGGTCGCATCGCTCTGCACCCAGTTGTTGCTGCCGCCGACCTGGCGCCCGTTCGTCCACAGCGCTTCCACCGTGCGCTCCACCCGCAGGGTGCCGCCGCTGGGCGCGGCCAGCACGTTGTTGTGCGCCTCCACCGCCTGGATGCCGTCGAAGATGCGGAATACGGTCGCGTCCAGCCCGCTGGTGACCGCGATGGTGTTGTTGACAAAACGCACCCGGCCGCGGCTTTCCCCGCTGCCGTCGCCACCGACGCGGATCACCGCGCCGAAGCCCGGATTGGAGTGCACGATGACGTTGCCGACCACGTCCTGGTCCTCGCGCACGAGGTCGACCGTCCACCCGGCCTGCTGGGTGGCCTCGTCCGGGCCGATCAGCTCCAGTTCGTGGTAGACCGCGCCTTCGAACCAGTTGTAGTAAATCTCGCTGCGCTCGTGCCGGCTCTTGAGCAGGTTGCCTCCGGTGCCCGAGTGCACGTAGTTGCAGCGCATCCGGAACACCGATCCGGGATGGGCGATCTCGTCGCTCTGGATGTAGAGCGCATGGCGGGTGGTAGAGCTGCCCGAGGTGCGGATTTCGCTGTATTCCAGCGTGAGCGAGCCCGAGTAGTTGTCGGCGCTGAGGACGCCGTGGCTGGGGCAGTCGCGGATCAGCAGGTCGCGCAGGGTCACCTCGTGCGCCACCACGAAGACGCAGCGCGAGCTGCCGCCGGTCACCTCGAATCCCTCGAACACCACGTGGTCGGAGCGGCGGAACTCGATGCTGTTGGTGCCGCCGGACAGCACCGGACGCTGGCCGTTGACCCGCAATCCGCGGATCACCACCGGATTGCCGGGGCTGCCGCCGTCGGCCTGCGGCACGATGACGCCGCCGGCGTAGGTCAGCCCACCGTCCACTTCCACCACGTCGCCGCCGCCCAGATCCACGGCGGCGAAGAGCGCGTTGAGCGTGGCGTGGGGCCGGGTCGGGCCGACCTGGTAGGTGGCGCCCCAGGCGCAGGGCGCGGCGAGCAGCAGGCACAGCGGCAGCGCGGAACGCAGGTGCATGAGAGGTCTCCCGGATGGGCAGTCACCCGCCGCCGCGGCAAGTGCGCGTTGCGGGAGTCTACGACTCCGGCCGCAGCCACAGCCAGATGGCGACGATCAGCATGATCGCGCTGCCCGTGGCCCAGGCCCAGAAGGGCGAAGGGCTGAGGGCCATCAGCAGCGAGCACAGCGCCATCATCACGCTCGCCAGCCACTTGGCGCGGCGGCTGACCGCGCCGCGATCCTCCCAGTTGCGGATCATCGGCCCGAAGCGGCGGTGCCGGCGCATCCACACATGCAGCTTGCGCGAGCCGCGCGCAGCGCAGAACGAGGCAGCGAGAATGAAGGGCACGGTGGGCAGACCCGGCAGCACGATGCCGAGGATGCCCAAACCCAGCGAGAGCCAGGCCAGCGCGATCCACAGCCAGCGGAAGCGGCCGGGCTGGACGCCCCGGCGGCGCGGCAGGTCGGTCGGCGCGGTAGTCTGCGGGTGATCCATGCGCGCTATTGTGACGCGGCAGGCGCGGTGCCGTCCTGCGCGCGCATTCCATCGATCTGCGCGCGAAGGGTCCGGAACCCCTCGGCCAGATCCGGCGCGGCGGCCGCGTGCACCTGGCGCTGGGCGTCCACCTCGCGCCAGATCGCCTCGGCCTCGTCGAGCCGGCCCATGGCCAGCAGCACGCTGATTTCCTGGAAGCGCATGGCGAACACGTCGTGATGCCATTCCCCGAAGAAGTGCTGCATGCGCGGAACGGCGCGACGCAGGATGTCCCGGCTCTCATTGAACCGGCCGAGCGCGGACAGGAGCTGGGCCTCCATCACGTCGACCTGCACGTCGTAGACGTGCTCCGTACCGTGCTTTTCCCGCACCGCTTCGCGCATTTCTCCGATCAGCGCCTGCGCGTGGGCCGGGTTCTGTGCCGCAGGCAGGGCCTGGAGCAACTGCAACAGCGTGATGATGCGTTCGTCGCTGCCGGGGAAACGCTCGCGCAAGAGGGTGACGGCGCGCTCCAGCAGGGCGACGGCCTCGTCGACCCGGCCCTCGCGATCCGCCAGCACGCCGCGGTATTGCCATATCAGGGCCTGGGTCAGCGAATCGTGCTCGTTGGCGGCATCCAGCAGCGCCTGGGCGCGCTCCAGCAGCGCCGGCACCGGCGCGTTCTCCGCATGGTTGAGATGCACGCCCGCCAGCAGCGTCAGCGCCGGCACCACCCGCACATCGTCGGCACCGAAGGCGCGTTCGGCCTGTTCGAGGCGCTCGCGCGCCAGCGCTGCAGAGCGTTCGGAGCGGTAGTTGGCGTCGTAGATTTCCACCAGGGTGGTGTAGATCTCGTCGCGCACCTCGGGCAAGCCGGCCAGCTCCTCCTTGAGGCGATCGGCACTGGCATCGAGCAGGTCGATCACGCGCTGGTCCAGCACGCCCACGCCCGCGGCGTTGGTGCGCCCGGCGTCGAACAGGCTGACCAGGTAATCCTTCATCGCGGTGGCGCGCTGCGCTTCCTGCCGCGCCACCCGGGTCTGCTGCAGGCTGACGACGAGCCCGATGCCCAGCGCCAGCGCCGCAGCAAGCAGCGCCGCCGCGGCCAGGCGGTTGCGCTGTACCCACTTGGAGAAGCGATACAGCTCGCCATCGGGACGCGCGGCCACCGGCCAGCCGGCGAGGTAGCGTTCCACATCATCGGCCAGCAGATCGGCACCGCCGTAGCGGCGCGCGGGATCGACCGCCAGCGCGCGTGCGGCAATGGCATCCAGGTCGCCGCGCAGCTGCGCTGCCGGCAGCGCAATCGCCGCCGGATCGTCGCCGGCACCCACCGCGTGCGACGGCCGCGTGGTGGCGTCGACGCCGCGATGCATCGCGCTGTAGCGCCGCCCGGTCAGGAGTTCGAACAGGATGGCACCGAGCGCATACACGTCCGTGGCGGTGCTGATCGCTCCGCCCGCGATCTGCTCGGGCGCGGCGTAGGCCGGGCTGGCGAAGCGCTGTACGGTCTGGATGCCGCCGGCGGCGTCGCCCTGCAGGATGCGTCCAATGCCGAAGTCCAGCAGGCAGGGCGTGCCGTCGGCCTGCACGATGACGTTGCCGGGCTTGATGTCCTGATGCACCACGAGCTGGCGGTGCGCATAGGCCAGCACGCGGCAGAGCGAGGCAAACAGTTCCAGGCGGCGTTGCAGCGGTGGTGCCTGCTGCAGCCAGAGGTCGAGCGGCTCGCCTTCCACGTAGCGCATCGCGAACCAGGGCCGCACCGAGGCATCGACGCCGCCATCGATCAGGTGCGCGATCTGTGGATGCTGCAGCCGCGCCAGAACGCTGCGCTCCCGCTCGAAGGCGCGCAGCACGGCGGCGCTGTCCATGCCCGGCTTGATCGTTTTGAGCGCCACGGTTTGGGCAAACGCGCCGTCGGCACGCTCGGCCAGCCAGACGCTGCCCATGCCGCCCTCGGCCAGATGCCGCAGGATGCACCAGGGCCCGATGGTTTCGCCGCTGCGATCGACCATGGGCGGCGCGGGTGCCGCGTCGCCGGCAAACGCATCGGCCAACAGCGCATCGACGCCGCCGTCGAGCAGGGTATCGCCCTCGGCGTCCAGCGCGACGAGGTCGAGCAGGCGCGCGCGCCGCGCCGGATCATCGGCACAGCGGCGCTCGACGAATGCCCGGCGCTCGGACTCCGGCAGTTCCAACGCCCCGCGCAGCAGCGCGATCTCGTCCAGGCTCACTGCGCCTGGGCCATGTGCAGGCGCAGCAGCGCGCGCGCCGCGCGCCAGTCGCGCGCCACCGTGCGTTCCGACAGCGCCACAAGCTCGGCGATCTCGGCAAAACCCAGGCCTGCGAAAAAATGCAGCTCCACCACCTGCGCCAGGCGCGCATCCTCACGCGCCAGCGCGGTGAGCGCGGCGTCCAGCGCGAACAGGTCGGTCGCGGCGTCCGGATCCGCTGTTGCCACGTCCTCGGCCGCGCCGAGCGTGACGCACAGCTGCTCGCCGCCGCGCTTGGCGGCGACACGGTCGCGCATCGCGTTGAGCAGCACCTGGCGCATCGCTGCCGCGGCGATGGCGTGGAAGTGGGCGCGGTCCTGCGGCGCGAGGCGGCCACCGGCGAGCTTGAGATAGGTTTCATGCACCAGCGCGGTGGTCGAGAGCGTCGCGCCCTCGGACTGGCGCAGCAGGCGGTGGGCGCGCTGGCGCAGATCGTCGTACACGGCGGCGAAGAGCCGGTCGCGCGCCGCTGCGTCGCCTTCCGCGCAGCGCCGCGCCAGCTCGCAGGTCTGCTCCGTGTCGATGTCGCGCCCAGCGTCCATCAGAACCTCACCGGGGCCTGCCGCAGCGCCCACCGCAATCCAGTGCACGAAGTATGGCAACCCTCTGCCGGCTGCGCCAAGCGCGCGGCAGAAGTCCGCGCCGGGATGGCGAGACCGCGCCTTGCCGGCAGGATCATTCGGCCAGCGCGGCCTGCTGCGCCGCGAACAGCGCACGCGCTCCCGCTTCGCCCAGCGCCAGCAGCGCGTCGAGCTCGTCGCGCCGGAAGGCTTGGCCCTCGGCCGTGCCCTGCAGCTCGATGAAGCCGCCGCCGTCGTTCATGACGAGGTTCATGTCAGTGTCGCAGTCCGAATCCTCGGCGTAGTCGAGGTCCAGCACCGGCACGCCGCGGTAGACGCCCACCGACACCGCGGCGATGGCACCGAAGATCGGCGAGCGCGCGATCTCGCGGCGCGCCATCAGCCAGCCCACCGCATCGTGCAGCGCGACGTAGGCTCCGGTGATCGCTGCGGTGCGGGTGCCGCCGTCGGCCTGCAGCACGTCGCAATCGAGCGTGATGGTGCGCTCGCCCAGCAGGCGCCGATCGACGCAGGCGCGCAGCGCGCGGCCGATCAGGCGCTGGATTTCAAGGGTGCGCCCGCCCTGCTTGCCGCGTGCAGCTTCGCGGTCGTTGCGGGTGTGGGTGGAGCGCGGCAGCATTCCGTATTCGGCCGTCACCCAGCCCTCGCCCTTGCCGCGCAGGAACGGCGGCACGCGCGCCTCCACGCTGGCGGTGCACAACACCTGGGTGTCGCCGAAGCAGACCAGCACCGAACCCTCGGCGTGGCGGGTGTAGCGACGCTGGATGCGGACCGGCCGCAACTGGTCCGGCGCGCGGCCGCTCGGGCGGGAAAACGAGGTCATGGGGAAGGTCCGTGTGAAAACGGCCACCTTACCATCCGGACGCGACCGCGTTGCCGCCGACCACCGCGGCGCGCCGCCGCCATGGCGATGCGCCGCCGCATGCCCGACAATGCAGCATTGCGCTTTGCACTCACGGAGACACCGCATGATCCGCAGCATGACCGCCTTCGCCTCGGCCGATCGCCAGACTCCGTGGGGCACACTGGGGTGCGAGCTGCGCGCGGTGAACCACCGCTATCTGGAGCTTTCGGTGCGCGCGCCCGAAGAGCTGCGCGCACTGGAGCCGGCGCTGCGCGAGCGCATCGGTGCCAAGGTCCAGCGTGGCAAGCTGGAGCTCAGCCTGCGCCTGCGCGCCGCGCCCGATGCCGCCAGCGCGACGCTGCGGCTCAACGAGCCCCTGCTCGATCAGCTCGCCGCCGCCTCGCGCACCTTCGGCCCGCGCTTCCCCGGCCTCACCGTCGACTTCGCCACGCTGCTGGCGCTGCCGGGCGTGGTGCAGCAGGACGGCATCGACAGCGCCGGCCTGCAGGGCGAGGCGCTGGCGCTGGCCGAGGAAACCATCGCCGAGTTCCTTCGTGCCCGCGAGCGCGAGGGTGAGATGCTCGCCGCCACGCTGCGCGAGCGCCTCGCCGGCGTCGAAGCGGCCTGCGCGCAGGTGCGCCAGTGGCTGCCGGAGATCCGCGCCGGCCTGCGCACCCGCCTTGAGGCGCGCTTCGCCGAGCTGGCACCCGCGCTCGATCCCGGCCGCCTGGAGCAGGAATTCGTACTGTGGCTTCAGAAGCTCGACGTGGACGAAGAGCTCGACCGCCTCGCCACCCACATCGCCGAAGCCCGCCGCGTGCTCGGCCTGCGCGAAGCCGTCGGCCGTCGCCTCGACTTCCTGATGCAGGAGTTCAACCGCGAAGCCAACACCCTGGGCTCCAAGTCCGTCGACGCCCGCACCAGCCAGGTCGCGGTGGAGCTGAAGGTGCTGATCGAGCAGATGCGCGAGCAGGTGCAGAATTTGGAGTGACGTTCCGGCGCGTTCCACCACTTCCCGCCATCCTCCCGAGAAGCCCGCCATTGGCGGGTTTCTTCGTTTCATACCGTTGCAAGCCGTCCCACGGCATCGCATGATGCGCGTGTACCCGTAACGTGTACCCGGAGCAACTCTGTGGCGATTTTCCGGGTACACACAAGGAGAGACGCATGGGCAAGCTGACGGATGTGCAGATTCGGAACTGGATCAAGGCCGGAGAGCGCTTCGAGGCGCGCGGCGATGGTGATGGTTTGTGGCTGATCTATCGTCAAGACCATGCCACGCCGGTCTGGCGTTTCCGTTACCGGTTGGCCGGCAAGGCGCGCGTGATGAACCTGGGCAGCTACCGCGACCTGTCCCTGGCCGAAGCACGCCGCACGGTGAAGGAATTACGTGCCCGAGTGGCGCTGGGTTACGACGTGGCCGCCGAGAAACAGGAGCGCAAGCGGGAGGCGGTTGCCAAGATCGAGGCAGGCCAACGCCGGATCACCGTGGCGAAGCTGGCCGACGAATACTTCGAGCGGAACATCCTGGGCCGCTGGAAGCATCCCAACATCGTCCGCAGCCGGATCGAGCGCGACATCAAGCCCAACATCGGCAAGCTGTACGTCGAGGACGTGAAGCCTGCCCACATCGATGCCCTGATTCAGGCCGTCATCAAGCGTGGCGCGCCGACGGTGGCCAACGACGTGCTGCGCTGGGTGCGCCGGATGTTTGACTTCGCAGTGAAGCGGCACATGCTCCAGTTCAACCCGGCGGCAGCGTTCGGCCTGGCCGATGCCGGCGGAAAGGAGGAATCCCGCGACCGGGCGCTGTCACGCGATGAGCTGGTTTCCCTGTTCGATGCCATGCGCCGCGCCAAGGGATTCAGCACGGAGAACTTCCACGCCATCCGACTCCTGTTGCTGCTGGCCGTCCGCAAACAAGAGCTGACCGCCGCGCGCGTTGACGAGTTCGACCTTGACGCCGGCATCTGGCACTTGCCAGCAGAGCGCACCAAAACCGGGGCCGCGATCGACATCCCACTGGCAGCGCCAGCTATCGAGTCCCTGCACGAGTTGATCCGGCTGGGCTGCGGCAGCGACTACCTGCTGCCGGCGCGGAAGCGACAGACGAACATGCTGCCCCACATCTACGAGGGTACGTTGAACGTCGCGATGGGCAAAGTGAAGCCGCTGATGAGCTGCCCACCGTTCACCCTGCACGACCTTCGGAGAACCTGCCGCACGCACCTGGCCGCCTTGGGGGTGGATCCGCACATCGCCGAGAGGTGCCTGAATCACAAGCTCCGGGGCGTGGAAGGGATCTACAACCGTCACGACTACCTGCCCGAACGACGCGACGCACTGGCGCGCTGGGCCACGCTGCTGGAAGCCTGCGAGGCCGGGGAAACGGCGAAGGTCACGCCACTGCGGCGCAAGACGGCATGAGCTCTGGCCTGGCAGAGCCCGAAGGTGAGGACCGCAGGGACCACGGCACACCGCTTCGGATTTCCGCGGATTGGCTCCTCGACAAAGCAAGGCGCGGCGACCGTCACGCCGCGGCTGTCCTGCTGGATAAAGCACTACAGGCCGTACGCGATTCCAGCATGGAGTCCGAAGTCAGGGGCTACCTCGCCAATTTCCTGAGTCGCTTACTTGACCGGTATAGCAGCAGCCCATTCCGTCGGCGGGACGCAGCAGTGGCGTTATCGGGTCTGAAGTTTCCCCGCCGCGCCCTGGGTGAATCAGATCTTCCAGTCCGCGCACGAGCAGCCATCCGCGAAGACGCATCGCTTGATGCGATTGGCGAGTACCTGGGGGGCTTCTTCGACCAGGCCATTGCCCTTCACAGATTGAGCGGCTCCGGGCAACGGGCGTTGGAACCTTCGCTTGAGGCGCTGTACCCGTTCGATGGCAGGGGGCGACCTGAGTTGTCGCAGGATGAGTTGGACATGCTCGCCGCGCGCGTTCTGGTTGCCGATCACTACGCCGATGCCGCAGCCGGGCGGCGCCTGTCGATCAAAAGGATCTGCGAATTCCTGGCCGATCACCTCTTCGATGAACTTCCGCAGGACGAGACGCAGACTGGTGAGGCGTATCCCGTAGAAGATCCGCTGCTGGAAAAGGCTTGGGCAGCCTATCCGCTGGATGCCTACCTGCGCGCGTGGGCGGAAAACGGCGAGCAGCTACAGATGCTCTTCGTTACAGCAGGGCAGGACCGGAGGGCGCTCCTCCCGGAGGCCGAGGCGCTGGCACGGCTCCCCGATGTCGTGATTCGCGAGCTCAAATCACGCAACCGAAGGCGCCCCTCCAGGGCGTGACGTCGCGCGCGAAACTCTCCGAATTAATCCACCCACCGCGCCGGCTTGGGCGCATAACGTAGGTGTCGCCTTCCCAAGGCCGCCCGCGCAATTCCGCGCGGGTGCGTTGGAGACAAAGCGATGCCCGCTTGTACCAAAGCTGCCGTCAGTGGCGGCAGACCAACCCACCTGATTCGCCTGCCTGTGGTTCTCGCGAGGACCGGGAAGAGTCGATCAACCCTATACCGTGAAGTCGCCGCAGGTACGTTCCCGCGCGGCGTTCGGATCGGTGACAACGCTGTGGCCTGGGTCGAAGCTGAGGTGGCGGATTGGATCGCTGCCCGAATCGCTGTGCGCGATAAGGAGGTGGCATGAACGCCCCGCCAAAACGACGGAACCCGGCCGTTCGAGGGCCGGGCTTCGAGGAACAGCATGCGCTTGCGAACGCGCCCACATCCTACCGCAACTGCCGGTGGCCCGCACCAGGCACCGCGCGTGCGGCGGTCCTCAATGCGCTGCTGGCCGGCCGCATTCTCACCAGCCTGACGGCCTGGCGTGAGCTCGGCGCAAGCCGCCTGGCAGCCGATGTCCATGCGCTGCGTGGCCTCGGCTGGCCAATCCTGAGCGAGGAGGCCGATGTCGCTGCGCGTGAAGGTCGTTCCGCCCGGATCGCGCAATATCGCATCGAGGTGCAGCCATGAGCATCGCGCTGATGGCCGCGGCCTGGAAGCTCGACATGCCCGCGCCCAAGAAGCTGACCCTGCTGGCGCTTTGCGATTGGGCGAACGATGAAGGCGGCAGTCTGTACCCGTCGATTGCCGCCATCGCCGCGCGCTGCTCGGCCTCCGAACGCACCGTTCAGCGCATCCTTCGCGACTTGATCGGTGGCGGCTGGCTGAGGGTTGTTGGCAACGAGAAAGGCGGCCGCCAAAGGACGTGCCGCTATCAACTCGACGCCGCGCGGATTACCTCAGGCGGGATCGTAAAGGGTGCCAATTTGGCACCCTTTCAGGATGTCGAAAGGGTGACATCTGCGGCAGAAAGGGTGACATCCACGACCGTAAAGGGTGACATGGGTGTCACCCGATACGTCATGGATCCGCCAGAAAGAGCATCCGCCAAAAAGAAGCGCGCACCTGCGGCGCGCACCATCCCCGCGAAGACGCTGGATCGACCGGAAGGGGTAAGCGAGGAGGTTTGGACGGACTGGCGGGCACTGCGAAAAGCGAAGCGGGTGCCAATCTCCGAAACCGCCATCAGCGGGATCCGCCGAGAGGCCGACAAGGCCGGGGTGACGCTCGAATCCGCACTGCGAACGTGCTGCGAGCGGGGATGGATCGGGTTCAGGGCTGAGTGGATCACGGCGCGGCCGGTGATCGAGCAGGGGCGTGAAAGCGTTGTCGAGCGTGTTGCCCGATTCTGCCGCGAACGCGAAAGCGCTGCCGGACGTGCGGAGCGACTTGCCCGCGAAGGCGACGAGCGCGACGCGCGACGGGCTCGGGAGGCGGCCTCGCACATCCAGCGGCCGGTGATCGAAGGTTGCTGGTCGGAGGTTTTCCCATGATCCAGCACCTGGAACTCAAACGAGGTGCGGCCCGGCTCGTCGTCGTCAGATTCAGCCTCGAAGAGGTGGTCGTCCACCTCAGCGACGACGAAGGGCAGACGGTTCTTTGTGCCGTGGCTCCGCTCAGGGCCTGTGCCCTGGAATATCGGGATCCGCCATTCGCCGGCCAGTTTGTCGCGCGCTTCGGGCAGACCTTGCTGCCCCTGCACCAAGGCGAGGCGGCACAGGTCGCGGGCCTGCTGCAAGCGCGGTGGCCGCTGTGAGCCGGCGCGGGTGTTGGGACCATCGCCCGGATCGCGCGGCCATCCGTCGCCTGCAAAGCTGGTCGGCGACCACCGTGCCAGACGTGGCGCTAGCGCTGGCAATCAGCCGGGAAGGGCCTGGTGATTGGAGCCCGGAGGCGACGCTGTGGCTTTACGCGCTGGCGGATTCGCACCAAGACCTGGTGTGCAGGCACCTGGTGAACGGCACCCTCTACGCCGCGGCCCGGGCTGGAATCCTTCCGGCCCCCGACGCACTGGCCTGTGCAGTGGAAGACGCGATGGCACTGGTACGGCGACCCGGCCGGAAAAGCTGCCCGTCGATACGCCGCCGCGGGCTGGAATTGCGGATGCGGGCGGACGACTTCGGCTTCCTGCGATCCACCGCCGAGCGGCTGCTGCTGACGGCGATCCGGCGAGGAATCACGAACTACCTGCGCGCGTTCGAGCAGGAGGAAATCGGTCGGGAGTCGCTGGCACCCACGAATCGACAAACTGGAAACCATGGACCCGAAACGCTTGCAGCGTGACCTCGTGCGGATCGAACACCGCCTGGGAGAGTTGGATGCGCGCCGGGCGGACACACGTGACATTGCGGCTGAGGCGTTGGGCATCTTGCAGCGGCCGAGCAACCAGGAGGCGACGAACATGGCAGCAGGCGGATTTTTCATCGGCAGTGACGGCAAGAGGCGAGAGTTCGATGGAACCGGCCGGGAAACCACACCGGGCACGGATGGCGCGCAAGCTGCCCCACGACTGACCCGGATGCCACAGGGGCCGCAGGCCGGAGGTTCGCAGAGTCTGACGCGCGCGATTCCCCAGCCCGTCACGCCGGCACCTGGCGCGCCGAATGCTCTTGGCGGCTCGCTCAGCGTGATGCCATCAAACGCCGGTGCGCCCACACTGACGCGATCCGCAATGGATCAGACGGCCGCGCCGCTCATCCGCCCGCAAGCCACGGCGCAGGCCCCCACCGTGAACCTGACCCGCCCGACGTACAGTGCAGCCCCCGCCCGCGCCGCAGCGCATTCCCTGGTGGATCCGCGCAGCACGGCGGGCGAGATGCTTCGGCGGGCGGACATGGCCGCGAGTGAAATCGGATTCCATGCGCGCGGTGCGCCCAAGACGCGCGCGCAGCTGGAAGCACTGACCGCCGGTGCGCGAGCACGGCAACAGTTCTGGCTGGATCAGGCGGCATCGGTGCCCGGTGCCGCGCGGCGCATCGGGGAGATTCAGGCCGAGCAGGCCGGGAGGGGCCAGCTCGATGCCGCCACGCAGGCATCCGCCGAGCGCATCGCCGGCACACAGAGTGCGACCCGTCTTGCTGCCGAGCAGGTGCAGCAGCAGGGGGCGATGGATCGCTCGATGATGGAAGGTCAGTTCAAGCTGCGCCGCGCGGCGCAGCCTATCCAGCTGGCGGATGGCACGCTGGCCGCTCCGGGGCCGGACGGCCAAATGCAGCCGTTCACGATGCCGGATGGAAGCCCGGCGATGGGGGCGCTGCAACGCTCGCCGGTCGACCAATCGGCGCTGGCCCGGCTCGTACCCAGCCTGACCGAGCAGTTCTTGGGCGCGGATCAATACGGGATGGTCCCCGACCCGGCCGCGAAGAACGGACGTCGGCCCGCAACGGCGGCAGACCGGCAGAGCGCCTACCAGCAGGCGGTGGCCGCCGCGCGCGAGACCCTCGGCGGTGGCTCAGCAGCCACGCCCCCGCAGGCATCCAGCAGCTCGCCGGCAGGAGGTCGCCCGGCATCGCTGGAGGCTTTCCTCGAAAAGGCCCGCACCGCCAATCCCGGCTACTCCGACGAAGAGCTGACGGAGTTCTACACGCAGACCTACGGCGCGCGCTGACAGCCAGCGGCGCCACGCCCACCCTGAGAAAGGAAACAGATCATGAGCGACACCGTTGAAGAAATCGCCAAGCTCGAAATTCTCAAGACAGCCGTCAGCCGTCTGAGGCACCTGTATGACAACGAGGCAAAGGCGCGCGACGCCAACCTTCAAAACATCAACGCAGCTTGGGAGTTCTGGGCCAAGGGCCAGCCGGAACTGGCGGCCGCCGAGAAGAGGGCGTTCGAGGAGCAGTTCCAGGCTACTGATCGGAAGTTCGCCGCGCTGCAAGCAGACCTGGCCGAGATGGCTGATAACGCGCTCCAGGTGGTGATGCTCCGCGAGGAAAACCGGAAGCTGACTGCGCAACTTGCCGAGGTGGCCGACTTCCGTGCCCGGCTGAATGCGTTTCTGCAGGGCACGTGATCCGATCGCACCCACGCCGCTGCCTGTGTCCTGAACCCACGCCCCGCCATCGCGCGGGGCTTTTCGATTCCCGCCATCGAAGTGCCCACACCTGGAGGCCTGAACCATGAGCGACGCCCAGCCCCTACGCCGTCCGATTGTCGACCCGTGGGCACCCGCCAGCCCGGTGCAGGCGGGCGCGCTCAAGCGCGAGCGCCCGGCCATCGTCGACCCTTGGAGTTCGGCTGGACAGGATCCGGGGCTGACCGCGAACAACGCGCAGCCGAAGAGCGCATCCCCGTCACTTTTCCGCACCGCTGGGGATCTGGCGCGGCTTGGCGGGGGCGGCATGGTCGCCGGAACGGGCCGGGCCATCGAGGGCATTGAGCGCGGCGTCGCGGACAGCTTCCGAGAGGCGAAGCCGGGGCGCGTCCGTTTCCTGGACGAGAGCGGCCAACCTGCGCCGATGACCGAGTCCCAGCGGGAACGGCTGCGCGCCTGGGCGGAGCGTAACCCGGCCTATGAGCCGTCCCGCTTGTCGCAGTCCCTCAAGCGCACGGGCGAAGGCATCCAGCAGGACGTATCGCCATCGATGAAGCAGGCGATGGCCGATACGGAGATTGGCGGCGAGTTCTTCTCACCCGGCACCTGGACGCTGGGCGATGACCCATCGGCACGCGGCCTGCTGGGTCACATCACGAGGGTGGCCGGCGAAATGGCCCCGGTCGTGGCCGCCGGTGCCATCCCCGTGGTGGGGCCGGGAGCTGCCGTTGCGGCGGCTACGGGTCAGTCATACAGCGGTGCCTACGAGGAGGCGCGCGACTACGTACTGAACGCCCCGGCCGATGAGCTGGAGAAATCGCCACGCTATCGCGAACTGGTCACCGGCGGGCTGTCGGAAGGTGCCGCGCGCAAGGTGCTCGCCGATGAGGCGGGGCGCGGAGCGGCGGGCATTGCGGCTCCTGTCGGCGGGGCGTCCGGCGCGATTCTGGGCGGTGTCGCCACGAAGCCGCTACAGAACGCCATCGCCCGCCGGGCCGGCAACACGTTCGGCGCGCGCCTGATGGGCAACCTGGCGGAAATGCCGCTGGAGGGCTTGCAGGAGGTCGCCGAGTCGGTGGGCGGGCGCTACGGCGCGAATCAGGCCACGGGACTTGATCGCGATCTGACTGAGGGCACGTTCGCGGACTTCGCCCTGGGTGCTGCGGCGGCCGGTCCTGCGGCGGTCGTGCACTCGGCCAGCAGTGGAACCCCCCGCGGTGATCGGGATTCGGGCATGACGGCGCAGGAGCGCGCGGAGCTGATTGCCAGCGACACGCCACCCGCCGCGGCGCCGCTGGCCTTGCCCCCGCCGGGTGCCATCACGGTGGATTCCGAAGGCAACGCGATGACGCCAGCGCAGGCGCGCGAACGGGAATCGCTGGGCCTGACTCCGGACGTGCTCCGCGCGCAGGCCCAACAGGAAGCGCGGCAGGCGGTGGCGTTCCCGGACGCTGCACCCGGCTCGCTGGCCGATGCCGCCAATGCCTTGCCCCAGAACACTCCCACGCTGGCGGACGGATCACCACTGCCGGATCCTGCCGGAGGGCCACTGTCGCGTGCGGTGAGTGATGGCGTGGCTACGGGTGCTATCCCGACCGGTGCGACGACGTGGGAACAGGCACAGGCGGCCATTGCCCTGGACGCGGCCGATACTCGGCAGTCTGCCCAGCGCGAACGGGAGATGGACGCGATTCTGCGCGAGTCGCGATTGCCCGCCGCGCTGTACGACGCGGAGGTTGCGCGCGCGGCCGGAGTGGACGAGGTGGCGCGCGCGCCGACGGCCATGGAGCTGGCGATGCAGCGCGCTCGATCCGAAGCCGAGGCGAACAGCACGCGCGCCGCGATTGTTGATCCGTGGACGGCACCGAACACACCCGAATCGGCCAAATCGCAGGGCGCAAATTTGCGCTTAGCCGAGAATTCAACGAGTTATGGGCCGCAAGATCAAAGTCCAGATCTGGATCCTGCCCTCATCGCGCAGAGCTCCGACAGCATCACTCCGGTGCGGTTCGAGCCTCTGGGGGCCAACGGGCTGCTTGTACACGGCGACGTGGCAGAGATTCGTGCACGGCTTGCCGAGGTGGGGTTTCCCAAGAAGGGGCGGAACCGGGATGGCGCGCTGCGCTTTGACGCGGCAGACCGTCAGGCACTGGAAGCTGCACTGATGCACGGCGTTGACCCGGCGCGAGTGCCGCAGGGTTCGGTGCAGTCGATCACTCCGAACATCGCACCAGCACAAGCACCAGCGGTAGGCCGTCTCGCCGCGCCGATCACCCCGCCGTGGATGAACCCGGCCACCGGGGAATCGGGCACCCCGACCACTGAGCAGATCCGCACTGCCGTGGAGCAGCAGGTCGCCGCCCAGCACCGCCACAACGGCAGCACGGGAGTGAATAGCCCAGCCTTGTCGCGCGCGTGGGGCGTACCGCAGAAGGATGTTTCCCGGATCGCTCGGCAGGTGCGGGCGAACTTCGACCCTGCCCGGGTGGAATCGGCACCGCCTGCCGTAGAACCGGCGCGCGCGGCCGGCCGGACGCAGCCCCGCCCGGCAATTCGTGATCCGTTCGCGGTGCCGCAGGACACGGTCGACGGCAGCACCGCACCCAGCAGCACCAGCGCCAGCACCACGCCGGCCAGCACCGCGGCTATCGCCACCCATGCCGATCCCGGCCAGCCGTCCGAACCGGCGACACCCGCCGTCATTGCCGATTCGGCGGCCACCGTGGCGCGGCACCCCACCGTACCTATGAAGCAGGCGCGCGCCGAGCTGATCGAGCGCATCGACGAAGCCATCAAGGCAGCGCCGACGGCATCACCAGGGAGTGTCGCGGATCCGATCCTGAGTAAGCCGAGGACGGTTTCAGGAAAGCGCGAGCACGATGTCACCGTTCAGCGGACGCTGGATAACGGCCTGGACGTGCCCACCCTCACGCTGCGGCAGAACACCGCCGGTGGCTGGAACGTCATGCACGGGCGAGCCAAGCTCGCCGATGCCGCTGATCTTGACGCTGCCCGCCGACTCGCGGGCCGATTGCTGGCCGGAGCGGAGTGGTCGTCTGACGATGGTCCGTCTGGCAGCTGGGCATTCCACGAGGTCAAGCCCGACATGGTCACGCTGGACGTGCCGGGCGACGGTACGTTCCGTGTGGTCAACACCAGGGAGCGCCTGACTGAGTTCCGCCAGAAGGTGGAAAAGCAGTTCAAGATGCCTCAGCCGCCACGCGGTCCCCAGCCGGCCCGGATCGCCATGAGCGACGCAGAGCGGGCCAAAGTCATGGCCGAGGCCGAGACGGTGGACGATGACGCGCCGTCGTTTTCGCGGACGGGCGGGACACAGGGACAAGCCTCCGGCAACGGGCTGCCCGTCGACAACGTCAAGCGGATCGCCCGCGACTTCATGCGCCAGTACCGGGGAAACATCCCGCTGGAAGTGAAGGTCGGGCGCACGCTGGAGGAGCTGTACGGGCTCAACGCCGGAGGCCTTGGAGCCGCCAAGGGTGCCTATCACCCAAAAAGCCGAGTTCTTACCCTCGCCGCTGATCGGCTGTCGTCGCGCGCCGACGTCGAATCCACCATCCGTCACGAAGCCCTGGGACACTACGGCCTCAATACGCTGGCACCCGATGACAAGCGCGCAGTTCTCGACGCCATCCTGACCAGCCGCAACCAACGCAGTTTGGCGTCGGTGTGGGCGCAAGTGGACGCGCTGTATGCGGACATGCCCGAGTCGGTGCGTGCCGAAGAGGTCTTCGCCGAACTGGCGAGCCGGGAGCGTGGCACGCTGGGCGAGTGGTGGGACAAGGTGCTGGCCCTGCTGGCCCGTGGCCTGCGCAGCGTCGGCCTGCTGCGTGGCGACACCAGCAAGGCAGAGCTGCACGACCTGGCGCGCCGCATCGCCGAGGGCATCCGCAGCGGGCACGCCCAGCAGCAGACCTTCCCGGAGAACGACCAGTCGCAGTTCAACCGCGTCCGTGGGGAAAGTGCCGGCAAAACGCCATCAGGTGTCGGGGAATTGTCAGCCGAGCAGCTGGAGGTGCTGCGCTCGCTGGGGCTACTCTCTCCGGAACAGGAAGCCGACCTTTCCGGCCGCGGGGGAGAAACCAGTGACCAGCCGACCAACCGATGGGGAGAGCGCCTCATCCCCGAAGCCGAGGCGCGTGCACACCTACGGGACGGGACGCGCGGGACAGCAGATACCGTCGCTGGAAGAGCGCATGTACCTGTCGGCGCACCTGGGCGTGCAGCCGGGCGAGCGGGTGAGCATCTACAGCTACCCGATCATGCAGAGGGACAACCCGGCCCCGGGGCACGCGGCGATTCCGATGACGGTCGAGCAACGAGCCGCCTACTTGGGGTGGTACGGCGACTTTCGGAATCCGCGTCGGATCAGCTTGCCGGAGTTCCTACAGCGACACGGCATCTCGATTCCCGAGTAGGCCCATTCAGCGGCACCGAGACCCGCGCGCGGATCAAGAACCCCGGCACGGCCCAGGAAGCGCTCGTCGTCGAGGTATACGGCAAGGAGCAGATCGCCGCCGGCCTGGACGAGGAACCGGCGTTGGCCTGGACGGTGAACGCCCGCACCGGCGAGCTGGACGTAAACGGGCCGAATCCTGATCGCGGCACCTTCCGGGAGTTCCAGAAACGCGGCTGGGCGGATCATGCGCGCGGGCAGGACGGGGAGATTGCCGCGGGCTGGACGGCGCTGCGCAACCCGGACGGCGGCGCGACGCTGCCGATGGGTCAGATCATTCCGATGCTGGCCGACGTGCACGCCCGCTACCGCGCGCTGAAAAAGGAGGACCGGGTAGGCCTGCGCTGGTCGCGTATCACCGGGGCCACGGGAGGGCCGGCGGGACGGGAGGCGTCGGTGTTCTTCTCCCGTGCCCGGATGCCCAAGCACCTGAGTGAGGCCCAGCGCGATGCCCTGAGCCAGATCCGTTCCTTCGCCACCCCCGAATCCCTGCCCAAGCGCGCGCGCCGCGTCCTGGGTGAACTTCGCCGGGAACTGGTGCAGGGCGTGTTCGACCAGTTCCAGCCGATCCAGGCGCTGGACGAAACCGCCTACATGCAGGCGAGGCTGTCGCGCGGCACCGACGGGGTTCTGGAAAGCCTGTTCCTGCACGGCACACCATTCCTGCGCGACGGGGCGTTCGACGTGAAAGCAGATGGGCAGGGATTGCGGGGCGTGCTGTCCGAGCTCCAGGGGGAGCACGACCTGTTCCTGTCGTGGATCGCCGGCCACCGCGCCGCCCAGCTCAAGGAGCAGGGCCGCGAGCACCTGTTCTCCGCCCAGCAGATCGACGCCCTCAAGGCGCTGAATCGAGGCAAGATGCCCGACGGCAGTGACCGCGCCGCGGCGTACCGCAAGGCGTTGGCCGGCTACAACCGCTACCAGAAGGCGGTGCTGGACATCGGCGAGCAGGCCGGGCTGTTCTCGGCCAAGAACCGGGCCACCTGGGAGAGCGAGTTCTACATCCCTTTCTTCCGTGACTTCGACGCCGAGCAGCAGAACGAACCCTCGCCCTACCGCGAGCCGGGCACGCAGAAGGTGATCCAACAACTGGAAGGCGGCCGGCAACCGCTGGGCGACCTGCTGACCAACGTGCTGGAGAACCACTCCCGCATCCTGACGGCGTCCATGCGGAACATGGCGGCGGACAAGGCGCTGCGCGCGGCGGAGCAGGCCGGCATGGCCGCGAAGGTGGACACCGGCTCCAAGGACACCCACCGGGTCATGCGGCAGGGTGCGCCGGTGCATTACCAGGTGGCCGATGCGCCCCTGGTCGACGCCCTGACGATGCTGCACTTCAACGGCGACACGAACAAGACGGTGCAGGTGCTGGGTGCGTTCAAGCGCGCGCTGAGCTTCGGCGTCACCATCAGCCCCGGTTTCCGGGTCCGCAACCTGCTGCGCGACACCATCTCGGCCATGTCCGTGGCCGACACGGCGGACGTGACCTGGAACCCGCTCAAGCAGCTGGTCGCCGGTGGGAGGAACCTCAAGCACGGCTGGAAGGCGGCAGAACACGGTAGCCCGATGTTCCAGCGCCTGCTGGCCGGCGGCGGCGCGGTGCGCTTCGGCACCCTGAACGATGGCGCACAGAGCCAGTACGCGCGCCGCCTGATCGCCACGGGCGTGAACCCCGACCAGATTCTGGACACCGCGACCAAGCTCAAGCGCGGGGTGCAGGCGGCATTCCAATGGTGGCAGGACGTAGGTGACCGCGGCGAGACGGTGAACCGTGCCGTGATCTACGAGCGCGCCATCCAGGCGGGCAAGAATCACCTCCAGGCCAGCTATGAGGCGCGCGACCTGATCGACTTCACTGCCGGCGGGAAGTGGGCAGCGGTGCGGTTCCTCTCGCAAACCGTGCCGTTCTTCAATGCTCGCCTGCAAGGCATGTACAAGTTGGGCCGCGCCGCCCGTGGCGACTTCGAGCGGTTCTCCACGGTCACCGGCACCGTCGCGCTGGCATCGGCCCTGCTGTACCTGCTGCAACACGATGACGAGGAATACCAGGCCCTGCCGGATTGGGCGCGGGATGCGTACTGGTGCATCAACCTGGGCGGCACGATGCTGTTCATTCCCAAGCCGTTCGAGGTGGGCGCGCTGGGCAGCGTGGTTGAGCGTGGCACGGAATTGATGGTGGCCGGTGAGGACTACCAGGCGCGGGACTTCACCCGCTCCGTGACCTCGATCATTTCCGACCAGCTCCAAATGAACCCGGTACCGCAGGCGGTGCGCCCGCTGATGGAAGTGGCGTTCAACCGCGACACCTTCCGGGGCCGCCCGATCGACGGCATGGGGCAGGAACGGCTCCCGGCCGAAGACCGCTACACCGCCCGCACCAGCGCCGCGGCCGTCATGGCCGGGCGCGCGACGAATGTTTCCCCGCAGCGCATCGAACACCTGGTGAAGGGCTACTTCGGCTGGCTGGGCGTCCAGGCCCTGAACGTGGCTGACATCGCCACCCGGCCGATGACGAGCCTGCCTTCCAACCCGACGCGCGACATGACTTCGGTATCGAACTGGCCGGTAGCCGGCGAGTTCCTGCGCGACGCCTCATCGGTGTCGAGCAAGTACGTGGAACGGTTCTACACGATGCAGCAGCAGAACGAGGAGCTGTATGCCGCCTTCTCCGCCGCACGCGCCGCCGGTGACATCGACCGGGCCATGAAGCTGGCTGACACCGATGCCGTCCAGAACCGGGCATTCCACAACGCCGCCAAGCGGCAGATGCAGGAGGTGGGCCGGAGCATCCGGCAGGTGACGGCGGATCCGAGCCTGAGCGTGAGGGAGAAAAACGAGCTGCTGACGCACTTCCAGGCGATCCGGAACCAGATCGCCCATCAGGTGGACCAGATCACCAGGGCGCGGTGATAGCGCCCTGGTTGCCACTTGGTTGCCACGGTGGTTTCCACTTGGTTGCCAGTGGAAACGGCAAAAAACGCGCGCGCGCGCGAGGCGGAGGCCTCCTTTCCAGAAAGGAGACCCCAATTCCGGCTTGAAACCGAGGTTGGCTCGCGACCTATCGTCTATCCACCAATGGTGGATGAAGCTGGCGTGCGCCCTGCAAATGAGGCATGGTGAAGGGGCGATCAAACATGGGGGTGTTCAGTGAAGGTGGCCAACACGATGGCGCTAGCCGCCATAGCTTTGCTATTTGCCAGCACACAGGCGGTGGGCCAGAAGATCTACAAGTGCAAGGGTTCGGACGGCAGCACGATCTATCAACAAATTCAGTGCCTGGATCAAGATGGCGAGGTGGTCAAGGTCCGAGCACAGCCGAGCCAAGCCACGATTGCGGAGGCACAGGCCAGGCTCCACGCACAGGAAGAGGCAGAAGCGCGAAGCAGGTACGAACAGACCATGCTGCGTGCCAGGACTCCGGCCGGCGAGCATCTCCAGCCCGCGCCCGCTGTCAGCCACCACCAACCGCCCCCGGCGGCGACACCACGCCCGTCGAACCCAAGCCGGTACGATCCTGAAAATGTCGGGTTCAGCAGTTCGCGAGGGTATGAGCCACTGCGGTACCGTTCCTCGACCACGACCACCACTGCACCCCGCACTGGACCAGGGTACACCGAGCCCAAGCGGATACGAGACCAGTACGGAAACTTCTACAGCCAGCCGCCAGGATCCAGCTTTGCCAGGGATGAAAAAACCGGGAAACAGTGTTTCGTGAACGGTGCTTTCATCCAGTGCTAGCCAGAGCGACTGCGACAATCGGCTGAAAACTCAGTCGATTCCGTGTCAGCTACTTGGGGCTGAGGCTTTCCCACCGTCGGTGGAGAACCTGCCTGACCCCGCGCGTGCTGATTCTTGTCGACCTGACGGGTATGCGACTTTTCTTGCACACCCCCCCCGTCGAGACAGGATGTTGTTCCAGTGCTTGGCTGCCCGCAATTTTGCGGTTGGCCGTGAAATCAGCCGCTTACCGCGTCGGGTGCCTGCCGGGTGAACCGTGACACCTTCCCCACTACGCCGGCTTGACACCCGCCCCACGCCGGCGCATCCTCGCACCGCTGCCGCACAATCGGCCGCCGGGGGTGAGAGCCCGAAAAAACCAAGGCGCACAAGCGCCGCAACGGCGCTTTTTTGTTGCGCGCAGTCCGTGTTCATGGCGGGCTGCAACGGGGCGTCGCAAGGCGCGCCGGTTCCCTTGGTTCCCGGTCTCTCAACCCGTTGCAGTCCGCCACCCTTCGTTTGAGAGCGTGGGGCGGTGGTTCAACCCAAACCGAACCGAGGAACACACCATGAGCACCAACACCGCGCGCACCACGCGCATGCAGGCCGGCGGCATCCGCCTGGCCATCGAGCGTCACTCCCTGAAAATGGTCGTCCAGGTCGCCACTGATCGAAAGGTGCCGACCGGCCTGTCCCGCGGCCCGCTGGTCCAGTTCGAGCTTTCCCCGAACGACGCCCAGACCCTGGCCACCCATCTGCGCCACCACGCCAACATGCTGACGGCGGGAGGTGCGGAATGAGCACGCACGTTTTCACCCCTTCCATGCTGACCGACCCGCCTGACTATCGCAGGCGCGGGATGCCGACTATCGCCTACCACTACACCACCGCGGCCCATGCCGCTGCCATTCTTGAGGCTGGCGTGATCCATCCTGCCGAGGTGGGCATCGGTGTCACCGAGAAGCCCGTCTGCTGGTTCAGCACGAATCGCACCTGGGAGCCGACCGCGTGCAAGCTGGCCGTGACCGAGCACGGGCTGCGCCGCCTGACCTTCCCGGAAATGGTGAAGGTCGGCATTGCCCGGTTCACCGTGGCCGTGGAGACCGCCGAGCTGCTGCCGTGGTCCGCCCTGGTCATTGCCGCGAACATTGATCCTCAGATGGTCCTGGGCATGGTCCGGGCCGGGCGCAAGCAGGGCGCGCACCCGAAACATTGGTGGGGCATCGTCGGGCCCTTCAAGGTCGAGAACTGCCTGAGCGTCGAGCGGTTCAACCCCGCCGCCGGATCGTGGGAGGTGCAGGCATGAGCACCTCCAAGACCCGAACGAAGAGCGAGCCAGTTACGACCGTCCGCTACAAGAAAATCGCACCCAAGACCGTTCCGTTCGACGTGTACGAAAGGGATGTGGCCGATGCGGAAGAGTACGGGGCGAGGCAAGCCGAGCGGTACGCCGAATCCATGCTCCCCGAGAAGCTGGAAGCCGCAGGCGCGGCGGCTGTGGTGCGTCACATGAAGGCGGATATGCGCCGGACGGTGGCGGACGTTGACCACGCACGGGCCACCGTGAAGCACGCCGAGGGCGTTCTGCGGATGCTGGCGCGAGTGATCGAAGTGGACCACGAGGGCGACCCGGACGACCTGCTGCTGGATACGGTCGCCGTTGCCAACGCCGTGGCCGAGCTTCTGAATGGGTCCGCAAGAACGTTGGCCTACTACTCGACCACGCGGAAGGGTGAGATGGAAGCCGAGGCCGCGAAGCTGGAAAGGGAGGGCGAGCCATGAACACGCCGTTCTTTTTTCTCGATGCGCAGTACCACGTTGCCCCGGACGCGGGCTTCGACGCGCTGATGAACGACGCAGAACTGCTCCAGGATTGCGGAGCCTGCATCGTGCAGCTGGTCGCGGCGGAGCCCGAAGCGCTGGCCACCATGTACATGGAAAGCGTGCTGTTCGGCGCAAACTTCCTGATTCGGATGGCATCCGGCATCACGGAGGCCGCGCGCCGGCGCGCTCCCAAGCCGGAACAGGCAAGTCTTCCCGCAGGTACCCGTGATGCCCTACACCAGGCGCTCTACGCACTGGAAGGGCGCTGGCCCGGGGTGCACGATGCGGAATGCCAGCGCGACCACCAGGCTATCCGGGCCGTTCGCGAAGTGCTGGCGCTGATGGCGGTTCCGGAATCGATATCGCCTGAAAAATCTTGAGGACAACCCAATGAGCGAATCCTGCATGAACGCCCAGGAGGTCGCCGACCTGCTGCGGATCACGAAACGCGCCTTCCTGGAACGGCGGCACACGTTCGACCCGCCGTTTCCGGCCCCCATCCTGCGCCGCCCCCTGATCTTCCGCCGTGCCGACGCGCACCAGTGGATCGTCGATGCCGCCGACTGGGCACAAGCAAGGAACAAGAGATGATCCACTCCCCGCTGCTCACGCTCGTTGAGCGCCCACACCAGACGGCGTGATCGGATCGCCACAACTTGGAACCCGACGAACCCGGCCACCGTGCCGGGTTTCGTTTGTTCGGGGTACTGAACCGCCCCGGCTTTCCCGGAGGCTCTTTCCCTTGAGAGGATAGAGCCATGAGGAAGTCCCCGAAGTTTTCCCCCGAGGTACAGGAGCGGGCCGTGCACATGGTGCTGGAGCACCAAGGTGAGCACGGCTCGCAG
>JACDJA010000494.1_pt1 | contig 44519 bp, 43 predicted proteins | sample 7449241 | NCBI WGS metagenome assembly JACDJA01 (sample SAMN14253289, study PRJNA609438) | sludge metagenome | isolation source: initial anaerobic sludge | collected 2018-12-20 | reverse complement strand
TATAGAAAATGCATCAAGGAGATAAGTAAGGTAATACAAATGTTTACTAGCCATGCAAGAGGCGTTGTTAATGCTCTTATCTCAGGAATAAACAACGCCATGGCTGAAAGGCTTAATGGGAAGATACAAGAAATTAAGGTCTCAGGAAGAGGATACCGAAGATTCGAAAATTTTAGAAGCGCAATCCTGTTCTTTCATGGTGGTCTGGATCTTTATCCACGAAAATGGTAGTAGAACCAAAAAAATAAACTTGTTTTGGGTGTTCACACTTTTTACACTTTTCACAGAATCGGTTTTAATAACCAATGGAATTCTAAGCTGCCAGCCAGATAATCACACACAAAAGGTCTGCAAATCATTAATTTGCAGACCTTTTGTACTCTATCTTAATGATTGATAAAGATAGAGATTTAACCCATTTTAATAGCGGCCCCCAGTGCATCCATATCAATGGCCTGGCAAACGCCCAGTTTGTTTTTTTCTTTCATCTTTTCGAGATTCCACTTCGTTACCTCGTCGGCAGTTTCCCACAACCGGCGAAACTGCCCGATATATTGTTTATCGTTTTCAACGGTTGTAAATTCTGGTTTAAACTGGTTGTCGGATTGATCACGGGTCTGCCATATAGCTTCAACCGTTGCCATAATGTTTTTATCAAATTCAACGCCCAGCAATGAACTCACATTGCGATCGCCCAGGTAGCGCATCAAAATACCGCGGCCAGCCACAAAATGTTGTCATGGAATGGTCCAAAGCCCGACAGACAGGGAGCCCGCACGGAGAATGCCGTCCACATCGGCTACCAGTGCCATTTTCACCCCTTTCCCTATCACATCTACCAGGTAATCCAGTCTCTTTTCAAATATTGCTTTATCGAACTCCGGTTCCCGGTTGTCCTGCGTAAGCCAGCAGGGACAACTCTTTTAAACGCGCTTTATCATAGGTTGTTGAGTTGCCTTTACATGAGAACAACATTCCACTTGCCGCAAAAAGAGCAGTTGTTTTACCGGTGAGTTCAATGAATCTTCGTCTTTCCATGGCTGGATTATCAAATTAAAAGCTGCTTGTCATTATCCGGTACAGTATTGAAAAGGATATCGTAAGTTTAACGAAAAGGATAAAATTTACATTTGATCATGTGCGTTGCAGAAGAGAGGTTTTCTCCCTTACAACCCCGTTCGCCTTTTGGTTTCTGAGTTTGTCGAAGGATACCTTTCACCTTTCAGCTTTCACCTACCCTTCCCTCTCCTCAAAGTCATCTGAAATCAGCGGCAGCTCATCAGAGGGCTCTATTTCGAGCATTTCAATCAAGAGGTCCAGCGAGTCCCCTATTCGTTCTATTTCACTGGCAGATAGTCGTTTCAGTTTATTGTTCAATCGTTGCTGAAGCAGGTCGGGGGTTTCTTCCAACAGCTCATCGCCCGACGAGGTGAGTGAGATGTGCGTCACCCGCTTATCGCCCGACCGTGGTAACCTGGCCAGGAGGCCTTTCTTCTCGAGGCGTCCCACAATTCCGGTCACGGTACTGGAGTTTAGGTTAAGATGGTCGCGAATGTTCCGCTGAGTTGCGCGGTAGCCGGGTGATTGCTTGAGGTATTCGAGACAGAGGATCTGGGGGATACTCACCCCAAAGTCCTTTTGTACCCGTTTGGATTCCAGGTTAATAGAGCGCACAATACGCCGGATTCTGATAAGAATATCTTTATATTCCATGATGAGAATTTTAGGAAAATACAACTTTACCCGTCAGCTTAAAAACTTCGGCGGGAGCGTAACGATTGGTAAGTCTTACATTCACCTTTCCGGCCAGGGGTGCAAACTCGGCTGCAGCAATATCGGGGCGGTTATTTTCAGCGGAGAGGTGGGACAAAAACACCACCTGAATCTCACTATGATGGTATTGCGCCAGCAGATCGAAGGCCTGTTTATTGGAGAGATGCCCAACCGACGAAGCCACTCTCTGCTTTAAATATTGGGGATAGGGGCCTGTGAGAAGCATTTGTTCATCGTAGTTCGATTCCAAAAAGAGAGCCTGGCAGGCTGAAAGATGGGCGGTTACATTTTCGCAGGGCTCTCCAATATCGGTCATCACGCCCACATTGAGGCCCTCGTGTTCTATACGAAAGCTGCAGGGCTCGGCTGCATCGTGTTGCTTTAAAAAAGTATGCACCTGCAACCCGCCAATATTCACCACATCCCCGGGCGAAAACAGGGTAATCCGGGAGGGGCGGTCGGGATTCCAACTCTTGTTTAGCGATGCTTCAGTTATGTAAACCGGCACATCCAGTTTTTTACTTAATACACGCACGCCTCTGAAATGGTCGGCATGTTCGTGCGATATAAATATGGCTCTTACCTTTGCAGGATTCAGTCCTTTTTGTTGCATCCTCTCCAGCACCTGCCTCCTGCTGATGCCGGCATCTATCAGCACGGCATCCTGGTTATTTCCCACATAGTAGCAGTTGCCGTTACTCCCCGAGGCGAGAGCACAAATTTCCATCATAACAAATCGGTATTTTGTGAACAATGTAATAATTTAGAAAACAAAGAGTTCAACACTTATCTATAGCAGCTTGTTTACCAGTAATTTATATGATATTTACAAGAGAATGCGTAAATTTATAATCAAATGATTATCAGCAATCTACCAAACTGCTGAAATCATAAAATCCAATGCCGGGGTTTAGCTCCCATCACATGCCGGAGAAGCAGGCTGCTCATCATCTGAAGTGCCTCCTCCAGTGTATCCTGACCATCAAAGTCGGGTATGAGGAACAATATTTTTTGAGTGCTTTCGTCAATAAGTGTCCGCACTGAGTCGCTGGTGGGTGTTCCAAAGGCACCCTGTGCGTCTCTGAAAACGGGCAGGTTGCTGATATTCAACTGACCCCGGCCAATGCCCTGGTAAGGTTCACCCTCATTTGCGATTCCCAGGCGAATGGAGCCATCAATCTTATTACGATCGTAACCGCAGATGGAGAAACCTGTGCGTACTGAAGTGAGGTTAAGGCAATCCACCACTGCATTTATAGAATACAACCCTTTGCCCGAGCTAATCCTTCGTAAAAGAGATTCCGCCGATGGCCGGTACCGGTTCGGGTCCTTACCCAGAACGCGATAAGCATCTTTACAGGATTTAACGGCCGGCATTTGGCGAATGTATTCGGCATCAATGTGTCCTGCCAGTTCGCCGATGACACTTTCCATCTCTTCTTTCAACAGCTCCGGAGAATCGGATACTACCACAGCCGATTGTAACACGCCCAGCCTCAACTTGGGGAACTTTTCCTTCAAATGGGGACTGACTTCTATTTGATCGTTTAGTGTACTGTAGGGCATAAATTAATAGTTTGTACTTGTGGCCTCTTTAAACAGGTTGGTCAACTAAAGCTCCAAAAATACCAAAAATAAACGAAGCTTAAGCCGGATAAACCAGAAACCTGCCTGCCGTCTATTATCGGGAGTATCATTGTTAAACCTCCCGCAACGCCCGGTCTCGCTTCTCTCTGTAAAAAGGGTATCTTTGCAGCATCGGATTACAAGAAAAAATGAAACAACCACTTTATGAATATCAAAAACAGCATCATTTCTCAACCTCCCAAAAAAGACAAACTGAAAGCCGTACTTTTCGATATGGACGGTGTACTTTACAACAGCATGAAAACCCACGCTCAAACCTGGAAGCAGAGCTTTGCCAGGTTTGGCATTCCCATGCAGGCCAAAGAAGCTTACATACATGAAGGAAGAACCGGTAAAGAATTCATCGGTTTAACCATTCGCAAGAGACAACAACGTGAAGCAGAGCCCCACGAAAAGGAGGCTATTTATGCCGAAAAGAGCCGGCTGATGAACATTGTACCTTCACCGAAACCTGTGGAGGGAATAGTTGAAGTGCTCTCACTGTTAAGGAGAAAAAACATCAAAGTGCTGGTAGTCACGGGCTCGCAACAACCCACTCTTTTGGATAAGCTGCATCATGATTTTGGTGTCTCTCCCGGTGAGGTTGTAGCAGCCAGCGATGTATCCCACGGGAAGCCTCACCCCGAACCATTTATGCAGGGATTGAAAAAGGCTGGCACCTTAGCGGGCGAAACCATCGTAATTGAAAATGCACCCCTGGGTGTTGTGTCGGCGCGGGCTGCAGGTATCTATACCATCGCACTTAATACAGGCATTTTAAGCGACCGGGCATTAATTGATGCAGGCGCAAATAATGTGTTTAAAGATGCTAAATCCATTAAAGAGTGGTTCGAAAAAGAGATTTTTCTACCCGGTTAGCAATTTGAAACCCTGCCTGCCGGAAGGAAGGCACTTACCGGGTGTTCAATAGCTCTATTTAACCAGTTTCGAGATGGCTCTGAAACTCTCATGTCCCGTGAAGCGGCACAACTCAAATAAAATGGATTCATAGCTGGTGACCCGGATGCCCTCCTGGGCCAGTCGTTTCATGGCTATGCGTTTATCTTCGGGTTTGCGCGAGCCCACACAATCTTCTACAACAATGGGTTTAAAGCCCCTTTCGTATAAGTCGAGCGCTGTTTGCAGTATGCACACGTGTGACTCCACACCTGCCAAAATCATCTCCCGTTTGGTGGTAAGTTCAATTTGCTCCATGATGGCGGGCTCGTCGCAGCAACTAAAGGCCGTCTTCTCCCTGGGGGGGTAATCCGTTACCATATCTGAAACAGAATCAATGGTTTTACCCAACCCTTTGGGATATTGCTCCGTAACAAATATGGGAATTCCCAATATTTTCAACCCTTCAATGAGGATGCCCAGGTTCTTCTCCAACCCGACATAATCATGGATGTGAGGAAATAACCTTTCCTGAACATCAACAACCATTGCGAGGGCATTTTCCTTTAATATTCTCATAAATACAGATTAAAAGATTAAAGCTTCTTACCTGCCGGCAGGCAGGAAGGATTACTCACATAAACCAAATTGTTTAAAAGCTGAAACATCTAAAGTATCGTATGGTTTAAAAAACTCATACAATTCGGCAGCGATATTTTTAACGCCCCCTTCCACATCCGATTCTATGTTAAGCGGAAGAACCGGATCGTGCAACGACAATCGCAAAAGAAACCAACCTTTTTGATGGGGGCCGGAACAGCTCACCCTGATGCCTTCATAGTTTTCGGATGCCAGTTGCCAGTGGCTTTTGCGGCCCGTAAGAAGACCCAGTTCCAAAATCACCCTCTCTCCCGCCGATTTAAAATCTTCCACGTTGATCTTTATTCTCAATTCAATGCTCTGCTCAGGTATCGGCAAATCTTTAATCAAATGGGTGAGTTTTTTGTTCTGCAAACGCATTTTAGCCAGGGTTATAATGAGTTTGGTAACCAAATAGGCGCCATCATCGAGAAAATAGTTCTCTTTAAGTGCAGCATGGCCCGAAGTTTCAATGGCCAACCACGACTCAATGCCCTGGTTGTTGAGCCGTATGGCCTCGTTGATCACATTTTTATAACCCCTTTTAAACCGGTGATGCCGACCGCCCAAATGGTCGTTAATAAATAATGTGAGACCATCGGAGGTAATGGAATCGGTTACAATGGTGCTCCCGGGATGTTCCTGAAGTACCATGGCCGCACTCAATGCAATAAGGGCATTGCGGTTGATGGGTTTCCCGGTTTCGTCAACCAGGGCGGCACGATCCACATCGGTGTCAAAAATTACACCCAAATCGGCGCCAGCCTCTTTCACTCTTCCCGACACCGACTCCATAGCGGTGGTATCCTCCGGGTTGGGTACATGGTTGGGAAAACGGCCATCGGGATCTAAAAACTGACTGTCCCTCACATCGGCGCCCAAAGGTGCAAGTACCCGGGTGGCATAGAATCCGCCTGAACCATTGCCGGCATCCACCACAATTTTTAAACCTTTAAGCGGCTCATCAAAATGGGCAGGGTCGTTGACCCTGCGGCGCACCAGCTCTGCCAGATGGTTTGCATAAACTGCCATAAAATCATACGATGAACTCACCCCGGGCTGTCGGGGTTTCATTTTATCATTCTCAGCTATCTCCAAAATGGCGCTGATATCCTCTTTATCGAGACCACCCCGGGGTGTGAAAAACTTCAATCCGTTGCGGTTAAATGGCAAATGGCTTGCCGTAAGCATAATAGCCCCATCCACAGGTTGCGTGCCTAATTGGGTACTCATGAACATGGCTGGGGTGGAGGCCAACCCGAAATCCAGTACGTTGACGCCTGTCGAGGTAAGCCCTTCCATGAGTGTCCGCCCCAGCTCAGGCCCGGAGAGCCTTGAATCACGCCCAATGGAGATGGTGAGCTTCCGGTTATATCCCGGTTGATCTTTCAGCCAGTCAACGAAGGCCTGCCCCAGGCGAAAAACCACCTGCGGTGACAAGTTAACCTCTTCGCCTTTAACACCTTCAAGAGCCACCCCACGAATATCAGAACCATTCTGTAATTTTTTCCAGTTTAATGGTTGCATATTGTTATTTCGTTTTATCAAGAACTGCCGCCTGGCGCGACTTATCTCCCAGGTAACCACCGTGATGGCGTAAGGCATAATCTTGATTGGTAAACCCGATGCGCTTCATCAGCAAAACTACCAGCACATCGCCTATTACGGTCATAGTAGTGGTAGAGGTTGTAGGGGTGAGACCCAACGAACAAACCTCTTTAGGATTGCCGGTGTAAATGCAGACAGAAGCAGCCTTTGCCAATTGCGATTCGATATTACCGGTAATCACAATAAAAGGAATTCCAGGCCGGAGACCACCTGCAAGGTTTACCAGTTCAAGAATCTCGCGCGTCTTTCCCGAGTTGGATATCAACAGCATGATATCATTTTCCTGAACCACACCTAAATCGCCATGCTGGGCTTCGCTGGGATGCAAAAAGACGGCCGGCGTACCGGTACTGCTGAATGTGGTGGCCATATTCACCGCTATTTGTCCGGCCTTGCCCATTCCGCTGGTGATCAATTTGCCGTGGCGGTGGTGCACATGGGAGTAGATCAAATCGACCGCTTTTTCAAATTCATCGGTCACCGGAATGGCTGAAACAGCCCTGGCTTCTATATCCAAAAGTGCCTGTACTTCCTCTTTCAACATGCTAAAGAATTTTAGTATAAGTATTTCTCATAATGTGGATGCGTAAAACACAAACAAAGGTACCATTTTAATGACAACGGTAAAGCAACTTATTCCAAATAAATCTCCTTTCGCGAAGCAGGGATTACCTCTCCAACCACCACTGCCTGGGGATGTTTTCCGGTTTTGGCCAGTTTATTCAGCACCGCATCTGCTTTTTCAGGAGGGACACACATCAGCAGACCGCCAGAGGTTTGTGCATCTGCCGCTGCCATTTTCAGATAGGACTCAGTCAATCGCGATACATGCAACCGGGGTTTCACAAATTCCAGATTCCTGAAAGCCGCACCCGGCAGACAGCCTTCATCGGCCAAAGTGGCCACCTGTGGCAGCAGAGGTAAATCTTTACTTTTTATGACCATACTTACCCCACTGGCCTGCGCCATTTTAAGGGCATGTCCCAGCAATCCAAAACCGGTGACATCGGTGGCACATTGTATGCCGGATTCTACCATGACATCGCGTCCCAGATTGTTGAGCAGTTTCATCTGTTCCAAAGCAAGACGGTAAGCCTCCTCCTCCACCATGCCTAACCTTTGGGCAGCCACCAGAACACCAATCCCCAGAGGCTTGGTGAGAATAAGTAAATCGCCCGGTTTTGCTTTCGCATTGGTAATGAGTTTGTCGGGATGAACGGTGCCCACTACGGCCAATCCATATTTTGGAGGATGGTCCTCAATGGTGTGTCCTCCCATTATAAAAGCGCCGGCTTCCAGCACTTTGCTGTATCCGCCTTGCAAAATTTGCTCAAAAGCTGATAGAGGCATCTCCGCTTGTGAAAACATCAGCAGATTAAGAGCCAGAAGTGGTTTTCCACCCATGGCATAGACATCGCTCAAGGCATTGGCTGCAGCAATCTCGCCAAACTCAAAGGGATCGGAACATATTGGCGGAAAAAAATCGGTGGTAAATATCAAAGCGGTTTCATCATTCAGCCGAAACACGCCTGCATCGTCGTGGGTGTCAATGTCCACCAAAATATCGGGATGCACCATACCGGGTAATTTTGACAGGATATCTGCCAGTTCACCGGGGGGAAGCTTGGCAGAACAGCCGCCATACTCAACGGTTTTTAGCAGATCAACTTTTTCGGGGGTGGTCATATTCAATGGATAATTAGATTATTAAATGTAAGAAGGAATGATGCCTGCCTGCCGCCTGCCTGCCCATTAGGCAGGGTAGGCAGGGAATATTAGAATCGAGAGCCTGTTCTTCAGTATCCTCCCAATTACATTCTTTGCAAAGCGTAAGTTTATCCGGGTTTTGGTTTTACAATCCTAATCTATTCAATAGAATAGGGTATTTTATGCTGATCAAAAGCAGCCTTACAAACAGCCAAATCGGTGGTTTTGATGAGCAGACACATGCCACACTCCGAGGAAATGTATTCCGGCACCGGAATGGCTTTTCCAATGACTCCCTGTGCGCGGCACAGCCGGTCGGCCTTCATCACCATGTGGACATTTGGAAAGAGTATTAATGATTCGTCAGACATTCTTATTTTTCAAATATTAATTTTAGAGCCATGACCAGATTATCCAAATCATCGGGGGTGTGATAGGGCGAGAGTGCGATGCGGGCACTTCCTTTGGGAAAAGTTTTCAGATACCTATGAGCAGAAGGTGCGCAATGCAGACCCGATCTGATCTCAATTCCAAAGCGTTCAAACAACTTTTGGGCAATTGCCGAGGGTGGCATTTCCCGGTGTGTAAAGGAGAAAAGTCCACCCTGGTTAGCCGGGTTGGAGGCTGAAAGCACCCTTACTCCGGGTATCGACCCTATTTTATCCATTAGCGTCAATAAATCAACCTGTTGCCATTGTTGCTGTGGCCGATGCAGAAGAGCGGCATTCAACCCGGCCATCCCCACGGTGTTGGGCGTTCCTGCTTCAAACTTATCGGGCATAAAAGCCGGCATTTCCAGGCTATCGGAGCGACTGCCGGTACCGCCTACAACTAAAGGCTCAATTAAAGCGGGATTTCTCACGAAAAATCCGCCCGTCCCGGCAGGCCCCAACAATCCCTTATGACCTGTAAAAGCAATAAAATCGATATCCCACTCATCGCCGCTTACAGGTACAGCTCCCAGCGACTGGGTAGTATCTAACAATAAAGGAACCTCTCCCACCGCCTGTTTAATGGCGGCAGCAGGTTGTATTACACCATTTACATTGCTCTGGTGATTCACGATTACCAAACGGGTTTTAGAGGAGATGAAGCGCGAAATTTCCCCGGGCAAAATGGTGCCATCCTCAGCTGCCGGCAAAGAGCGCCAGGTAATATTATTCTTACCTCTAAGCATCTCAAGAGGCCTCATCACCGCATTGTGCTCCAACGGGGAGATCAGTACTTCAGCATCTTTCAGGTTAAGGCCCTTCAACAAGGTGTTAATAGCCAGGGTGGCATTGTGGGTAAAGCAAACATGAGCAGATTCAGCCACCCCCAGCAACAATGCCACACGCTCGCGGCACTCCTCAACAATTGATGATGTTTTATATACTCTGCCATAGGCCGCCCGTCCGTAAGTTCCACCTACCCCTATCAAAAACCCGCGCATCGCATCTCCTACTTCACCCGGTTTGGGAAAGCTGGTGCTGCCATTGTCGAAGTATTTGTTGAAGTGATGAGGCATGGGAGGCTGTAGACTAGGGATTAAGGAGATTAGGGATTAAGGAGCTGGAAGCACGTAGCTGGAAGCACGTAGCTGGAAGCACGTAGCTGGAAGGTAAAAAGTAAGCAGTAAAAAAATATTAGTCTTTTTCATTTCAATCTTTTTCTTTCAATTTTCTTTTTCACATCAATTTTTTTCGTGCTTCCAGCTTCGTGCCTGGTTCTTTAAGCCTTGAGCCTTGAGCTTTCAGCTTCCAGCTTCTACAGATACACCACATGACCTGTCTCGGCCAAAATACCGGTTATCTGATACATATTACTTATTCTGCCGACTCCCACTCTATCTTTTAACTGGTAAAAATCGACACAGGTGCCACAAACTATTACGTTCACTCCCTTATCTTCAAGCGAGACCAGCGTTTCGTAGATGTCTGTTCCCTTCAGCGCGTGATAAACACCTGTATTGTACATTATAATATGCGTGGGCAGATTGTTCATCCCATTTAAGGCGTTAAAGTAGCCACGCAAAAGCAGATTTCCCAGTTCGGTGTTGCCTTCGCCCATCTCCCGGCTTCTGACCACCACTACGTAATTATTTCGTGCGCCGGCTACAGCAGGCACTTCACAATAGTCTTCGGGATTGGCATCGGATTGCTCCTGTAATTTTCCGGGATTTGTCACTTCAATGTAATAGATGTCCCCCTCCTGTTTCGACACAGGGTGAGCGCCCAGATCGGTGAGAAAGCTCATTAGATTTTGCCAGGAAGTTTCATTGTCGGAGACTATTTGCATTGTTTCCCCTTCGGCTGCACGGCGAAGCGCGTCACGAGCCATAATAAGCGGTTGGGGGCAGAGGTGCCCTTTTGTATCTACAATTTGCATGTGATTAAAAATTACTTGTCCCCACTTAAGGCTTTTAAACCATTCAAAGGATACTCAAAAGTGCCGACCCATTTTATCAGCTTTTGAGCAGCCTCAACGGGAGCATCCGAATTAACATTCAGCGAGAACACTGGCGGGTCGCGGCGTGCCAGTGAATGGGCATATCCTTTGTCGTAATATTTTAGGGTGATTTCGGCTACCCGGCTGTAATCATTTTTCTCCAGGGCTTCCAAAGCCTCGCTGGTTTGAAGTCCGCCCAGGCGTTTACTTATTTTCAGAAGCGAGGGAGCCAATAGTTCATTTTCAAAGCAGCCATACTCCTTCACCAGGCGATTCACCCGCAGAGGCAAAGGCAATTGAAACATCACCAGAGGGGCATGCTGCAAGATGTTGAAAAAACCATCGGGTACAAACACATGACCTATATTATGGCTCTCTCCTTCAACCCATACAGGCTCAGCCGGGTTAAAGCTGTTGAATGCCGCATGCAGGTCGTTCTCAAACTGTTCGGTGGTAGGCTGTGGTTCCTGCCCCAAAGCACCAAAAGCGGAACCTCTGTGATGGGCAAGTCCCTCCAGGTCTAATACCTGTGCACCCAGTGAAGAAAGCGCCTGAAGTACCTCCGTTTTTCCACTTCCGGTAGGACCACCAAGTACCAGAAACTGCCAGGGCACCCTTTCCAGTTGTTCCCTGAAGCTTGCCCGATATGCTTTATAACCGCCTTCAAGAATCGATGCCTTTATACCGGATGTTTGTAAGAGCCAGGCTACGCTTGAGCTTCGCATGCCGCCCCGCCAGCAATGCACCAAAACCGTGTTATCCACCGAAAGTTGGCGGGCCTCTCTTGCCATATCGGCGAGCCTTGGTCCCACCACTTCAAGTCCCTTCAGGACCGATTCGTGGCGCCCCCTCTTTTTATATAAGGTGCCAACAATGGCACGCTCTTCATCTGAAAAGAGAGGTAAATTAAAGGCACCGGGGATGTGACCTTTGGCGAACTCTGAAGGGGTTCGTACATCCAAAATAGGAGAGCGATCGGCTGCCTTTAAAAAATTATCCGGTTTCAAAAAGGTGGGTATCATTATAATGTAACACTCCAGAGATCATCCAAATGATTTCGCCAATCGCTGAACTTTTCAGCGCCACCACGCACTTTCCAGTCCGAATCGATGGTGAGGCGTGAGCTAATGCCCCCGCGGGGGTTGCAAACCATCACCACCCGTATTCTGTCGGGCTGATAGGCTTCCACCAGATGGTCGTAAAAGATATTTATCAATCGCTCGTACGAAACCGTTATGTTGCGCAGGCATTGAATATACATCTTTAGCGATTTGAGTTCAATAATTTTGCTGCCGGGATAAAAGGTGATGTAAACATCGGCAAAGTCGGGCTGGTCTTTAACACCTAAAAAGGTAAACTCGGGAATCTTTATTTTTATCTCATAAGCCCCCTCCGTAGGGTTTGGCAACGATTTAAGGATGCTTTTATCTATATCCTTATAGGTAAGCGTTTTTGAATTCATTTCAAACCTTTTGTATAATTCGTTTTTTGCGGCCTCAAAGGTAGTGATTTTTAAAAAATATCAACCGGGAAAATCTGAGCACAAACAGATATGTACAATTAATGGATTATCAGCCAGACATCTAATCAAATAATGCAATAGGGTTGAATTTTAAGGGAATTATATTGTACTCCCCTGAACATTATGATTGTTAAAAATCCCGGTTTTATTTATATTTGCAGCTGAATAAAACCAAAAGCAATAAGAACAGTGGGACGCACCAGTAAGAGTAAGCCGTTGCTTGAGAAACTATTGATTACCGATATAGCAGCAGAAGGGAAGGCCATTGGCCGGTTTAATGGCACTGTGGTATTTGTTCCACAGGCAGTTCCCGGTGATGTAGTAGATGTTCAGATTACCAGAAAACGCAAACATTATCTGGAGGGATTTCCCGTGCGTTTTCATTACTATTCCGATATTCGCGCCATCCCTTTTTGTGAACATTTTGGCGTTTGCGGGGGGTGCAAGTGGCAAAACCTGCCCTATTTGGAACAGTTAAAATATAAAGAAAAAGAGGTTTACAACAATCTGTTGCGCATAGGAAAGACAGACCTCCCGGAAATAAGTCCCATATTACCGTCGCCCCAGGAGCGTTTTTACCGCAACAAGCTGGAATTCACCTTTTCCAACAAACGCTGGCTTAGCCCGGAAGAGATGGCTGGCAATGAGCTTATCGAAAATAAAGACGGACTGGGATTTCATGTTCCCGGCATGTTCGACAAAGTGGTTGACATTCACCTATGTCATCTTCAGCCCGAGCCCTCCAACAGCATAAGGTTGGCAATCCGCAATTTTGCACTGGAACAAAAATGGCCCTTTTTCGATCTCAAAGTCCAGCAGGGATTTCTGCGCACCCTCATCATCCGCACTGCTACAACGGGTGAAACTATGGTAATTGTTGTCTTTTTCCACGACGATGAGACAAAGAGAGATTTGTTGTTCAGCCATCTCATTCATCAATTTCCGGATGTCACCTCATGGATGTACGTGATAAACGGCAAGGGAAACGACACCATCACCGATTTGCCGGTACATGTACAACATGGCCGTGATCATATTTTTGAGGAGATGGAAGGGTTGAAATTTAAAATAGGACCGAAATCATTTTACCAGACCAACTCGAAACAAGCTTATAATCTTTACAAGCTTGCACGTGAATTCGCCGGTCTTAATGGCCATGAAACGGTTTACGACCTCTACACCGGTACCGGCACCATTGCCAATTTTATAGCCCATAAAGCGCAAAAAGTGGTTGGGATTGAATACATTCCCGAGGCCATTGACGATGCCCTGGAGAATTCGCGTCTCAACCACATTACCAACACAGTTTTTCTGGCCGGTGACATCAAAGAGCTCCTGAACCACGATCTTTTCGACCGCGAAGGCTTCCCCGATGTCATTATTACCGATCCTCCCAGGGCCGGCATGCACGCCGATGTGGTACAAACCATAATAACCGCTGCACCCCAAAAAATAGCGTACATAAGCTGTAACTCTGCCACCCAGGCACGCGATATCAACCTGCTGAGTATCAGATATAGAGTGACCCGAATCCAACCGGTTGACATGTTTCCGCATACCCACCATGTTGAAAATATTGTGCTCCTGGAGCGAAGATAAAGCAGCCGGGTATTTGAACTTTCAGGTAAAAATGCTTTTTTTGTATAAAAACAAAATTATGCTGGCCATTTTGTCTCCTGCTAAAACTTTAGATTACGATACTCCGGTGCCTCTCTCCCGCTCAACCCGTTTCCGGTTTCCCGATGAGGCACAGACGCTGATGAAACAATTGCAGGGATACAGCCCACGGCATCTCTCCGGACTCCTGAATATCAGCGATAAGCTGGCGCAGCTCAATGCTCAACGCTATGCACAATGGCAATATCCCTTTGATGATTCGCAGGCACGGCAGGCTCTTTTTGCCTATAAGGGTGACGTATATTCGGGGTTGGATGCTTATACTTTGAATGAAGAGGAGGTGAACAGGGCGCAACAAAACGTTCGTATCCTCTCCGGATTATATGGATTGTTACGCCCTCTGGATCTAATATTACCCTATCGGCTGGATATGGGCACGAAGCTCCAAAGCAAAGGCAGGAAGGACCTTTATGTCTTTTGGGGTGAGAAGATAACTGCACAACTCAACCACGACTTGAAGGAAGGCGGACACCAAACGCTTGTAAACCTTGCCAGCGGTGAATACTTCAAAGCACTTCAGCCCCAAAAAATTGAGGCTGAGATTGTTGTTCCCGTTTTCAAAGATTATAAGGACGGAGCCTATAAAACAATCAGCTTTTATGCTAAAAAAGCCAGAGGCATGATGGTCCGCTTTATGTTACAAAATCATATAACCCGGGCCGAAGATTTAAAAGCCTTTGATTCGAACGGATACCATTTTAACAATGAATTGTCGAAAGGAGATGAAATGATTTTTACACGGCATTAGAATTTTCGTGATTTGGCAAAACTTACAGACAGGTTTTTGTTTTACTTAGTATCTTATTAGTAATGTTTTCCCAGTTTAGGTTAGTTTATTATACAAAAAAATATCAACCTGTATATCAATTAATTGCTAAATTGCCATTGCAAATATCCCAATATATAATTAACTTGACTCCATAAAAATTCTATCACTATGGTCGATGACACAACTATTGAGCGCTATGGAAATCTGCTGAAACAGGAGAATTTGCGCACCATGCATGAGAAAATCTGGCCCAATACCTTTGTATTGGAGGCCCCTGAGCCGTTTCCAGGTTTCTTCAGTTACTATTCTGACTATCCGGTGGAGAGCAAACCACTGTATATCTATCTGGTATTAAAAAGAATGTACACTCTTGAGGAGATTACCCGGGCCAACCAAAAAATCGAAAAATATTTCCCGGCAAAATTTAGTGCCACGCCGGGAGTGGTGAATATTTACAATCGGGCTTTCGATGTAATTCGTGTGCGACGTCTTGATGAGTTTTCGCAAATAGCTGACTTGCAAGCCGGATATATGGACGAGGGGATAGAGTTCAGACGCAAACCCTCACGTGAATTGGCCGGACCAGCGATCATTCGCATTAAAAAGTTCTTCATCCTGGAGGAACCGCGCCCCGATCTCTATTTTGACCTCACCGAAAAAGACCACGGTTACTTTTTGATTCCCTACAAGCTGACCTGGAAACATTTCGAAGACATCACCAAAAAGGTGAAATTTAATTGGGATAAACCCTTCTTTGATGCCGCCGTTGGTCATTTTCATGTTCAATTTGGAATTCAGGACATGGTACGTATTTACTATCCTGAAATGAATATGGATTATTTACAGGAGGCCCGTCAAAAATATATGGAGCGCATCAAATAACGGATACCCGGAGGAGGGCAAAACTCTGCAGGAATTGTCCCTGCAGAAAACAAAATAGAACTCTTTATTCTTTTACATCAACTATTTTCCCCACTTTTACCATTTATTAATAGTGGTATCATGCGAAGAATTATTTTCTCGGTTCTATTTCTTTTCTTTTTAGTGGTTTCTGCCATCGGGCAATCATCCGAACCTGCTGAAAAACTGGTTTACAGATTGCGCATCTTCAGCGAAATCAACAGTACCAGCTGGGTGCATACACAACGTGCTTTCGAAGAGGCCAGGCAGTTAAATGCCGATGCCATCCTTCTTCATCTGAATACCTATGGTGGTGAGGTGGTTTTTGCCGACTCCATCCGTACCAAAATTCTCAACAGCAGCATTCCGGTGTATGTATTCATCGATAACAATGCAGCCAGTGCCGGTGCGCTCATCTCCATTGCCTGCGACAGCATCTATATGCGCCCGGGAGCCAATATTGGTGCAGCAACCGTGGTAAATCAAACAGGTGAGCAGATGCCCGACAAGTATCAGTCGTACATGCGTTCGACTATTCGTGCTACCGCCGAAGCACATGGCAAAGACACCATCATAACTCCCACCGATACCATCATAAAATGGGTGCGTGACCCAAAAATTGCCGAAGCTATGGTGGACGAGCGTATTTACATCCCCGGCATCATAGATTCAGGCAAAGTTTTGACCTTCACCACTCTGGAGGCTATTAAATTTGGGTATTGCGAAGGCGTCGCCAATTCAGTGGACGAAGTATTGGGATTGTTGCATCTGAAACCTTACAAACTGGTGACCTTCGAGCCCTCGTTTTACGATGGTCTTAAAGGGTTTCTCACCAGCCCGGTATTGCGGGGACTTCTGATACTCATCATCCTGGGAGGCCTCTATTTTGAGTTGCAGTCACCGGGCATAGGGTTTCCGCTTATCCTGGCTGCCACGGCTGCTATACTCTACTTTGCTCCTCTCTACCTTGACGGACTGGCTGCCAACTGGGAAATTTTACTGTTTATTATTGGTGTGGCGCTTATTGCCGTGGAGATATTCGTGCTCCCCGGATTTGGCCTTGCCGGTATCTCCGGCATCATACTGGCATTAACAGGACTCATACTCAGCTTGCTGGAAAACAGAGCCTTTGACTTTACCGACGTGGATGCAAACGCATTGGTCACTGCTCTTCTTACGGTCTTTACCGGTATCATTGGAGGATTTATCCTCAGCGTTTGGCTTAGTCAAAAATTGCTAACCACCACCAAAGGACCATTCTCTAAACTCGCTCTGCAAACCTCACAACCTGTGAGTGAAGGCTACCTGAGTGTAGATGCCAAAATGAAAGAACTTGTAGGCCTTACAGGGCGGGCATTGACAGTTCTTCGTCCTTCGGGCCGCGTGGAGATAAATGGCAGGAGTTATGATGCGCGTGCCACCGAGGGCTACATCGACAAAAATGAGACAATTGAAGTGACCGCGTTTTGGTCGGGCCAACTCTATGTAAAACAGGTAGAAGAAAAAAAATGACATTTATGCATTGCAAAAAGTATCCTAAACTGCATGCTCTGCAGTGCAAAGGTAAATTTACAACAACACAGTCAACTCATTTGCAGCATATTGCACGGAGGTATAAAATACATTTTTTATCTGTTTTTTTTTATCTGCCTTGGAACTAAATATCAAAATTCACTATTTTTCAACTCATAAACTAACACGCTTTGCCTGCACGCCGGGGTAGTCCGATTTCGCCGGACTTACTTGCATTCTGGTGATGTCTTAAAAAAATGAACCTTTTAAACCAACACAATTCAATCAATTACTAATTTTAATTTTAGTTTAGCATCATGAAATCAAAAAAGCTGCCACAGAAAAAGAGTGCTGATTTCGGTACCACCGAAAAAGCCAAAAAGGCAGGAGCCAAAGTACCGAAGATCAAACGATCGAAAAAACCTTCGATCTACGATGACCCCGATGAAATAGAAGATTTCATTCTTAGCGATCAGGAGTTTGGAGGCTTTAATGATTATGACGACGAAGATGACAACTATTTTTAGTTGACTTTGCTTGTTCCGAAAATAACCAGGCTGCCCAATCAGGCAGCCTTTTTTTACCTATGGGTTACTACCCCAAAAACTATTGCCATGCACCCAACTCCCGCCAATCGTTGCCCATGGTCCACCGGCCATCCGCTTCTCACCCATTATCACGACACCGAATGGGGCGTTCCTCTGCACAACGACGACAAGCTCTTTGAGTTTCTCGTTATGGATGCTTTTCAGGCAGGACTCTCCTGGCTCACCATCTTAAAAAGACGGGAGGCCTTTAGAGAGGCCTTCGAAAAATTTGATTACAATAAGCTGGCAAATTATACCGACGCGCAACTGGAAAATCTGCTGAAGAACCCGGCCATCATTCGCAACCGGCTTAAGGTGTGGTCGCTGCGAAAAAACGCCATCGCTTTTCTTAAAATAAAAGATAACTTTCCTTCATTCGGACATTACCTGTGGCAGTTTGTAGATAACGTGCCCATTCACAACCACTATACCACCCAGGCAGAGGTGCCTGCCAAAACCCCATTGGCCGAAACCATCAGTAAAGATCTGAAAAAAAGAGGATTTACCTTTGTAGGGCCCACCATCGTGTATGCCTTTATGCAGGCCATTGGAATGGTAAACGATCATGTTACCACCTGCTTCAGACACAAAATGTTAAAAGCAAAAAGCACCTAAATCCCTGGATTTAAGTGCTTTTGATTTTATCTGCCTGCCCTGCCTACCGGCAGGCAGGCGACAGGCAGGATTGATTTTTAAAGTTGTGCCCAGGACTGGACTCGAACCAGCATGCCCTAAACGAGCACCAGCCCCTCAAGCTGGCGTGTCTACCAATTTCACCACCTGGGCCGGGAAATTGCTGTAAAAAAAACGGAGCGGGAAACGGGATTCGAACCCGCGACCCCGACCTTGGCAAGGTCGTGCTCTACCACTGAGCTATTCCCGCGTTAGCGCTGCAAAGGTATAATTTATTTTTAATTTTGAAAACAGTTCATCTTCAAAAAACCATTTCCGGCTCTTTTATTCTTTTCCTGCTAAATTCATAAGTCTTTAGTGATAAGAGATTAAGAACTATAAGAAATCGGAGCCCAGGTTTTTGGCGCGCAGGAACAGCTTTTGTTATTCTATGAGTATATTTTAAATGGAACTATTTCGTTTGTTTTTCGTAATGACATTTAGTTACAGAAAAGTAATCCGAACCCTAAAAACAAAAAATAAATAATATGGCATTATTAGCTGGTATTTTCTTTGGAGGCAAATTCCCCAACACCGCCAGGTACGAAACTTCACAAACAGAATTAATAGAAGACCGCAACCGCTTTGAAGAATTTGGTGAATCACCGCTCTACAAGCGCTATCTTGAACTGGATAAGTTGGTGCATACCGGTGAATTTGAAAAGCGTGTAAAGGATTTAAGAGATAAGCGATTTAAAGACACCCCGCAATACCGGCAGTTTAAGCAATATGATTCTCTGAGAAAAGCCGGGGACATTAAAACCTATCTGCGTTTCCATAAATCGGGTAAGGCCGAAAAGCTTCAAAAGATTATCCACTCCGAAAAATACAAGGAATTTCTCCAATTAGAGAGCTTTCTGAATTCGCCTGAGTTTTATAAAGCAAAAGCCAGTGCCGATTTCAAATCCAGTGAGGCTTATAATTCTCTTAAGGAGTTTAAAGCACTCAAAAAGGATGGTGATATCAGGATGGCTCTGAACACTTTAAAATCATCCGCGTACAAAACCTGGCAACACCTTTCAGGTTCACAACGACTGCAGACCTTCTACGATCTGGAGGCGGAAATAGAGTCCAAAGAGTTTCGGGACTTCAGGCATGAAATGGAGGATAAAGATCGTTTCAAAAACTCCGAAGAGGCCCGTCTGTTGCGCGAATATGATGAACTCAAAAAGAACAAAGAGATACTTTGGTTCCAAAAAGCGACAAAAGAACAACCTTTTGAAGAACTAAAGCGGTGGGAGCTCACATTTGAAGAGGATTTTGATGCTTCCCAACTGGACCGAAGCACCTGGATGACCGGATATTACTGGGGCAAAACACTGATGAACGACAGCTACGTGCTGGAGGGCGAACAACAGTTTTACAGCGACAAGAACATAGAGCTGCGCAACTCTTGCGCCAGAATCACCACCCAAAAGGATGATATTGAAGGAAAAGTATGGAGTCCGCAATGGGGTTTTAGAACCATCCGGTTCAATTACTCTTCGGGGCTAATCAGCACCGGACAAAGTTTCAGGCAAAAATATGGTCGCTTCGAGGCCAAGATACGCTTTAGCCACGCCTTCCCCCTCACCCACGCCTTTTGGATGACCGGAGAGCAGAGCACTCCACACATCGATGTGTTTAAAACGCTCTTTCCCAGCGGTAAAAAGCTTGAAGCAGGACTCTTCTCCACGTCGGCCCGGAAAGAGATTACCAAACATACCGCCCGGGTAAACGGTGCCAAATTCGCCGGCCACTTTTTTATCTATTCTCTGGAGTGGACATCCAAGGCACTGGTTTGGAAAATTAATGGCATCGAAGTGCACCGCGAAACCAAAAATATTCCGCAGGAACCTATGTATCTATCCTTTTGCACTACCCTGCCCAAAGCACCAAACGATAAATTATTGCCAGCTATACTGGAGGTTGACTGGGTGAGGTGTTATAGAAGAGTTGAGAGTTGAGAGTTGGGAGTTCAACGTTCCTCTGGCTCATTACTCAAACTTGATCTGGTATTTATTACACCGGCACTACAGATCCGGTCAACGCAGCTCTTACACTTTTATTATCAGAGAGATACTGCTGTAAGGCATCTATGGCATTAAGTTTTAGTTTTTTGCGATCATGCCCGTACTTTGAAGGCACGCCCTGGCTGGTAACATAAACAGCATCATATATCCTGTTTTTTCCAAAGGTTTTCCCTGAACAAAGAAAGCCTGAATTCGTTCTCCGGGAGGATTTTCAATTTTAAAGTAGAGGTTTAAGCCTAAACAACGCTTCACATATCCGCCCATTTGACGGTAGGGGTCCGCGGAAAAGGTTCTTTCCAGGTTCTCTTCCATCATATCCCACATATCCTGACCGGAAAGTTTTACAGTTGAAACCGGCGGATTTACCGGGATAATGTTCCAAAAATCATTTTCGGTGACCGCTCCCGCCGGTATGGGTGCACCATATCTCCAGCCATTTAACTCTTTAATGATGTAGGGTGGAAAATCATGGGTATTTCACCTGGATTACTGGTTTTATTTGTATCTTTGAATAACTATATAAATTTTAAAGTGAGCATGCACAAAATAAAAAACAGAACCATGAAACAGTTGACTTTAAATATTAGCGAAAATAAATTCCACACTTTTCTGGAATTTATTAAAACCCTGGATTATGTAGAAGTTCCGGAGGTCGATGAAAAATCATTGAATGAACTGCAAAACAGTCTCAACCAGGTTAAATTGATGCAGAAAGGGAAAATTCAAAAACAGACGGTCAAGGACTTCCTCAATGAACTATAGTGTATATCCTACCCCTGACTTCAAAAGGTTTTTTAAGAAGCTCAACAAAAAATATTCTTCATTAAAATCCGATCTAAACGATCTTGATAAGTATTCTGGCGCAACCACCTAAAACAGGGATAAGCTTAGGCCACGGAATTTATAAAATTCGTTTAGCCATTGCTTCCAAAGGAAAAGGAAAGTCAGGTGAAGGAAGGGTCATCACTTATTTGGTCACCAAAGAATATGAAGTTTATTTGGTCTATATCAATGATAAAGACCAACTGGAAAACATTACCAAAGAGCAGATTTTAAAATTGCTTAAAAAAGCAGGCTTAATAAATTAGAGCGCTCCACATATGGCTTTAAACTTCCAAAGCACAACACGCCGGTTTGGCACCGGGCCGGTGTTTATCACTGCCATCTCTACCATTTTGGGGGCTATCCTGTTTTTGCGGTTTGGATTTGCAGTGGGCACCATTGGATTTATGGGCAGCCTTCTGCTGGTTATTCTGGGTCATCTCATTACTTTTCCCACAGCCCTGGCCATCTCCGAGTTATCAACCAACACGCGGGTGGAGGGGGGCGGCGAATACTTCATCATCTCCCGGTCGTTTGGCTTAAACATTGGCGCCACCATTGGTATTGCGCTTTTTTTGTCTCAAGCCATCAGCATCGCTTTTTACACCATCGCCTTCACCGAGAGCTTCGAGATGTTTTTCAACTGGTGGCACAGCCGCTTTGGATGGGAACTTCCCCGGCAGGCCATCAGCATTCCGGTGCTGCTCCTCATGGCGTTCATCATCTTTAAAAAAGGAGCCAATCTGGGCGTAGGCCTGCTCTACGTGGTTGCAGGCATTTTGCTTATATCACTGGTGCTCTTTTTCATGGGCAGTGGTGAACCGGTGATCAGCGGGGAGAGTCATTTTCAAAGCAATTTCAGCTTTATCAACAAGGATCAATTCTTCGTGGTTTTTGCCATCTGTTTTCCGGCCTTCACCGGAATGACAGCCGGCGTTGGTTTAAGTGGCGACCTGAAGCAACCCGGCCGGTCGCTGCCCCTGGGGACCATGAGCGCCACCTTAACAGGCATGATCGTTTACACGCTGGTTATCTGGAAGATGTCTGCCTCTGCTTCCAGTGAATCGCTGGTAACCCACCAGCTTATTATGTCTAAAATTGCTCTGGGGGGCAGCCTCTTTGTGCTGTTGGGTTTGGCCTCCTCTACCCTGTCGGCTGCTCTGGGTTCCATCATGGTTTCGCCACGCACCCTGCAGGCACTTGCCCACGACAAAAGCTTTCCGGCTCGTCCTGTCAACCGGTTTCTTATGCAGGGAAGCGGCTCTACCAACGAACCGCGTAATGCCTCCATGGTAGCCTTTGCCATCGCATTTGTTTTTGTAGCGCTGGGGAATGTAAATGCAGTAGCCGAAGTCATCTCCATGATCTTTCTCATCACCTATGGTTCGCTGTGTCTCATCAGCTTCCTGAATCACTTTGGCTCCTCTCCCTCCTATCGCCCGCGTTTTCGTTCGAAATGGTATTTTTCGCTGGCCGGTTTTTTATTATCGGTTTGGGTTATGTTCATGATCAGCCCGCTCTATACCGTAATAGCCTATATCTTAATCACGGTTCTTTATCTGGTGATAGAACATTACAACAAAGATCGAAAAGGTCTGGTGAATCTTTTCAAAGGCACCCTGTTTCAACTTAACCGGCACCTCCAGGTGTATATGCAAAAGAACCAGGGCAACCAGGATCAGGAAGAGTGGCGGCCCGCAGCAATTTGCATTTCGTCTCACTCCTTCGAGCGTGACAAGATCTTTGACCTCATGAACTGGATTTCCTACAGGCATGGTTTTGGCACTTACTTCCATTTTATTGAAGGCTACTACAGTCGCCAAACTCACCTGGCAGCCGTAGAGATTCACCGCCAGCTGGTAAAACTGCAAAAGGAGGAGAACAGCGCTCTTTACATCGACACCATGATTTCGCCCTCCTACACCTCTGCCATTGCACAAATAATACAGGCGCCCAGCATTTCGGGCATGGAGAACAACATGGTTTTATTCGAGTACGATAAAAGCAAACCAGAGGAACTTGAGCGCATCATAACCAACATTAACCTTACCCGGGCCGGATTTTACGATGTGTGCGTGTATGGCATAAGCGCTATGTCGATCAAATTCAAAAAGGGTATTCATGTATGGATCAGACCATTGGATTACAACAATGCCAATTTGATGATCCTGTTGGGTTACATTATTCTGGCACATCCCGACTGGCGTAAAGGCAGTATAAAGATCTTCAGCATCTGTGCGCCCGAGCATGTGGAAGAGACCCGTAAAGAGCTGGAATTATTAGTTGAAGAGGGGCGATTGCCTATTACTCTCTCCAACATAGAAATTGTTGCCGTTACAGGTAACCGGCCCGTTCATGAAATTATTGCCGAACATTCTATAAATGCAGGGCTTACCCTTATTGGTTTTCGCGAAGAACATTTTAAACACCGGGGTATTGATTTCTTTTCCTCCTTTGAAGAATTGGGAGATGTGCTGTTTGTAAATGCCTCTACAGCACGTGAAATTATGGCCCCTGTAAACAATCAATAAATTTTCTGCTGATTTTATTTTAAAAAGTCAAAAATACTTTTAAATTTGTAGGCTTAAACACAAGATAGAATATGACCTACGAAACCGTTCATAAGGTAAAACGATTGGTGGCCGTGGATTGTGTGATATTCGGATATGAACACGAGCAGCTTAAACTGTTGTTGTTCAAGCGGCAAATTGAACCGGCTAAAGGGCAATGGTCGCTCATAGGAGGCTGGGTTAACGAAGATGAATCGGTGGAAGATGCCGCCCGGCGGGTTCTTCAATCCATCACGGGGCTTGAAGATGTTTTTCCCGAACAGGTTCGCGTATTCTCTGAACCAGGCAGGGACCCCGGCGGAAATGTACTAACCGTGGCTTTTAATGCGTTGATAAAAATTGAGAAGCACAGCAACCAGATGATCCGGGAATTTGGTGCCCAATGGTTTCCCATATCTCAGGTGCCGCCGCTGATCTTCGATCACGAGGAGATGCTGCAAATCGCTTACGACAGACTGCGTTTAAAAGCCACCTATAACCTGATTGGGCGACAATTATTGCCCGAAAAATTTACCATCACCCAAATGCGTCGTCTCTACGATCAGATATTTCAAAAAAGCTTTGACCCCGGCAACTTCAGAAAAAAGCTGCTTTCGCTTAAACTGTTGCACCGGCTGGATGAGAAAGAGAGATACGAATCAAAAAAGGGCGCCTTTTATTATAAATTTAAAGAGGAAGAGGAGGACAAACACGTTGAGCCAATCTTCAGAAGTGCCATCCGATTTTAGGGATTATATTTGTGCAGGAGTAAATTGAACCAATAAAAATTAATTTTTAATTTGAATCGATTATGACAAAAATCAGCAGCTTAATAGGAAAGATTAACAAGGGCAACAACCCCTTGTTTAAGGAGTTGTACGGCACTAATGCCGAAGTGCTTAAGCAACAAGCCGATCGGTACACCGCTTTAATGGATGAATTTAAAGCCACTTATGGCACCGATGATGTAGAACTTTTCTCATCCCCTGGCCGCACCGAAATTGGTGGCAACCACACTGATCATCAGCACGGAAGAGTGCTGGCGGGAGCCGTTAATCTGGACAACATAGCGGTGGCTGCCAAAAACAATTCCGACATCATTCGGGTCAAGTCTGAAGGATATCCCGAATTTCAGGTAAACATCTCCGATCTTTCCATAGACAAATCCCAGTTTTATACATCAGCCTCCATAGTAAGAGGCATCAGCGCCCGATTGAAAGAGCTGGGCTACAAAATCGGAGGCTTCGATGTCTGCATTGAAGGACGGGTACCCAAAGGATCGGGACTGAGTTCGTCGGCCTCCTTTGAGGTACTCATTGGCGCCATCATCAGCCATCTTTTTAACGATGGGAAGTTAGACCCCGTGGAAAATGCCATCATCGGACAGTGGGCCGAAAACAATTACTTTGGCAAACCCTGCGGATTGATGGACCAAACAGCCTGCTCGGTGGGTGGCTTTATCACCATCGACTTTAAAGACCCGGCCAACCCCATTGTAAAAGCGCTGGATTTTGATTTTCAGAAAACGGGATACGCGTTGGTGATTACCGATACCGGTGGCAACCATGCCGACCTGAACGACGAGTATGCCTCGCTGCCTGTTGAGATGAAATCGGTGGCCAAAGAGCTGGGCAAAGAGGTGCTGCGCGACGTGACTCTGGAGCAGGTGGTAGAAGCCATACCCCGGTTGCGCGAAAAAACAGGCGACCGTGCCCTGTTGCGCTCCATCCACTTCCAGGGCGATAATGCCCGTGTGGTTGAGCAGGTAGCCGCTTTGGAGAAAGGCGACTTTGAAAGCTTTCTGAAAATGGTGGTACAGTCGGGTTACAGCTCCTATATGTACAACCAGAATATTTATCCTGTTCACAACGTGGAGGAACAGGGTGTTTCGCTGGCTCTCGCATTAAGCGATATGGTGCTCAACGGCAAAGGCGCCTGGCGGGTGCATGGCGGTGGATTTGCAGGAACCATTCAGGCATTTGTGCCAGAGAAATTAGTAACTAAATATATTGAAACACTGGAAGCTGTGTATGGTAAAGGAAGTTGCCATAAGCTCTTTATCAGAGCAAAAGGGGCTATAAGAGTGGAAGTGTAATACCTATAAAATGACTGAAAACGCATTTTAAACATTGTTTTAAACAACTATTTATGACTAAAAACAAGTATCTGTTCCCGCTGATTATAATGGCAGCCCTCTTTTTTCTGATAGGCTTTATGACGACCATGAACAACTCGATGATCGACTTTTTGAAAGAAGCCTTCAACCTCGATGCTTTGAAAAACGGTGCAGTTTTGAAACAGCTGCCCAACAGCTTTTTTTATGGAGCCTATGCCCTCTCAATACCCGTGGGTTTCTTAATTCAACGCATAGGTTATAAAAATGGTATTACTCTGGGCGTTGGACTGGTAACTCTGGGTATATTCATGTGTATTCCTTTGGTGGCGATTGGATACATCCCCTTTCTTTTTGGTGTGGCCGTATTTGCCCTGGGGATTGTATTGCTGCAGGTGGCAGCCAACCCTTATGTTAACGCATTGGGACCTGCCAGAACTGCTGCCAGCCGCTTAACCCTGGTCAACTTTCTGAATTCCGTGGCCACTGTTATAGCACCCATCTTTGTTTCCATGCTCATCATTTCAGATGCCGGAGACGGAGTCAGGCCTAATCCGACACAGGTTCAGGAGCCATTTGGAATTATTGGCGGCATTGCAGTTGTGATTTTCGTGATCATGTTTTTTCTAAAGCTCCCACATATTAATAGCGATGAATTTGACGATACTGCAACACCCAAAGAGTATAAATCGAGCGCCTTTAAATACCCTCACGTGTGGTTGGGCTCCCTGGCTATCTTTTTTTACATGGGCATTGAAATTGGTATTCCCAGCTTTTTTGCCGACTACTCCATCAACCTGGGCCTTGATTTCTCTTCAGCCCAACGCACCGATATGCTTAAATACTATTGGGGTGGATTGATGGTGGGACGTCTGTTGGGCCTATTCATTCTTCAGAGATACACCGCCCGGCAAATACTTACACTTTGTTCAATTGGCGGAGGCGTTCTGGTGGCTGCCTCATTGGCTGTAGGTCTAAGTGCACCTGTTATTGCCTTGTGGTTGTTCCTGGGTACCGGGCTGTTCCACTCCATCATGTGGCCAACCATTTACAGCCTTGCTCTCAAAGATTTGGGTCCACTGGCAGGTGTGGCTTCCGGGGTAATTTCAACTTCAGTAATCGGCGGGGCAGTTCTATCCCCAATAATGGGCGCAGTTCAAGGTGCTACTGGTTCGGTGGTTATCGCTCTCAGCCTTTTGTTTATCTATTATCTCTATTTAATTTTCTTTGCGGTAAATGGCTCAAGAATCAGATAGTTTAACCTGCCTAAATCATCATCCGCCTTACCCCGGATGATGATTTTTTACTTCTGTTTATTTAAAAAAGTTTGCTCTCAAAACATTAAACAAATCATATCATGACAACCAAAGCTAGCGACCTCTTTACGCTCAAGAACAAAAATAATTTGGAAGTTACCTTCATGGCTCACGGTGGCCGGGTGATCTCCATCAAAGTACCCGATGCCAAAGGCAATTTAGCCGATGTGGTGATTGGTTACCAAACACCTGCCAAAGCGCTGAAGGGGGATGCCTATTTCGGAGCGCTGTGCGGACGATATGCCAATCGTGTAGTAAATGGGAAATTCAGTATCGACGGTACTGAATATCAGCTGGATTGCAACAACGGCAGCAACCATCTACATGGAGGTTTTGATGGTTTCAACACCAGGGTGTGGGGGGTTGCGCCTGCCTCCATTACCGGCTTTGAGCAGGCGTATAAGCTCTCGCTGGTAAGCCCCGATGGCGATCAGAAATATCCGGGTGAAGTAAGAGTTGAGGTAACCTATGGTCTCACCAACGACAACGAATTTGTAATTGAGTACAGCGCCAAAACCACCAGACCCACCATCATAAACCTTACTTCTCACGCCTATTTTAACCTGAAAGGTGCAGGTACCGGCACTGTCGAAAACCACGAGTTGCAAATAAATGCCACGCGCTATACACCCATTGACGAAAAGCTGGGCACTGTAAACGGTGAAATTGCACCTGTAAAGGGCACGCCTATGGACTTTACCAAAGCTAAAAAGCTGGGGCTTACCTGCAATGCCAACAATCATCAGGTGAAGCTGGCCAATGGAATCGATCATAACTTCGTGTTAGATGGCGAAAAAGGAGCGCTGAAGCTGGCTGCCACCCTCTCCGACCCGGATTCTGGCCGAAAATTGGAGGTCTATACCGATCAGCCGGGTATTCAGATATACACCGGCGGCCATTTCGACAGCTCGGAGACCGGTAAGCTGGGTGCTCCCATCCAAAAATGGGGCGGGGTAGCTATGGAAACACAAATATTCCCCGATTCCCCCAACCACGCCCATTTCCCCAATGCCCTACTCAGGCCTGGAGAAACTTATAAACACCGGTGTGTTTATAAGTTTGGTTAAAAGCATACTATAATATTCCCGTAAGCGGTAAAAAGAACCGCTTACGGTTACCGGGGCAGGAAAAACAAATTTAACCAGCTTTTATATGGGCAACCCTTCTAAATTCAGGTATCCTCTATCCAATCATCAAATTCTCTTTAATCTTGCATCTTTAATCTTTATCCATTATCTCAATCCTGCATGACCGCCTCTACCAGAGATAAAATATATCACACAGCACTCCATCTTTTCGTCGATAAAGGATTCTCGGCTTCGGTAGACCAACTTGTATCTGATACAGGAATCGCCAAAGGCACCTTCTATCACTATTTTAAAAGTAAAGAATATCTGATTATAGCCCTCTATAAAAAACTAATGTTTGAAATTGAAGCTGAATGCGTCAAAGATTTTGAAGATGAGAGGGTGCTTTTATGCTCCCGTGAAGTATTCCGCAGCATTGTACAATGGTTTATCCTCAATCCGGTAAAGTTCAGATACATCACAGTTTTTGAAACCAGCCCCTTCAAGAATACTGAACTTGAAAATGTAGATGAAGTAATGGAGGGGCCACGAAGAATCATTATGCAAAAGGTGAATATGGGCCTGCTTAAAGCCAATCCGCCCGACATGATTGCATTTCATGACTTCGCCTTTACCCGCGCGGCGGCCAACTATTTTTTAAGCTTTTCCAACCCTCCGGAGCATTTCGTTCAACAATTTGATGCAGCCTTTGATATGTATTGGGATGGCGTATCCAATAAATAGATTAACATATTTTAAATGTCTAAACGACCGACCATTTGGTCGGTTTTTTGTAACTTTAACCTCTAATTATTATAAAAATGAGATATTACGTTAATTTTTAGATTGTAAATATCTCATAACAATATAGATGGAGCGTTTGCACAACTCGATTTTTTTAACCCCTTTTATGATTGAAAAACAACCCCTAATAATACCCAATTACTTATGAGAAAGACAAATTTTCTATTTCTGATGATTTCCATCTTATTTTTATCGATGGGAATAAATGGCCAGGTTAATGTAACCGGCAAGGTCATTGATGAAGAATCGCAGGACCCCCTTGTGGGAGCCGCCGTGTACCTTGAAGGTACCACTATCGGGACAGTTACCAACTTTGAAGGTGGCTTTTCGCTGAATGTAAGCCGGGAGGCCCACACCCTGGTTATCTCTTTTCTAGGCTATCTGGATCAAAGCCTGAAAATAAACCCGCAGGATGAAACCCTAAATGTAGGCACCATCAAACTGCAACCCAACACTGTGGGTTTAAGTGAAGTTTTGGTGCTCACCTCATTTGCCCGTGATAAAAAAACCCCGGTGGCACTCTCTACCATTTCACCCTCCCTCATCGACGAAAAGCTGGGTTCACTGGAGTTTCCTCAAATCCTAAAATCCACTCCTTCGGTGTATGCCACCCGTGGAAGTGGCGGATTTGGTGATTCCAGAATTTACCTGCGGGGCTTCGACTCCAATAACATTGGCGTACTCATCAACGGAGTACCCATTAACGGCATGGAAAACGGAATGGTGTATTGGTCCAATTGGTCGGGTCTTTCAGATGTAACGCAAACCATGCAGGTGCAGCGTGGCCTGGGCGCTTCCAAACTGGCTCTGAGTTCGGTAGGTGGAACCATCAACATATTAACCCGCAGCACCGATGTCAGGAAGGGCGGAAGTGTCTATTCCGGTGTGGGAAACGACGGCTACCACAAACAGATGTTCGACGTTTCCTCAGGTCTGCTCGACAATGGCTGGGCCATGACTCTGGCCGGTGGACATACCTATGGTGATGGCTATATTAAAGGTACCGACTTTGATGCCTGGACCTATTTTGCCAATGTTTCCAAAATTATCAACGACCGGCATCGTCTCTCATTCACCGCTTTTGGCGGGCCGCAATGGCACAACCAAAGAGGGAATAAATCCACCATCAATCAATACCGTGATGATAAGGATGGCATTCGCCGGAATCTGAGCTATGGCATTCGCGAAGGAAAAGTGTACGGTGGCGGCTATGGCTACAATGAGTATCATAAACCCCAAATTTCATTGAATCATTACTGGAACATCAACAGCAGTACGGTTCTCTCTTCGGCCATTTATGGTTCCCTGTCGCAGGGCGGCGGCCGCCGTGTTGACGGGCCCGAAAGCAACTGGTTAAACATCAACTACCGTACGGGGCTGCCCTACGAAACCACCAAGCAGACTCCCGAAGGACTGCTGGACTTTGATGCGGTAATGGTAGAAAATGCCGCGTCGCTGGAAGGTTCAAAGGCTGTGGTTGGCATGAGCGTAAATCAGCACCAGTGGTACGGCTTACTCTCCACCCTGAATAAAGAACTGGGCAACATCAATATTACCGGAGGTTTTGACGGACGTTATTATAATGGTGAACACTATAAAGAGATAACCGACCTGCTTGGCGGAGAATATTTTTTAGACAACACTAACGTGAACCGCCCCGAAAGCACTCCGCTTATGGTAGATGATAAATACAGCTATCACAACGATGGAATAATTGTCTGGGCAGGCCTGTTTGGCCAGGCCGAATACGTGGGTGAAAATTACACTGCATTTATTACCTCTTCGGTTTCGCGCCAAAGCTACCAGCGCATCGACTATTTCCTCTATGAACCCTCAAATAAAAAATCGGACTGGAAAAGCTTTACTCCCTGGAGTGTGAAAGGCGGTGCCAGTTACCAACTTACCCACCAACATGGATTCTTTGTAAATGGTGGTTACTTTACGCGTGCCCCCTATTTCAACATCACCTTTTTGAACAACACCAACGATATAAACGAAGATGCCAAATACGAGAAGGTACTCTCCTTCGACGTGGGTTATTCCTTCTCCTCTCCTACCTTTAACGCCCGTGTGAATGCCTACTACACCAACTGGCGCGATAAAGGTCTGGTAAGGAGTTTTTCGGGAGAAACAGCCAACATACCAGGCATCAATGCGTTGCACAAGGGCATCGAAAGCGAATTGTTCTGGAAACCCATACCCAACCTGTTCGTGAAAGGCATGTTCTCCATTGGCGAGTGGGTGTGGGAAGACGACATCGACTTTACCCTGCTTGACGACAACAATAAGGTTATTGGCAATTATCAGGCCTATATTGGTTCGATACACGTTGGGAATTCGGCACAAATAACATCTTCACTGGGTATTGATTATGAGGTGCTTCCAAAACTCAAGTTGGGTGCCGACATCAACTATTACGCCAAAAATTATGCTGAGTTCGACCCCACCAACCGCACCAATATTGCCGATAAGGATATGGATGCCTGGAAAATGCCCGACTATGGCACAGTGGATATGAATCTTAAATATGATTTCAAAATGGGGAACCTCAATGCGTCTATTTACGGGAGAGTAAATAACCTGCTGAATGCAGAGTACGTGGCCGATGCCGACGACGGTGCCAACCACGATGCTTCTACCGCTCTGGTTTATTACGGTTTTGGCACCAACTGGTCCACCGGATTGAAAATCATATTTTAAATAATGACCTAAAATAAGGATAAGAATTATGAAAAAAATATTTAACATATTCGCTGTAGCTCTACTGCTTTTTACAGGGTGCGATCCTATGGATGATGTGTACGACGAGCTGGATGAGAAAAAGGCCCCCTACAATAAAAGTATTGAGCTTACACTAAGTGATGGCGACTATGCCACCATTGCCAACCTTGTAAAACGGAAAGAGAACAATCCCACGGAACAGGATATCGCCAATGCATCGGCAATAAGCAGCAACAAATACTTTACCGACGCCATTCCTGCATCGCTCTATGTACCCTATTTTTTGGGTAATGAATTTAAAGCATATAATAAAAATTCACGTGCCCTGGTTACCTACAATTATGCGCCCGAGGCAGCCGATTTGAGTCATTTGGAACTGACGTATAAACTTAACGCCACCGATTACGCAACAATTGACCCATTGCTGGAAGCGCTGGCGGCCTTCGCTCCTTCCTGGCCAGCCGATGATTATCTGCAAGGCATAATCGGTGATAAATTTCCCGAGGCTCCTGATAATTCGGTGGCCTACATTGATTACCGTGTGTCGGACATCGATCCCAATCAAAGCAACGAGTCGCCCATTATCTTCAGGGAAGATTTTAATGCCGGCACGCTGGGTGCCTTCACGCAGGTGAGCGTAATGGGCGATCAGGTGTGGAGATTCAGAAGCTATGGCGACGATCAGTATGCCGAGATGTCGGGTTACGCCAGTGGCACCCGCTATGACAACGACGACTACCTGATTTCACCGGCCATTGACCTCTCCAAAAATGAGACGGCCTCATTTAAAACCAGGCAAATGGTTAACTTTTTGGATGGAGTGTGGGAGAATATTCAAATTTTGGTTTCCACCGATTATGATGGAGAAGGCGATGTAAATGCAGCTACCTGGGATGAACTTAACCTAAACACCAAGCCCACAGGTACCAACTATGATTTCGTGGAATCAGAGTCGTTTGATCTGGCAGATTATATCGGACAATCATCGGTCTATTTTGCCTTTCACTACCAGTCGCAATCGGCCACCGGGGTGGCTTCCACCTGGCGGGTTGACTGGATGACTATTGAAACCAGCGACGCTCCCAAACCGAAATATACCTACTTCAAGGAGTTTCATCAGAAAAAAAATGGCCAGTGGAAACTCATTGAAGAGGACGATTTTAACGACAACATTTATGTGGTTAAAAACGAGGATTACATAGCCATGGGTAACCCCGGTCCCGGCAGCCACAAAAACTTTTCCAGTAGCGACAGCCCCAATGATTATCTGCCGCAGATGCTGAAAATCAAAAACCTGTATGCCATGGAAGGCGAAGTAACAGATGTGGTCTATCTTTATTTTGCAAGCGGGCAAACTAAGCCGCAAGCCAGTCGCTATGAATATATCAACGGTATCTGGGAAAACGCTGCAAGGGTGGTAGAACGCTCGGAACAGTTTGTGCACAATGGCCAAAAGTGGGTGTTCGACCCCACTGTGGTATTTACCATGGGCAACGACGACTATGGGTATATTGTGAATTACGTGAGGACAGAAATAGAAAACGGTGCCAATTACATCGACCGTGACAACGAGTATTATTACGGAGCCAGCTCCTATTATGCAAACTTCGACCTTCGTCTGAATAAACGTCATGATATGGGTGTGCCGGGATTCGATACAGGCAGCGTGGAAGAGCAAGTTGCCTTAACCTACCAGAGGATGGCCGAGTCCATAGAAATAATGCTGACGCTCAAATACCCGAATGCTGTTACTCAGGTAAATGGTGTAGAGGTGCACTATATGGTTACTCTCAATACCTATGAAAATGACCTGAGTCGCAACGATTATGTGTATGACTTTAAATGCACTAAGAACGGTCCGAATCCTGAATTTGAACTGGTCTCGGGACCCAACCTGGTAGAGTAACGTTCTAATCAAATCAAAAATCGCACGTTGCAAATCGCACGTTATAAATTATGATGTAGCGAAAAGGGATGTGAGATGTGAGATGTGCAATTTAAAATTTAAAGAGAGGCTGATTCCTGTTCCGGAATCAGCCTCTTTTTTTGTAATTATGCGAATAAATTTGAAACAGCAGATGGGTGATATGTAATTCCAGATTAGCACAGATCCATAAAAACAAGACTTTAAGCGTTCATGCACTTTTTCTTATAAATTGTTTGTCATTACCCTTAAATAATTTACTTTTTAAATCTGGGCCCGGATTTACCTGAGTCTTTTTAAAAAGGTAGAACAAACAGAGCTTTTACACAAACAATACCTTTATGAAAGAGACCAACAAACTTAAAGATTATTCATTGGTTGATGATAGCAGGTTACCCAACCAGGATGGGTTCTTTGGTACTTATGGTGGCAGCTTTATACCACCGCTACTGGAACCCGTAATGAAAGATATTACTTCGGCCTATCTGGAAATAAGCCAGGACCCTTTATTTCATGAAGAGCTGCAAATGTTGCACAAACATTATGTGGGTCGCCCCTCACCTGTGTTTTATGCACAAAATATCACCCAAAAAGCAGGAGGAGCGCGCATCTATCTGAAAAGGGAGGATTTGAACCATACGGGCGCCCACAAAATAAACCACTGCCTGGGAGAGGCTCTTTTAGCCAAAAAGATGGGCAAGCGCAAGGTTATTGCAGAAGCCGGGGCTGGGCAACACGGTGTAGCGCTGGCCACTGCTGCCGCACTTTTAGGTCTGGAATGTGATATTTACATGGGCGAAGTTGACATGGTCAAAGAATATCCCAATGTATTGCGAATGAAGATATTGGGAGCCCGGGTGATTCCTGTTTCACAAGGGCTAAAACTCTTAAAGAGGCTGTTGATGCCGCCTTTGAAGCCTACCTGAAGGATCCGTTAGATCAGTTTTATGCCATCGGTTCGGCAGTAGGGCCGCATCCCTTACCTATGATGGTACGTGATTTTCAGAAGGTGGTGGGCCTGGAAGCCCGCAACCAAATGCTGGAAATGACCGGCAAACTGCCCGATAATCTGGTGGCCTGCGTGGGCGGCGGTTCCAATACTTTGGGTCTGTTCACTGCCTTCCTCAAAGAACCTTCGGTAAATATTTATGGGGTGGAACCAATGGGTACGGGCAGCGCTCCCGGTAAAAATGCGGCCACTCTCACGCTGGGTTCACCTGGCATGCTGCACGGCTTCAAATCCTATCTGTTACAGGACAATCAAAATCAGCCGCTTCCGGTAAACACCATTGCCAGTGGTCTCGATTATTTCGGGGTAGGTCCTGAGCACAGCTATCTTAAGGATATTGGAAGAGTAACCTATGTGTCTGCCAATGATAGAGAGGCTGTGAAAGCCTTTTTTACCCTCTCACGACTCGAAGGCATCATTCCGGCTTTGGAGAGTGCTCACGCGGTGGCTTATGCCATGCAACTGGCACCGGAGCTTAAACCGGATGACACCATTCTTATCAATCTGTCGGGCCGCGGCGATAAAGACATCGACTACATTGCAGAACACTATGGAAAAGAGATGGGGGATTGAGTAAATGCAGTTTTACCCAAAAAAAATCCCGGTCATTTTCACCGGGATTTCTTGTTTTTAATTTTGACTGCTCAGTAACATATCCATCTTCACTGCATCCTCCTTCATCTCAAGCCTGAGATAAATGTTTTTCAAATACTTGATATAGGTGGTATTGGTTGGGTCAATTACTCTAAGAGCCTCAAACATTTCACGGCTTTGACGAAACAGCTCTGATATCTTCTTCAGCTCACGTCGCAAATATACGTAGGAGGTATAATCGGGCTTTTTATTGTATTTACCCATCTCCGACTGGTACCACTCTTCTGCTTTGGTATAGATGTCGCTGGCCCTCCAAAACAAAGCCTGTTCAAACCCGGGATTGCGATCCAGTATTCCGTCCACTATTTTATCTGCCTCCTCTTTTTTACCGGTGGCTTTTAATGCTTCAGCCCGCAAATACAAAAGCTCGGGTGAAGATGTAGGGGGCATTTGTTCCCAAAGATCCAACGCTTTTTGATACTCCCTGTTTTTCACCTCCATCTTAAACTGCCGGGAGAGAATCTCCAGTCGGGCTTCATCCGACTTTAGCAGAGCAAGGTATTTATCCCAGTGAGCCTGCTCTTTAGCAGTTTGATTGGTATTTGAATAAACCTCACCCAACATCAATACCGCTTCTTCATCTTTAGACTGCTCCAACCAATTGTTAAGCAGCTGCTCGGCCCTGGGGTAGCGTTCAAGCTCATAGGCAGCTTTGGCCGCCATCTTCAAATAAGCCAGGTCGGGAGTAGAACCTCTGGATGCCTCGTAGCTTGCAAGTTTATCGTACGATGCAAGGGTTTGCTCATAATCTGTTGCAGCGTAGGCATCGCTCACAGCACTTTGCATGGGTTGCAGTGTTTGGGTCTTCTTCATCGTGCTGCAGGATACTGCCAGACTAAGTGCTAATATTGGAAATGCAAAGCGTAACAATTTCATTATCAGGGTTTTTATGTTGTGCAAAAACAGCATAAAAGCGCACAACGATTTTACAATAAATTCATAAACACAGAAAGAGATATGGCCTCATGAATCGTCGCATCCTCTTAGAAACATCAAATATAATACGAAAATAATAAGGTATGCTTATCAAAGCAAGTGCCAATATTAAAAAGAGGTCTCTGCCATAGAGTCAAAAGCATGTAGATCAGTATCATAATGGTTTGTCAAAAAAAATATAAATAAATCATTGGGGTAAGTGTAGTAAAAGTTCTATTTTTGCAGCGCCTGCGCCACAGATTGTGTATAAAGAGCACTAAAAATGGGGTCGGGAGCATGGCTTAGACAGTGAAAGAGCTGTTTTTTATTTACGAAACACCGGGAGAGGTGCATGAGTGGTTTAAATGGCACGCCTGGAAAGCGTGTGTACTCCTAAAGGGTACCGGGGGTTCGAATCCCTTCCTCTCCGCCAAAAAAAGGTCACTAATGTAAGTTGGTGGCCTTTTTTTAATTAATAGCCTCTTCATCCCGAACCACAAGGCATCAGAATAAAAGGATTTAAGCAAGGTGCTTTTGCCGGCTTGCCGTGCTCCCCACGAAAAAAGACTTTCGCTCCCGGCGTTCTTAAATATTTGCTTACGGATATACATGATATTTTGAAGTGATGGTTTAGAGTATCATGATATTCTAAATCAAAGGAAGAAAGAAAAGCAACGCTTCCAGCTACAATTGGTGTATAAAAAATGACCATCCGAATAAGATGGTCATTTTTGAATGAGGAGTGCTGCCTGCTATGTTATATACTCGATTATCTATAACCAAACCTTGACAACACTCCCCTTTTAAAATATGGGCATAAGTCTGTAAACGCAGCTTTAAAACTTCATCATCCACTTCTCAAATGGGCATTCATTCATCAACTCTTCTGCCCCATTTTCAAAGGACTCAACCGAAAGCATCCAATCTGCCACTTCGATCATCGTTACCGTTTCTACGACAGGATTATTATTAAAACTTTCCAGATCCAGCATCCACTCTTCAACGGGTTCAAAGGTTATTTCGGTGGCTTCAAATGTAGCGGTATCAACCATCCAGGGTTCCACCTTAACCATTGTTTCAACTTCACTCGTGGCAGGATAGGTAAACGCTTCCAGATTAAACATCCAATCTTCGGTGGATTCAAAAGTCGCCTCAAAGTTTGTTTCATCAGCTTCAAAAGCGTCCACGCTGACCATCCAATTCTCAACTTCGGTGAAATCCACATGGATATATTTTGTCTCCATCATCCAATCCTCAACCGGTATCATTGCGGTTTCTTCAACCGAAGTAAATGCACTTTCATTCATCATCCAGGCGTGTACATCCAGCATCTCTTCGAAGTCAGGTTCAAAGAAAGAGGCCAGAGGCTCTACCTGGCTGATAGTGGCAACATCAGCGGTTTTATTGTATCCGGAAAGGATTCTGGCTGCAATTGATGTATTTACATTCGCCATCAGCATGGTAACAATTAGTGAAAAGATAGCCGTGGTCTTCATAACGTGTCCTCCTGTATTTTGGTTTGTAGCATTGTTTGCTGACAACCTTACTACAATGGACGTGCCATTAATCACAATTTATTTGCAATCAGATGCTTGCAAAAAGATTGCAAAAACTTCTCTACCTGTTAACCGTGCGGAGATGAGACAGGGTGGTGTTCGATTATGAACAGAGGATACTCATGATGGAAAACTCAGGGGATTTACTTCTCCACACTAAACTTATAGATGGAAGAAGTTTGATAAATCTCGCCGGGTTTAAGAATAATGGAAGGGAAATTCTTCTGGTTGGGTGAATCTGGGAAGTGCTGGGTTTCCAGGGCAAACGATTCACGATATCCGTAAGGCTTTCCGGTTTTGTCGGTGTCGGACCCATCCATAAAGTTGCCACCATAGAACTGAATACCGGGCTCTTCGGTAAAGACTTCCAATTTACGACCACTGCTGGGTTCAACCACGGTAGCAGCCCACGACATCTCACCTGCTTCATCTTTATTGAGTACAAAGTTATGATCGTACCCCATACCTCTGCTTAACTGCTCATCTTCGTTTTGCTGTGGCAGATCAGTGCCAATGGCCCTGGCATGCCTAAAGTCGAAGGGAGTTCCTTCCACAGGCGCATTTTCACCCAAAGGGATAAGTGTAGTATCCACCGGTGTAAAAAAGTCGGCATTGATAATCAACAGATGATTATTAATAGTGCCACTTCCCTCGCCGGCCAGATTAAAGAAGGCATGATTGGTAAGATTCACAGGTGTGGCCTTATCGGTAGTGGCTTTGTAATCGATAATCACCTCGTTGTCGGCACTCAGGCGATAGGTCACTTCCACATTCAGGTTGCCGGGATAGCCCATCTCACCCTCTTTTGACAGATAAGTCAGTACCAGGGAGGTGTCGGTAAAGGATTTCACATCCCACACCACGTTGTGAAAACCGCCCGGGCCACCGTGCAGATGGTTGGGGCCATTGTTGAGTGGTAAGTTGTACTCTTCTCCGTCAATTACAAATTTTCCCTTTGCAATGCGGTTGCCTACACGGCCAATTATTGCGCCATGAAAAGCCTCTTTGGCATTCAGATACTTATCTATGCTATTAAACCCCAAAACCACATCGGCCTGGGTGCCATCGCTACCTGGTGCGCACAAACTTACGATACGTCCTCCATAATTGGTGATGGCAGCGGAAATATCGCCATTTCGGAGAAAGTATAGGTTGGTCTCTTTCCCGTTAACGGTTTTCTGAAAATTTTCAGCTTTTAAGTCGGCACAACTCTTAGAGTCATTCCCCTTTTTTACTTTCGGGTTGCATCCGGTCAAAACCAGGATAGCGGCGGTCAATACAAGAAATAAATTGCGTTTCATTTGTTTTGGGTTTAAATTAGAGTTTTGAGTGCCCGCCTGATTAAATCTAAGGCGGTCCCGATGTCTTTTCGGGATTGCTTTGCTCCATCCGGGTTTTGGATTTTCCATCTATTTTAGCCTTAAATAACGGAAAAATATCGATGCATTGGTAATCTGAGATAAAATAAACCTTCAACCAAAAGCTGTATATTCCGGGTTAGAACCGCTTTTAACAGGCAGCCAAAAGTAGTGATACTATTCATTTTCAGACTTTTAATGATAATCGATGATAATAACTCATTCTATCTATTCACTTCAGCGTACTTATCACCTCCTGATTAACATTCCTTACTCTTTCCTCATCCAGCTTAATCACTGTGCGATCGTAGGTTATCAGTCCGTTCACTTCCACCTCTACGTCGGTGGTTTGGGTGTAAACTGCTGCAGAGTAACCGTAGGGAATCATCTTTTTGAGTTTTTCAGCCATCCTGATATAGGCATCAGTAGCTTCTAAAGCTGTCTTGTACTGCACATAGCCCCAGTTGCGACCCTGTTCCCAAAGGTGGTTTTCTAAAGCCAGACCGATACCACCGTATTCGCCCAACACGTTTACGCGTTTGGAATCATAAAGACCCATCACCGGGTCGGGATAGTTATGCATATCAATCATATCGCCCACATCGTAATGGTTCCCTCCGCTGGCAGGATTCACCAGGCGTGAAGGATCGTAATCTTTGGTCCACTCCACGATTTCGGGAGTTTTAAACTGGCCCCAGGCTTCATTGAAGGGAACCCACACCACCACGCTGGGGTTAGACCAGGTCAAATCCATGATAGCCTTCCACTCCTGTCGGAAGTTAGCTTCCGATTCGGCGCTGCGCTCATTCTCTTTGCCACTAAAGTAGCTACGCGTTTGCCATTGTGGCGAACGGTCGCCATTAGGCATATCCTGCCACACCAGGATGCCTTCGCGGTCGCAATGGTAATACCAGCGGGCGGGTTCCACCTTCACGTGCTTTCGAATCAGGTTAAAGCCAAAGTCTTTGGTCTTTTTAATATCAAATAGCAGAGCCTCGTCGGTGGGAGCCGTGTAAAGGCCGTCGGGCCACCAGCCCTGATCGAGGGGGCCAAACTGAAACAGATTCTCATTGTTGAGTTGCATCCGTACCACACCATTCTCATCACGGGCGGTGGATATTTTACGCATGCCAAAGTAGCTTTTTACCTTATCCAGCACTTTACCATCACGCACCAGCGACACTTCCATATCGTATAGAAACGGTGAATTGGGGCTCCACAGTTTGGCATTGGGCACGCTTACAAAAACTGCCTGACCAACAACACCTTTGCCCGAGCTCAGCACTTTACCGTTGTCCATCACTTTCACCTCCACCAGGTCGAAAGGATCACTCCCTTCGGTCCCGGCCAAAACAGATACATTGCCCCCATCAATATTGGGAATCGTTTTGAGATGTGTGAGATAAACAGGTGCTACGGGCTCAAGCCACACCGTTTGCCAAATGCCGGTTACAGGAGTGTACCAGATACCACCCGGTTTCTCCACCTGCTTCCCACGCGGCTGAAAACCCTTGTCGGAAGGGTCCCACACCCTTACCTCTAACTTTTGGGAACCGGACTTTTTAAGGAAGGGAGTGACATCAAAGCTGAAAGGTGTGTAACCACCCCGGTGAGTGCCCATCTTCACGTCGTTAACCCACACATCGGTTTCCCAGTCAACAGCTCCAAAATGAAGCAGAACCCGCTGGTCTTTCCAGCCCGAAGGCACCGTAAAGGAATGGTGATACCACAGTTCATGGTCCTGCCCCACTCTTTTTTGAACGCTGGACAGGCTCGATTCCACGGCAAAAGGCACCAGAATCTTGCCATCGAATTGCCGAGGGATGTTACTGCCCTTACCCACGATGGCATAATTCCACAAACCGTTCAGGTTCTTCCACTCATTCCGAACCATTTGTGGCCGCGGATATTCGGGCAAAGGTTTATCGGGATTCACCTCCTGAGTCCAGGGGGTCTTTATTTTATCACCGGCCGGTTCCCAACTTTGTGCACCGACTGAAATGAAGAGGCCTGCGAGGAGGCTCAATAAAAGTAGATTTTTCATTTTGACATAAATTTGAGGGGTTGATAAAGAAAAAGAGAGATTCTTTCACCCCACTTCTCTCCAGTCTTGATTTATTCCCAAAAGTATGGTATTTTTAGGAAGAATAAGTGATTTACAAAGCAGGAAAAGATTCATCCATGAAGTACACATTACTAAAGAATGGACATATTATCTCAGGCAAAGAAATAATTAAAGGGGATTTGCTTATTGGCAATTCCAGAATCATGGCCATTGAGGAGAATATTCATCACCACAGCTTAGAGGCAGAGGTGATGGATTTGAAAGGAAAATATGTGCTTCCGGGTTTGCTCCATTACAACTGTCCGTTTTTAGCCTCTCATGATACCAGCGCGATTCCCAATACCTCAATTTATCAGGCCATATCCCACGGAGCCACCTTTATTATGGATACGGTAAACCTTAGCCAGGAAGATAATTGTATTGAGCAACTTTCCCAAATCCGCGAAGGATGCAAGCCTATCATCTCCGATTTTGGCTTTCATTTGGGGATGCAGGGAACCTGTGATATCTCCTCTTACAATATCGAATATTGTTTTGTGCATGAGGGTATCACCTCACATTTCCTCCCCGGTAATTTTCAGGAAACTCTTACAAACTCCAAAATAGAAGGCCTTTTTCATAGTGGCGCCCGTCAAAACACCATATTTATTTGTGACCTCAATACTTTAAGTTCAGAGGGCGCTTCAGTGCAGGAATATCTGACAGCTTTAAAAACACTTTTTGATTTTTTCAGTCACTCCAACTGCCTGGTATTGTTTTTAAATGTGGCTCACCGCAGCGAGTTGCAGTTGATAACCCCCTATCTAAAAGCGGACAGTTACATTTATGCAGCATTAAACATCACTTCAGAAGCCGGTGAGGAGGCAGAAGCCAAAAACAATATGATTGGGATCGATGATTTGCTGGAGCATAAACACAACAGCCATGTGATGCTTTTACCGCCGGTGCTTAACGATGCAAAAGCAGACATCTCCGCATTTACAGAGCACGGACGCAACATCAGTTTTATCGAAAGAATGTACTTGTTATTTGGCGGACAAGCGTCATCCCTGCTGCCCACTCTATGCGATATGTATGCCACCCGTCCGGCACGCCTGCTGGGCATCTATCCCCGTAAAGGCCTCCTTAAACCCGGCTCTGATGCCGATCTCATAATATGGTCGCCCACCTCGGCAAAAACCAAATTCACGGAACCTATTGGAACGGCCAATACCGCTCTTCTGCGAAGGGACATCAAAAAGCTCTTTATCAGCGGGGTTTTGATTGAGAACAACGACCCGCTTATTCAGAGCAAAATGAAGGGCCAGTTTGTGTATCGCGGAGCACCCTTATTATAAATTGAACTGCTATCTACTTCAAATGGTACCCCGGGGCGCTCATTTCGGCTATACGAAACTGCTCGTATCCCTCCTCGTCGAATGGATAGTCCCAACAGCCCCGACGATGAATTATCCGACCCCCAAAGCCGGTTTTAAACCGGTAAAGTCCATACATAGGGTGTGCAGGATCGGGAAAAGGTGAAATGCCAAAGAAATCGTATTCATCACATCCCTTCTCTTTAGCATACTGTATGGCATCCCATTGCAAAGCATAGCTGGCCATAAGGTTTTTCTGTTTCGAAGATGATGCCCCATAAAGATAGGTGGCTCTTCCACCGGAGCGGGCCAGAAACATACCCGCCAATGGCTCATCCTCCTTCTCGGCCAACAACAGGTCCACTTCACCCGGTGACCGGGTATCGGAGGCATGGGTTTGCAACACGGCTTCAAAGAATTCAGCCCCATTGGAAGCCAAATTATTTCGCGAATAAGTTTCGTGGTACAATCTGAACCATGTGGGCAATTCGTTCATGCCGGCCCGCCTCACCTTTACGCCTTTACGCCCGGAAAGCCGGATATTGTAGCGGGTTTTTGGCTTCATACTGTTTAAAAGCTTCTCATTATCTTTATTCAGATTAAGCATTACGGTATGAGCCGGCAGCATGTCGGTGAGAGCTTTACGCAGACGAAAATGGCGGGTATCAAAATTCATGCGCATCTCACGAATGGGCAGATCGGGAGGGCCCATCCAGGTGCCGTCGGGATAATAAAAATCTTTATCAGCGGCCCAGGGAGATTCCCAATTAAGATCGTACCGCACAAAAAGTGATTCGCCCGGCAGGAAGTGGCGCAACTGTTCGGACAACTCTTCCAGCCAGATGCCGCAGCGCTCTTCGTCGGGCAACTGCTCGGGGCCAAATGGCACATAGGCCATCAAGCTGCCACTTCCCAATTGCCTGAGCGTAATCAGCACATCACCTTCGCGCTCCTGGGGTTTTAATGGTTTGCCGTGGGTATGATTTCTACGCCCCACGGCCATGTCGAAGGCGCGCACATCCCATCCCTGACGTTTTTTGAGCCGGGCCCAAAAGGCAGTTTGTTGAAGAATGTGGGTGGGGGCAATTTTTGTTTCTACTTTTGGTTCCAGATCCACAATCATGGCTAACTCATTCTTTTTTAATAAAAAAGTCTGACCGAAGCCAGACCTCTTTATTTTATTTGAAAAACGTATTGTCGTTAATAAATCAATGGAGCTGACTACTCAGAGACCACTTCAAAATCGATATTTACTTTCACATCTCTGTGCAGCTTCACCACGGCGGTGTAATTTCCTATCTCCTTAACCGAGTCATCGGATATAGAGATGTTTTTCCGTTCGATAATAAAGCCATCCTTCTCCAATGCTTCCGCAATTTGGATGGTATTGACCGAACCGAAAATTTTACCGGTAGAGCTGGTTTTGGCACCAATAGTTAGCTTTTTGCCTTCAAGCTTTTTGGCCATTTCAAGAGCTTCGTTGCGAATTTTCTCTTGCTTATGAGCCTGCTGCCTGTTATTTTCGGCAAAAACCTTCCTGGCCGACTCGGTGGCAAGTATGGCAATTCCGCGGGGGATCAAATAGTTGCGACCATACCCGGGACGTACGCTAACGATGTCGTTCTTTAGGCCCAACTTGGCCACATCTTCTTTTAATATTACTTCCATAATGGTTGGTTCCTCCTGGGTTTATTTCATCAAATCAGTTACATAGGGCAATAAGGCAATGTGACGGGCCCTCTTAACTGCCTGAGATACTTTTCTCTGGAATTTTAATGAGGTTCCCGTTAAACGCCGGGGCAATATCTTACCCTGCTCATTGAGGAATTTCTTTAAAAACTCCGGGTCCTTGTAATCGACATACTTAATGCCATTTTTCTTAAAACGGCAATACTTCTTCTTTTTAATCTCAACCGATGGAGGTGTAAGATATCTTATTTCACTTTGGTTTTGTGCCATGGTC
>JACDJA010000490.1_pt1 | contig 44789 bp, 32 predicted proteins | sample 7449241 | NCBI WGS metagenome assembly JACDJA01 (sample SAMN14253289, study PRJNA609438) | sludge metagenome | isolation source: initial anaerobic sludge | collected 2018-12-20 | reverse complement strand
ATTATTTGCTACGGTCCGCTGGGAGTTTGAAAAACTCTCGGCAAACGCACGACTGGAGAAATGGCAGAGCGGTCGAATGCGGCGGTCTTGAAAACCGTTGAGGGTCACACCTCCGGGGGTTCGAATCCCTCTTTCTCCGCTAAGAGATTATCAAATCTCACTAAAACCCGCTAAACACAATGTTTAGCGGGTTTTTTCATTTTCTTCAATATCAAATAATAACATCTAATATCAATTTAAAAGGGGCTAATTCGGTGTCACTAAAACCCCCTTCCAACTGACACCGAATGCGCGGCAAATAACTGTATATTAGCGTGTTGCAACGCAAGTGGTTTGTTTATTTTTTTGTACATTCATAGCAAATTTAACTGACACCGCGATGAATAATTCATTCTCCCTCCTTTTCTACATTAAAAAAAGCAAGGCTGACAGTGCTGGTCGTGCCAACATTTACCTGCGTATTACCGTAAATGGTAAGCGAGCTGAACTCAGTATTCGACGAAAAATACTCATAGAAAACTGGAATGCCGAAACCAATATGGCCCGAGGCAATTCTCCTAAGTCTCAAGAGATCAATAGGTACATTACCACAATTAAAAATAGAATGTACACTATAGAACAACGCCTCATTTCCGATGAAAAAGTAGTGAGTGCCACGATACTAAGAGATTTATATCTAGGTAAAGATTCCAGTAGCAAGATGCTATTGGAAATCTTCGAAGAACATAACAAGAAAGCTGAAAAATTGGTCGATCAGGATTTTGCACCTGGGACAATTGAGCGATATAAAACGGCGAAGAAACATGTATCAGATTATATTCTCAAAAACTACAATGATAATGATATAAATGTAAATGAGGTAAACCACACCTTTATAACAGGATTTGAATACTATTTAAAGACCACTCGAAACTGCAGCCACAATACAGCCATTAAATACATTACGAACTTTAAAAAGATTATTCGTATTGCTCACGCTAATGATTGGATTAAGAAAGATCCATTCTTACATTGGAAACCAAAACTAAAAATTGTAGATCGGGAGTTTTTAACTATTGGCGAAATTCAGGCAATGGTCGAAAAAGAACTACACACCGAAAGATTGGATCAGGTTAAGGATATTTTTATATTTTCTTGTTTTACAGGTCTGGCGTACTCGGATGTAAAAAAACTTTCATCTAATAATGTCGTAATAGGTATTGATGGGGGAAAATGGATAAAAATAAACAGATCTAAAACCGATACACGAAGTAATATTCCCATTCTTCCAACCGCTGAAGCCATATTAGAAAAATACGCTGGAAAGGTAGAAACCCAAAAGAATCATCTTCTATTGCCAGTGTTAAGCAATCAAAAGATGAATGCTTATTTAAAGGAAATTGCAGATTTGTGTAAAATCGATAAAAATCTAACCTTTCATTTGGCTCGCCATACATTTGCTACCACAGTTACACTCGCTAATGGAGTTCCTATTGAATCGGTAAGTAAAATGTTAGGACACAAGTCACTTAAAACGACTCAACATTACGCCAAAATTCTTGACAGAAAAGTTAGCGAGGATATGCTGGCTTTACGGAATAAACTCTCCATTAATCTAACTGAATCTAAAGCTTCTGGTTAATTATCTTGAATTATTAATATAAGGAATGGATCCCTGACCAATCCCATACTTGAAAATCCAGCTTTTTGCGCGATACTGATTTGACATTCGATTTGGAAAATAAGTTCAACTCGAAAATAAACACCCAATGCGAAGTCCAGACACATTTTCAGTGCTTCTTCTTCCTATCTTCGAAAAAGAATCAAAAGGAAAAACACCCATGTACGTTAGAGTCACCACCAATGGAAAACGTTGTAAATTTAGTTTAAAGCGAAAATTCACAACTTCCCTTTGGAACCCTAAAATCTCCAGGCTTAGGGGATCCAGCGCCGAGGCCCGACAAATCAATGCGTATCTGGACCAGGTTCTAATCGAGATCAACGATGCGTATCGACAGCTGCTAAAAGAAAAGAAGCTAATAACTCCACATGATGTGAAAGCTCGCTATCTTGGAGAGGACGAAATCCACAAAACCCTTCTCCAACTCAGCGCCTACCACAACCTTAACATGAAGTCCGTACTAAAGCCAGGAACATTAAAAAACTATTTTACCACAGAAAAATACTTGAAAAAATTCCTCCAGCTAGAAAGGAAAACGGAAGATATAAATTTAGAAGATCTCAACTATGCCTTCATAATCGACTTCGAAAACTTCTTGCGAAACAATGTCGCTCAATTGCAATCCAGACCCCTTACCAATAACGGACTTATGAAACATCTGGAGCGATTAAAAAAACTGCTCAACTTGGCACAAAAACTGGAATGGATCACCCGCGACCCATTTGTAAAATTCTCCCTGAAATTTAACAAAACTGAACGGCCATACTTATCCCAAAATGAAGTTGATACGATCCTTAATTTTGATTTTGAAAAAAACAGCCTGGATAGAACAAGAGATATATTCATCTTCGCTTGTTATACCGGTCTGTCCTATATCGACGTAAAAAAGTTAACAAAAGATAATATCGTAAGAGGAATCGACGGCAGCAACTGGATTTATACCTCCCGAACAAAAACAGATCAGCCAGTAAAAATACCAATCCTAGATACGGCCCAGTTTATCATTGAAAAGTATAAAGAAGAAATGGCACCAGAGCAACGGCTCCTACCTGTTTATTCAAATCAAAAAATAAACGAATATTTAAAGAAAATCGCAACCAAAACGAAAATCCAAAAAGACATAAGCTTCCACTGCGCCCGCCATACATTTGCTACAACTGTAACCCTAAGTAACGGAGTGCCAATTGAAACAGTTTCAAAATTGTTGGGTCATGGTAAATTATCCACGACTCAGATTTATGCCAGGGTTCTTGAAAATAGGATTAGTGATGATATCGGGAATTTAAAAAACATTCTGTACCAACAGAAAAAAAAGAAAAGCAAAGAAGCTAAATAAACCCATACTCCCGCGCTTTTTCCAAAAGCATATTATCATCGCTTCCCTCAATTCCGAAACGCGATTTGATGTTTTTTTTCCGCTTCTCGATTGTAGCAAGAGAAAAAGGCAGGAATCCAGGAAGATCCTTCATCTTAATTCCACGGGAAAGTTCATATAACAATCTTTCATCCCAAACATCGAGTAAAATAGTATGGCCTTTGGATTTATAAAAAGACTTTAAAACACTTCTGCTGTAATAGGGCGGATCGTTTAGAACATCGTTGATGGCAAGGGTCAGAACCTCCATGTCCACATCGGCCATTATTAAAAAACCTTCAGGTTTTATGCTTCTGAGAATAGTATTTATCTGGTAATTATTTTTAAAATCTGCCATTACCAAAATCTTGCTCCTTGGAAATCTTTTGCGAATTTTCAGTCCAATAGCCAGTCCCTCCGTATATCCGGCCCTTTGGGAAGTTGAAATATGTAAGTCCAAAAACACCAAATCGATCTTTTGAGCTCTCGTCTCCATCCTACTTAATAAGGCCAAACCTTTCTCATAACTTTTGGCTTCTTCGATTTTAAAACTCAATTTATGACTAAATTCGATCTTCCTCAACACTGTTTTATAAACTTGAACCATCAAAGGATAATTGTCGATGATCAAAACCTTTTTAAATTTTGGCCCCATAGTCTCAAAAATATTAGTGAAAACGGTAGAATGAATCAAACGAACATATTAAGGACTTTTCAATTATAAAAGAGGAATCCCGTAAAACACGATTATTTTGTAGGAACAAACATAAATTTTTTACGGGAAGCCCGTAATCTTTTCACGGCAGAATCCGGTTGTCGATATCAAATCTTAATATAATTTACAAGCCCATTACTCTCCTCCCATTTTGCAATTCCCCACAAACAATTTTTCAAATCTTTCAGGATATGGAATACTGTAAAGAAATAGTGGCCAATTTGGAGCGGAAAATCCTGCCAATAAATTCTAGGTTCAACCGTGTATTTGAAGAAATCGAAATGGGAATCTTCAATAGTAAAGCGACCCTGAAAAAATTGAGGATAAGGATTTCAACGGAAGGTTTTCTATCTCCTGCAGATGAATGTCTCTTTTTTAAAACTATAAAACCAAAGCCGTTGGGATATTTAATATACTATCTCACGCTAACAGAATTTGAAATAGATCGGCCACAAGCCAGTGCCAAGAAAATTAAAAAATACATTCAAGACCATCTATTCAAATACCAAAGCTATTACTTAGAGCATAAAAACTTTTATAAATACCTAAAACGCAATCGAACTGACAGGGATTCCGAATATTTTCTTCGATCCTCTGGGATAATAAAATTTCATCCCGATGTTTTGCTGTATTGTGTAGATGACGGATTTTCTACTTCCCACGATTTTATCGTGGCAAAGTTCTTCGCTCATAATCTTCTCATCGAACGCTTGTGCAATGAACTGAAAGCTTTAGAAAACCCTCCTCAACTTTCAACACCTCAACCTCAGCTCCCTTTCCACTTGCAGTGGACAGGCAACAAAGTAGATTTGACCGAACTAATCTACGCACTTCACGAAGCCGCTGTCATCAACAATGGCAACATTGATATAAAAGAATTGGTCACCACCTTCCAGAGTCTTCTCAATGTTGATCTTGGAGATTACTATCGTGCTTTTATAGAAATCCGTTCCCGAAAAATCAACACCACCAAATTCTTGGATCGCATGACCAATAGTCTCAAATTAAAAATGACTCAAATAGACGGATAAAATCGTAAATTTTAATTGGTAATTACTTCGGTGTCATTTCTTCAATTCCACCTCCCAAAACCTTCAGTTCTGCGTCTTAAGCCCTTTTGGCCCTAAGCCCTTCTGCTATCATCATCTTCCCCCTCTACCGACTATCGACTAAAGACTACCGTCTATAATAAATCACCCAACTTGGGTACAACATGGGTATTTATTCCAATTATTCTTTTTCCAAGCCAAAAAGGCATCGCGGAATTTGTAAGAAAAATGAAAGAACAAACTCTCAAATCCCTGTCATTACTGCTTTGGATATATAAATAGAAGCTAATGCTTCATTTCTTAAACCAAGAATCTCCCAACTTGGGTTTAATCAGTTTTAAACTTAATAGCCTTCGTACTCCAAAAGCCAGAAAAGAAAAACACTCTAGACCCGCATAGCTACAACGAAGTAAAAATAAAATCACCCAACTTGGGTACAACTTGGGTGTTTTGATTCTATAATCTTTAAATCTTTGCAATACGAAGGTCAAATCGTGCAAAAAGCTGTCCATTTTAAAAAAACCAACTCTTTGGCAGCTTTTAAATCCCCGCCTCCCCACGGGGATTGTTTTTAACCCTTTAAATATTTCAACTATGCCAGTAACCATTCTCACCACCGACGATCTCTATGATTTCAAACTCGAACTCCTCGAAGAAATAAAGAAGCTCATTACACCACAAGCATCCAAGGAAGCCAAAAGATATCTCAAATCCTCCGAAGTAATGGAAATGCTCTCCATCAGTCCAGGAACTTTACAAAACCTGCGCATAAATGGAACCCTGTCCTATTCAAAGATCGGAGGAATAATCCTCTACGAGGAAAAAGAAATCGAACGCGTCCTGGAAGAAAACAAAGTCTCAAGTCATTAGAATTTTAGTGGCCCAAATCTCTTATCACCAACCCCATGGCCAATGTCAATTATATCGCTCACTTAAACGCTTTTTTTATGACCATTTCAAAAGATACCCGGCTCAACCCGACCCATATCAGTCTGTATATGGCACTGTTCAATCTCTGGAACCTCAACCGGTTCCCAAAGGACTTCATCGTCATCCGCGATGAGATAATGAAGCTCTCAAAGATCGCTTCCAAATCCACCTACCATCGGTGTTTAAAACAACTCGACACCTGGAAATACATTCAGTATTTCCCATCCCACAATTCTTTTAAAGGAAGTCGGATCAACATGTTCGTTTTTGGAACCATCACTGGTCAGGAAACAGCTGTCCCAAAATCGGGACAACCAGTGGACTTAGGTGTCCCAAATCAAGGACAACCCTTGGACTTAGGTGTCCCAAAAGTGGGACAACCGTTGGACTTAGGTGTCCCAAATATGGGACAACCGTTGGTATCATATATAAAACATAATAAACAAATAGAAAACATTTATAAACGAGAGCTCCCGCAAAATGAAAAAGAAGTTATTTCATTTTTTTTAAAAAATAATTGGCCAGAAATCGAAGCGCAAAAATTTTACGCACACTACATCGGCATCGGATGGAAAATTGGCGGAAAAACCAAAATGATCGATTGGCACGCCTCCGCAAAAAGCTGGATCCTAAAAGCCCAAGACCTCAACTTCAAACATTCACCCCCACTGTCCCAAAATCAAGACAACCTAAAAACCACCAAATCCAAAAATTACAAAGAACCCCTCTGAAGTAAATTAAATGTCACCCTGAGCAGCCTGTCCTGAGCGTCCAGTCGAAGGGCAGTCGAAGGGTTGAAACTTGAAACCTGAAACTTGAAACCTGAAACCCTTTATGACCACACTTCCTAAATACGATCCATCGACTCCCCACATCCTCCAAGAGGGTGGTGTAGAATTCATTTTGGGAAAAAAGAAAGGCGACACCATCCTTTACGATTTTCCCAAAATGCTACACTACCTATCCGCAAAAGGCAAGATGCTGTTCGGAGACAAGTTCAGGATTCATAAAGAAGACCATCACATCATTTATCAGCTCTGCCTCTACTTCATCAAGGATGAAAAAAGCTGTGCCAAATATAACATGGACATCAATAAGGGAATATTGTTAAGCGGACCCATTGGTTGTGGGAAAACAACTCTAATGAAATTATTGCGACACCTAGTGCCGCATCGTCGACCATACGACATCATCCCTGCCAGAAACATCGTCTTCGGCTTCAACAACCTAGGCTATTCCATAATCGAACAATACGGTAACAACAATATTTACTGCTTCGATGATTTGGGTGTAGAACCAGAAGGAAAGCATTTCGGAAAAGACTGTAATGTCATGGGCGAAATCCTCCTCTCACGTCATGATTTATTTACCCAATGTCACCTTGAGCGCAGTCGAAAGGTTTCTTATTCCGAAAAACCTACCAGTAATTTTCCTCCAAAACAAAACCACAACCTTACGCATATAACCACCAACCTCAACGCCGAAGAAATAGAAGACCGCTACGGCAACCGCGTCCGCAGTCGCCTCCGCGAAATGGTAAACGTCATCGGCTTCGACAAAAACACCAAAGACAAAAGAAAATGAAAAGCTATGTAATCCTATTACTTCCAAACCTATTTCAGGTGCCTGAGTGCCCCGATTTTCTTCAGGACGTACCGAAGGCCCCAATCCCGGTGCCTGAGCCTGTCCGCTGAAGGAGGATGTTTTCTCTTGCCCGCAGGGCAGAGAAAAAGTACCGAAGACCTGAACTCACCACTCATAACTCTTAACTCTGAACTCATAACTCTTAACTAGAACATAACTCACAACTCATGAACACACATCACCCCTTCTGGTCCTGGTTCACCGCCAACGAAAAAAAATTACGCACCATTCACATTCTTTCTGAAAGTGAAGGCAACCAATTATTATATTGGTTTCACCAGCATCTTCGTTACTACAGTTCTAAAATAGGCTTTCAATTAATTATATCTACGAGTTCCAAAAAACTGTCAACTCTTTCCTTTTCAACTTGTGGCGATTACGAAGTACGTCAACTCATTTTGAACCTAATGGAAGCAGCACCCAAATTTCCCCATTGGATAATTTCAGCGACCCTCACTTCCTTGGCCGACGAAGATCCAGATTTCTTTGAAAAAGAATACTGTCTGAATGGAATCTGTTGCAAACCCTCCAACATAAAATTCTGGTGCCACCTCATAGATCCAGACACTGACCAATTTGTCTTAGGAATCATTCTTGATTTCCCAATTGATGATATGGACCCTGAATTATTATATGAAATCGTGGGGATCATTTTAACCGATACCTTGGGAGAGGAACAATATGAACAATACATAGAAGCCTTTATCATCCATTCCGAACTTCCCGAGGACGAAGAACTTCTGGAACTCAAAAACCTGAAAATATATTTGGAAGGTTATTGATTCATTCCTAGAATCGCGGAGCAGTCATTTCCTCTTCCAGCCCCGCATACAGTAGTTATAAGCTGACCCGGAAGAAACCATCATACAAATACTCAATTCGAGGCTAATCTTCCAGCTTCAGACAATTAAATATCTATATTTATTGGAACATTAATCTGGCTCAATACATTATTATACAGATCAATATCAACATTATCAGTTTCAATAGAAACTATCAAACTATATCGCACAGAAGAATTGTAACGTTTTAGTTTTTTCCTGTTTTTCCACCATCCACTAACGGGAAAAATCGCAATCTTATTTCTTAAAGCTAAATCTGCTGCAGCCCCCATCCAAATATCTTTATGGACACTCCCTTTATCTCTTACCTGACTTCCTAAAATCCAATTTTCACCACCTTCTTTAACATAATCCTCTTGCTCTTCCTTTATAGCCTTACTGACTCTCGATTTAAAGGCTATTAAGCTTTCATTCCTATCAATCATTTTAAATCGTAAACCATGTGACTTATAGGATTGGTCACTAGCATATCTTTTATTGCCAGGGTTTGGTTCAATAAAATATGATAAAGTCACACTTAGCCTCACTTCTTCTTCGGCCAATTCCGATAAAATATCCGTTGGCCAGGGTAAATCAAACAAGTGAAATTCATTAGTCTTCACTCTACTATTTTCAAATTTAAAAGGGGTCAATTCACGCTCTGCAATAATATTAAGTGAGTTTTCAGCACTATATTGGGCTTTGGCTAAATTGGGAATGCCATAACCTACTCTTGAGAGCAAATTAATTTTCTCTTGAGAAGATAAGCTATTTATTGGCTTATTACTGAGCAAGATTTCGCTCCATTCAGCAGAATGAATAATTAAGGCTCTAATCGTTTCGGGTCTATATTCAGGATATCTCTGATACAGTTCTGCCGCAAACTTAGAAGCCAACGCAGTAGCCGAACTTGTATCGGCAATTGTGGTAAGCCAAGGCCTACCTATTCCTCCAACTCCAGTTGACAAAAGTTTTAAAGAATCATGATCTAAAATACCTGTATTAAATAAACCATCATTTCCTCCTTCAAAGACTACATCGGGTTTTCTCGGCCAATTATTACTCCAACTCATTGAAGTAGAATTACAAGGTGCCATCTGGCCATATTGAGCCAGTAGTTCAGCTCCAGGAAAAACAGTTAAGTCCAACCTATCTTTATTGGTGTAAGCTCCAATAGAAATAGAATTAAAAGATTGCGCCGGATCCTCTATGGAAAAATCGTCATTAGAAAGTGGGTAATTCAATCTATCCTCTAAAGGCAAATTACCACTCGAAATCAAAACAAGGGTATTGTCATTTCTCTCAGAAACACTCCCAAACATTCTTTGATCAATAGCAGCAGACCAGGATGATGGTCTACCCAAATATTTATTATCAGGAGCAGTTACAGCTAAACAAACAATTCTTTTGTTTCTTGGATTCATTATTTCTCCAATTGCAATAGCCTCAAGAGTTATTTGCCCATACAATTCAGGATCATTGCCTACGTGGTCGATGATTTTTATACTCTCAATATTACTTGTAACCTTTATTGGCTGTGTAGAACTTAAGGGTTCAGCCAGATCTCCATAAATAATAAGTCCAGCCATCGGAGTCCCGTGACCATATCTAGAGGAATCAGATTTGGTCCAAGAAGGATTTATTGAATCCAAATGCTTTTCTGGTATTAAGTCTTCAAGAAGTGGATTAATCCTATTTACTCCTGAATCTAATAAGCATACGGAAATATTATGTGTATTTATTTGATTGTCAATTCTCTCCCTCAAATCATCAACAAAATCCCCCTCCCATTGTTTATCAAGATTTGTAAAAAAATCTGTAGTTTCAATTGGTTTTCTAATTTCCGCTAAATTTTCAATATAGAGCAATCTAGCTCCCAGGACTTCAGGAGTGGCCTTAACCAAACCCACAACATTTTCTGGAAACACAAGTAATCTGTCATTTATCACTAATTGTTCTGATGATAATGAATTTAATATCTCCTTTACCTGTCCAATATTCGAACCACTAAACCAAACTTCCCACCATACATTTTCATTAGGACTGGGGAAAGGTAATTCAGGCTCTTGCCAAAAACTTTCAAGAGTTGCAGCTCTAATATTTTCTATATTGGCTATTAAGTTTTGGTTTTTTGGTTTGCCCTTTGGTGTTTCTTCAGTTAAATATTTTTCAACTTTAGTTAAAAAATTAGCTACTGCTCTTTTATTAAGAAAAACTGCAATCTTATAGGAGATTTCCTCAATCCCTTCAGCATCAGTGCTGAAAATAGTCTTACAGGATGCCAACCGATAATTTCCTGCTGCATCTTCGAAACTATCAAAAGCTAATTCAAAATTTAAAGCAGATTCGAATTCTATATATACAAATTCGTAATTTTCATCCCCATTTGTGAAGTCAGAAACAGCATTAACGAATGAGTTTTTAATGTTTTGGCCATGTCTGTCAATGTTTCTATCATCTTTAAAATGAAATGTTCCACCTCCATAAGTGCTATAAGGCAAAGAAGAAATATTTCCTTTAAAAAAAATGTGATTTAATTCAGACATAAATTAATTAGAAGAGCACCTTTCTAGAATTTATAGTTTCAAGCAAAAATCCTACATCAGATTTTTCCTTCCCATAAATAATAATGTTCTTTAAGAAGTCTTGACAAATCCTTTCCAAATCAGAAAAATTCAATCCAATAGATTTTCTAGAAAGACTCTCTAAAATATCTTTGTCAATCCTCAGAATTTTGGAAAGTTCTCTATTATAATATTTAAATATTTGTTTTTCAGTAGGTAAAGGATAGATTATAATATCATCAAATCGTCTAAATAATGCTTCATCTAGATTCTCAGGCATATTTGTCGCCGCAATTATTAAACTATTTGAATCATCTTTCTCAATTTGCAGTAAGAAACTATTAAGGACCCTTTTTATTTCACCAACTTCATTTCCTTGATTACGAGTAGTACCAATACTGTCAAATTCATCAAATAAGTAAACAGCTCTAAATTCCTTCATTGTATCGAAAACCAAACGAAGTTTTGCGATTGATTCTCCCATGTACCTACTTATAAGGCCATCCAGCCTAATCACAAATAAAGGAATACCTAATTCATTTGCTATCACCCTTGCCGTCATGGTTTTACCACAACCTGGGGGTCCGGTCAATAATAATTTTTTCCTAGGAAATAAATTATGCTGCCTCAATTTCTCTACCTCACGTTGCTCATCTAGTATTCTTTGGATAGATTTCTTCAACTTTAACGATAAGACCATATCTTTTAATTTATCGTCTGGTCTCGTAAACTCTAAGAGATCATTTAATTCCTTTTGGGCAGAATTCACAGGCATTCTCTTAAGAGCGCCTTGATTAATCCTTGATTTTTTGGATTCTTGGATTATTTTTTTTAACTCTTCTGCTAGTTCTTGATGGCCTTTTCTTGCTTCAGCAGCAGCTATTTGCATAGCTGTAGCATAGAAACGTGAATCATCACCTTCGCTAAATGATTTAATTAAACTTTTTATTTGATCAGCAGCTGCCATTTCTATACGTAGAATTTGTTGTAAAAATATACAAAAAAAGTATTACAATCTATGCCTTTGGCCAAATCAACTTTTAAAGAATTCCTTTAATCAGTCATTAAGAAATTCTAATATCCTCTTATAAAAGTTCCGCAGTCTATTTCTTGCCAAAATGTAGTTTATTTGGATTTCTTTTTCAATTACCTTAAGGATTTTATTCTGGAAAATATAACCATAAGACTCAATCTAACATTTCAAGTAATTGAAAACGATAGCTGGCCCTCAAATCAACGGCATCCCCAAATTCCCCATAAACTTATTGTGCACCCACCTTTTCTCATTAATCGTTTAATTAATTGAAATCAAACTTTTGTTTACTTCCTTTAAATCAATTTGTACATTATCTTCTGCCGTACATATATAACGAGAAATATTTAAGATATAATCGTAATATTCAATTCATGGTTTCACTTTATATCAAACGCAGCTAAATCTTTGATGATTTCAAAGATTTGGTCTGTAATAAGAGCTAGAGACTCAATCTTTTATTTTCACCTGGAATTCTTCTATTTTTACCTCTTGCTCATTTGAAAATCCACGATATAGCTTCTTCGATCTACTTCCTATTATAATTTGATTTTTATCCATCTTGCCGTTTTCAATAAAAGCATCTGGTATAAGAACAAAAGGAAATCCAATATCAATTTTATATTCATGTAGATTATAAACGGTTCTTTCATTTACAGTGGAAAGAAGTACAAAGTCACCTTTCTCATCTTTAATGGAATTAAAATCTCCATCTTCATTTTGAAAGTTACCTCGATCAAAAGTCTTGATAATAAATCCTTTTTCAATATATGCCATTATATCTTCTACCTTAGAAAAATCATTCACTTCCAACTTTAAATCAGTAAACCGTATTTTGAAAAACTTTTCAATTCTTTTTAAATTCTTAAAGTGATCCAGCGTGGCTTCAAAATTTCCCTCTGTCATACCTAACTGAAAATTGTCACCATGTCTATACTTTTTTTCATTGTTTTTATAGGCAGTGAATTGGACTCCAGACATTATTCTCGTCATAATTTCATAGAACTCAATCCCATCCCTTACTGAAGCCAAATGTTTCTTTGGCATCATAGAAGAATTAATTGCTATGCTATTGTCAGGTCGGATTTCTAAATTAAGTTCCATTTCAAAACCAAAAAATTCCAAGATAACCCTTCTTTTATCTTCACTTGGTTTAGTACTACGTATGCGTAAATGAAATTCTGAACTTTCGTATCCATCATCAAAAACAAAGATTATTTTGCCATCATAATTTGCAAGTCTTTTGAGAATAAGACTCTCTATGGAATTTTTATCCTGCAAATGAGTTGACCCCCAACTGACTGCAAAATCTTCTAATTCATCTGATAATAATGTAGTACTTTCAGTCTTACCGCTAAAAAGATCATCAATTTTCGATTTTGATTTAGTGGATAATTGGATTTTTAAAGGAACAGGTTCGGAAGGATTAATTAGTTTTATGTCGGTAATGGAAATTCCTTTTTGATCCAAATTTTTCGCAAGTTCGAATTTTAGATTTCGAAGTTGTCCAAATTTTGAAACTGTCTCCATATTACCTCCTGTAATTTGTACATTAGGTAGATAGTTTTGGTCCAAATCTTCAATAAGTTCCTGAATAAATTTTTCTCCAGTAGAGTTTATATAATTAATATTATAACTGTTTAGGAAATTAAGTTTAGGCTTGGTGAGATTGGGTGTGATGAAGTAGGCTTCTTTTCTAAATGAACCTAATTCCTGATTGATCTTTCTTACAATCGTCTTTATATTAATATCATCCATGGCATAACCAATAAATAATATATGTTTTTTTGCCAACTCATTTTTAACTGCGTTCCAAAAAAGAGTTTGTTCTTGATCGATAAAATATCTTTCGTAATCCGATTCCAGAAGGATAATTTGATCTGGATTAAGCAAATCTCCATGAATCTTATATAAGTGAGTTTCGCTAAAATTGGTTAAAGGAAGATCTTTACTTTGACGTATAACTCCAATCGAACCATTACTCTCTTCAAATAAGGTATCGTAATTTGTAGTGATTATTGATTTAAAATGAGGGATTTTTGAAAGTTTTTTATGAACCTCATTGTTTTCGGATTTTCTATCAAAAACATCTTTAAGACATTGGATTAGGAAATTTCTATTTCCCTTCAATAGATAAATATCCTCACATAATTTAGGTAAATTCTCTGTAAATGAGACCTCCAATTTTTCTGTAGATGACAATTTATCAAAAATAATTTTTGCAAGTTCAGCTCCGGTGGGATATCCCGCATATAAAGAAAATCCAGCTCCTACAAATAGAACCACATCTTCACCTCGTATTAATTCAAAAAGTCTTTGTTGGGCCATATTGCTCCCCTTTCTTAAAAAGTCACCACTTCGTTATATATAGAGCATCGTGACATTCTTTTAATTCCTACATTGAATTCTAATTATAAAGCTCGTGGTTCATGAGATTTTAGGAGCATTACGTTCTGTTCCTTTACCTCCCCTTCAAACTCAAGTGTTTCCAGTAATCGTCAAATCAACGGCAATCCCAACTCTTCCAAAAACTTATTATGTTCCTTCGTTTTCTCCTCAATCGTTTCATTAATTGAAATCAAACTCTTATTCACTTTTTCTAAATCAATTTGCACTTCATCTTCTGCAGTACTTACATATCTCGAAATGTTCAGATTGTAGCAGTTTTTTTCAATTTCGTTCATAGAAACTCTGCGGGAATAGCGCTCAGTCTCTTTTCTGTACTTATAGGTTTCTAGAATAGATTCAATATGGTCCTCATCCAGGCTGTTTTGACGTTTTTCTTTTTCAAAATGCGCACTTGCATTAATGAACAAAACATCATCATCCTTCTTGCATTTTTTCAAGACTAGAATACAAACTGGAATTCCTGTAGAATAAAATAAATTGGAAGGCAAACCAATAACCGTATCAATGTGATTGTCTTTCAACAATTTGGTTCGAATACGCTCTTCAGCACCACCACGGAATAAAACTCCGTGAGGTAAAATGATTGCCATCGTTCCTTCTTTCCCCAAAAAGTGAAATCCGTGCAACAGGAATGCAAAATCAGCGGCAGATTTTGGTGCTAATCCGTAACTTTTAAATCGAAAATCTTCTGCCATCGTATCATTGGGCTCCCAACGTAAGCTAAACGGAGGATTTGCAACAATGGCATCAAACTCCAGTTTTTTAGAAGGATTCATCTCGTTCAGCTGATCCCATTGGTTGAGTAAAGTATCTCCGTGGAATATTTCGAACTCGGTATCTTTCATACCGTGCAAAAGCATATTCATTCGAGCAAGGTTGTAGGTGGTAATGTTCTTTTCCTGACCGTATATCTTCCCAATGGTTCCGCCGGCATCTTTCAATTTGGTTCGGACATTTAAAAGTAAAGATCCCGAACCACACGCAAAATCTAATACCTTATCTAACTTTTTCTTTTTACCGGTGGTTGGGTCTTGACTGTCTAAAGTAACGATTTCCGAAAGAATGGTAGAGATTTGTTGTGGTGTATAAAACTCACCTGCCTTTTTACCAGAACCCGCTGCAAACTGACCAATCAAATACTCATAAGCATCACCAAGAGTATCTGAATCTGTAGAAAAATCTGAAATACCCTCCGCGATTTTTTGAATGATGGTGCAAAGTTTCTTATTTCTATCCGTTGGGGTTTTTCCCAACTTTTCAGAATTCAGATTGATTTCTGAAAACAATCCTTGAAAAGAATTGTCAAAGGATTCGTTTTCAATATATCTAAATCCCGTTTCAAGGGTCACCAACAACTCACCATTTTGCGTACGAGCCAATTCGCTGATATTGCTCCATAGATGCTGAGGTTTAATAACATAATGCACTTTTCTGCGCATTTGTTTTTCAAACTCGGCCACATCATCTTCATTTTCTTTATACCAAATCTCTAAAGGTGTATTGACTTGGAGTTTGGACATAACATCTTGAGGAGTATCATCTGGATAATCCGACCCCAACTCTTTCTTCGCAGCTTCTTCATAATTCGAGGATAAATATCGGAGAAAAAGGAAGGAAAGCATATAATCCCGGAAATCATCCGCATTCATTGCACCTCTTAAGTTGTCTGCTATACCCCAGAGGGTTTTCCCTAATTGTTGTTGTTCTTTTTGTGTCATTAATTTATTTTTTCCTTTATGCTAATATTTCAGGCAATTGAAATTCATATCTATCCAAAAACGCGCTTAGTATTCTCTTAAATAATTCCTTATTATCTTCATTCATTTTGATAGGTTGATATATTGAATATTTCCCGTGGCTTAATAGGTTTAGCGCACGAGAAAAAAGCACCTCATCGTCTAGACCTTTTATACAATTAGAGAAATCATCATAACCAAAAAATGTTGAAGTCTTCTCCAAAGTACTTCGTAACATATTAAAATGATACGTATTAATTTTATCAGTCTCTGCCGCGATTTTCAATTCGCTCAATAACGCTACGTGATGAAAAAACGGCGTTTCATTAGTGGCTCTCAAAAGATACCCATCTGTGCCGTTTCTTTGTAAGAAGTGACTTTTGTGCTCAATCTTTTTAAGCTCATTATACATAACATTGTAGAACAATGAATGATGCGACGAGATAACAACTCTAACTTTGTCCTTTCCTTTTTTAAGAAGTTTTGCCAAGTCACTTGCAATGCCAATGGCGTTGTTGTCGTCGAGAGAAGAAATAGGGTCATCTATGTAAATATATTTAACCCATCCGTAGGAACCTGTACCATCATCATCAATGGCTAATTCGGCAATGGCTAAAAAAATGCACCAGATAAAAATATTCTCTTCGCCTCGTGATACTTTAATATTGTCTTGAATTATGTATTCAGGTTCTCCGCCATCTGGTCTGAACTTCGGATTTTTAATTTGTTTTTTAAAAATTATTTTCCAATTATCGTAATCTATTATAAAATCAAAATCAGCGTATCTTTCTAAATAAGCAAATATTTTTTCTTCCAAAGCCAACTCTCTAAAGCCTTCAAAGAACTTTGAGTCACTGTTTATGATCAGATGCCTTTCACTATCATTTTCCAAATCGTTGTTCCAATGGAAAAGATCTTCAGTGTATGCATTATAATAGAGAGTATCAGTTTCTGGATTTCTCCTCCGTTTTTTACTTCTGTCTTTAAACTCCATTGAAAGCCGGGTTTTCCCAGTACCATTATAAGCATACAGCAATACGAAATGATGATTATTTAAATCATCGCGCAGCCTAGTCGCTACGTTTGTTAGCGTTTTATACTTAAACAACTTTTTCTTCTCGCTCATTTGCTAATGATTAACTTTCGGAAACAACCCCTGCATCAAACCTTTTTTATGCAATTGTAACTGATCTATTAACTCAGCTTGTGCTGTGATTATATTATCCAAAGAAGAAATACAGGAAGCAATCTTTTGTTGTTCCTCTAGTGACTTCGGTACTATTAATTCAACTGCTCTTAAAACATTTAGACCAATCCTTTTTCTTGTTGAACCTGTTGCTTTATTTTCAATAGCCTCTCGAATTGGTTCTGAATTTATTAGAGAGAAAATAAAGTATTTCGAATATTTTTTCTCATCTACAACCAATCTTATACCGTCGGAGGCCATAACGCATCTTTCCAAATGATCTGGAATAATACAAGCTCTCCCAACAGGATCTCCCATTTTAGATAGAATTATATCCCCTGCGTAAATGTTGCAGCTTAAAAGTTCGTCCGCTTTTTCAATTGAGGTATAGATTTTATTATCATCTTTGAACTCTCCTTCACCAATATTCTGAAGCTGAATTATCCTAATTCCAGTTGAAGTGTAATCACTAGCTTTAAGGTTTGAGCCAAATGGCCCACCTGTAAAGCTCCATTTTATTTTTTTATCCGCTGTATTTATTAATTCTTTCGACACCCACTCCCCATCCCCCTCAAACTCCGGAAAACGATATTTAGGAACCCTTTCCCCTTCCTGAGGAAAAAGATTTTGCATTAAGCCAATTTTGTGCTCTTTTAAGGTTTCTAATTTTTGGTTGTGGGCAAAAATCACTTCGTCTAGGGAGGAAAGAAAATCGACTAATCTTTGTTGTTCCTCAGGCTTAGGCACACAAACTTCTATTTTATAAATGTTGGCTTTGGAAAGGCTCGGAACACCTCCAGCTTCATTATGCTTTAACCAATTAATATTTTGAAAAGTATAGTAGATGAATTTAGGAGAGCACCTTTTAAATGAATGTGTATAAAATAGAGTATCAACAGTCCAAAATTTTCCTGTAAGAAACATCGGTTTGTCGATTGTTCCTTTTCTTCCAATGCATACACTCTCTCCATCATATAGATAATCATTTACTGAAAGCATAAAACCACCAGAACCATAAACAGGTATTTCCCCTTTTGACAAATGTTTATAATCTCTACCATTACCAATTTCGAGTAACTCCTGAAAATTTTTCATCTCCCATTCCTTCGCATTTAAATATTCAGCAAAACGCAATTCGGGAATTAATTTACCTTTATTCATAAGCTGCTAATCCTGATATATTACGCCCTTCGGCTAATTTCTTTAATTGCGGCACTAAATCTTCCATCAATGCCAATTCTTTTATTCTGCGTTCTTTCCAACTTAGTTCTAATGGTTCTAATAGGTCGGTAAGTTTTTCTCCATCAAATATCATTCGGCTCATTATCTTTTCTACAAAGGTTTTTAAGTCTGTCGTTTGCACACCGTGTTTATTGGCAATGTCAGCCAGCTCCTTTTCGCTTTTTTCAACTACAAAAGCTTCGTAGCCCTTGCGTAAACTATTTACATCTTGGCCGCTGTTCCAATCCAGGCTATTAATATAAGCCGTTAAATCCTCCTGCTCCTCCATCATATTGGCATTTGCACTTAGCAAACTAATAACCTGTGATTTCGACATTTTTTGTTTGGAAGGTTTTTTCTGGGTATTGTCAGCAATCAAGTTCATTATATAGTCATAATCAATCACGGCAGAAGCGAAAAGCACAAATTCAAAATCAAGTTCTTGTATTTCAATTGGCGCATTATCTCCTTCTTGTTGCTGTAATTTCTTCAATTGTTTTGCCGTTTCTATATACGAGCTTCTAAACTCTTGCAAAGTTGAAGATGGTAAGATGGCTTCAATCTGAGCTTGTTGCTCATCGTTTATGTCGGTATATTGATCTAATTGTGTTTTAAGCCGTTGTACTTCCTTGAAGTTTTTTACAAAAGCGATACGTGCAGCATCTCCTCTCAAATTATAGACTTCCTGTGGTTCGTTTGCTAAATTGTGCTCTTTCATAAACGAATCTAAAGTTTCCACTGCTTTTTGATAGCTTTCTATAACCACCGGCGCAGGATCCACCATCCAAATTTCTTTGGCCCGACCACTGTCTTCACCAGAGAAAAGTGCAATAGCTTGATTTACCATTTCTTGCTGCGAACGGAAATCCAAAATATTACCATAAGGCTTGGTGTCGTTCAATACACGGTTGGTTCTTGAAAACGCCTGAATCAATCCGTGATATTTCAGGTTTTTATCCACATACATAGTATTTAAGTACTTCGAATCAAAACCCGTGAGCAACATATCCACCACTATTGTAATGTCAATTTTGTTTTTCTGCGGATAATCTTTGTTAGGATATTTTTGGTTTTTTATCCGGCTTTGTATGTCCTGATAATATAAATCAAAATCGCCGATTCTATGGTTGGTATCATATTGCAAATTGTAATCTGCAATAATTTCCATTAGGGCTTTTTTCTTTTCTTCAGGATTCTGTTTGTTGTCTTCTTTCTCTTGTTCTAAATCCTCTTGAATTTGCTGAATGTCTTTATTACCCTCAGCAGGAGGAGAAAAAACACAAGCAATATTTAGTGGTATGTAGTCAGGATTCTCAATTTTCCTTTTTGTCTGAATCTCTTTAAAGACTCGATAATATTCAATCGCATTATTGATAGAAGAAGTTGCCATTACGGCATTGAAGCGCCTAGAATTGGTTGCTGCATTGTGCTTATCCAAAATGGCTTCCACAACTGCTTGTTGTGAAATTGCTTCGCCTGGTTTCGGCGTTTGGTTGCCTTTGCCTTTATAATAATCTATATGAAAACGCAATACATTCTTATCCTCTATGGCGTGTGTAATCGTGTAGGCGTGTAATTCCTTTTCGAAGATGCTTTCTGTAGTTTTATACGAAGCTTGCTCTCCTTCTCTTACCTTGTATGTGGCATTTTCATCAAAAATGGGTGTACCAGTAAAACCGAAGAGTTGAGCCTTTGGGAAAAACTCCTTAATTGCCCTGTGGTTTTCTCCAAATTGGGAGCGATGGCACTCATCAAAAATAAACACTACGCGTTTATCGCCTAATGGTTCAAGCCTCTTTTTATAATTTCTCTTATTCGCCCCATCCAATGCTAAACCTAACTTTTGAATTGTAGTTACAATTACCTTATCGGCATAATCAGTAGAAAGTAAACGTCTAACCAATGTTTCGGTATTAGTGTTTTCTTCTACACTGCCTTCTTGAAATTTATTAAACTCATCCCGTGTTTGCCGGTCCAGGTCTTTCCGATCTACAACGAATATACATTTTTCGATATCATCATTTTCTTTCAAAATTGTTGAAGCTTTGAAAGAGGTCAGTGTCTTACCACTACCCGTGGTGTGCCAGATATAGCCATTACCTCTGTCATCCTTAATGCAATCTACAATGGCTTTTACCGCATAAATTTGGTACGGCCGCATTACGAGCAATTTCTGTTCGCTCTCTACCAGCACCATATACTTACTGATCATCTCACCAAGCGTACATTTACTCAGAAATTTTTCAGTAAAATCATATAAGCCGTGAACTTTCTTATTATCAATGTTTGCTAATTCATAAACAGGTAAAAACTGTTCATCTGCATTAAAAGAAAAATGTTGGTTTCTATTATTTGCAAAATAAAGTGTTCTTGAATTATTGCTTACGATAAACAGTTGCATAAAGCACAAGAGAGAATTGCCATATCCACTTCCTGGTTCGTTTTTATAATCAACCACTTGCTGCATTGCCTTTCGTGGTGAAATGTCAAGTTTTTTTAATTCGATTTGCACGACAGGCAAACCATTAATCAATAGAATAACGTCATAACGCTGATGACTGTTTTCGGTATTGATGCGCAACTGATTGATAACTTCAAAGTCGTTTTTGCACCAATCTTTAATGTTCACTAAGGTATAATGAAGTGGCGTGCCATCCTCCCGTTGAAAGTATTGTCTTTCCCGAAGAAGCTTAGAAGCCTTAAAAACGTCAGGTTCGATAATCTCTTCCCTCAAACGCAAAAACTCATTATCTGTCAACCTAACTCGATTGAGTAATTCAAACTTGTTTCGGAAGTTCTGTTCAAGTGTATTTCTATCTAGTATGTCTGGACGATAGGTGTATTTAAGCTCTGTTAAATACTTGATTAGATTATCTTCTATTTGGTTTTCTTTTGTCATTAAAATTTTTGTTCAAATTTGCATTTTTCATTTTGAGCTCCTTTGCAAAGTGGCAAAAGCTAAATATAGCATTTACCACCTGACTTTCATATCATTCGAACTAAGCCCGTGCTTTCCTCACTAAATTCTTCAAATATAGAGAACATTAGTTACTGATCTTTGTGCGAAACCTTGTTCTCCAAAAAAATTCATTTCTTATAAAAGAACCTCACAAAGTCGAACTAATCCCCACTCCTTAGGCAGTTAATACGCCCCCTTTATTCTTATGTCATTAATTTAATTGAATACATCTCGAACAAATTCGTCAAAATCCCCTCTCCATATCTGCCTACTAAATATCTCTCTTTTACCACCGTTTTCATAAATAAAACCTTTATCCTCTAATGGAAGAGGATATTTAAGAGCCATATTTATCTGGTTTATGTCAAAGTAAAATGTCTCTGTCCGTACAGCCAGATTCTCGTCCTTCGCAAATAAGGTTTCTATCTGAAAAATGGCCTGATAGGGTGAACATTTGCAATTTCAAAATTCTGATACAGAAATTCCCAATCTTCATCTAATTCTAAAGACAATTGATTCATTTTTATTTTGAATAGTTTTGATTCCGATTCACGCTGCTTAGGTCCTGAAGTTTTTTTATTAAGGTCGTATTCTATCGCCTTAAACTCATAAAAAAATTGATTTATGCTAGAAATAGTTAGGTTCTTCACCTCCTCCTCTCCTGACTCGTCGCAACCTAGCGCCAGTATAAAAAATAACAAAATAGAAATTTTAAGAAACGTATTTTTCACTTGAATAAATTTAAGATTCTAAACTTGTATTATTGGCGGAACTATTTAACCTTGCAATTCCTCTATCTTACTTTTAGCTTCTCACGCTGGTGCGCGATTGCATCGAGTTCCCTTCCCAATTTTATTTTAAATTCCCAATTCCCGCCCATAACATACAGCGATTCCATTCCATTGGATATATTTCGGACAATTTACAAAAACAAAAAATCATTCAATTGCGGGATTCCTCAATAATGTTAAATTTTATTTTGGCATATTTGGGTGTTTGTAATCTCTAACACTACTTTAGTTATAAAAAGTTAAAATTATGAAAGAATCAGGCCTCTGGTATTTACCTAATTCAGAGATTAAGATACCAGGTAATTTATTCCTAGAGAATAATAAAAGTACGATTACCCTACAATTATTTACTACTTCCTACTTAAGTGGCAACAAATTTGAGTTTGCCAGCACAAAACAAGAAGATAATAATGTTGAGCTTATCTTAGGCGACACAAGTAACAGTCCATTAGGCGACATAACTCTTTTTGCTTGCTCATTTTCAAAATTAGCACCCATAGGTGGGGATTTATACCAGTTGCATTACAGTGTGCAATTTGTTTTCAATTACGTTCATATTTTACAAAGAACTCATTTGAAATTTAATCATATTGAGGTTTTATATCCCAATTCCGATAATTTTTACAATGGATGGAATAGTATGAATCGCGAAGAGGAGATTCCCAGAAATGAATATGTAAAAATCTCAAGTACGTTTAGAATTGATGATGAACTGAGCATTGATATTGTTGACTCCAAAAGGCATGCAATTTCAATGAGCAAAGATTATGAAGTCAAGCACAGCAATCATCTCAAGTTCAACTATAATAAAACCGTTGATATTGACAGGATATATCAAGATTGCGTCACACTTCAAAAAATGATGGAGTTTTCTTCACGGAGAAAATTAGCCTTCATCCTTAAAAGTGCTAAAATTGATTTTGAGAACATCAAGGATCATCAGCAACACACAAATCTAATACTTCTAAAATCAGATGATGTAGAGAAAAAAATGGGCCATACCTATATTTACAGTCGTCTCACCTTAAATCAAGAGCCGTTTGAAAATCGACGTAAACTAAATCAAAACTGGTTGCTATTTAGTGCCTGGACTGAATCTCAGGATTCTCTAAATAATTTAACGAAAAATTGGTTTGAAAACGAAAGTTTGCATCCCATATACGATTTTTATCTTGACACAATAGATTGGGGTAAGGATGGTGCAATTTCTAATGTTAACTTTAATAACCGTTATTTGAACTTGATACAAGGTTTAGAGGCCTATTATGATTACTTGAATCCAGAATATAAATATATAAATGAGAGATTCATAGCAGAAAGACAAAAGGTTTATAATGCGCTAGAATCAAAAGAATTAAAACACTGGGTTGGCAATCATTTGAAATTTCCTAAACAAGCAACTCTGGCATATAAGCTTAAATTTTTATGTGATAGATATTCAGAAATATTTTTAAGTCTTAAAGCAAATGCGGCTTTAATAAAATCATACCCTTATAAGGCAAAAGAGTACAGGCATAAGCTTTCTCACGGTAAAATTAACAAGACATTTCAAGGAAAAGATTTGAATTCATTATATGCATTTTCTCAGGCACTCCTTTGTATATGTATTTTAGACTCCATCGGAATGGAACATAACCAAATTGTAAAAAGAATAAATTTTAATCCAGATGTTAATAGACAAATTCCTAGATAGAATGTTTTAACTTTTTTCTGATATCCAATCTACCCAAGATGACAAATCAATCCACTGAATATTATGAGCCGCATACAGTGCAAACAATATCAGTAAGAAAGTAAGCACGACATACAACCCTCCAATAACAACACGCAACAGGCAAATTTTAGTTTCAATTTTTTGAAAATCTTGTTTAAAATCAGCATAAATCTTACCGTAGGCTTTCTTTATTGCTTTCTTTTCTGACAGAACATCTTTTCTTAAACATCTCACATTATAGGCAGTCATATTTAAAATCATATACGCTATAATAGTATAAAGTAGGTATGCAAGCAGTATCAAAAGCAATACACCAGGTTTATCTTGTACTTTATAACTGGCAAACACACTAGCTGCAAATGTGAGCGGAAAAGCCACTACTTGCTTTTCGATAGATGAAATGCTTCGATCTATACTTTCAAAATAAGTTTCTCTTTCTTTTTTAAAATCCGATTTTATTTTATCAATAGCAAAATTTGAAACATACGCTTCATAGTCTTTAGTGGTAAGATCAATTATTGAATCTAACTGCCTGACAATTACTTTGAGCCTGTTCTTTTCTTCCGTGCTGTGCACACTGGTCACTATAATTTCCTTAAAAAACTGAATAAATTCCTTTTTTTCGAACTCTTGTTTTAATCGATCCGATTTTCCTGCGATATCGATAATGTAGAAATATGAATAATCTGGAATCGAATAACCAATGTGAAATACTCCATACTCCTTGCTAACGATGGTAAAAGTCTTTGAAGTATCATTTTTAAACTGTGAAAGCTCCTTTGTTTCTATAAATAATTTGCGAATCGATTTATAGGTAAGAAAATTCTCAACAAACTTGTTGGTCTCATCCCCTGTTACTACTTCAGTATTTGTTTTACCCTTGGGACTTAGAAAAACTATAGATCTTGATTGGTATCCTTCTAGATTAAGTTCGCATCTATTGATGAAATCTTTTTCGTTATAATAATATAGGATTTCAGACCATTTACTATCCGTTAACTTAAATGAAACCTTATTGCCTGGTAATATATCTGGATTATTGAAGGTCTTCTTGATATGCTCAATTAATAAAGGATTCTCAGACGTATCTACAGTGCATTCAATTCCATTAAATTGACTAATCTCGCCAAAATTAATTTTGTTGAGTTCATCAATAAATCCTTCAATTATGTATTCTTTATTGTTCATCTAAAGCAGTAGCCTCTTTGTATTGTTTATTTATAAGTGCTGCAAGTTCTGGTGACCTAATAACAATTTGATCTTCTTGTACGTCCACATCGTTTTCATTGATTTTATCAAAATCTACGTTTAGAATGATGCCTGGGACTGAAACCTTTATAGTAATCAGATTTTTCCATTTCCCGCCAACCCTAAATTCTGGATCTAACACAATCTTGTTAGCATCAGCAAAGTCCTTGATAGCAGTTTTAGCGTTAGGACCAAAAAAATGCTCGCTCATATTGTAAATATTCACACGTCTGCCCTTATTAGTTCTTGCGTATTCATAAACCGCACGTTGAAAGTCGCTTCTTGTAATTTCATTTCCATCTTCATCCTCGGGCAAATCAATTGTTTTAATAATTTTCATAAGCCTGTCAGTATTGACAGTATTTTTAATCATACCGGCTGCTAATACCCATTCTTTAAAGTATTCAGATACTTCTCCATCAGACTGAGTAGTTATAATGGCCAAATATTTACGATCGTCACCAATGTCATTAAAAATATCATAGTTCAACCTCGCTGCCATTGCAATTTTTTCAATATTGATATTTTCAGAACCATCAAGTGTATATTTACTACCTTCCTTAATAATATTAATTCCTGATTTTTTCCTTAACAATACAATAGCTATATAGCGACTATCGTTGATGGTATAGTCAGAGAAAAGATAGTAACCACCTTTTGCAAAAGGTTGTTTCTCAACCTTCGTTTTTAGTAGTTCTAGGGATTTACTGAAAAAAATGAAATTACCATCTGTAGAATCTTCCAAATAATCCCTAAGTCTATTTGTAAAGATGTTAGTTTCATCTTCTTTGAATGCGGCATTTTTAATACTTGAATTCGCACTTATTGAATTTTGCAATTCGTCAGTTAGCTTAGTGGCGAAAGCATCAATAGTCAACATCTCACTTGAATAATCAATATCCGCATAAGTAGTTCTTTCTTTCTTATCGAGATAATGAACAATAATTCTATGTATAGTTAATGGCATAATGTCAACAATTATATTTAAAAGCTAAAATTAACAGAAATTAATAGATCTTGGTTTTATTTCTTAGTTTAACTACTAAAGTCATTCCTGCTTTAACTGCCTCCCAAAGATATCAATCAAAGCCCATTTATTATTACGGAAAACCTCATACCAGTATAAAACACCTTATTACCGAATTTAAAGGACAAAATCAATTTTAAACAACCTTATGGTTTATGACATTCCCAAGCTCCTTCCCCTTAAAATAATTTTAAATCAAAAGTTCTATTCCTATTTTAGGGGAAGGTGGCCGCCGCCATAAATATTAATATGAGCAGGGAGTATAACCGGCGGACGGAATGGGTTAATCTAATAAACTTTACAGAGTCCGGAATTACAAAAAGAAAAAGTCATCATATTGAGGGATTCCTCAATAATGTTAAATTTTATTTTGGGATATTTGGGTATTGATATTTTGAGCGCTTACTTTATGGGTGTTTAGATAGTTGTTTTGTAGTAGTGAGAGATATTGAGGCTTTTGAATGTTGAAGTATGTGAGGAAAATTTTAGATTAACTCTAGCATTAAAAACTGACTATAGAGAATTTTACAGCTATTTCAATTTCTCTTCATTCACAACCCACTCATACCCTTTAAGTCTCTCCGGAAAGAGTTTTTTGGTATTTACCTTTTGGTTTATAATACTTGTGAGAGATAAGAGTTCATTAAAACTAGATTTCTTGCGCTTCTTGTTCAGCATAATTCGAGTTTTATCATGAAAGGCTTTTAACAAAGTAAATATATCAGCAGAGCGCTCTTTTAATGATTGTTCTAACTCTATAAGTTCTTCTATATTTATAATTAAGAGAGGCCAAATTAGATGCTCTTTAGTTTTCATTTGAATATTTTCTCTTTCTAACATTGTTTCAAATTTTAGACGTAACGGAAACTGAAAGAGACCCGAAGAAAGAATGGGTTCATTAACGATTACTACCGGAAACAAATGCACTTTTCTATCTAGGTTTAGACCACCATCTCCCAAGCTACTCTTATAAGTATGAAATTCCTTAATAGTTTTTTCAACCAATTGAAGTAATCCAAATCTCTCATAAAATTTATCAAGATCCAATAGCTTAAAATCCTCTATTGAAGCTACAGTCTTATAGCCATCGATCATATTTATAAAATTACTTTTCACTTCAGCTAATAAGATTTGTTGCTTATGCCGAACGTAAACATCTGCTACTTCAATTTCCCTATTTCTATTAAATCTAATTTTTAAATCATCAAACATCTTTAGTGAATAATCGTCCCTTTTTCCGATTGCATTTACGAAAATATCGCCCACAAGAGGTTCGAAATATTTTGCTCCTATGAAATTCCCCCAGTCCTTTCGATTCATTGGAGAATGATCTTTTAAATAGTCAAACCAAAAATCATTTATGAATAAGGAATCTATTTTATCCAATAGAAATTTTAAATCAAGAATCAAAAATCCTCTAATATTTTCGGATTTATATGGCTCCCATTCATAAATTGGATTCTTCTTCGCTGCTAAAAAATCTAGAACTCTGACATCATCATGATTTATTACATTTACTTCAGAAAAGGAACTAAATCCACTAATAATATTAAGAGCTCCTATTTCATCCTTTGGAATTTGTAAATAATACATTTTCAAATTCTCATCATGCATCTTCATCAAGGACCAAAAGAAAATTTTATAAAAATTTAATATATTATCAACATTAAATTTTGTTTTGAAATAAATCTGAAGATGCTCAGCAGTCTCCTTATTGGACATCAATACTTCTAAAAAGTATCGCGATTTATATAGCTTTGCAAGTACATTAACATTGAAATAATATTGATTATGTGGTACTTGGTTAAAAGCATTAAACTCGAAGAAATCAATTTTGTCCGCAACAATTTCTTCCAAAGTCCCTTTTTCTGAAAAGTCTAGAATTCTTTCATTGCAAATAAGCAAAAAATCAAATATTGGTAACCTCTCTTCAAAAGTGTATTTAGTTTTTTCCTCCTCAAGAAAACCGTCCGATTGCAAAATCTCATTTATGGCATATAGACAAGTAACCCTTGTAAAAAAGAATAAGGATTCGTGTGAATTCGATAGGTATCTAGCATACTGATTAAATCTTAAAATATAATCTCTGGGAGCATTCTTCTCATCCTGCAACAATATCGACTTGAGACATTCAATCTGAGTTTCTCGAGAGTCATCATTAGTACGGTAACTCATGGGCTGTAATAAGCTGTTTATTTTTGCTATAGTGAGAAGAATCTCCGTTTTAGGCAAATGAGATAGTAGCTCCAACGCGTTGTTAGGCACTTCTTTGCTATAAAAGTTAGAATACTTAATTATTATTCCTATCATACTTATTTCATTCAACCTTAGATATCTTCACTATCCTTGCTACCATCTCTATTAAATCCTTTAAACTAGAGTCCTTATCTTCGCCGGATTTCTTAACTTCCCTCTTTCTTAAAGGGTCCCTATGAATTTCCTCAAGTGCCGTTTTAATATAATGAACATACTCTTCGTTGCCCTCTGTTCCATTTTTCTTTAGTTGTTCAGAAAACCCTACAATAGCTTTTGAAAGCACCATTTTATAAGCATAATCCTCAATAATATTTTTCTGTTTAGTATATTGATTGGCACAGAAAACAGCTCCTATTATTGGCAGTGGAAGTAAAGATATACGCCCTATTAACAGTCCAATGTTATTAGGATTTGTTTCTAAAATCCAAATACCCAAACACACCGTTCCAAACAAACATAATACAGCACCTAAAATCCAACTTCCAAAAATGAATTTATCATTCGAGTTTTCATACTGCCTTTGAAAAGAAGCACTTATTCCTTCAGCCGTCTTATAGTTCAAAGCTATTTTCGCTGACTCAATCAATTCATTTGCTTCCTTTAATATCGCTTCTCTCTCTGAATTATATTCATCAAGCTTTTTAATATTGGCTTCTGTTTTCTGTTCTAAAACCTCAAGCCTAGTTTCTCTCTCTTGAACTTTGGTCGCGAATGCGGTTATAAGTTTGTCGTTAGCTTTACTTTCAGTCAATAAATTGGTTATTTCATTAACCTTTAAAGATGCCGATTCCTTTATAGCCTCTACACCAGTATTTATAGCTTCTAAGGTTTCTGATTGCTCTACAAGCTTATCCTTACACTCAATTATTGTTTCAAGTTCACTCTCTATTTCTTCTAACTTTTCATTACTCTTATCTAGTTTTTCTTCGAGCGTAGAATTACTTTCATCAATGTTTTTGCTTAAATCCTTTGAATCAACTAATACCTGTTGTAACTGTAATTTTATTTTTCGCACTTCTTCTATTTCACTATCAAATTCAACATGTCTGTCAGAGAAGTATCTTACGTTGTAATTTCTTAAGCTAACTTTCAAAGCTTCAAATTGAGGTATAAAATTCTCAGGGTTACCTATGAAACTTTCAATTTGGGTTAAGTACGAAACAATATTATTTCTTTCCTCAAAGGTCGAAATTTTAACAAACTTTGAGGGATGCCTAGTTAGAACGGAAATATCAGTTAGAAGAGCCTCAACCCCGCCCATTATACCACGAAAAGTATATTCATTTTCACTGCCATACTTATTGGAACTGTTACCTTTTAAATTCAGGCTCTTTATTTTTTCTCGAATCGAGTCTCTTTTTTCTCGAACTTGATTTATCGACGTTATTTCCATAGGTTCTCATTTAATAGGTGATATAGGCATGGCCAGGCAGGTTAAAAAAAGTTTTAAAAAAGCTCAACTACAAGGAGACTACCATTGGATTTGCTTTTTATAAACTAGTTAAACATTTCACACAGTTATCTATTTCCCAAACATAAACAACATTTGCCATCATTACTTACGGGAAACCCCACCCATGTCCAAATTCTAATAATCCCCGATCACCCACCCAAAACCTTAACTTTTTCACCTTGGAAATATTCCATAATTTTGGAATAAAACCCACGCCATGCAATACATAAAATATTTCAGTAACTTTCTAAAGTCAAAAGGCACCCCCCACTTAAACTCCGACCAGATGCGAAGACTTTTAAACATAGTAGCCATGGAGACCACAATAAAGAACGTAGCAGCCCTCCAAATCTCTGGCAAACCTGCCTATAAATTGACAGAGGCCGCAAAAACCTCCCTAAAAAACCTAACCAAGGAACTACCCCCAGAGAAACTCATGGAATAAATGATGAGGTTATCCCAAACTTAAACTGTCACCTTGAGCGCAGTCAAAGGGGTCTCACATCTCAAGTCTCACGTCTCACGTCTCAAATCTCAAATCTCAAATCCCAAATCTAACTTCTAAATAATGTGCTACGAAACCGCCCTAACAAAAACGAAGAGCCAAATCCAGGAGTACTTCCACAAGGACTTCGCATTCCCAGATAAATACGAGCCATACTACCATCAATCCGGCTTCACCCACCCCAATCTTCAGATAATCAAAATGGATGAACCCAACGCCATTTATCCGGCCCAATGGGGCTATGTGCCAAGCTGGGGAATGGAGGATATCCCAGCCTTCCGTAAAAAATACAATACATTAAATAAAAGATCGGAAACCCTTTTCAAAGGAGTATCAAAAGAAGCAGCCCATAAAAAGCGCTGCCTAATAATCGCAGACGGCTTTTTTGAACCTCACAGATCCGCAGGAATTTCCATCCCCTATTTCTGTTATATACCAACAGATAAATTTGAGGACCATAGAGATTTATTCGCATTCGGAGGAATCTATTCCGAGGTAGATAATCAATACACCTGTTCCATCCTAACAATGAAAGCCAATCCCTTCTTCGCTGAAGTGCATAACATAAAAAAACGACAACCCTTCGTCATAGACGAAGGCCTTCACAACGAATGGTTCAATCCAGACCTAAAAGAAGAAAACGTACTAAAACTAATCAAAAATGGCTTCACCTCAAAACAATTCAAAGCCCACCCAGTAAGTCCAGATCTTTACAAGCGAAACATAGACACGAACAAACCATCCATTCTAGAAGAAACCCCTCCCCCTAACTTATTGTTTTAATCCACCTCCTAATTAGCATGCATTGTCATTTGAGCAGATAATTAGAATAATATAGTTTCTTCCAGAAAGAAAAAAACCTGCCAATACAGTAAACCGTATCAGCAGGTCAATTAATTTGTCGGGGAGTATATCAAAAATAATGAATTTTGGAAAACATCACAATACATAAATTCTAAAGAAGGCTTGTATTTATAGTATGAAAAGCGTAATCGAATCTTTATTTGAGTTGTTCTTTCCGAAAGACATCGATGATGATGGAAATGAAATCGAAGATCATAAAACCGATGATCCATTTTCAACGAAGCTATTTGTTGTAATTATGGTTGTTATAACTGTTTTGATAGTAATTCTAACGTCAGCATAAGCAGCTTACCCTCACTCAATATCTGGTCCCAAGCGACCAATAGCTCTAAACAAACAAGCTCTTAAATTGAAATAATGGTAACAAAAACAATTGAAATCACTGAAATAACAGTAGATGAATTAGCCGAGAAAGTAGCAGACAGACTGTTGGAGAAAATCAAGCATTATCTAGATGATTTAAAAGAAAAATGAAAGTGAAAATTTTCTGACAAGAAAGGAAACCGCCGATTTCCTAAACATAACTACTATAACACTCTGGCGCTGGACCAAACAAGGTAAAATAAAAAGCTACGGCCTAGGTAGTAAAAAGTATTACAATAAAAAGGAGCTAATTAGTTTATTGAAAATTCACAAGTTAAGACACTAGTGAATAAATTTCTTAGGATGCCCTCCTATAAAATCGCCAGATAAATCCTCCAAAACTTAGGTTCCCCTGATAAACCTGAAAAACAAGTTCAACTCAAATCAGTTGATAGTGGTCTAAAGAATAGGTAGTACTGCAAGTATTATAACTTAATCCAATTTGATGATTATTAAATTCCCAATACTCTACGAATTTACCTTTCAAAAAGTTCCATTTAATAAAATTTATTATTAGGATTTCTTCTTATTTAGGAGCAAATAGTTAAAACGAATTATAAATAAAACCAAAGATAAGACTGTAAACCACCAACGAAATAACTCCCATTACTATCCAAGTAGCAATAAAGTTTTGGCCTCCATATTTTTCAGGGTTTTCCTCTTCTTTTTTTTGGTAATATAACGCCACTAATAATCCAGTAATTACCGCTGGGTATTTCGGTTCGATTTGTGCCAGTGATTTCGGTCGGTCTGTGCCAGGCATAACGGTTCAAACCGTGCCATTTTTTACGGTTCGGTTTGTGCCAATCTAAAATTGATTTGACCGGATTTACGGTTTGATTTGTGCCACTTTTTAAGATCAAGTAGCTTGTCTTTTTTTCAATAAAAGATAAGGTTATGGCAAACGCACTTGATCCTATGGACTCAAAACAAATTTTGAACCTTTATAAAGATGGGTTGAGCAATCGAAGAATCGCCGGAACGGGTATCTCCCGCAATACCGTAAACTCCTATATTAAACGGAATTGGTGAACTTTGACAACTTACAGCTATACCCAGTTCTAGGAACATTATCGCCGCAAGTTTGCCTAGGCCAAGGGTTCTCTAAAATTGGAACGCGATCCCGGCAAGGAGATGTTTGTGGATTTGCCGGACAAAAACTTACGGTCGTTAATAGAGGGACCGGAGAAATTATACCGGTAGAGGTTTTTGTGGCCATATTGCCAATCAGACATTATACTTATATCGAAACCTGCACTACTTTATTCGGTGCCGACAATAATAAAATAACCAATGATCAGGGAATCGCGGATTATGTATATCAGTTAGCAGCTACTGGTCAAGTAATTCGAGTTTCTTTTTACGATGCTGATGCAAACCTTACCGAAGATGAGCTGGGAATAGCAGAATACTTTTACAAATCTGACCTAAATGGTCTCTACTTCTTGGACAAGCAACTCAATGCCAATGGAGACGAAATCCCATCTGAAGAGATATAAAGCCATAAGAACTCCAAAGGAATCACTCCAAAATCACAACCCTAATCCCCTCCGAATGACTCCCAAACTCTGGGGCATACATACTTTGGATATTTGTAATGCCATTGGAGAAATTGCCGGGATTATTTGCGCGGACGTCATATTCCAAAACATAGGTACCTTTCGTTATTCGGTCAAAAAAGAAATGGGTGGCGGCGTCGCGAGTGCTTTTATAAAATCCAAGTCCATCGGTGTAACTGTATTTGGAAAGTACATCCACGGGTTCAAATCCTGAGGCTCTCATATCTTTTAGGTGCACGTATTCCATATCTTCCTTTGAAGAAATAATCAGACGAACGGTTACCAAATCCCCGATTTCTATGGAATTGCCATTTTTAATTCGCTGTAGCTCCTGACCCTTGGAAGTGTTCTTCTTTAGAAACAATTCTTTCTTGACAGTTAAGGGTTTACCAGTTGTTGCAACAATTTTATCCGACTCTTCAAAATACTGCCAGTAAAATCCTCCAAATCCAGGAACTTCGGAATTATTCCGAATGTTGAGATCGGCCATATCTTTCTTTATTTCCGAAGCATCAAAGTCAACTTTAAAATAGCCGGTTTCTACTTGCTTTTCAGCTGCGGCCAATTTTGCCTCCAATAGCTGGGACTCACCCAATTTGAAAGTTGTTTCTTCTTTTATATCAGTCCAATCCGATCCATATTTTAGCATCGCGTTTATAGCTTCCGAAGTGGATTTTGTGGAGGACCAATGTTTAACCTGTTTGTTTTTTAACAGCCAAACCTTCATTTCATCCACGGCTTTTAGGTCATTTTCTATTTCTGCAAAAGCCTCGATCAATAAAGCTTGGGTTTCAATCGGCGCGCGGTACCAATACCAGCCCGGTTTGTTTTCAATCCAATACATTCCCCAATCTTCATTGTTGGAAGCGGTTTCGCGTAGGTTATTTACTATTTTCCCAGCAGTTATCGAATCTCCAAAACGATTGAAAATCAAAGCTGCCATCCCCTTTTCGTATAATGAGGGCTTTAATAAATCTTCTTTTAAAACTTTCAATTTTTTGTCAATATCCACTTGTAGGGAATCGGAAACCGGATTGTTTTTTAAATAAAAACTCCGAGCATATAAATAATGGATTTCAGAAGTGGTGAAAGGTTTGTAATCTCTGGATTTCTCCCTTCGAATTCTTTCCCTAAATTTTTGATCCAAATAACTTACTGCTTTTGAAGTAATGGAAGCATATTTCGGATTAAGGGAATCCTTCTCTTTGTTGAGCTTGCCAAAACCAGCCACAATATGGCGTGTGATAAATTCATTTTCCTCGCCTCCATCGAACCACGGAAAAGCCCCGTTGACCATTTGTTGCTCGCGTAATTTTTCAAAAGTGGCGTCCTGTGCTTCTGCCAATTTCTCCAGATCGAATAGAAGGGCCATCCGCGCTTTCTTCTCTTCATCGGTTTGTGAATCCCTAAACCAAGGAGTTTCCGTAAGGATAATGGATTTCAATTCTTCATTCTGCTCCAGTTTTGAGAGGAGATCTTCTTTTTGATTGTTTTTGAAATATTCCGCGATTTTGGGATTGCTGTTTAATATTTTAGCTGCGATGGAATTGGCATAATAACGTGCAAATACCTGTTCGGAACAGTCGTGTTCGTATTCCATTAAATAGGGTAGCGCTTGAATTGCCAGCCAAGTTGGGTTGGAAGTATATTCCAAGGTAAGTTGATGGTTTTTTAAAGTGGAGGAAGTGTTGTTTTTCAAATAGTCAAAACTGTATTCTTTCTCCGCCCCCCCCTTCACCCAAATGGGAATACTTTCAGTAACCAAAATTGAATTGGTCAACACGGGAATTAAGTTTTCCTCGCCATCGGTAAAATTGCCCGATTTTGCCAAAACCTTGTATTGTACGCCCTGAATTCCTTCAGGTATTTTTATTTTCCAAGTTACCGTTGCACTTCCTTTTGGGGCCGTTTCGAAGTTTTTATGGTTTACTATATTGCCCATTTCAAGGTCTATCGGTTTCATATCAATAGCATCGAAAAGTTGAAGCATTGCCATTCCCGTTTTATTTTCCGAAGTCATATTTGAGATACGGGCGGAAATATAAATACTATCTTTTTCCCGAAAGAACCGTGGCATATTGGGCTGAATCATCAGTTCCTTTTGGGTGATGACAAAGTTTTCCAAATATCCTGATTGTGCTTTTTTGTCGTGTGCAAACAATCGGAGTTTCCATTGTGTCAAGGCTTCTGGTGTAGTAAAATTGAAGGTGATATTTCCACGTTTGTCCGTTCTTAATTGCGGTTGGAAGAAGGCAGTTTCGTTGAAGTTTTTTCGCGTGGTCACTTGTGCCAATTCTTCCAAAGCACTTTTGGTGGTGATGACAATTACGCCATTTGCACCCCTTGAACCGTATAAAGCAGTGGCTTCTTCTCCTTTTAAAATAGATATGCTTGCAATATTGTCTGAATTTAAATCTGACAGACTGATAATATTTCCGTCAATATGGTTGCCAAAGCCTTCACCCAAAACAATTGGCACACCATCAATTATTATTAAAGCTTCGGTTTCAGTAGCGGATAAAGATCCTGTTCCTCGGAGTCGAATCATTGAACCTTGTCCTGGCTTCCCTTCCATAGGCGAAACCAAAATACCGGCAGTTTTTCCTTCCAATAATTCATTGACATTAACAGATACTACTGCGGAGGTCATTACAGTTTTATTACGCACCTCATATCCAGAAACCACCACTTCATCCAAAGCTGAGCCAGATTGGAGGGAAATGTCGTATTGATTGGATTTCACTTCCACGCTTTGGGAGTCAAAGCCTACATAACTGAATTCCAATTCCTCTCCCGGGGCTACTTCAATCGAGTAGTATCCATCAAAATCAGATTGGGTTCCCCGACTAGTGCCTTTAATGATAACATTGACTCCGGGCAATGGCAGCCCAGCATCATCGGTTATTATTCCATAAACTGTAGATGCGTTGGAAGGCGTAGCAGAAATTTGCTTTTTCCCACTCTGACTTCCGATAAATCTACTTGGATAATTAAAGTCGAATCCAAACCAAAACAACTCCACAAATTTCTGTGTAAAACGAAATCTAGGAAGCTCGGCATTGAGTCCGCGCAAGGTGGTAAAGCTTTTATCGTTGCTAAGATTATCAATGGAATAATAGGAGCGGCCATAATAATTGTGTAAATCCAGCGCTTCCCAATTAATCACCTTAAATTGATCCAAGGAGCTGTCGTACATAGATGCGAGCACCTCGGCGTTTAGTGCCTGATCTCTTTGACTCACCGTAAAACTCCACGTCTGTTCACTTCCGGGTTCAATCTTATTTCTAAAACTTTTTATGGCAATATCAATATCTCCCACTTTTTCCTTTTCCACAGATATAGTTTCCGCGAAATATTGATTTTCAAAGTAAGATTGAAAAATCAGATTGAGCGTTTCGGTCCTTTTTCTATTGATTGGGATTTTAATTTTAGAATATCCATTCTTGATCGAAACTTGCTCAAGGGCAAACTTGGAGGTTTCAGTGTCTAAAACATTGATATAAAGAGTTGGAATTTCAGAACGGATTTCCACTTCCACAAAGCCATCAGCAAAAGGATTGCTATTTTTTTGGGTCAAAGTGAACAGCTTGTTTGTCGGTCCATTTTCGCCGTGAAAGAGCGTAAAGGTTGATTTGCTTTCAATAATGTTATCTTCGGAATCTGAAGCTGAAAATACAATTCTATAATTCCCTGCTTCTTCCGACTTTAGAAAATCCAAGTTGATTTCCTTATCTGTTTCAGTGTCCACCTCTTTTGAAAATATCAGAGTTCCTTCTTGTTCTTCTGTGGAAGCATTGTCTTCATAGGGAAATAGGCGTTCAAATTCTTCGGCAGTAAATCCTGGAATATCCGGTTTGGGAAATACGCGATCCTTAAATTTATTTCCGAAGGGAGAAAGGAAATAAATGCTCACCTTTCCTTTGGTTGGAATAAATTTCCCATTGAGATCAGTGCTTTTAATTATTACTTTATTCTCCTTCTTCGAATCTATCAAGGAAGGCATCTCCAAAGATAAAGCGAGATTGTGATAGCCAAATTTTACGGTTTTTTCGGCGCTTTGGTTTTCTCCACGGGAGTCGGTTATGTCAGTGTAAATAGTATAATGAAAAACGGGGAGATCTTTTTTATCAAAACTTTTGTTGGGCTGCGCATCAAAGTCGATTGTAAAACTTCCATCTTCTTTGGTGACGGTTTCTCCTTCCTTAAGGGTAATGGTTTCTTGGGAATAATATTGGTTTCTATAGTTGGGATATGACTTTCTTTCAATGCGATATTTCACTTTGGAGTCACTCAAATTTACTCCCGAAAATGATTTCGCCTTACCAGAGACTTCAACATTTTGGTTTACCACATAACTTTTGGCTAGAGAATCGAACTCAATTTTAAAAGTTGGGCGTTTGTATTCCTCTACTTGAAAACTTGAAATATCGTAATTCAAATCAACATAGTCCCAAAACCGATGTTCGCCGTTCCACTTATTGTATAGCGGATCTTTTTCATATTCATCTGGTTCCTCAGCCTCGATATAATAGGAACCAGTAGGACCGTTCTTAGGAATTATAAAATCGAAAGTAAAGGAACCGAATTCATTTGTTTGAACTTCGATTTCCTTTATTACGTCATCATTCGAATCAGTTACTTCTACCAAAACAGTCAATTTTGGCACCACGCTTTTGATGTTCATTTTGTTCTGAATTGCTATTCCCTTCACATAAACCTTTTGTCCTGGCCTATAAATTGCACGGTCGAGGAAGAACTTTATCGCTCCATTAAAATCTTCATCATCATCATCATCATAAGAATTTTTGTAATAATACCTTTTATAAAAATCTACGTTCAGCGTATCATCTTCCTTAATAATATTCAAACTTCCATAATTGAGGTCTTTCGGATTTTTCTTTTGCCGTTTGATTTTTGCAGTGCCATTTCTGTTGGTCTTATGTATATTCCCATCCAGATCAATCACAGCTTTTTTCATAGGAGCCCCGGTTTTCCGATGCACCACCTGAAAATAATCCGTGTTGTCTCCATCTTTATGAATTAGCGCTAAATCGGTAACAGTGATAAAAGTATAATTCTTTTTGTTCGAACTGTTATATGCTAACTTTTCCGGCTGAAAGGAAACCAGATAAGTTCCCAGTGGAAGTTTGGGCAAAAGAATTTCCGTAGTATGTTGAAAATAATCCCCCTGATTGGGAAGTTTATATGATTTTGAAATGAACGTATTTTCATTTTCTATTAATTTTCCCACCAGACTTTCTCTTTTAAACGAGTTCTTTTTGAATGGGAAATCAGAAGAGACCTTGTAAATTTTTAAATAAAGACTATCCGCATTTTTGAACGCAACGAAAGCTCTGTTATTCTCTGCTACATACACAAATTTTTCCATTTGCAAATTCACCTCTTTGGCCAGCAGGGATTCTTTTTTTAGAAAAGCAGTTTTATAGGTATTGGATCGTGATTCCTCACTTAAAATACTGTCCAGGATTTTTATTGCGATCTTATTGTAATCGGGGAAATGTTCTTTTGACGCCAACTTTGAATAAATATCCGCACGCTTTAATTGAATTTCCTTGATGACAGTGGTGTCTTTTATTTTTGTCTGCAGTTTTGTAAGAAGTTCAAGAAACTGGGAAGGATCATTATAAATGCGGCCTTCGAAGAATTCTATGCGCTTTAAGGTTAAATCATCTCTATTCTTATTTTCCTTTTCCAGTTCTTGGTAAAGAAGACTTGACTTTTTCAGGGAATCATCAGGAAGGGAATCAAAATTTACGGCAAGAAATTCTGGTGTACTTCCAAGAATTGCTTTCTTTTTTTGAGTAAATAAAGGATTAGGTGAGCTAAAACTTAAGTCGAAAGAATACAGATCGATATATTTCTGAACCAAAAAGTCATAAACATTCTTGTTCTTAAGATTTTCAAGGGAATTAAAATTTAGAATAAGTTCGAACTGCGCCAGTGGTTGTTTCTGAAGAAGTGCTTTTTTTGAAAGTGACGTATTTATAATGGAATCAATCTCTTTTTCAAAATCGGGAAGGGTCCAAGTTTTAAAATCATCGTTGACCGTTTCTTCTGTAGGCGTTCTTCTTTTGATACGATATTTGTTGCTGTTTACATAACTATTCAGAATACTGATATAAACATATTGGAGCATCGTTTTGTTAGGTTCCTCCAGGCGCTGGATATCTTCTCTAATATTTTTGATGATCAGCGTTTGTCCATCTTCCTCAAGGGTTTGTATATATTTTGAACGGAAGAAAAATGCTTTGATTATCTGGAGATCATTGTCGGTTTTTATGGCTTCTTCGTGAATTTTGTTCACTTCAGCCAAGGCGGATTTGATACTGCCAGCTTTTTCAAGCTCTATTACCTGTTTCCATTCCGACTCAAAATTTTGGCCGAAAAACGAAATGGAAAATAACAGGAATATAAAAAGAGTGAAGTTTTTGATCATACTGAAGAGATTAGGACGACAAGTTATTAACTTTTATTAAAATGTATCCTCCAAGTATAAAAAAGAAAAAATAAAATTTCTTCAAACCCTCACCACCCCCCGAAACCTCCTCGACGCATACTAGGATTCCGCTCCATTGTGGTAAATGAAAACCTGCCCATCGGTAATCGCCGAAAATAGCGCCGCCCAATCTTCTGATTTTTTTGGGAGTCCATAACCAACTAGAGGTTTTGATATCAACAGGAGTGACGCTTTGCAGTTTTCTATAATTACTTTCATCCATTAGCTCCATCCCATTCTTGCAGCAACATCTATGGCATTGTCCGCTGGCTTAAACTTTTTTCTGGCTTCCCAAGCTTGTTTGTCATAGCAAAAGCTTCTTCCTTTGGACTTTCCTTGACGAAATCGCAAAAAATGAATTGGTCGTTTTCCTTATCGTATTCCAGCAAATTGGGTTCGCCTCCGATGGGCTCCATTTCGTGGAGGGTCCATAATTTTTTCCTGATTATTTGGGAGTTTGGTTTCCGTGTTTGACCATTCAGCAATTTTAAATCAATCAATTTGGGAGGGTATTTCGGTTCGATTTGTACCAGTCTAAAATTGGCTCCATTTGACCGAAAAGGGTGGCACGGTCTCTCCGAAATAGTCAACCGCCATGGTAAAAGCCAATCCAAACATAATTTAATAATTATTAATCTTTAATATTCACCTTTATCAGTTTAATCTATTTCTTCATATTTACTATAATCTTGTCATATTCTAGATAAAAGTCTTTTTTGTATTTAAATCGATACAGTTATATTTCCTCAACTCCCATTTTTATGATTTCCTCAGTTGGATTAAAATGTCTTCTACATTCAAGGTAATTTTTTTCAGCATAATTTTTTTGAATTCAGAGAATATCATTATTCCGAAAGAATTTGACTTCTATTTGAATGGTCTTTCTAGATATATAGTCTAATTCCCATTCTGTATTTCGTACTGGTGCTAACGTGTCATGGCGAGTAGGAAAAGGGAGTTTCACCCTTCCCCTCTCACAGAACCGTACGTGATAGTCTCCCATCATACGGCTCTTCTAATTTAATCCACAAATATAAGCTCATCCTCTCTCAAGTTGGCAAAATGTATTTTAAATTAGCTAACCCCTTTGCTCCACTCCCATTACAGGAGCTTCTTCACTACTACGAGCTAGTCCGCCACCTCACATTACATCGGTAATGGTCTTGCAGTTGCTCTGCTTGATTTTTCCCTTTTGCATTAATGTGAGGCTTCCTGCGTTCCATCCATAAGCCCAGATAAAAGTCATGCCCCCTATACGACGGTTGCCGAATAGCCAGTAAATAGGTTCCCGCTATCCTTGTCCCTGAGAACTCGACTTTTCTCGGTTTTGACAACATGTGCTTCCTTCTCGACGCTTCATCGGTGGGTTCGCTTTCGCTCATCTCTTTTATCAATACCTGACAGATCAAGTCTGCCTTTTCTTTTCTCGCTTCACACAAACAAATTACTTTGAATGCATTAGAAAAGTGGTTTAGAACCAGCTCCTACAAGCAGATTCTGGTGGGTCGGATCCACCATCTTATAAATAGTTGCGTGAGGCTTATGCCTCACTCACAGCACACGTCGAGTAGGCAAGGGGAATTTCACCCCAAGCCTCTCACAGAACCGTACGTGATAGTCTCCCATCATACGGCTCTTCTAATTTAATCTACAAATTATAAGCTCATCCTTTTTCAAGTTGGCAAATCGCATCATAAATTAGCTAACCCCTTCGCTCCACTCCCATTACAGGAGCTTCATCACTACTACGGGTTAGTCCGCCCCTGTGCCAAGCATCGCTATTCTGCCTCTAGTTTGCGCTATTGTGCATTTCACTTTGCATCTTGGCTCAGGTTCCCGAGTTTCGTAAACAAGCCCGAATAATGGTCATGCCTCCTATATGACGCCTGCCGCCCAGCCAATAAACAGGTGACCGCTGGACTTATAATGTCTGTCATACTTCAAACACTTTTGACAGAATGTTGCACTTTCTCGACACTTCATCAGAGGTTCATTTGCATTCATCTCCATTATTCATACCTGACCAGCTCTTGGCATAGCCTTTTCCATAACGCTCAATACCTTGGCTCTTTACCAAAGCACCTTATGGTGGTTTGATGCTCTCCCCTGTAGGACAACACCGGTGGTTCGGTTCCACCATCTTGTAAACAGTTTCGTAACGAATTTCAGCCGTTCATTACTCTCGGCACACGTATGAGCAGAGGCGTGTTACGTTAAGGACAATTGCAAATAAGTACTTGTCAGTGGAAAAATTCGCAGGATTTTCCAAGTAGGCGGGAACAAGCCATTGCTTAGACTTATTGTTCTGTGTAGGGCTATTCCACAATTTTCATATGAACTATAAATTGATTTTCAGCACTTATTAAATCGATAAAATATTTATAAGTTTTGTTTCCGCTTCTTTCAGTCCATTCCATCGAGTCTGGTTTTCCAAACATTTCTGTATAGTTGTCGGATAAACTTTTAAGAAAATCATTCGGGTAATAACTCATAATATATTTGCAAATTTTATGTTTGTCAAAAACAACTACATTCCGAAATTCATCATCTTCTTTACCTTTAAAAAGTAAAATTAAGTCTTCATCATTCGAAATTCCATGTAATTTTTTAGTAACTAAAAGTGGTTTATCGTAAAATTGTGAATATTTATAAATTACCTCTTCTTCAGAATATCCAATTAAATTTTGGTTGCTTCTAGATTTATCCGACACTTCTTGTTTATCAAAATAGAAAATTTCGATGCATTGTTTTATTTCTTCTTTACTACCAAGCGATAAATTTTCAAAAACGTAAGTGGCATTTGTTTTTTCTCTATCTGCAACCCATTTAATATTGTTTCTGCCATAATCTACTGTTACAAAATCGCCTTCTTTTGAATAAAAACTTAACTTTTGTCCGTCGTTATCTCGATTAATCAATTTGATCTGTCTCAACAAAATTGGTTCTTTATGCACATCGGAATTTGTTATAAATATTCCGATTTGGTTATTTCTAAAATACAGATAAGCATCAGAATAGGAAGGACTTAAAACTTCCTTATCACTATCCTTTATAGTAAATTTTAGATTGTTGAATTCCGATTTTATCAGAGTTGGATTACTATCTATTTTCGATAGTGCATTGGTTATTCCAACCATTCCATATTCTTGGGATACACCCAAAGTGGAGGAGAAAATTAAGAGTGAAAAAATCTGTTTAATCATTTTCGTAATATTTTTTTTGAATTACACAGAACGTTTAGTTTATGAAAGGCAGCCGGTTATAAAGTACTATACCCTCGTTTGAACAGAAATTTTGATACGCGCAAAAAGCTTGAATTTCCTACTGTTTTGCCTATTTTTTATTTGTTAGCGCTAGTTAATCCTCGATAGCTTCTTCTACTACTTCTATTTCTGGTTCATTAATAACAGGTACTTCAAAAATCATCGGAACATTAGATTTCAATGCTTTTCCTGCTGCAATTGCCTGTCTAAATCTTAAATTTGGTAGAACATTAGCGATTCCCTGTCCAAAATAATTTGCTAAAAATTCACTACTTGTTTTGTCAAACTCTTGGAAGGAAATTATGGTATTACATTGTGTTAAGACAGTTTTGGAAACATTCGCAGTTCTTTGAGCAATTACCAAAAGTCCAACATCATACTTTCTTCCCTGCAATGCAACTTGGGCAATACTGTTTAGTAAAGAATGAGAAGATTTATCTGCAATTCCAACAAAATTCCATTCTGGAATAACTGTGTGGGCTTCTTCTAAAACAACACACACTTTATGGCCATAGCATCTGTCATTTTTAGCAATATTAAATAAGGCTTTAAAAAGTTGTCTTGTGTATTCTAAAATACTCGCAGTGTTGGAAACATCAGGAAGTTCAAATATGCATATTCTTCTTTCTTCTGTCTTTAAAAACTCGTCCAACCCCTCCTTCAACGTTTCTCTGATAAAATCGTCACATTTTTTAAGCCCTTCTTTACTTTGTTGATTGCCGAACTTTTCCAATTCATTTGAAACCCATTCAAATGCTTCATAGAGTTTAGCCTCTTTTTTCTCTGAAACTATTTTAACAGGATTTAAGTCATTAAATTTATCACGATATTCTCCTGTGAAATCGATACATAGTGCTTTTACACTTTTATCCTTTAAATATTCTCTGATTAAATTTCGAGAAAAAACTGACTTTCCTGTTCCCGTTACACCTAAAACTGCCGTGTGATGTGTAAGAGCTAATTCTTTATTAATGATTACAGGAAAATTAGTATTAGGAATATGACCAATTTGAAATTCGCCTTCCGATAATACAACATCTTCAATTTTTGAAGCTATGTAGACTGGTGAATTAATGTCTGGAACCCAACCAAATTGCTCAAATCTTGTTTTTTCTTGGTTCCAAGTACCTAATTGAATTGCTTCTCCAATAATCAAGCCTGTTTCGTTCTTGTTTTCTAACTGCTCTATTTTTGTTATTCCTTCAACTATTTGATAGAAAACAGGGATGTTTTCATTTCCAACATTTATTTCCAATAACTGCCCTTCTTCTATTGACGCTTTTGAATTGTAAATAAACTTAATTTTACTGATACTTGAATTTTCTGTAACTATACCTACAAATTTGTCTAAATAATTTGTTTCTGGAACTTCCTTAATTTTATAGATAACGTCTTCTGTATGATTTTTAAAAATTGATTGATTTGCAAAAATTTTACTTATTTCACTTGTTGTTATAATTTTAATCCATTGTTGTTCATTTAGCAAATAAGAGTCTAAAATAAGACCTTTTCTGATTTGTCGCCTCTCATCAATAGAGTATATAAACTCTACAAAATCAAAAATTTTTATTGCTTCTTTTCTGTCTGGGAATAACTTTATAAGTACTTTAGCCCCTTAATAGTTCGGAGTGATATTTTAAATTTCAAAACTAATATATTTGAGATATGAAATACAAGAAATGGACTTTAAAGGAGAAGCTAGAAATACTCTCTACATCAGAAGAAATGGGTGTGGTGGAGACCTGTCGTAAGTATAGCGTTAGTACTGGTACTTTTTATAGTTGGAAGAAGAAGTTTGAGCATAAGGGAGAAGCCGGCTTAAAGGTTACTTATGATACTAAGAGCAAGGAGCTTATAGAGGCAGAGGAAGAATATCGTGTATTGCGAATATTGCTTAGTGATAGGGAGATCGAACGAGAGGTACAGCGAGAGCTCTTAAAAAAAAAGT
>JACDJA010000488.1_pt1 | contig 44987 bp, 40 predicted proteins | sample 7449241 | NCBI WGS metagenome assembly JACDJA01 (sample SAMN14253289, study PRJNA609438) | sludge metagenome | isolation source: initial anaerobic sludge | collected 2018-12-20 | reverse complement strand
GGGATCTGGTGCAGGAGACCTTCACTCGTGCACTCGCCAAGCTGGGCACACTGCACGACCCGGGTCAGTTCCGCCCGTGGATCTTTCAGATCGCTCGCAACGTCGCGATCGACGACTTGCGAGCACGCAGCCGAATGGCCTTGGAGCCGTTGGACGACGAGTTCCAACACGGCCGGCCGAGCGTGGAGGCGGGCCCAGATGTGGTGACGGAACTGCGCGCACTCGCTGATGCCATCCACGAAGGGCTCGCCGCGCTCTCACCTCGCGATGCTGCTGCGTTGTCGTTGGTGGTGCATCTTGGGTTCGGTCCCGAGGAGGTGGCCGCCGCGCTCGGGATCAGCTACGGGAACGCGAAGGTGGTGCTGCACCGAGCACGTGCCCGTCTTCGTGGGGCGCTGGTGCAACAGCAGCTGCTGCAGGCTGGAGCCGCAACGTGAGCACCACGCGGCGAGTGGCTCAGAGCCCCACGACGTGCACGTCGTGCTCGCGCAGCATCGCCGCCAGGTGGTCGGGCAGGCGCCGTGGTTCCCATGTGGCCGCGAAACCCTCCACATCGTCGAGCTCGCGATGCGCCAGCGCCACACCCGGGCCCACCAGCGCGGCGAACAGCTCACGCTCATCGGGTTCGAGCCCGGCCGCGAAGCCCCGCACCTTGTCGAGCAGCCGCTCGGCCGCATCCGCTGAAGTGTTCATTCGTTGCGTCCTCGTGGATGGATTCCCGGGTAACGAGACGACGCACTGGAGGAAGGGTTACACGATGAACATCGACGACGAATCGGAGGACCTGTGAGCGGTCGTACTTCCCACGAGGTGGTGATCGTCGATGCCGGCGGCGAACGTCGGATCAAAGTGAGCGGCGTGCTGGTGATCGGTCGTGAGTCGGGCGACGTGCTCGTGGCCGACGGCACCATTTCCGGTCGTCACCTGCAGCTCGACGGCTCTGGCCCTGTGCTGCTCGCCACCGACCTTGGCAGCTCGAACGGCACGTTTCGTGGCGACGAGCGCATCGGTTCGGCCGTTGCGCTCCAACCCGGTGACGAGCTGCGCTTCGGCAGCGCGACCCTGAGGGTGGTGGCGCCGGCTCCTGCGCCGCTGCCGGCTCCTGCGCTGCCCCAGGCCGACGAGACGAGCCCGCCGCAGCTCGGTCCGTCATCGGGCCGCCCACCGCAGGCGACGGCAGGGGTGGTTCGCACTGAGGCGGTGGAGGTGCGCTTCGCGCCCGGCTCACATGGCGAGCGGATTGCCACGTCGTATGCGGCCGTCGCCCGACGTGCCCGCTCGACGCTGGCGGGTTTCGGTTCGGAACCGTGGGGCTCCGTACCGATCGTGCACCTGATCGATCCCTTTCACGATGGTGTGGAGCTGGTGGCCGGGGGCGCCATGATCGCGGATGGTGGTGCCGAAGCGTGGGTGGTGGTCTCGCCCGAGTCGCCGCCAGAACCACCGCATCGAGTGCTGGCTCTGATGTTCGGAGCCGCGTTCCCCGCATCGGCAGACCTGCAGTTGCTGATCGAAGGCTACGGGCTGCACCGGGCGGGTGCCCCCGAGGGCGATCTGTCAGGGCGACCGCTGCCTCCACTGGAACAGGCCGATGGTGAGGAACGAGCAGCGATGGCGGTCTCCTTCGTGCGCTTCCTCATCGCGCGTGAAGGCATCGATGCATTCATGCGGGTGTTTGCGGCGCCTGCGGGCCGCGGCGACGAGACCGTGCGAGAGGTGTACGGCCCGTCGCTGGGGCAGCTCGAGCAGGTGTGGCGTCGCAAGCTGGCGTCGGGTGGCAGCGACGTGAAGACGGGCGAGTTCCTCAAGCTGTCGTTGCGCTACCTGCGGCCGTACAAGCTGCGGCAGGTGGAGATCTTCGGGTACATGCTGCTGAGCCTCGCATTCGTGGCCGCCTTCCCGTTCGTCACGAAACGGCTCTTCGACTCGGCGTTGCCGAGTGGTGAGTTCTCACAGGTGCTCACCCTGCTGCTCGCGCTGGGGGCCGCGTTCGTCGTCTCTCTGGTTGCCGGGGTGCGGCAGGCCTATCAAACCGCGTGGGTGTCGAATGCCGTCACGCGCGACATCCGCCAGGCGATCTTCGACAGAGTGCAGGTGATGCCAGAGCCTTGGTTCGCGGCGCATCCCCAGGGCGACGTGCTGTCGCGGCTCTTCGGTGACGTTCGTGTGGTGGAGTCCGGCCTGTCGCAGGCCATCGGCCAGGGGGTGTTCCAGCTCGTTTCCCTCATCACCAGCGCCGTCATCATGCTGTCGCTGAACCTCTGGCTCGGCCTGGTGGTGTTGGTCGCAGCGCCCTTGGTGGGTGTGGTCTATCGATCGATGGCGAACGGTGCAATGGTGCGCTCGGTTGCGGTGCAGGAGCAGAGCAGTGCGCTGCTCTCGGTGGCTGCCGAGAACTATCGGGCGATCCCGGTCGTCAAGATGTTCGGCCTCGCCGACCGCGAGCGCCGCCGATTCGCCCAGCAGAGCGATCGGTTGTTCCGCTCGACGCGGCGCCTCACCATGTGGGGCGGGTTGTTCGGCTTGTCGGTGAACCTCATCGTCACCATCTTGCGGCTGGGCGTCTTGGGTTTCGGGAGCTGGTTGATCCTGGAAGGTGAGTTCACGACCGGGGGTCTCGTGGCCTTCTTGTCGATCATGGGCGAGGTGCTGTCGCCGGTCACCGTGCTGGTTTCACTGAGCCAGGACGTGCAAGCGTCGATGGGTTCGTTGGTGCGCATCAACGAAGTGATCGATGAGGCAACTGAACCGGAAGCACCCCACCTGGGCCCGGTACCGCTGATCACGCGCGAGCTGCGCTTGGCCGCACTGGGCATGTCGTACGACACGGAGCACCGCGCGCTCGATGACTTCGACGCGACGATTCCGGTCGGGTCGCGGGTGGCGGTTGTGGGGCCCTCCGGATCGGGGAAGAGCACGGTTCTGCGCCTCCTGATGCGGCTCTACGAGCCCGACGAGGGTGCCATCTTGATCGACGGCGTCGACCTGCGGTCGGGGTCGTTGCGTTCGTGGCGAGAGCAACTGGGTGTCGTGTTCCAGGACTCGTTCCTCTTTGATGCGACCTTGCGCGAGAACATCGCACTCGGCCGGCCTGGCGCCACCGATGCCGAGATTCAGGCAGCCGCAGCCGCCGCGGAAGTCGACGGTTTCGTCGCCACCCTGCCACGTGGATGGGACACCCTGGTGGGTGAGGGCGGTGCGAATCTGTCCGGCGGTCAACGCCAGAGGGTTGCCATCGCGCGAGCCCTGCTGCGGAACCCCAGGCTTCTCCTGCTGGACGAGGCCACCTCGGCCCTCGACCCGGCCACCGAGCGGCAGATCAACGACACACTGCGTCGAATCGCTGTCGGCCGCACCGTGATCGCCGTGACGCACCGCCTGGCGTCGATCACCGACTACGACTCGATTCTGGTCGTGGTGGACGGGCGTCTCGCCGAGCGGGGCACTCACGACCAGCTGATCCGTCGCGGGGGCGTCTATGCGCGCCTGTGGGCAGAGCAGACCGGCCAGCCTGTGCCGCAACCGGAGCCGATCGACCTGATCGCGGCACTCCGAAGAATGCCCTTCTTCGTGGAGGCCCCCGCCACCGTCATCGAGCGAGCTGTCGCTGCGATGGTGCCGTTCGCAGTCGAGGCCGGTCGCAGTGTCGACGAAGGCGATGGGATCATGCTGGTCACTGCGGGCCGGGCCGAAGTGGTCACCGTCTCGGCCATGGGCGCGGTGGCCAGTGGCGAGTTGGGTCCTGGCGATGCGTTCGGCGTGCTGGCGGCGCTCGGCGCACCGCCCACTGCGTCACTCCGTGCGCTGGAGCCGCTCGACCTGATGCACCTCTCGTCGGAAGCATTGCGGGTGATCGCCGCCACCGATCCAGCTCTTGCCGATCGACTGCGGGCCGCGCCGGCTGATGCGCCACCCCGCTCAGCAACGCGGATCGGTCGCGCGACGCTGGCACGCCCGAAGTCGCCGCCCCGCGGAGCGGCGCTGCCGCCACCATCGACGCGCGGACCGCGCCGGACGATGGCGATGTTCGCGCCCCCGAAGGTCGAACAGTGATTCCCGCCCGACCCACGCTGCATGCGATCGTGCAGGCCGCAGTCGAGGCCACCGGTGCAGATCGCGGCTGGTTGTTGGCCGCCGAGGACGACGTCTTCGTGGTGGCCGCTGCGTACGGCCACGCCGAGGCGACGGTCGCCGTGGGGGTACGCCGCAAGCGAGCCGGCATCGCCGGGTTCGTCTTCGCATCCGGCCAGCCGGCCGCCATTCAGCCTCGGCCCGACGACGTCGACAACGTCGGCGCGGGTGGCGCAGTGGCGACCCCCGTTTCCGTCCTGGCGGTTCCGTGTGTGGCGGAGGAAGCCAGAGGAGTGCTCGAACTGGTCGACGCCGTCGGTGGCGCGTTCTCCTTCGACGATGTGGAGACGACGTCGCTGCTGGCCGAGGTTGCCGCCGCGGCACTCGCGGAGCTCCTACCGGCATGGGAGCCTCCGGCGCCGGAACGACTGACGGTTCTACTCGCATCGCTGGCCCGGCGTGATCCGGCTCGCTACGCGGAGGTGGCCCGTTTCATCGAGGTCATGACATGACGCCACCAACACAGCGACCCGCGTGGAGTCGCGATTCGATGATGCTGCGCTTGCCCTCCGCCATCACGCTCGACGACCTGACCCACGAATGGGTGTTCGGCAATGCCGACGGAACCGGTGTGCGGGTGGCGGTGATCGACAGTGGAATCGATGCCGATCACCCGTCGCTGCAGGGTTGCGTCGACGCCGATGCGGCGGTTGCGTTCACCGTCGACGCCGGTGGTGAGGTGGTGGCCGACCACGCGCCACATGGCGACAGCTTCGGGCATGGCACGGCCTGTGCTGGCATCATCCACTCCTTGGCCCCTGCGGCGCGCATCACCAGTGTGAAGGTGCTCGGTGCCGGTCTCTCCGGTAGGGCAGCGGCGTTTCTGGGTGGGCTGGAGTGGGCGGTGGAACAGGGCTTCGATGTGGTGAACCTGTCGTTGGGCAGCCGCACCCGCGAACACGCACTCGGGTTCCACGAGTTGTGTGACCGTGCCTACTTCGGCAACACGCTGGTCGTCACCGCAGCCAACAACATGAACTCGGTCAGCTACCCCTCGCTGTTCGCATCGGTGCTCAGCGTGGCCTGCAACCTCAGTAGCGACCCGTTTCGCTATCACGTGAACCCAGAGCCGCCGACGGAGTTCCTCGCGCGGGGAATCGATGTGCCGGTGCTGTGGGCGCATCACGGAACAACCGTGTCCACCGGCAACAGCTATGCGGCGCCGCACATTGCCGGCTTGGCCGCGTTGGTGCGTTCGAAGCATCCCGACCTGCGCCCCTTCCAGGTCAAGTCGGCGCTCTGGGCGCGGGCAGCCAACGTGGTGAATGCGGCGCCACCAGAGGTGGCGGGTCGCCTCAGCAGAGTGATGAGTGCCACCACTCTGCGCCGCGCACGTGGCGGCTAGCGCCGCGCATTGGGGCGTGTCAGCAGCCGAGCACCGTCGACGCGATCGCGTCGTTGTCCTCCGGGCTGAACGAACTCTCGGGTTGGGCCAGGGTCAGTGCGATCACGTAGCCGAAGTCGGGAAGCATGTAGGTGACGGAGGTGCTGGCGCCCTGGTCGATCGCCTGGGTCAGCACTGGTCTGCCGGCGATGGACCTATCGGTGGCCCCGGTCGTGTCGACGCCGCGCTGGGCGAGCGCGCTGGCGACCTCCGCCGAAGTCGATGCGGTCGAGACGTCGGCTTCCACGATTGCGACATTGAGGTTGACGATGAAGTCGTCGACGACCTGACCCTCGGCCCAGATCACCCCACCGAGATCGACCACTCGTTCGAGGATGCTCAGCATCTCATCGGACTGCGTGGGGCGCAGCGAGGCCGCGATCTCAGGGAGTGGCTGGTTCGACAAGTCGAACCAGCGCCAACCATCGGGCACGATCAAGGTGGCGCCAAGGCTGCAGGTTCCGATGAAGTTGCCATACAAGCGGTTGACCTGCTCGGTGAGCGTGGTGGTGTCGAAGATGTGCGCAATGGGGGCGCAGTTTCCGCTGTCGGGGACAACCTGCTGCAGCTCGTCGGCCACCAACACGCACAGGTTGCGCGCGCCTGCTGCCTCGGCGTCGGCGATGGTGTAGCCGGTGCGGCCGTTGTCGCCGCCGAAGGAGGTGAACGGGGTGGGGCCGTCCCACGGCTTCCACGAGCCGCCGGGAACCTCCGACCCGGCCTTGCGTTCGTCACCACCCACGGCCGTGTCGAGATAGAAGTGCATGTGGTATCCGGCCGGCTCCAGCTCAGGCGTGAAGCCTTCGGTGAAGTACGGCGCCTGGATCTCGCCGGTCGCCTCGTCGACCGTCACCCCCGTGAAGATGCAGGCCACCCGCGGCTGGTCCTCTGGGCATGGCGACGGTGTCCAGGGTGAATCGACGATGGTCATGTCGAGGTCGGCAGGCCGAGTGGACAATGCGGGGTTCGGAAGGTCGACGGTGGCTACAACAGTGTCGACGCTCGAATCGTCGATCGTTCCTGCAACGGTGGCTTCGGTGATGAGGCGAGCGTCGGTGCCTGGGGGTGCACCAGCGTCGTCGCCACCGAGCAGCTGAGTGCCGGCGACCAGAGCAACGATTGCTGCCACTCCCGCGACGATCATCACCGCGCCCCGGTTGCGTCGCGCCACCGTCGTCGGCGGCGTGGTAGCCGGAGTGACCGGTGCCGGTGCCGGCGGGGGCGACGGCGGTGGCGGTGCTGGAGCCGTTACGGCGAGGGGCGATGCCGCCGGTGGCGGTACGAACGGCGGCGGCGAAGCCGGTGCACCGATCAGTTGGTCACGGCGAGGATCGGCTCGGACCAGAATCGTGCCGGTTCGCACCGACTGGGCGTCGGTTCGCTCCGACTCGGCCAGCACCTCCGGCCAGTGCAGCGAGAACCGTCGTCGTCGCAACCAGCCGGCGCCGAAGGATTGCACACACGCGCGTGTGAGGTCGGTCGCGAACTCGAGCGCCGTGGCTTGACGTACCGTCAGGTCTTTGGACAGGGCGCGGTCCAAGACGGCGCCGATGGTGCCGGGTAGCTCTGGCTTCGTGGTGGTGAGCGGAGTGGGCTCGGTGACCAGGTGATGCGCCAGCAGGCCGGTCGCCGTGCTGGTCTCAGGGAAGGGCAGCGCGCCGGTCAGCAGTTCGTAGGTCATGATGGCGACGCTGTACACATCGCTTGCGGGTGTGAGCGTGTCGCCCCGCACCTGCTCTGGGCTCATGTAGGCGGGAGTGCCGATGATCATTCCCGTGGCGGTGCGCCTCGCCTCGCTGTCGAGCGCGCGGGCGATGCCGAAGTCGCCGAGCTTCACCACCCCCTTTGCGTCGAACATGAGGTTCTCGGGCTTGATGTCGCGGTGGAGCAGCCCTCGACCGTGCGCGAAGTCGAGTGCTGCGCAACAGGCAAGGACTGCGGCGCATGCTTCGTCGGTCGCAAGGCCTTCATCAGTGAACTTGTCGCTGAGCGCCCCTTGGCACCGCTCCATGATGAGCAGGCAGATGCCGTCGTCGCGGTCGACGAAGTCGTACACCGGCACGATGTGCGGATGGTCGAGCGAGGCCACCATGCGGGCTTCGGCCACGAAGCGTTCGCGCACGGCTGGGTCGGCGGCAAACGCCCGCGGGAGCTGCTTGATGGCGACCTCGCGCCCCAAGCGGGAGTGTCGTGCCCCGTAGACGACGCCGAAGGCACCTCGCCCCAGCTCGCCGGTCACTTCGTATGCGGGGAGCGCTTCCTGCAGCAGCAGCTGTTCGCGCGAGGGCCGTGACACGCCGACACACGACGTTGCACCGGTATGCGGGTTACAGCGACGCGGAAGGATCGATCGGGTCGGCCTTGGCGAGCAGCGCCTCAGTCTCGCGATCGGCGCTCAGGCGCTCGTCGTGCAGCATTGCGCGCAGGTGTCGTGCGGCCGAACGTGCTGCCAGCGCAGAGCCCAGCGCCAGGTGACTCCGAATCTCGGTACGACGTGCGCGCTCGGCCAGCGGATCGATTCGAGCGGCGGCTACCGCGGCGCGCAGCGCTTCTTCTGGCTCACCCTTGGCCAGCAGCAGCTCGCAGAGACGGCAGCCCGAGCTGTACGCCAGGGTCTGCAGCCGCAGGCGCTCCTGCTCGACGTCGGCGTCGGTCACGCCGGGCATGAACTCGCCTCGGTACAGCTCGAAGGCTTGCCGGTGCTGCATGAGCGACTCGGTGAGTCGGCCGGCTCGCTCAGCCTCACGCGCGGCAGCAACATGCCCGTCGAACCGCCGGAGGTCGACTTCGACGGAGTCGTGACCCAGACGGAGGCGACCGTCGTCGGACCGCACGAACCACGAGGTGCCGGAGCGGCGACCTGGCTCGATCGAGTCGAGCAGCGAGGCCAAGGTGACGCGCAGGTTGGCGCCCGCCTGCTTCTCGCCCAGGTCTGGCCACAGCCGGTCGGCGATGGAGGTGCGCAGCGGCGCCGCATCGGTCAACAACCTTGCGACGAGCTGTTGCACTCGGCCGCCCCGAACGCGATCCGACACTGCTCCGCCATCGCTACGGCGAATGGAGAACTCGCCGAAGGTGGTGATCTCCAACTGGTACGGCGGCCTGGCAGGGGTGCCGCTCGTGAAGGCGCGCGCCTTCGCTCGCAGCGGTGCGTGCGGATGGTCGATCAGACGTTCCACCCATCGGGTGGACTCGGGAATCTGATCGAGGCAGGCGGCGGCCGCCGGTATCGAGTCGCTCACGGCCATCGCCAACTCGCACAACATCGATGGTGGCACGTGCACCCGCAAGAGCTCGGTCGACACCCACGGCAGCCTCGCCGCGCCCGACGTGTCGTCGTCACGCCGGAGCGCAACGATTGCCTTGCCCGCAGCGGTCGCCGTGCGCATCGAGATGCCCATCTCCAGCTCATCGAGCCAGTCGGTATCGGCGACGAGTGCCCGAACGGCGCACAGCGCGCCGAGACAGGACCACGGCGGCCACGGCGCGAGCGGCATTTCACGAAACAATGCTTCGAAGCGTGCTGCCGCAGCCTCGTCGCCTTCGGTTGCGAGCGCGACCAGCGCATCCGCAACGTGAGCGAATGATGCAGGCCGTTGGAGAAGGCGACGAGCCTGGTCGAGCGCATCGTCGGCCATTCGGCGCGCACCGACGAGATCGCCCGCCGCGAGCGCAACCGAGGTGAGCACTCCGAGGAGTGGAACCTGCACGTTCGGGAGGCGGCGATGCCCATACGCCACGGGCAGGTCTCGAACGATCGGCCACGCCAGCGACGGGTCGATCTCGCCTCGAAACCACACGACCTGCGCGCTGACCGGCTCGCTCACCCCTTGGCCGAGTACTTCGTCAAGAGTGACCGCGACTTGCTCGGGGTGGCCGAGCGCCAGGTAGCGCGAGGTGACCGAGGCACGAAGCAGCGCTGCGTCGGCACCTTCGAACAGCGAGATGGCTGCGATGGCACCCTTCACGTCGCGCAGCTGCTCCGCGGCGTGTGACCTGACGAGGCCCAGCGCGCATCGGGCCAAGGGCCACCCGTCGGCGGCGAAGCGTTCGACAGCAGCCACCAGATCGTCGACGGCAGGGCTCGACAAGACGGCAGGGCTCACATCGCCGAGCATCTGCGTCTCGCGCCACAGGGCCAGCGTGGCCAGCTCTGGGTCGTCGTTGACAGCCAACTGGAACACTTCGTGAAGGTCGAGCAGGATGCGATCTGATTGGAACGAGCCGGTTTCGATGGTGCGCAGGTATCGACCGAGAGCGCCATTGCGGGCGTGAAGGGGCAGACAATCGATCAGGACTTCGGCGACGGCGCCACTGAGGCCGGCCGTGATGGGAGCGGAGCCGAAGGCACGTGCCAACTGGATGAGACGGTCGTCTGCTCCAGCGGCCTGCAGACATCGAGCACCTCGTGACAGTTCTCCGCGGGCGATGAGCACCTCCGCACCGGTGATGAGAGCGTCTCGCCACTCGCTGGCGTCGATCGAGTCGGCGAGGGCCGCCCGCCACAGGTCGTGAAACCTGTAGTCGCCGTCGCGGGTTTCGATCAGCGGAAGCCCGTCGAGCAGCGCGTGTGCCGACCACGCGGTTCCCAGCACCGCCTGCACCACCTCGTCATCGACCCGGCCGAATCGCACCAGGAGCGCCAAGGCCGTACGGCGTTCACTGTCCAGCGACTGCAGCACGGCATCCCACAGGAACTCGATCGAGGCTGAGTAGCCGACGGTGGACATGAGCACGGCCAGCGCCGGCCAGGATGGCATCTCGGCACCCGCTGCCATCACCACGTGGCGCATCCGAGCGAACTCGGTCTGTTCGCCGTCGTCGAACGCGAGATCCGACTCGTCGAGGATCAGCGCTTGGCCGCGCGCCTGCAACAGCCTGATCGGGATCGCAGGAGTGGTGCGAGTTCCAAGGACGAGATGGGCATTCGCAGGCAGTTGGGTGCAGAGCTCCGCGACGACCACGATCGCCGGGGATCCGTCGACCACGTGCAGGTCGTCGAGCACCAACGCGACATGCTCGGGTGCCCGCGCCCAGATCAGGTCCACGATGTCCTCGATCGTCGGCTGGGTCACCTGGTTGTCGGCAACGCGACCAGGTGTGGCAAGCGCTGCAGCGAGACCGATCAGGAGATGCTCAGGCTGTCGATCGGTCTCGACGAGCTGCAGCCACACATCCGCTCCGAGTGGATCGAGCAAGTTCTCCGCGACTGCGTGGGCGAGCAGCGTCGTCTTTCCGAAACCTGCTCCGGCACGTAGCACGGTGAGACGATGTTCGAATCGTTGGCGAAGATCGCGAAGCAACCGGTCGCGGTACACCAACGTCTGGGGCAGATCGGGTGGCCGGAACCGGAACGGTGCTCGAGCGTACGCCGTCATCGACAGCAACGTAGACGAAGCCCGATCATGCGCTGGTCGCCACCTGCACTCTCACTACTTCTTCGATCGGTGGTTCGGCGGCCGACGCGCCGTCGTTCGGGGCCAGTACCAGGTAGGCCTGCAAGCCGAGAATGGCGACGATGGCGATCCACTTCCCGGTGGGGAGGCTCACTCCGTACCGAACCCGCTCCAGGAACAGCACCGCTACCTGCAGCCCGACGATCCATCCGAAGGTCACTGTCGACATCTCGGCGAAGCGGAGTCCTATCGCATAGACAGAGAACAGCAGGAGGAACACCAGCGCACCGCCCGCGAACATCCACGGGCTGCGACCAGATGTCCATTCCTTCGCCAGCAGCGCGCCGACCAGATCAAGCCCGGCGAGCACCACGACGAGAGCGATCAACGTGGCTGGCGAAGCGCTGGATTGCGAACCTGTGACTGCCATGGCGAGCCTCCCGAGGTGTTGTCGATCACTCGATCTCGAACCTCGTGCAAGTGTCGAACACCCGCGTCAGCACTCGCGTCAGGCCGTGTCCCGAGTGATGTCACCTGGCCGGAGCTGCAGATTCGCGCTGGACGGCTGGCGCCCGGTGTGCGAAGGTGCGCGCCGCATTTCGCGCACATGGAGGAAGAAACAAATGGGTCTGCTCGACAAGATCAAGGGTTTGCTCGGTGGCAACAAGAAGGCTGTCACCGACGCAGTCGACAAGGTTGCCGACGTCGTCGAGAGCAAGACGCCCGACTCCATCGACGACAAGGTCGAGATGGCTGCCGAGAAGGTCAAGGACGTCATCGAGAACGTCACCGACGAGAAGTAGTCGGCACGATCGAGCGACGCCGATGGCGTCGCTCGACTGACGCGTGAACAGCACGGCCCGTCGACGTGCCAACAGTCGCACCGACAGGGCCGTGCCGTTCAGGCATCATGTGCACATCGACCACATGCCACTGATCATCACCCGCGAAGCAGTACCGGAGGATTTCGACCGATACTTCGCCGAGGCGTTCGAAGAGCTCGGCCCCGAGTCGCGCCACTTCCGCTTCTTCACCGCGGTGCGCGAGCTGCCGCCGGGGGTGCTCGAGCGACTGGCGCACGTCGACGGCATGGTCGACGCTGCGATCATCGCGTTCGACGCGGCGGCCGACCTGCCCAACCACCCAGAGGGCAAGCCGATCGGTGTGGCCCGCTGGATGGGCAACCCCGAGGGGCCACCGGAGCTGTCGGTGACGGTGATCGACGACTACCAGGGCCTCGGCGTGGGATCGCGCCTGATGGATGCGCTGCTGGTGCTGGCCCGCAAGCGAGGCGTACGCCGCATCATCGCCGACGTGCTGCGCGAGAACGCGGCCATGCGCGCGCTGATCAACCGCTATCGCGCAGTGGTGCAGCCCAGCGGCGACCCGCTGATCGTGCGCTATCGGGTCGACGTCTGAACCGACTTCTTGTCGGCGCAGCGGGCTCGCCCGCAGTAGCGCACCTGACAAGCTGGAGCCGTGGGCACCCCTGAACGCAGCGCGCTGGAAGCACAACTCGTCGACTCGCTGCGCGCGCTGGCGACCGCAGCGATCGTGCCGGCGCCGCTGGCAACCGGTGGCCTCGCTGCACTGGAGCGGCTGTTCGACGTGCAGGTCGCCAGCCGCCATTGCGACCAGGCCGCACGCTGGTTGCGGGGCCAGGGCAAGGGCTACTACACGATCGGCTCGTCGGGGCACGAGAGCAACGCCGCCGTGGCGATGGGGTTGCGGACTTCCGACCCGGCGCTTCTGCACTACCGCAGTGGGGGCTTCTACCTCGCCCGCGCCGGCCTCGGCGGGGTGCACGACATCCTCGCCGGCATGGTCGCCGCCACCGCCGAGCCCATCGCCGGCGGGCGGCACAAGGTGTTCGGCCGCCACGACCTGGCGGTGATCCCGCAGACGTCCACCATCGCCTCACACCTGCCCCGGGCCGTGGGCGTCGCCTTCGCCATCGGCCGCGCAGCGCGCCTGCGCGTCGAGTCGCCGTGGCCCACCGATGCCCTCGCCGTGTGCTCCTTCGGAGACGCCTCGGCCAACCACGCCGTTGCCGCCGGCGCGATCAACACCGCACTGCACTGTGCGCATCAACGCTTGCCGCTGCCGTTGCTGTTCGTCTGCGAGGACAACGGGCTGGGCATCAGCGTGCGCACGCCCGCCGGCTGGATCGAGAGCGCGTACGGCAACCGGCCGCACCTGCGCTACGCCGGCGTCGACGGCACCGACCCCGAGGCGGTGCTGGCGGTGACGGCCGAGTTGGGCGAGTGGGTGCGCACGCAGCGGCGGCCGGCGTTCTTGCACCTGCGCACCGTCCGCTTCGGTGGCCACGCGGGTACCGACGTGGAGGTGGCCTACCGCACGCCGGCCGAGCTGCGCGCCGATGCCGACCGCGACCCCATCCTGGCCACCGCTCGCCGCCTGGTCGCCAGCGGACACCACACCGCCGACGGGCTGGCCGCCCGCCACGACGACCTGCGTGCCCGTGTGTACGAGGTGGCCAGCACCGTGGCGCAATGGCCGCAACTGGCCACCGCCGAGGAGGTGCTCGCGCCGCTGGCCCCGCGTACACCGCAGGCTGTCGCCATCGCGGCGGGCGCAACGCTCACCCCTGATGCCACAGGTGCTGACACCGGCGAACCGCTCACGCTGGCGCAGGCCATCAACGCCACGCTGGCCGACCTGTTGCACACGCACGACAACATGCTGCTGTTCGGCGAGGACGTGGCCGCCAAAGGCGGCGTCTACGGCGTCACCAAGGGTCTGCTCGCACAGGCCGGCGCCGCCCGCGTGTTCGACACGTTGCTCGACGAGACCAGCATCCTCGGCCTGGCGTTGGGCGCGGCCATCAGCGGCTTCCTTCCCATCGCCGAGATCCAGTACCTCGCGTACCTGCACAACGCCGAAGACCAGCTGCGTGGCGAGGCGGCGACGCTGCAGTTCTTCTCCAACGGCCAGTACCGCAACGGGATGGTGGTGCGCATCGCCGGCCTCGGATACCAGGAGGGGTTCGGCGGCCACTTCCACAACGACGACTCGCTCACCGTGCTGCGCGATCTGCCCGGCGTGGTGGTGGCCGTGCCGGCCCGACCCGACGATGCGGCGGCGATGCTGCGCACGCTGGTGGCCGCAGCGCAAGTCGATGGCACGGTGAGCGTGATCGTGGAGCCCATCGCCCGCTACCACACGACCGACCTGATCGAGCCCGGTGACCGCCTGTGGCTGGCTGCTCCCACTCCGGGTGAGCACGTGCCCATCGGCGCGGCCCGCACGTACGGCGACGGCACCGACATCACCTTGCTCACGTTCGGCAATGGCGTGTACATGTCGCTGCGAGCCGCATATCGGCTGCTCGCTCGCGGCATCGGTGCCCGGGTGGTCGACATGCGCTGGATCGCCCCGTTGCCGATCGACGACATCCTGCGCGAAGCCGAGGCCACCGGCGCCGTGCTGGTGGTGGACGAGACCCGATGCTCGGGCGGTGTTGCCGAGGGTGTGCTGGCGGCGCTCATCGACGGCGGGTTCGGCGGGCGGATGGCCAGAGTGACGAGCAAGGACAGCTTCATCCCGCTGGGCGACGCCGCCAAGCTGATGCTGCTCAGCGAACCCGAGATCGAAGCAGCCGTCGAGCGGTTGCTGGCACCTCGCTGAGCGCGTCGCCCGGCTCTTACGCAACTCCAACCTGGGCGCGACACTTCATTCACACTCGTCGATCACACTGACTGCGTGAACTCGTGGATGTGGTACCTCACTCGCTCCACCGGCATCGTCGCCGCGGTGCTGGCGGTCGCCACGTTGGTGTGGGGCCTCTTCTTCTCCGCCCGCAACACCGGAACGCGCCTGAAGCCCAACTGGTGGCTCGCGCTGCACAACTACCTCGGTGGCCTCACGCTGGTCTTCATCGGCATCCACATGCTGGTCTCCTTCCTCGACACCGAGGCCGGGCTCGCCTTCGTCGATCTGTTGGTGCCCAACAGCAAGGTCGGTTGGGGAATCGGCTGGGGCGTGATCGCCTTCTGGCTGTTCGTCATCGTGGTGCTGCCATCCATCGCCCGCATCCGCCGTCGACTGCCGCGCAAGGCCTGGCATGCGGTGCACCTCGTCGCCATCCCCGCAGTCGTGCTCTCCGGTGTGCACGCCTACCAATCCGGGAGCGACTCGATGTCGGTGTACTTCACCCGCGGCCTCGCGCTGCTCATCGGCCTGGCCGTCTATCCCATCACCATTCGCCTGCTCGGCATCGCCCAACGCCGTCGAGCAGCGCTCTGAACCCTCCACCATCGATTCCGGAAGCAGTTCCCCCATGAACACGCCTCGCAGACCTCAGCGGCCGATCGACCCCCTCCTGCAGCAACACGACGGTCGCACCCGCAACACCCTGCCGCCGCCCACACCCGGCGCCCGCCCTCAGGAACGCACGACCTCACCACACGGCACGGCACCGACGGATGCGCACGCGCGGCTGGCGGCGCTGTCGGCCGCCCGCGGCAACACCAAGCCGTCGCCCACCGCCGGCAAGGCGGGCCGCCGCGCCAAGCCGGCTCGCGCCGCCAAGCTCGCCTCACTGGCGCTGAGCGCAGTCACCACCATCGGCTTGGCCGGCGTGTTCGCCGGCCAGGACGGCAGCACCGACTCGATCCAGCTCACCACCGGCACCGCCGGCGATCCGTTGATCACGGCCGTTCCAGCCACCACCACCGCCGAGCCGACAGCGACGACCGCCGCCACGATCGACGCCACGATCGACGCCACGATCGAAGCCACGACTGACGCCACGACCGTGGAGCAGGCGACCACCGTTGCTCCGGCCACGACTGCTGCCGCGGTCGCGGGTGTGGTCGACGGCACCTACGTGGGCGCCGGCGACACCAACCGCTGGGGCACCGTGCAGGTGCAGGTGGTGTACAGCGGCGGCCAGATCAGCGACGTGCAGATCCTGCGGTACCCCGACGGCGACCGCAAGAGCGTCCGCATCAACGAGGCCGCGTTGCCCACGTTGATCAGTGAAGCGATCACCACGCAGCAGGCCGATGTGAGCACGGTGTCGGGAGCCACCTACACCTCGGTGAGCTATCGCATCTCGCTGCAGTCGGCGATCGACGCCGCCAAGGCCGCGTCGGGCATCAGCGGCTGAACGTGAGCCTTCACCACGTCGAAGCAGTGATGGGAACCACCGTCAGCATCGACATCGTCGACTCGCACGACCGATCGCTCGTCGATGAGCTGGTCGCGTGGTTCCACGAGGTCGACGAGGTGTTCAGCCCGTACAAGGAGGCCAGCGTCATCAGTCGCATCGGCCGCGGCGAGTTGGCGCCCACCGACGCGGAAGTCGGCGACGACGTGCGCGAGGTGCTGCAACGCTGCGGCGAACTGGCCGAGGACACCGACGGGCTGTTCGACGTGTGGTCGCTGCCCTCACCGAACGGCACCAGGTTCGATCCATGCGGCTACGTGAAGGGCTGGTCGGTGCAACGTGCCGTCGGCCTGCTGCGCAGTCGCGGGGTGATCGACTTCTGCCTCAATGCCGGTGGTGATGTGGCACTCGGCGGCCTCGACCACGGTGGCGTGGAGTGGCGGGTCGGTGTGCGGCACCCCGACGACCCGATGGCGCTCGCGCTGGTGCTGCACGGGGCGGGGCCACTCGCCGTCGCCACCAGCGGCACGTACGAGCGCGGCACCCACATCGTCGACCCGCGCAACGGTCACCCGATCTGCCACCTGGCAAGCGCCACTGTCATCGGCCCAGACCTGGCCGACGCCGATGCGTATGCAACCACGCTCTTCGTGATGGGTGTCGACGGCCTCTACTGGTTGGCGCGGCACCAGGGCTACAGCGGCTGTGTCATCACCCCCGACGGCACGGTGATCGCCACCGATGCGTTCAACGCCTATCGCGCATCCTGAGCCTGCTCCTCCTCGGGGCGCACGTGCTGGAACTGGCGCAGCAACAGCAGGTCGTACACGATCTTGGCCGTGCCCGCGATCACCAGCGGCCACCCGAACGTGCTCTGGTCCAGCATCCACCCCGCAGCGGTCGGCGGCAGCGCTGCGGCCAAGCTGCGCGGCACGTTGGTGACGCTCGCCGCGGCAGCGCGCTCGGCCGGAGACACCACCGCCATCACGTACGACGTGCGCGCCGGCACGTCCATCGAGCTGAGCAGGCTGCGCAGCACCAACATGGTCACTGCCAACGGCATCGTCGGCATGAACGCAGCGGCGATCAGGAAGCAGTTGGCAGGGAGGTGGGTGAACACCATCGTGCGCACGAGCCCGATGCGCGCCGCCAACCATGCGGCCACGAAACCCGAGGCGGCGCTGAGCGTGCCGGTGACGAACAACAGCGTGCCGGCCGCCCCGACGGAGAGGTCGAAGCGGCGGAACAACCAGAGGGCCAGCATCGACTGCACCACGAACCCGCCGCCGAAGGCGTCGAGCGAGAACAGCGCGGCCAGCCGGTACACCACCCGCTTCGATCGACCCAGCGGTTCTGCCGCTGCGGCATGAGCCGACGCCTCCGCGCCGTCGAGCCGGCGGTACAGCAGCAGCACCACCACGCCGGCCAGCACGTACACCGCGAAGCACCATCGCAGTGCGGCCTCTTCCGACATCGCCGTGTGCTGGGCGATGGCCTCCGGGATGCGGATGGCCAGGGTGCCGAATGCACCGGCGATGCCGCCCACGAAGGTGTACCTGGCGTACAACGCCGTGCGCGAGACGGCGGGCGTGGTACCCGCCAGCATCGACTGCTCCAGTGGCAAGAACACGCTCACGTCACCGGCTGTCGGGTTCAGCGTGCCGATCACCCCTATCACCAGCAGCGCCACGAACGAGGTGAACAGGCCGAACAACGTGCCGGTCGCGATCATCAGTGCAGAGCCGGCGAACAGCAAGGTGCGCCGAGGCACCGCGTAGCCCTTGGTGCCCACCAGCACGGTCGCCGCCGCCGACCCCAACAACATGCCGGTGACGATGATGCCGATCTGCAGGCCGCTGAACCCGAACAGCGGCAGCAGCGCCGTGATGGACAGGCTGATGATTCCGTCGACGAAGCCGCGGATGCCACGGGTGGTGAGCAGCACCCCCGCATCACGGTGAGTGTGCGGAGGCAGCAGCGGCACGAGCCGACGTTACCCATCGCTCCGCACGCACGGTCTACGGTGACGAGCGTGCCTCTGCAATTCACCTTCGTCACCTCGGCGAAGCGCTACTCCGATCTCCCACCCACGCCGTGCGAGGCCGCGTTCGTGGGTCGCAGCAACGTCGGCAAGTCGTCGGTCATCAACGCGCTCGCCAATCGTCGCCAGTTGGCCCGCGTCTCCAACACGCCGGGCCGCACGCAACTGCTCAACATGTTCGTGCTGCCGTCGGGCGGCACCGTGGTCGACCTGCCGGGGTACGGCTACGCCAAGGTGCCCGGCCGTGAGCGTTCCACCTGGCAGGCGATGATCGAGGGCTACCTGCTCGAGCGCGAAGGGTTGGAGCTGGTGTTCGTGCTCGTCGACGGCGAGATCGGGCCCACCAAGCTCGATGTGCAGATGCTGGAGTGGCTGCGCGCCAGCGGTGTTCCGCACACCGTGGTGGCCACCAAGATCGACAAGGTGCGCCCGTCGAAGCTGGCCACACGCAAGAAGGAACTGGCCAAGGGTTGCGCGCTCGAACAGGGCGACATCATGTGGGTCAGTGCCTCCAAGGGCACCGGCATCGACCAGCTGCAGCGCCACGTCGACGCGCTGCTCACGCCCTGAGCCGCGGCTGCATCAGCGGCCGCGCAGCACGTTCACACCATCGCCGCTGAGATCGGCAAGCGCCTGCTTGCGCCCCGTCATCGCCGAGAGCAGGTGCTGCACGTCGCCTTCCACCAGCCGCGAGCTACGGCTCGACGACGATCCAGCCCCGACGCTGCAGCTCGGCCGCCAACTGCGGCGTGGAGACCTTGGCCAACGCCTGCTCGGCTGCGCTCGGCCGCGACTTCGGCTGCGCCGACGGACGAGATGCCGGCGAGGCAGGCGGTGCATCGGCGCCGGCGGCGGGCTGCGGCGAGCTGTGCTCGGCCTCGTGTTGCAGCTGCTCGATGAACGCAGCAGCCTCGTCGCGGCTGAACTTGCCGCCGGCCTGCCGTTGCGTGAACCCCATCGGCCCACGAGCGTCACGGAAGTCGGTGTGGCCTGCCTCGTGCAGCAGCGACAGCAGCTCTTGCACCTGCTTCGCCGTCGCCGGCGGACCTGACTGCTGACCGAATGCCATGGTGCGCATTCTCACCCGGTCGCCACCGAAAACCTCGCGCCGGATGCTGCGTGCGTCAGTCGCGGCGCAGCGCGCCGCGCAGCCTCGCCGCCACGTCGCGGGGGTCCGACATCGTCATGCCCTTGCGCACCAGCGTCTGCTTCTTGGCCGTGTACGGCGGGTACATCATCGACGGGTCGAGCTTGGTGCTGCGCGTGTGCACGCCGCGTCGATGGCTGAACGCATCGAACCCGAACTTGCCGTGGTACGCCCCCATGCCGCTCTCGCCGACGCCACCGAAGGGCAGGTTGGGGTTGCTGATGTGCAGCAGCGTGCCGTTCACGCACGCACCGCCGCTGGTTGCTTCGGCGATCACCTGATCGTTCTCGCGATCGCTCTCGCTGAAGGTGTAGAGGGCCAGCGGCTTGTCGCCGTCGGCCGAGCGTTCATTGACGAACGCGATGGCCTCGTCGATGGATGCCACCGCGATGACGGGCAGGATGGGCCCGAAGATCTCCTCGCCCATCACCGGGTCGTCGCCCTTCACGCCGGTGAGCACCGTGGGGGAGATGTAGCGCGTGTCGGCATCGGTGATGCCGCCGACGGCGACGGTGCCGCTGTCGAGCAGCTTCTCCAGGCGATGGAAGTGGGGGTCGTTGACGATGCGCGTGAAGTCGGGGCTGGTCTGCGGGTCGGCGCCGTAGAACTCGGCGATGTGCGTGCCCAACGCGGCGACGAACTGGTCGTGCACGGGTTGCTCGACCAGCACGTAGTCGGGGGCGATGCAGGTCTGCCCGGCATTGATGAACTTGCCCCACGCGATGCGCCGGGCGGCGACGTCGACGTTGGCGTGGCGGCTGACGATGGCCGGGCTCTTCCCGCCCAGCTCGAGCGTGACCGGCGTGAGGTTCTCGGCGGCGGCGCGCATGACGATGCGAGCCACGCGACTGTTGCCCGTGTAGATGATGTGATCGAAGCGCTGTGCGAGCAGCTCGGTGGTCTCGGCGACGCCGCCCTGCACGGCCGTGATGGCCGGGTCGTTGATGGCTTCGATCAGCGACACCAGCTCGGCGGCCGTGTGCGGCGCCAGCTCGCTGGGCTTGGCGACCACCGCGTTGCCGGCAGCGATGGCGGCGACCATCGGCAACAGCAGTAACTGCACCGGATAGTTCCAGGGTGCGATGACGCACACCACACCCACCGGCTCGGCCACGACGTACGACGAGCCGGGTTGGAAGGCGAGCGGCGTGCCCACCTTGCGCGGCCGCATCCACGAGCCGAGGTGAGCGAGCGTGTGGTTGATGTCGCTGACCGTGAACCCGAGCTCGGTGGTCCATGCTTCGAAGCGCGGCTTGCCGAAGTCGGCGGCAAGTGCGTCGAGCAATGGGGACTCGCGCTCCTCGAGCAGCGTGCGGATGCGCTCCAGCGTGGCCCTGCGCCATGCGATCGGCTTGGTGCTGCCAGTGGCGAACGCAGCCCTGGCGGCGCCGACCTTCGGTGCGATCTCGTCGAGGGAGGTGACTGTGTAGTCCATGGCCACAGGCTACGCCGAGACATCGATCGCGATCTCCAGCGGCCGTGCCTGGCGAGCCTGCAATCGATCGACAGAACTTGGACGAGGCTTGGCTCTATCCGGGAGAAGGTCGTGCCGATACTGATCGGGCATGCTTCGCGACCGCCAACCATTGGACGATCGCGCGTTCCGCGCCCTCATCGTCGAGGCCAGAGCTGGTGACGAGCGCGCCATCGAAGTGCTCTTCCGCGACCTGTACCCGAGGGTGTTGCGATTCGTGCGCGTCAGCGAGCCGCGGGCCGCCGACGACATCGCCGGCGAGGTGTGGCTGGCAGTTGCGCGAGGGCTGCGGGCGTTCGACGGTGAGCTCGTCGGCTTTCGCGCGTGGGTCTTCAGCATCGCTCGCCGCCGACTTGCCGACCACCGCCGTACCGCGGTGCGCCGCGCTACCGACCCGGTGGCCGCCGAGTTCTTCAGCGCCCACCCAGCAGGTGCCGACACGGAGGCCGAGGTGGTCGACCAGATGACCGGGCAGGCCGCGATCGATCTCATCGCGCGCACCCTGCCCGCCGACCAGGCTGAAGTGCTGACGCTGCGCATCCTCGGCGATCTCGATGTTGCACACGTGGCGGAGCTGATGGGTCGCGATGCCAACTGGGTGAGAGTCACCCAGCACCGAGCGCTACGCCGCCTTGCAACCGCGCTGGGCCCTGCCGCCGTTGCCGACGCGGACAAGAACTTCGTCGATCGTGTAATTCCTGTCGAGTCACGGACGATCTGACCATCGTGACCGAGCAACTCTTCCCCGACGACATGGCCAATGGCCTGGTCGACGGCACGCTGCCCGCCGCCGAAGTTCCTGCATCGCTGCAGGAAGTCGCCGGCGTGTTGCGAGCCGCCCGCCAGGCGGCCACGGAGGAAGAGTTGAGGGGGATGGCTGCGTTGGTGCAGCGGTTCGCCGCCGAGGTTGCTGTTGAAAGTGCCCCAGCCACGATCCACAGGAGTCCTCCGATGCTCACCACCCGAATCACCCGGCGCGCCGCCGCCATGGTTGCCGTCACTCTCCTCGCCGCCGGCACCGCCGCGGCCTCAGCCGGCGGTGTGCTGCCCTCCGCCTTCACCACCGATGCACAACCGGCAGCGGTCGACGAGTCGACCACCACCACGACCACGGTCGACGCCACGACCACCACCTCCGTCGGTGCCACGACCACCACCACCGATGGCGTCACGACCACGACCGATTCATCGACGACCACGACCGATGGTTCGATCAACCCGACGACCACGGCCGCCGGCACAACCGGAACGACGACCACTACCGACCAGAGCGATGACCACGACTCGCACGACAACGACCACTACGGAAAGTGCACCGCGTGGACGCACGGCGCTCCCAAGGACCCCACCAACCCGGCCTTCTCCGAGTTGCAGACCGCTGCCGATGCAGCGGGCACGTCCATCGACGAGTACTGCGCGGCCACGATCGCAGCGCACAAGGCAGACGACGACGACGATGACGATGACGATGACGATGCGGCAGCCGAGAACCAGGACGACGACGACGGCGATCATGACGGCGACGGCAACGGCAACGGCAACGGCAACGGGAACTCGAACGGGAACTCGAACGGCAACGGCAACGGGAACTCCAACGGCAACGGCAACGGGAACGGCTGACGGGAGGCAGGCCGCGCAGGCTCGGTACGAGCCGGTCTGCGCGGCGCCCCTACGTTGACCGCGTGGAACAACTCCCCGAACTCGCCTTCTACGGCCTCCCCGGCGCACCCTCCTCCCCGGCCGAGCTGATCCCGCAGTGCCGCGAGGGCGAGGCCCTCGGTCTCGGGTCCGTCTTCCTCAGCGAGCGGTTCAACATCAAGGAAGTCGTCACGTTGTCGGGCGCGGCCGGCGCCGTCACCGAATCACTGGGCATCGCCACCGGGGTCACCAACCACACCACTCGCCACCCGATCGTCACCGCCAGCTACGCCACCACGATGCATCGCCTCACCGGCGGTCGCTTCACCCTGGGCCTCGGCCGCGGCATCGACCGCATGTTCAAGGCCTTCGGCCTGGCGCCCATCACCACCGCGCAGCTGGAGGACTTCGCCGGCCTGATGCGTCGGTTGTGGCGTGGCGAGGTGGTCGTGGGTCACGACGGGCCGGCAGGGAAGTGGCCGCTGCTCGTGCTCGACACCGAGTTCGACGAGCAGATCCCACTGCTGCTCAGCGCGTTCGGGCCGCACAGCCTGCGGCTCGCCGGCCGCGCCTTCGACGCCGTGCTCTTGCACACCTTCTTCACCGACGAGACGTTGCAGCGAGTGGTGCGCACCGTGCGCGAGGAGGCCGAGCGGGTGGGTCGCGATCCTGCTGCCGTGCGCATCTGGAGCTGCTTCGCCGTGGTGGGCGATTGGCTGCCCGACGACGTGCGGTTGAAGAAGACGGTGGGCCGGATGGCCACTTACCTGCAGGGCTACGGCGACCTGATGGTGAGCACCAACCACTGGGATCCGGCAGTGCTCGAGCGGTTCCGCCGCGACCCGTTCGTCGCCGGGTTTCGCGGGGCCATCGACAACACCGCCACCACCAGCGAACTGGAGCACGTCGCCACGCTCATCCCTTCCGAGTGGCTCGCTGCCGCCGGGCTGGGCACACCGGCGGAATGCGCCGATGCGGTGCTGCGCCAGATGGACCTCGGGGCCGACAGCGTGATCATCCACGGTGCAACCCCCGCCGAATTGGCGCCGATGGTGCACGCCTACCGCGCGATTCGCCCGGCCGGTCGCTTCGACCACCTCGCAGCCAATCCCGGCGCCTGACATCTGGCACCTGGCGCCGGAATCGAAGCACAGTTGGACGGCACGGCTGCTGCCGACTTGACTGTGTGGCGCGATGTTCCTGGCCCTGAAAGAGATGCGACGAGCAAAGGTGCGCTTCGGCCTCTTGGCCGGCGCCGTCGGGCTGCTCGTGTTCCTCATCCTGTTCCAGCAGGCGCTGCTCACCGGGCTGATCAACCAGTTCATCGGCGCCCTCAAGAACCAGTCGGGCGAGGTGCTGGTCTACAACGGTCAGGCGCGCAAGAACCTGGAAGGCTCGATCATCCTCCCCGATCAGCAAGCAGCCATCGCCGAGGTGGAAGGTGTCGCGGTTGCGTCCCCGTTCGGCCAGGCCACGTTCACCGTCACCGCCGATGGCGACGAGACCGACGCCGTGATCTTCGGGTACCAGCTGGGCAACCCCGGCGAGCCCACCACGCTCATCAGCGGACGGCTGCCCGAGGGCGCCGACGAAGCGGTGGCCAGCGAGAAGGACGCCGACGCCGGGTTCGCCCTCGGCGACGTCGTGCGTGTGGAGCCCGGCGGTGCCAGCATCACCATCGTGGGTGTTGCCCGCGACATCAACTACTCGGTGGCGCCGGTGCTGTTCGTCGACTTCGCCACGTTCGAGGCGGCCAAACGCACGCGCAACCCTGATGCCGCCGCCATCCTGCCTTCGGCCATTGCCATCGAGGTGGCCGCGGGGTCCACACCGGCACAAGTTGCGGCTCGCATCAACGACCAGGTCGACGGAGTGGAAGCCCTCACTCGGCAGGAAGCGGTCGACGGCTCGCCCGGGGTCAGCAGCGTGCGCACCAGCTTCGCCATCATCCTCGGGCTCTTCTACCTCGTGGTGCCGCTGGTGACTGGCCTGTTCTTCCTGATCGTCACCTTCCAGAAGGCATCGGCGCTCACCCTGCTGCGTGCCATCGGCGCGCCGGCACGCACGCTGGTGTGGTCGCTGCTGGTGCAGGTGTTCATCGTCATGACCATCGGATCGGTCATCGCGTTCGGCCTCTACGCCGGCGCCATCCAAGGAGTCTCGAACCTGGGCATCCACGTGGAGGTGATGCCGGCGGTCATCACCTCGGTGGTGGTCCTGGCGCTCGCACTGCTCACGTCGTTGGTCGCCGTGCGTCGCGTCCTGCGCCTCGATCCGTTGTCAGCAACCACCGGCGCCGGGATCGCGCTATGAGCCTGCCCATGCTGCCATTGCGCGAGCTGCGCCGCCGGCCGAGCCGGTTCATCGTGGCCACCGTCGTGCTGTCGTTCCTTGCCACGCTGCTGCTGTTCCTCGGCGGCCTGCTCGATGGGCTGTACCTCGGCTCCACCGGCGCGATCCGCGCTCAGCAGGGCGATGTCATCGTCTTCTCCAGCGGCGCCCGCGATTCGTTCCTGCGCAGCCGCATCACTGCCGATGTCCGCGAGCAGGTGGCGGCCGCCGACGGGGTGCAGGAAGTGGGTGGCATCGGCTTCGTGCTGCTGGGCGCGCAGGTGCCCGGCGAGACCGAGCTGGCCGATGTCGCGGTGGCCGGCTACGAACTGCCACCGAAGGGCGTGCCGCAGCCGCCGGCGGACGGCGAAGGCGTTGCCGACAGCCGCTTGGAGGACCAAGGCGTCTCCACGGGCGACACCATCCTGGTGGGCCCCGCCGAGTCGCCCATCACCATCGTCGGCTTCGTCGACGACACCAGCTTCCTGCAGCAGGGTTCGGTGTGGGTGAACCTGCCCACGTGGCGTGTGGTGCAGAACGCCAATCGACCCGACTCGGCGGTTGCCGACGACGTGGTGCAGGCGCTGGTGGTGAAGGGGGCGGGCAGCAATGGTGCCACCCTCGCCGATGCCATCGACGCCGCCACCGCTGCCGCCACCACGACGCTCACCGTCGACGAAGCGGTGCTCGCACTGCCTGGCGTGAAGCAGCAAGGCGACACGTTCGACCAGATCATCTACTCCACTCTGGTCGTCGTGCTTGCCGTGGTCGGGCTGTTCTTCAGCCTGCTCACCATCGAGCGCATCGGGCTCTACGGCGTGCTCAAGGCCATCGGCGCCAGTACCGGCCGGCTGTTCGCCGGGGTGGTGATGCAGGCGATCATCGTGGCCACCATCTCGTTCGTCATCGGCTCGCTGCTCGCCCTCGCTGCGTCGGCGGCGCTGCCTGCCGGGGTGCCCTTGCAGCTCACGCCGGGCCGATTCGCGTTCACGTTCGCAGGCCTGCTGGTGGCGGCCGTCTTGGGCAGCGCCATCTCGCTGCGCCGCGTCACCCGCGTCGACCCGGCCTCGGCCATCGGGAACGCTTCATGAGTCAGCAGAAGGAGATGCCCGCATGAGTGTCTTGGACATGCGCGACGTGCGCAAGGTGTACCGCAGCGGTGACGCCGACATCATTGCGCTCGATCACGCCACGTTGCAGGTCGACCACGGCGAGATCGTCGCGCTGCTCGGCCCCTCGGGCTCCGGGAAGACGACGCTGCTCTCCATCGCCGGCGGGCTGCTCACACCCACCGAAGGCACCGTGGTGGTCGACGGTCACGACATCTCCGCCTACAACGCGAAGCAGCTCACCGAGTTCCGTCGCGAGAACGTCGGCTTCGTCTTCCAGTCGGTGAACCTGGTGCCCTTCCTCAACGCGGAGGAGAACCTGCTCGTCGTCGACGAGTTGGGTGGTGGCAAGGGCGGCAAGACGGCCAAGGGTCGGGCGCGTCAGCTGCTGGAGGAGCTCGGCCTGGGTTCACGCATGCGCAACCTGCCGGCGCAGCTCAGTGGTGGCGAACGCCAACGGGTGGCCATCGGCCGGGCGCTGTTCAACAACCCGAAGCTGGTGCTGTTCGACGAGCCCACTTCCGCGCTCGACACCAAGATCGGCGCGCAGGTGATGGAGCTCATCCGCACCGAGATGAAGTCGCGCGACACGGCCGCCGTCATCGTCACTCACGACAGCCGGATGACCGACTACGCCGACCGCACGGTGCGCATCGTCGACGGGCGGCTCACCACCAACAGCGCCGAGGCCACCGCCACGCACTGAGGCTGTGGCCGGTCAGTGCACCATCGCGCCGGCGATGATGGCGTGCACCTCGTCGCCGCTCAGCTCGTCGTGCTCGCACAGCGCGTCGGCCAGTGCCAGCAGGGCTCGCCGGTGCTCGAGCAACGCACACGCGGCTCGCCCTGCGGCGCCATGCATCAATGCGTCTGCCTTCGCCCGTGTGTGAGGGTCGTGCAGCACCTTCGCCACCAGGTTGTCGGCTCCCGCCACGCTGGCCGACTGCAGGCTCAGCAAGCTGTCGCTCGCGCCGAGCGTGCCCACCAACTGCGCCGCGATCTCGGTGGCGGTTGCGAGGTCGCCGGCGATGCCACTGGATGCCTCGCCGAACTCTTGGATCTCGGCAGCGCGACCCGCCAGGGCGATGGCCATCAGGTCGCGTGCTTCGCTGGGCGTGCGCAGGAATCGCTCGTCGACATCGCCGTGGGCAACCAGGCCCAGGGTGCCCGCTCGACGCAGCACCGACGCCAGCTTCACGTCGCGGCCGGCCAACGCGGCCTGCAGGGCGTGGCCCGCCTCGTGCATCGCCACTCGTCGCTTCTCCTCCGGGTGGTACCCCACTTCGTGAGCAAGGCCGGCCTCGCTCACCACCTGGGCGCTGATGACGTCGTGGTAGCTCATCTCCGTGCGAGCGCCGCGCAGGGCCACGATCAGCGCCTCGTCGAGCAGCCGCTCGATGCGCGCCGGGGTGTACCCGGCGGTGACGTCGGCCACGAATGCCGCCGACACCGTGCGGTCGTGCTGCTTGCGAGCCAGGTAGTAGCGGGCGATCTCCATCCGGTCGCTGCGCGGTGGCAGGTCGAAGTGCACGACCCGATCGAAGCGGCCGGGGCTGAACAGCGCAGGGTCGAGGTCGGATGCACGATTGGTGGCCGCCACCAGCAAGATGTTTGCGTGCTCGATCGGCGGCCGCGAGAGCATCAACCTGCGCGGCAACCAGCGGTTGCACTGGTCGATCAGGCGCCCGCGGAGGCGCTGCCACGCGGTGGGCAGCTCGAAGCCCTGCATCTGCACCAGCAACTCGTTGACGATGCCGATGCCGCCCTCGCGACTGTTGCCGATGCCCATGCCGGTGCGTGCTGCGCCGATGGCATCGAACTCCTCGATGAAGCCGATGGCGCCGCCTTCCGCACGAGCCGCGCGGCGTAGCGCCCGGAAGTAGGCGCGCACCCTGCGGTTGGTCTGACCGTAGAACATCGACTGGAACCCGCTGGCCGACACGAAGAGGAACGGCACCCCGGCTTCGGCTGCCATGGCCTTGCCGAGATAGGTCTTGCCGGTGCCCGAGGCACCCTCGAACAACACGCCGCGGCGGGCGGTGCCACCCATCTCGTCACGGAACGTCTTGTGGTTCAGGAACAGGTTGAGCGTGTCGATCACCTCTTGCGTGGTCGCTGCCGCACCGACGACATCTGACAGCCGAACCGTGGAGTCGTGCGGTCGCACCAAGGTGTGGGGCGACCGACCGGCGCTGATGTAGGGGATGAGCAGCCCGACGCCCACGAGCGCCAGCATCGCGGTGGGCAGCACCCACTCGGGATGGTCGCGCACGAAGTCGGGGACGCCGGGCCGCACCGGATGGCCGCTGAGCTCGCGCGCCACGCACCATGCCAACGGCCCGCCGAGCACCACCACCATCGTCCACAGCCGTCGCTGGCGGCGCTGCTCGCGATGCGCAGTGGTGTCGACCTGGCGACCACGCACCACGTTGCCTCGTTGCAACTGTGAGATGTCCAACGCCTGTACCCCCTGCGACCGACCGAGGGTTCTACCGTACCATCAATGTCACTCAGCGTGCACGTGATTCACGGTGAGTGGTTGCCCGTTTGCGACCCGCGAGGGCGCTTGACGACGCCTTGAGGAACGAAGGTCCGTGTGGGCTTGTGCCTTTGTGCCCTCGTGGAGAGGTGCTTGCGGGCGCAACCTACACATGCGATCCGGATTCCGTCCGGTCGCATGGGAGGACACAGTCATGAAGCGTCGCACACTCGATCTAGCGTTCAGCATCGGAGGGGTGGTCTTCAGCGTGTTGCTGCTGGTGGTCGGGTTGATCCTGACCAACCAGAAGAACTTCGCCGAGACCTACGTCCGCGATCAGCTGAAGGAACAGCAGATCTCGTTCAAACCGGCCGAAGCGCTCGGCTCGACAGAAGAGTTCCAGGCAACATTGCTCGAGTCGCTCGGCTCGCAGGAGGCAGTCGATGCCTTCGTCGACGAGAGGAACCTCACATCCGAAGCCGACTCGAAGTGCCTCAACGAGTTCGCCGGCAAGCAGATGCTCACCGGCAAGATGGCCGAGTGCTACGCGCAGGACTTCATCCGCCTGCATGCCCTCGAGTCGAGCATCGTCGACGGCAAGAGCTACACCTACGCCTCGATCGGTGCACTGGTCACCGAGGCCAAGACGGCCGTCGCCGACGCCAAGGAAGCCGGTGAGTCGGAGGACGCCATCGCCGAGCTGCAGGCAAAGGCCGACAAGCTGCAGAGCCTGCGGGTCGACACCCTGCTGCGAGCGGAGACGCTGCGTGGCCTGCTGCTCACCACCTACGGTTTCAGCGTGTTCGGCGAGCGTGCCGGGCAAGCCGCCTGGGTGTGCTACGCAGCAGCGCTGGTGCTGTTTCTTCTTTCGATCGCCGGGCTCGTCCACGCCTTCACCTCGAAGAAGGCCGACGACGTGATCCTGGCGGTGGAGCACCCGGCACCCGCCTGACGTCAATCGTTCACACGCAAGGAGGCCCCCGCTGCGGCGGGGGCCTCTTTCGCGTGGCGGCGCAGCGGTTCAGTCGTCGGTGAGGGGGCGGCGGCGAGCCTGCTTGCGCTCTCCTACCGCTCGCTTGTCGCGCAGGCGTGCCTCGCGGGCGCCGCGGCTGGGCCGCGTTCGGGCCCGCGGTGCTGGTGGCGGGGCGGCGGCAGCGTCGAGGCGGCTCATGGCCTCCTGCCACGCCAGTTGGCGATTGCGCCATTGCGACCGCGACTGCGACGAACTGGCGGTGACGACGGCACCCACGGCCGCTTCGAGGCGCGCGCGCACCACCTCCGGCAACCCGGTGCGAGCCACGTCGATGGTCACCGTGACCGCCGTGTCGGAGGTGTTGGCGTGCTGCCCGCCGGGGCCGCCGCTGCGGGTGGCCACCCACGACACGGCGTCGGCGGCGATGCGTCGCCCGCGTGGCGTGGTGTACGCGCCGTCGACCGGCTCGCTCGGCGAGGCCCCCATCTCGGCGCTCAGGTGTCCTGCTGCATCGTGGCCCACAAGCCGTGTTCGTGCAGCCGGAAGACGTCGATCTCGGCCTTCTCGCGAGCACCGCTGCTGACCACCGCCCGGCCTTTGTGGTGCACGTCGAGCATCAGTTCGGTTGCCTTCTCCAGGCTGTAGCCGAAGACCTTCTGGAACACGAACGTGACGTAGCTCATCAAGTTGATCGGGTCGTTCCACACCAGCACGATCCAGGGACGATCGTTCGAGGTGCTCTCGTCGACGTCGGGCCGGTCGACGACGACCGGGGCGGTGGAGGGCGGCATGCGCGCCATTCTGCCCCGGAAAGGTGCGCGACTGTCACGGTCGAGTGGCTGCTCGCACCATGCGCCCCTACGATGGGCGGCCTATGGCAGTCGGCTCGCGACCCCTCGTCCCCTCTCGGATCACGCCGGGTGGGGTGGCGCACGGGTCGCGCCGCACCCCCACGTCGAAGCTCGCCGGCTACGTCGCGCTCACCAAGCCGCGCATCATCGAACTGTTGCTCATCACCACCGTGCCCACGATGGTGCTGGCGCAGGGTGGTTGGCCGCGTACCTCCCTCGTCCTCATCACGTTGCTGGGCGGCACGTTGGCCGCCGGCGGGGCCAACGCCATCAACATGGTGGTCGACCGCGACATCGACAAGTTGATGCCGCGCACCCAGGGTCGCCCGCTCGTCACCGGGCTGTTGCAGCCTCGCCAGGCGATGGTGTTCGCGGTGTCGCTGGAGATCGCCGCCTTCGCCGTGCTCTGGGCATGGGCCAACCTGCTCTCCGCGGTGCTGGCGCTGTCGGCAACCCTCTTCTACGTGTTCGTCTACACGATGTGGTTGAAGCGCACCAGCACCCAGAACATCGTCATCGGTGGGGCCGCCGGCGCCGTGCCGGTGCTGGTGGGCTGGGCGGCCGTGCAGAACAACGTCGCATGGGCGCCCGTGGTGCTGTTCGTGGTGATGTTCCTGTGGACCCCACCGCACTTCTGGGCGCTGGCCATCCGCTACGCCGACGACTACCGCGCTGCCAACGTGCCGATGCTGCCTGCCGTGGCGACCATGCAGGTCACCGTGCACAAGATGCTGGTCTACACCGCAGCGATGGTGGCCAGCACGCTGGTGCTGTGGCCGGTGGCCCACCTGGGCCTGGTCTACGGCATCTCTGCCATCGTGCTGGGTGCGCTTTTCCTGTGGGGCACGGTCGACCTCGGCCGCAACCCCACTCCGCAGCGATCGATGAGGGTGTTCGGGTTCTCGATCACCTACGTCACCTTGCTGTTCGCGGCAATGACCATCGATGTGTTCGTCGGGTCGTGAGGGCTGACGATTTCCTTCCGGCGGGGCCCCCGCGGATAGTGTCGGCCCAGCAATCATTTCATTCGATCTGTCAACTGAGGGCCTTGCGCGTGGCGCGCCCGACATGAAACGAGTTCGTCGCCTATGACCACCATCGATACTCACGTCACCAGTGCCCCGGCCTCGGCGGGTTCTGGGCTCGCGTGCGTCGCCGAGTGGGTGACCACCACCGACCACAAGCGCATCGGTCGGCTCTACTTGGGCTCGGCAGCTGTTGGGTTCGTCGGCTCGGCGGTCGTCGCTCTGCTGCTCGGCATCGAGCGCATCTCGCCATCTCGCGAGTGGCTCGACATCGGCTCGCTCACGCAGCTGTTCGCACTGCAGCGGTTCGGCCTCACCTTCATGGTGATGCTGCCGCTCGTGGTGGGCCTCGCCACCGCCATCGTGCCGTTGCAGGTGGGTGCCCGCTCGCTGGCCTTCCCTCGACTCGCGGCGGCCGGCTTCTGGGCGTGGCTCATCGGTGCAGTGCTCGCCGTCGTCTCGGTGCTCAACAACGGCGGGCCCAACGGCGGCAACGCCGACTTCGTCGATCTGTTCACGCTGTCGGCCGCGCTGGCTGCCGCCGGCTTCCTCGCCGGCGCCGTCTCGCTCGTCACCACCATCCTCACCACCCGGGCGCCGGGCATGAACATGCGCCGGGTGCCGTTCTTCACCTGGTCGGTGCTGGTCGCCTCGCTGGGTCTGCTGGTGGCCATGCCGGTACTCATCGGGCAACTGCTGTACGTGTTCGTCGCGCACCGGCACCCGTCGCTCAGCGAGCTCAGTGGCAATCGGGCGTTCGCCGAGTTCGCCGGCTTCGGGTTCACGCAACCCACCACCATCATCTTCGCGATTCCGGTGTTCGGGTTCTTCGCCGAGGTGGTGGCCACGTTCACCCGCGGGCGGTCGCGCAATCGTGGCCTCATCTTCGCCGGCATCGGGCTGGTCGGTGTGGCTGTGTTCGGTACCGTCCTGCAGTGGCCGGCGACGTTGCGCACATCGTTCCTCGACCTCTCGTTCGGCGAGAAGCTGAAGGACCTGCTGCCGTTCGCGTTGGTGCACGGTGTGCCCGCCTTGGGCGCGTTGGTAGCCGTGGCGCTGTGCGCCAAGGGGCTCTCCGCCAAGCCCACGATCACGGCCCCCCTCGTGTTCGGTCTGTTCTCCGCGCTGCTCGCATTGTGCGGGGTAGCGGCAAGCGCGCTCAATCACGTCGCCGGTGCCGGGCTCATCGGTACCACCTTCGAAGAGGGCACCTGGCTGGCCCTCGTCTTCTCGGCGGTGCTCGCCACCATGGGGGCGGTCACCTACTGGGGCCCCAAGTGGTGGGGCCGTTCACTGCCCCCGAAGGCCGTGCTGCCGCTGGCGCTGCTGGCCTTCGCCGGCGCGGCGCTGGCTGCCCTGCCGTTGATGGTGGCCGGCTTCGCCGACCAGCCTGGTGGCGTGTTCCCGGCGGTCGAGCGTGGCTCCGACGCCGTGGTCAACTTCGACTACTCCGGCCCGATGGCATTGTGGAACCTGCTCAGCAGCGTCGGCCACGGCATGGTGCTGCTCGCCGGCCTCGTGTTCATCGCCGTGGCCGTGCGCAGCGTGCGCGCCGGCGAGCGCGCCGGTGACGATCCATGGGATGGCCACACGCTGGAATGGGCCACCACCTCGCCGGCCCCCGCCGACAACTTTGCGGTGGTCCACATCGTGCAGTCGGCCGAGCCACTGCTCGATCTCAAGCCCTCGAACCGGAGTGACACCTGATGCTCGCCCTACCCTCGGCTCCGGCGCCCGCTCCGCGGCGCCAGGTCTTCGTCGGCACCGCTGTGGCGTGTGCCGCCGGCACCGCTCTCATCGGCAGCATGCTGGCGCTCTACCTCCGATTTCGCGACGAGGCCATCAGCGCCGACGGCCGCTGGGTGCCCGACGGCGTCAAGGTGAACTTGGTGGCGGCCAACATCATGCTGTTGGCGCTCATCCCCATCTGCGTGTTCGCACAATGGGCCGTCTACTCGGCGAAGCGTGGCGACACGGTGCACACCGGGCTGGCGCTCGGCCTGGTCGGCTTGCTCGGCGTGGCGTTCATCAATGCGCAGGCCTTCATCTACTCGCAGATGAAGCTGCCCGCCAACGACGGCACGTTCAGTGCGATGTTCTACACGGTCACCGGGGTGATGGTGGCGCTGGCCATCGTGGGCGTCGTGTTCAGCGCGGTGACGGCCTTCCGCTTCTTGGGTGGTCGCATCACCGATCGCGAGATCGTGTCGGCGCACGCGATGTACTGGTACTTCCTGAGCGTCGCCTTCGTGGCGCTCTGGTTCGTGGTCTACGTGACGAAGTAGCGGGGAGCCAATGTTCACCACAGGTTCAAAACTGTTCTTCGGGGCCACGGCGCTCTCTGTCGCGTGTGCTGTCGTGTTCGCCGCCAGCACCGGTGGCCCGACGGGCATCATGGGCACGGTCGGTCTGCTGTCGCTGGCCATCGTGTTCGGCTTCCTCGCCGGCATCAACTTCTTCAATGCCGACGGCAACGTGCCCGGCATGCAGCAAGGCGCCGAGTACACGGCGGCTGCAGCACAGCCGCCGGTCGGCAGCAGCATGTGGCCGTTGGTTGCAGCCGTGGGTGTTGCCGGCCTGGTGGTCGGTGCCGTCAGCACTCCGGTCGTGTTCAAGGTCTCGATCGTCGTCGTGTTGGCTGCAACGGCCGAGTGGATGGTGCAGGGCTGGAGCGAGCGAGCCAGCGCCGACGCCCAGTACAACGCCGGTGTGCGCAAGCGCATGCTGCACCCGCTCGAGTTCCCCATCCTCGGCGCGCTCGGCCTGGGCGCGGTGGTGTACGCGTTCTCGCGCATCATGCTCAGCGTCGACAAGGAGAGCACACCCTGGGTGTTCATGGTCATCGGTGCGCTCATCGCGGTCGGTGCCTTCGTGTTCGCCGGCCGGCGCAACGCCAGCCGCAGCACGATCGTGGGCATCTGCACCGTCGGCGCAGTCGCGCTGCTCGGTGCAGGCGTCGCGTCGGCAGTGCAAGGGCAGCGCACCATCGAAGAGCACCCCACCACCTCCGGTTCGGCACTGTGCTTGGAGGGTGGAACCGAGGTCGAGATCGACGACCACGCATCGCAGGACGTCTCCGCCAAGAGCAGCGTCATCGCCAACATCTTCCTGCAGTCGAACGATGTGGTGATCGCGCGCATACCGGGCTTCACCGATCCGGAAGATAACTTCAGCACGATCACGGTGCCGCGCAGCGCTGATGTCGGAATTCGGTTCCACAACGACTCGTCGTCGCCGCAACGCATCACCGCCCGGCTGGGCACCTTCGGCGACGCCGCCGAGGTCGTGATGTGCACGACCGTCGTGAACCCGGGCAAGGAAGCCTTCTTGTCGTTCAAGATCCCCAAGACCAACGCCGCCAGCAGCACCCCGCTCGAGCTCGTCATCCCGGGTGTCGAAGGCCAGCAGATCGCAATCGTGGTCCCGTGAACATGGAGCAGAGTGAAGCAATGGTGAGTACCCGCGAAGGTCAGTTCGCCGGTCGTCGTCGGCTCGTCGGTCTCGCCGCCGGTGTCGGCCTGGTGCTGGCCGGGTGCGCGAAGAACGCACCGCAAGACACGTTCCAGCCCGCCGGCTCCAACGCACGCGAGATCGACGGCCTGCAGCGCGAGCTGTTCTACGTCTCCGGCATCGTCGGTCTCATCGTCTTTGCCGCGATCTTGTATGCGATCATCAAGTTCAAGGACCGCGGGCAGGACATCCCCGAGCAGTCGCACGGCAATCCCAAGCTCGAGATCCTGCTCACCATCTTGCCGGCCATCATCCTCGCGGTTGTCGCGGTGCCCAGCGTTGCGGCCGTGTTCAAGCTCGACAAGAAGGACAACGACTGCGTCATCAACGTCACCGGCCAGCAGTGGTGGTGGGAGTACGACTACGTGCAAGGCAGCACCTGCGGCGGCGTCGAGATCACCAAGTCCATCGTCACCAGCGGCGAGCTGGTCATCCCCGCCCACACCGACGTGCTGTTGCGCATCACCAGCCGCGATGTCATCCACAGCTACTGGATCCCCCGCCTCAACGGCAAGCGCGACGCCGTTCCTGGCCGCCTGCACACCTTGCGCATGCAGGCCGACCAGGCCGGCATCTACACCGGGCAGTGCACCGAGTTCTGCGGCCTCAGCCACGCTCGCATGCGGCAAGCGGCGGTGGCCCTCGAGGCCGCCGACTTCCAGACCTGGGTCACCAACCAGACTGCCGACTACGTGGCGCCCGAGGCCGACACGCTGGCAGCCACCGGTGAAGCCACGTTCGTTGCTCAGTGCAGCCGCTGCCACCAGGTGAACGACCTCCTCAGCCCCGACGGCACACCGGTGCTGGCCGAGCCCGACCTCTACGTGGTGTCGGGTGCGGCGCCCAACCTGAGCAAGCTGATGACCCGCACGGCGTTCGCCGGCTGGACCTTCGACCTCATCAGCGCCGAGTGCCGCGACAAGCTGTGGAACGCGCCGCCCGACGAGTTCGGTGCGCTGTACCTGCAGGGTGTCACGCCCGAGTGCTTCGACGAAGCCAACCTGCGTACCTGGTTGCGCAACGCGCCGGCGATGAAGCCGATGTACGCCGACCCCACCAAGCTCGCCTCCACCGGCGGCAAGACCCGTGGCATGCCGAACCTGAACCTCACCGAGGATCAGATCGACGAGCTCATCGCCTACATGCTCGAGCGGAAGTAAAGGGAGCCAACGAAGATGGCCATCATCGAACGACCCGCTACCGTGCCCGCCTTCGTCGGCGACGCCTCGGCAAGCCCGCCCGCGCTGGTCACGCCCACCGCCGCACTCGGCGCCTTCAAGCGCCCGGTCAGCACCACCGGCTGGAAGTCGTGGGTGTTCACGGTCGACCACAAGAAGCTCGGCATCATGTACGGCGTCGTCTCCCTGTTCTTCTTCCTGGTGGGCGGCCTCGAGGCGCTGCTCATCCGGTTGCAGTTGGCTGCACCCGACAACACGGTGCTCAGCGCCGACCTGTACAACCAGAAGTTCACGATGCACGCCACCACCATGGTGTTCCTGTTCGTGATGCCCATGGCCGCCGCGTTCGCCAACTACTTCCTGCCGTTGCAGGTCGGTGCCCGCGACGTCGCGTTCCCCCGCATCAATGCGTTGGGCTTCTGGTTGTTCCTGTTCGGCGGCATCTTCCTCAACACGTCCTGGGTGCTGGGCGGCGCAGCCGATGGTGGTTGGTTCATGTACTCGCCCAACTCCAGCCCGCTGTTCTCGCCCAGCCATGGCATCGACTTCTGGGTGCTGGGCTTGCAGATCACCGGCATCGCGTCGCTGGTGGGCGCGATCAACCTCATCGTCACCATCATCAACATGCGTGCGCCGGGCATGTCGCTGATGCGCATGCCCGTGTTCGCCTGGATGCAACTGGTGGTGCAGTTCCTGCTGCTGTTCGCGATGCCCGTCATCACCGTGGCGCTCTTCTTGCTCAGCTTCCAGCGCAACTTCGGAGCGGCGTTCTTCGATGTCGAGAAAGGTGCCGACCCGCTGCTGTGGCAGCACCTCTTCTGGATCTTCGGTCACCCCGAGGTGTACATCATCATCCTGCCCAGCTTCGGCATCATCTCCGAGGTGCTGCCCACGTTCTCGCGCAAGCCGCTGTTCGGTTACAAGTTCGTGGTCTTCTCTGGAGCCGCCATCGGCACCGTCGGCTGGGGTGTGTGGGCGCACCACATGTTCGCCAGCGGCCTCGGCCCGGTGAGCGTGGCCGTGTTCTCGGCGGCGACCATGCTGGTGGCGATTCCCACCGGTGTGAAGATCTGCAACTGGACCCTCACCCTGTGGGGTGGCAAGTTGTGGTTCACCACTGCGATGAACTTCGCCATCGGCGTGATCGTGCTGTTCACCATCGGTGGCCTGTCGGGCGTCACGCACGCATCTGCACCCGCCGACACGCAGCAGACCGACACGTACCACATCGTCGCTCACTTCCACTACGTCATCGTCGGTGGCGCGGTGATGGGCCTGTTCGCCGGCTTCTACTACTGGTGGCCCAAGATGTTCGGCAAGTTGCTCAGCGAGCGCCTCGGCAAGTGGAACTTCTGGCTGATGTTCTTCGGTGTCAACCTCACGTTTGCGCCGATGCACATCCTGGGCATGCAAGGCCAGCCGCGGCGCATGGTGGTGTGGCCCAAGAAGCTCACCGGCGAAGGGTTCTTCAACCTCGGGTTCTGGAACCAGGTGGCAACGGTGGGTTCGTTCACCATCGCACTTGGTGTGCTGATCTTCGTGATCAACATCTTCGTCACCGCCAAGAAGGTGGAGAAGGCGCCGCTCGACCCCTGGGATGCCCGCACCCTCGAGTGGATGACCGCCAGCCCGCCCAAGGAGCACAACTTCGACAGCATCCCCACGGTGCATGCGCTCGACGAGTTCTTCCACCGCAAGTACGAGGAAGTCGACACCGAGGATGGCCCGCGGTTGGTGAGAGTGAAGAGCGCCGAGCAGATTCTGGCCGAGGAGGAAGCTGCCGGCGATGCGCACATCCACCTGCCGTCGCCGTCGTACTGGCCGATCGTGTTGGCCTTCAGCCTGCCGGTCATCGCCTACGGCGTGATCTTCAACCTGATGCTGTCAGTGGTCGGCGCCGGCATCATGATCCTGGGCCTCTTCGGCTGGGTGCTCGAGCCTTCGGTTGCCGATGACAGTGACTACGACCCGCCCGCCGAGGGCAGCGGTCCGAGCAAGGAGTTGGCGTCAATTGGCTGACATCACCATCCACGAAGGGGCTGCTGCCCCCGCCGATCACGGCCATGACGATCACGGCCATGACGATCACGGTGGCGCACACGTCACCAGCACCGGGCTCAGCAACAACAAGCTGGCGATGTGGCTCTTCCTGGGCAGCGAGTGCCTGCTGTTCGGTGGCCTCATCAGCACCTACATGCTCTACCGCGGGCGCCACGGTGGCGGCCCCGGGCCGGCGCAGGTGTTCGACATCCCCCTCACCTCGGTCAGCAGCTTCGTGCTGCTGATGAGCTCGCTCACGATGGTGCTGGCCGTCAACTCGGCCAAGCGGCTCGACGATCGCAACACGCGCTTGTGGCTGATGGCCACTGCCTTGCTCGGTGCGCTGTTCGTCGGTGGTCAGGTCTACGAGTTCACCGCCTTCTACCAGGAGGGCCTCGGTTTCACCACCAGCCTGTTCTCGTCGAGCTTCTTCACGCTCACCGGCTTCCATGGCGTGCACGTCACGCTCGGCGTGGTGATGCTCATCGCGCTGGCCGCCATCATCGGCCGTGGCCGCATCTCGGGCGACAAGGCCGAAGTCGTGGAGATGGTCGGTCTGTACTGGCACTTCGTCGACGTCGTGTGGGTCGTCATCTTCACTCTCGTCTACCTGATCCCGGCCTGAGGTATCACCCATGAGCGCAGTCACCGACACCACCCACGACGCCGAGCACGCGGCCGAGGCGCACGACGGGCACCACACGCCCAGCGACCGGCACTTCATCATCATCGCTGGGTGGCTGGCACTGCTCACCGCACTCGAGACGTCGACCTACTGGATCGATCTCGGCAGCTTCGCCACGCCGTTGCTGTTGATCATGATGACGATCAAGTTCTTCATGATCATCCTGGTCTTCATGCACCTGAAGTACGACAGCAAGCTGTTCAGCGTCATGTTCTACATCGGCCTCGGGCTGGCGATTCTGGTGTACAGCGTGTTCCTCGCCACGTTCCAGTTCTTCGCACGGTGACGTGATGCTTGCCGCCGCTCCGTTCGCGGATCCGTGGCGTTTCCAGTCGAACGTCGAGGTCTACCTGTTGGTGGCGTTCCTCATCGGCGCGTACGTGTACATGGTGCGCGCCATTGGCCCGAAGGCCGTGCGACCCGGCGAGCAGGTCATCAGTCGTCGCAACCTGCGCTGCTTCATCGGGGCGATGGTCATGCTGTTCGTGGCCAGCACCTGGCCGATCCACCAGATCGGCGAGGACTACCTGTACAGCGCACACATGGTGCAGCACATGATGCTCAGCTACTTCCTGCCACCGCTGGTGCTGCTGGCCACTCCCGAGTGGTTGTTGCGGGTGCTCGTCGGCAACGGCGCCACGTACCGAGTGGTGCGCTTCTTCGCCAAGCCGGTGGTGGCCGGTGTGCTGTTCAACGGCATGGTGATGATCCTGCACATCCCTGGGGTGGTCAACACCTCCACGGAGAACGGCGTGCTGCACTTCCTGTTGCACCTGCTGGTCGTGCTGCTCTCCGTGCTGATGTGGATGCCGGTGGTCGGGCCGCTGGAGGAACTGCAGATGAAGCCGGGCGGCAAGATGATCTACCTCTTCTTGATGGGCGTGGTGCCGACGGTGCCGGCCGCCTGGATGGCCATGGCCGAGAAGCCCGTCTACCGCCACTACGGCAACCAACCGGTGCGCGTGTGGAACATCGACGCCATCAACGATCAGCAGGTCGCAGGGTTGATCATGAAGGTCGGCGGCGGCATCTTCCTGTGGGTGATCGTCATCTACATGTTCTTCAAGCGCTTCGGCATCGCCGGCGCCGGCGAGAACAGCTATCGCCGTGCCGAGCAAGGCCCCGATGGCGCCCTCGGCGAGGAAGCCCCGCTCACCTTCGACGAGGTGACCGCGGCGTTCGACCGATCGGCAGCACCGGCGGAGCCCCGTCGCTGAGCCAGCAGGGGCGTGTCACTGATCGGGCCGTTCGGCAAGGGTGACGTCGAAGGAGATGCTGGCGCCATTGCGTTCCACCGTCACGGTCACCGAGGCGCCCGGGCTGGTGCCGCGCAGGACGGTGGAGAGCTGGTTGGCAGTCGCCACCGTCGCGTCGCCCACCTTGGTGATGATGTCGCCGGCCTTGATGCCCACCTGCGCTGCCGGGGTGCCGTCCTGCACGGTGGTGACGGTGACGCCGTACGGCGTCTCGGCAACGTTGACGCCGATGTAGCCGATCGGCGATGCCTCGATGGTGGCACCGACCTTCAGATCCTCGAGCAGTGGTTTGATCGTGTCGACGGAGATGGCGAAACCGACGTTCTGCGCATCGGGGATGCCGGCCGAGTTGATGCCGATGAGATCGCCGTTCATGTTCACCAGCGCACCCCCGGAGTTGCCATGGTTGATCGCCGCGTCGGTCTGGATCAGACCGTGCAGTGTGATCGTGGACGACCCCTGGAGGGTGCGGTCCAGCGCCGAGATGATGCCGGTGGTGACCGTCGGCGCGTCGCCCAGGTCGAGGGCGTTGCCGATGGCCACCACGTTGTCGCCGACGCGCAACGTGGACGTGTCGGCGAAGGCCAGCGGATGCAGGTTGGAGGTGTCGTCGAGCTGCAGCAGCGCGACGTCGTAGTCGGCGGAGGCGCCCAGCACGGTGGCCGAGCGCACGGTGCCGTCGAACATCTTCACCGTGAACACCGGGTCCTGCAGTGCGTTGCCCAGCTGGTCGGTGACCTGCACGACATGGGCGTTGGTGAGCATCAGGCCATCGGCGGAGATCACCACGCCGGAGCCGGCGGCGACGGGCGTGGAATCGGTTCCCGTGCCGCTGGCCACCTCGATGGCAGCAACGGCGGGTTCGGCTCTGGCGAGCAGGGCGTACAGGTCGGTGGTGGTGGCCGAACCGTTGGTGCCGGTGCCGCCACCCGTGGACACGTACGACACCGCCGGGTCGTCGCGCTCGGTGAGGCGCACCGTGGCGAACGCAACGCCGGCCGAGAGCACCGCACAAGCCGCCGCCGCTCCCACCATCCGGCCGGCGCGGGAGGGCGGCCGGTGCGGTGAGGGAGGCGGAGGCGGGAGCGGCGACGGAGGCCTGTACTGCGGGGGGTCTTCGATGAGCAACGACATGGAGAGATCATGCACGGCGCTCGCTGAACCAGGGCTGAAGCCGCCTGAAGGCGTCTTCAGCTGCCGGCACGACTCGGTCCCAACGGTGCGACAATGCACCCGATGCGAGTGCTGGTGGTCGACGACGAGGTGCGCTTGGCGGCCGCGGTGCAGCGAGGCCTGCAGGCCGAGGGGTTCACGGTCGACGTCGCCCACACAGGGTTGGACGGGTTGTGGGCGGCCACCGAACAGCGCTACGACGCGATCGTGCTCGACATCATGCTGCCCGGCATGAACGGCTACCGCGTGTGCGCCGAACTGCGCAACCGCGGGGTCGACACCCCCATCTTGATGCTCACTGCCAAGGACGGGGAGTTCGACGAGGCCGAGGCGCTCGACACGGGCGCCGACGACTTCTTGTCGAAGCCGTTCTCCTACGTGGTGCTGGTGGCCCGGCTGCGGGCCCTCATTCGGCGCGCCGGTGGCCGTGCCACCAACGAGATGTCGGTGGGCAGGGTCACGCTCCACCCGGCAGCTCGCCGGTGCACGGTCGACGGAGTGCAGGTCGCCCTCACCAGCCGCGAGTTCGCGATCCTCGAGTGCCTTGCCCGGCGTGCCGGTGAGGTGGTGCCCAAGCGCGACATCCTCGACAGCGTGTGGGACGACGCGTTCGACGGCCCCGACAACGTGGTGGAGGTGCACGTGCACGCGTTGCGCCGCAAGCTGGGCGCCGAGGCGATCGAGACAATTCGCGGGGCCGGCTACCGGTTGGTGGCGGTGTGATGGCCTCGGGCCGCGCGCGAACCATGTCGTTGAGGTTGCGGGTCACCGCGGTGGCGATGGTGGTGGTGGCAGTCACGCTGGTGGCCACGGGGTTCCTGGTCGCGCGCTGGCTGCGATCGTCGTTGCTCGACGACGCCGATCAGCAGCTCAGCACGCAGGTGGCCTTCGTGGCCGAGTTGGCGCAGCACGGCGAGCTGTCGCCCACGCTCACCGCGACCGGGATCGACACCGGCCAGGTGCAGGTGATCACCGACCAGCACGTGGTGGTGGCGGTCTCACCCGGCCTCGCTGCAACCGTGCGGCTCGACGTGTTCCCGGCCCCGCCGGCGGGTGCCCAGGCGGCGGCGACGGTACCCGGGCCGGTGGTCGGCGGCAGTGGCAGCACTCACTACCGAGTGGTCGCGCGCACGGTCGACACGCCGGCCGGAACCCTCACGGTCTATGCCGCCTCGTCGCTGCGGGCAGCCGAGAAGTCGGTCGCCGCACTGGTGGCCGGGTTGTGGGTGGGGCTGCCGCTGCTCACGCTGCTCGCCGCGGTGGGCATCTGGTTGGTCGTGGGTCGATCGCTCTCCCCGGTGGAACGCATGCGACGGGAGGTGGCAGCCATCTCCGGCAGCCGGCTCGATGAACGCATCTCGGCACACGCGCGTGCCGCCGAACTGGATCGGCTGGCCGCAACGATGAATGGCCTGCTCGAGCGAGTCGACCACGCCGCTGCCACCCGTCGGCGGTTCCTGGCAGATGCCTCGCACGAGCTGCGCAGCCCGCTGGCCTCGGCGCGCACGCAGCTGGAAGTGGCGCTGGCGTATCCGGATCGCACTGATTGGCCGGCCGCTGCACGCGAGGTGCTGGTCGACGTGAGCCGCCTGCAATCGCTGGCCGGCGAGCTGCTCGACCTCGCTCGTGTGGACGGTGCGGGGCGGTCGCCCTTCACGGCCCGGCTGGATCTGGGAGCGTTGGTGGCCGATGAGTTGGCTCGCTACAACGACGAGCGGCTGTCCGTGGTGGTGACCGAAGCGTGGGTGGTGGCGGATGCTGCGCTGCTGGTTCGCCTGGTGCGCAACCTGGTCGACAACGCGGTGCGCCATGCGCGGCTGCGCGCACAGGTGTCGGTGACCATCGAGGGCGACATGGCGCACCTGCGGGTGTCGAACGACGGTGAGCCGATCCCCGAGCAGGACCTGGCGCGCATCTTCGAACCGTTCACCCGTTTGGACGAGGCGCGGGCCAACGATGACGGTGGTGCCGGGCTGGGGTTGTCGATCGCCCGCAGTGTCGCCGAGGTGCATGGTGGCACGTTGCTGGCCGAGCCGTGCGCCGAGGGCGCGACGTTCGTGGCCACGCTGCCGCTGGCCTGAGCGCGGTCAGTCCCAGCGGAAGAGCGCGGCGGCGATGAGCGGTGTCGCCACTGCCCACACGGCCAGTACCAGCCAGCTGGTGCCGGGCTGGGCGCCACCGCCGCCCAGGGTGTCGCGCAGCACGTCGGCGAGCGCCCCGCTGGGCAAGCCGTGGGCGACAGCGCGGATCGCGCCCGGCAGCTTGGCGAAGGGGATGACCATGCCGCCGAGCAGCAGCAGTACCAGATAGATGCCGTTGAGCGCAGCGAGGTTGATCTCGCCACGCACCCGACCGGCGAAGGAGAGACCGATGCCGGCGAACGCCATCGTGCCCAGTAGCACCGCGCCGATCGCGGCCGGCCAGTTGGTGGCGCCGGGCGACCAGCCGAGCGCAGACGCGACCGGCACCAGGATCGCGAACTGCACCATCTCGACCACCGCGACGGCGGCGATCTTGGCAGCGATCAGCCGGCCGCGCCCCAGCGGGGTGGCGCCGAGCCGCTTGAGCACGTGGTAGCTGCGCTCGAAGCCGGTGGCGATGCCAAGACTGACCATGGACGTGCTCATCACGGCGAGGGCCAGCACACCGGGGGCCAGGAAGTCGACCGGGTCGTCGGTGCCGGTGGGCAGCACGTCGACCAGGCTGAAGAAGACCAGCAGCAGTACGGGGATGCCCACCGTGAGCAGCAGCTGCTCGCCGTTGCGGGCGACGAGCTGCAGCTCGGTACGCAGCTGGCTGCGGAAGCGGCTCATCGATCGGCCTCCGGGTCGTCGGCTGCGGGCTTGTCGGCTGCGGGCTTGTCGGCGGTGAGGCGCCGAAACACGTCCTCCAGCCGCTGGGCGCCGGCGCGCATGTCGGTGAGCGGGTGGCCCTGCTCGGCCAGCCAGGCAGTCAGTTGGGCCATCAGCCGCGGGTGCGGCGGCGCATCGATCACGTACTCGTCGCTGCCGACGCGGCTGGCCACCATGCCGATGCTGTTGGCGAGCGCGATGGTGTCGAGCTGGGGGCTGCTGCGAAAGCGGATCTCGTCGTGCCCGCGACGCAGCTCGGCGAGGGTGCCATCGGCGACGACGACGCCCTTGTCGAAGATGACCACGCGGTCGGCGAGTCGTTCTGCTTCGTCCAGCTCGTGGGTGGCCAGCACGACCGCGCATCCTCCGTCGGCGAGGGCGCGCACGATGCCGCGGATGGTGTCGCGGCCGTTCACATCGACGCCGGAGGTCGGCTCGTCGAGGAACGCCACCTCCGGCGCGGCGGCCAGTGCCAAGGCCAGCGAGACCCGCTGCTTCTCGCCGCCACTGAGCCGGCGCCAGGTGGCCGAGCGCCGATCGGCCAGGCCGACCTGTTGCACCAGCGCTGCCGGGTCGACGCCCTTGCCGTACAGCGCGCAGTAGTGGCGCACCGTGTCGAGCACGCCCGCGCTGGGGTACACACCGCCTTCCTGCAGCATCACCCCCATGCGTTCGCTGAGCAGCCGCTGCTGGGTCGCCGGGTCGAGGCCCAGCACTCGCACCGTGCCGGCGGTTGCGCGCCGGTATCCCTCGCACACTTCGATCGTGCTGGTCTTGCCCGCGCCGTTGGGCCCCAGCACTGCAGTGATCTGGCCGGCCGCGGCGCTGAATGACACATCGTGCACTGCCACCAGCTGGCCGTAGCGCACGGTCAGACCCGACACCTCGACAGCTGCCACGGCCGTGAATCTACCTCCGCGGCGTGGGAAAGCCCTTGGGGCCTGCAGAAGGCGTGGCAGTAGCCTGGCGGTGTGATCGACGTCCGACTTCTGCGTACCGACCCCGATGGCGTTCGCGCGGCGTTGGCCCGCCGTGGAAATGCCGATGTGCTCGCTCAGCTGGCGCGAGCCATCGAGATCGAAGTCGAGGTGCGCGACCTCCAATCCCGCCGTGATGGGTTGCGCGCCGAGGTCAACGAGCTGTCGAAGCTGGTGGGTGCCAAGCGGCGCGAGGGCGATGCCGC
>JACDJA010000485.1_pt1 | contig 45353 bp, 28 predicted proteins | sample 7449241 | NCBI WGS metagenome assembly JACDJA01 (sample SAMN14253289, study PRJNA609438) | sludge metagenome | isolation source: initial anaerobic sludge | collected 2018-12-20 | reverse complement strand
TAGCCCTTGGCCTCGCCGCCGCCAGCCTTGGCCAGCACCGTCGTGATCGCCGCCGTCAGCGTCGTCTTGCCGTGGTCAACGTGGCCGATCGTACCCACGTTCACGTGCGGTTTGGTCCGTTCAAACTTGCCTTTTGCCATGGCTGACTCCTGACTGTGGAATGATCCAAGAATTTGTGGTGCCCATGATGCGGATCGAACGCATGACCTCTCCCTTACCAAGGGAGTGCTCTACCACTGAGCCACATGGGCGGTATTCATTTCGACATCCGTCGAACCGGACCCGCTGGAGCGGGTGAAGGGAATCGAACCCTCGTCGTAAGCTTGGAAGGCTTCTGCTCTACCATTGAGCTACACCCGCGATTCGGATCCCTGCCGATGTCCGTGCATAGCGACATCGTTCGCATGGTGGTGGGGGTTGGATTCGAACCAACGTAGGCGCAAGGCCAACAGATTTACAGTCTGCCCCCTTTAACCACTCGGGCACCCCACCGAAGCGAATCTCGGATTATGAAGATATTCTGGCTTGGTGTCAAGCGACCGCGTCGCGGTCGGCCAGGACGGAGCCCAGGCCCTGGCGTTCCAACAGGGCGTCCAGGTGTTCCCAGTCGGAAAACTCGATCACCAGTTGTCCGCCCTTGCGGGCGCCGGTGCGGATCTTCACCTGGGTCGAGAGATGGTCGGACAAGGCTTTTTCCAGCCGGTCGAGATCGCCGGACCGGGCGCCGGCCGCGCCCCGGGCCGCGCGGCCGGCCGGCGTGGCGACAGGCTCGTCGGCTTCGCGCAGGGCGCGCGCGACGCGTTTTTCGGTTTCGCGCACGGACAACCGCCGGGCGATGACTTCGTTGGCCAGGAGGATCTGCTGCGCGGCATCGGTGGCCAGCAGGGCCCGGGCGTGGCCCATGTCGATATCGCCGGCCAGCAGCATGGTCTGCACGGGCTCGGCCAGGTTCAGCAGGCGCAGCAGATTGGTGGTGGCCGAGCGCGAGCGGCCGATGGCGGTGGCGGCCTGCTCGTGGGTCAGGCCGAACTCGTCCAGCAAGCGGCGCACGCCGTGGGCTTCTTCCAGCGGATTGAGGTCTTCCCGCTGGATGTTCTCGATCAGCGCCATGGCGGCGGCGTTCTCGTCCGCCACCTGGCGCACCAGGACGGGGACCGCGTCCAGGCCGGCGATCCGCGCGGCGCGGAAACGCCGCTCGCCGGCGATGATCTCGTACTGGCCGGGCTCGTCTTCCAGGGGCCGCACCAGGATGGGCTGCATGATGCCCTGGGCGCGGATGGACTCGGCCAGGTCGTTCAGCGCGCCTTCGTCCATGCGGGTGCGCGGCTGGTAGCGCCCTGCGCGCAGGGCGCCGACCGGCAGCTGGCTGGGGGAATCGTCCTTCCGGCGCCCCACCGTGTCCAGCGCGCCGTTGTCCGCGCCCAGCAGGGCGTCCAGTCCGCGTCCGAGTCCTTTCTTGCGAGTGGCCATCGTGTGTGTGTCCTATGAGTGATGCCGGGCGGCCCTTCAGGCCGCGCGCGGACGAATCTTGCCGCCGACACGGCGGATGAGCTCCTCGCCGAAGGCGAGATAGGCCCGGGCGCCCCGGGACGACTTGTCGTAGACCACGCCGGGCTGGCCGTGGCTGGGCGCTTCGGCCAGGCGCACGTTGCGCGGCACGACCGTCTTGAAGACCTTGTCCCCGAAATGCGATTCCAGCTGGGCCGAGACCTGCTGCTGCAGCGTCATCCGCGTATCGAACATGACCCGCAGCAGGCCGATCAGTTCCAGGTCCGGATTCAGGTTGCGATAGATCCGCTTGATGGTGTTGACCAGGTCGGACAGCCCTTCGAGCGCGAAATATTCGCACTGCATGGGGATGATCACGCCATGCGCGCCCGCCAGGCCGTTCAACGTCAGCAGGGACAGCGTCGGCGGGCAGTCGATCAGGATGAAGTCGTAGTCCCCGGCGACCGCCGCCAGGGCCCGTTTCAACTGCATTTCCCGGTCGTCCATCTGCACCAGGTCGATCTCGGCGCCGGACAGTTCACGGTTCGAGGGCAGCACGTCGTAGCCGCCGGTCTCGGACCGGATGCGGGCCCGCGCCACATCGGCCTCGCCGATCAGCACCTGGTACAGGTTGACGGAAGCCGCGTTCTTGTCGATGCCGCTGCCCATGGTGGCATTGCCTTGCGGGTCCAGGTCGACCAGCAGCACGCGCTGGCCATGCAGGGCCAGCGACGCGGCCAGGTTGATGGCCGTGGTGGTCTTGCCCACGCCGCCCTTCTGGTTGGCGATGCAGAACACGCGGGCGGATTTCGGACGATCGGCAGTCATGGGGTTCCTTCGGTTGGATCGAGTTCCAGCAGACAGCGGCGCGCATCCATCTCGGGCACGCTCAGTTCGACGGCGCGTTTCACGGACCAGCCCGTATCGGCTTCCAGGGCGGCCCGTTCGGCTACGGGATCCTGCCCCTTCATGGCCAGCATCACGCCGCCGGGGGCGCGATGGTGCGCGGCGACGCGCACGAAGTCCGACAGGGATGCAAACGCGCGCGAAATCACCAGGTCCGCCCGCAGGCTGTCCATGGACTCGATGCGGCCATGTTCCGCGCGCACGTTCTTCAGCCCCAGGACGCCGGCCGCCTGGCGGATGAACGCGGTCTTCTTGCCCACCGCATCCACGCAGACGACGGACCAGTCCGGCTGGCAGATGGCCAGAATGATACCCGGTAAACCGGCGCCCGACCCCATGTCCGCGACACGCAGGCCGGGACGCGGCCAGCGGGCACGCAGTTCGGGCACGATGGCCAGGCTGTCGAACACGTGCTGCACCAGCATCTTTCCGGGGTCGCGGATGGCCGTCAGGTTGTAGGCCTTGTTCCAGTGCTGCAGCTGCCGCAGGTAACCCAGCAGCGCGGGGACGTGCGTACGATCCCTCGGCATGCCCAGGACATCCAGCGCCGCCTCCAGGCGTTCGCGAAATTGGGGAAAGGGCGCGTCGCCGATCATGCCGCCCGACGCCCGCGCGCATGCCGCTTCAGGTGGACCAGCAGCAGGGACACCGCGGCCGGCGTGACGCCGGATACCCGCGCCGCCTGGCCGACGGTGGCGGGCCGCGCGGTTTCCAGGCGCTGGCGTACCTCGGTGGACAGGCCGGCGACGCCGGCATAGTCGAAATCGTCCGGCACTGCCTGGTCGGCCTGGGCCTTCTGGCGCTCGATCTCGCCGCGCTGACGGTCCACGTAGCCGGCGTATTTGGCCTGGATGCCGACCTGTTCGGCCTGCACGGGGTCTTCCAGCCCTGGACCGGCCAGCAGCGTTCCCTGTTCGTCCCGCAGGGTCATCAAGGCATCGTATTCGACGTCGGGGCGCCGCAGCAGATCCAGCAGGCTGGGATGGCGATCCAGCCGCTGCAGGGACAGGTGTTCGCGGGCATGGGCATCCAGCACCGCCGGATTGACGCGGGTCTCGCCGAGCCGCTGGATTTCGGCCGCCACGGCGTCGCGCTTGCGGCTGAAGGCATCCCAGCGCATGTCGTCCACCAAGCCGAGCGACCGACCGATCTCCGTCAGGCGCAGATCGGCGTTGTCCTCGCGCAGGCTGAGGCGGTATTCGGCCCTCGACGTAAACATTCTGTAAGGTTCAGTAACGCCTTTTGTTACAAGATCATCCACCAGCACGCCCAGATAGGCCTGACTGCGCTCCAGTGTCCAGGGCTCGCGGCCCATCGCCTGCAAAGCGGCGTTGGCGCCCGCCAGCAACCCCTGGGCGGCGGCTTCTTCGTAACCTGTGGTTCCGTTGATCTGCCCCGCGAAGAACAATCCCCGGATCGCCCGTGTTTCCAGCCAGGCATGCAGATGCCGGGGATCGAAATAATCGTATTCGATCGCATAGCCGGGCCGCATGATGCGCGCATTTTCCAGGCCCGGCAGGCTGCGCACCAGAGCAAACTGGACGTCGAAAGGCAGACTAGTCGAGATCCCGTTCGGATAGATTTCACGTGAAGACGCTCCTTCCGGCTCCAGAAACACCTGATGACTGGTCTTGTCGGCGAAGCGATGGATCTTGTCCTCGATCGAAGGACAATAGCGCGGGCCGACCCCTTCGATCGTTCCCTGCTCGCTGTACATCGGCGAACGGTCCAGGCCCGAACGCACGATATCGTGCGAACGTTCATTAGTATGCGTGATCCAGCACGGCACCTGTTCCGGGTGCATGTCGGCCCGTCCCAGAAAGGAAAAGACCGGCACCGGATCCGTATCCCCCGGCTGGACTTCCGTCCTGGAAAAATCGATGGTGTTCGCATCGATGCGCGGCGGTGTCCCCGTTTTCAAGCGCCCCTGGGGCAGCTTCAGCTCCCGGAGCCTTTGTCCCAGGCTGGTCGCCGGAGGATCGCCCGCGCGGCCCGCCGCGTAATGCGACAGGCCGACGTGCATCAAGCCATTCAGGAACGTACCCGCGGTCAGGACCACGGTCCGTGCCCTGAACATCAAACCGATCTGAGTACGAGCACCGACCACACGGTCACCTTCCAGAATCAGATCATCCACGGCCTGCTGGAAAATCATCAGATTCTTCTGGTTCTGCAGAATCATCCGCATGGCGCGGCGGTACAGGGAACGATCCGCTTGCGCGCGCGTCGCCCGGACGGCAGGTCCCTTGGAACGATTCAAGATCCTGAACTGGATACCCGCCTGGTCCGTGGCCCAAGCCATGGCGCCACCCAGCGCATCGACCTCCTTGACCAGATGACCCTTGCCGATTCCTCCGATGGAAGGATTGCAGGACATCTGGCCCAAGGTATCCATGTTATGGGTCAACAAGAGTGTGGACGCACCCATGCGGGCCGCGGCCAATGCGGCCTCGGCCCCGGCATGACCACCGCCGATCACGAGGACATCGAATTCTTCAAAGTAATTCATAGGGGAAAACAGGAAGGTTCCTGAAATTATACTTCTTGAACCATCCAGAGTATGTTCCACGTGAAACAGAACTTTTATGTTTCACGTGGAACATCAACGAGATGATTTGCTGGCTGTGTTTCACGTGAAACACTGGTCCGGTTATATTCACATGCCAGCTGTGAACAAAGCTGTGGACAAACCCTGAACAAGAGGGGTACAAGTTTCCTGGGATTGAAACACCAGAAATAAAAAAGGCACTCCGAAGAGTGCCTTTTCAGAAAACCGCCGACTGATTACAGCGGGCGGATTTCAGCAGCCTGGGGACCCTTGGGGCCGTCCTTGACTTCGTACTGCACGGCCTGGCCTTCGTTCAGGCTGCGGTAGCCGCGACCTTCAATGGCGGAGAAGTGCGCGAACACGTCGGTACCACCAGCGTCCGGCGTGATGAAGCCGAAGCCCTTCTCAGCGTTGAACCATTTGACTTTGCCCGTTTGAGCCATGATCTGAAACGTCCTAAATGAATGAAAGAAAACAATGAATCAAGAACGCTGAAACGAAACAGATCGTGCCGGAGTGCGGATAGCAACAGGGCATGCCGTGTGCGAGACGTGCGTACTGCTAGATTGCATTGCAACAGGGAGCATAACTACGCAATATGAAAAGTCAAATCATAGTTTTCCCTTATGCGCGATTGTATCCGCAACCAAGCCCGTCGTGCTTGAAATCGCGTCTTAAAACCAACACAAGTCGATCATAAAACCACATATGCTGAATACGCTGCCATCCAAGCTGCCCGACGTCGGCAGCACCATCTTCACTGAAATGAGTGCGTTGGCCCTGGAGTGCCGGGCCATCAACCTGGGGCAGGGCTTTCCGGACTATCCGCCGCCCGACGCCTTGATCCGGGCTGTCAGCGAAGCCATGGCGCAAGGCCACAATCAATACGCCCCCATGGCGGGCCTGCTTCAGTTGCGGGAAGCCATCGCGTCCAAGGTGCAATCACAGCACGGACATGCCTACTCGGTCGAGTCGGAAATCACAGTGACCGCCGGAGCGACGGAAGCACTGATGAGCAGCCTGCTGGCGTTGACCCATCCTGGAGACGAGGTCCTGCTGATCGATCCGGCCTATGACTTGTACGCGCCCTCGATCCGGCTGGCGGGCGCCGAAGCCGTGCGCGTTCCCATGCGACCGCCCCGGAAGGACGACCCGGCGTTCCGGATCGACTGGAATCGAGTGGAAGCCGCGATGACGCCAAGGACTCGCATGCTGGTCCTGAATTTTCCTCACAACCCCACCGGGCTGACACTGAAACCCGAAGACCTGGATGCATTGGAGGCCCTGATCGACAGGCATCCGGTCCTGTTGCTGTCGGACGAGGCCTATGAACACATCGTGTTCGATGGATGCGCGCATCTGAGCCCTGTCTCCAGGCCCTTGCTGGCGGAACATACGGTGCTGGTCTCGTCCTTCGGCAAGACTTTTCACGCCACCGGCTGGAAGACCGGCTACTGCTGCGCACCTGCGCACGTGACGAAAGAGATACGCAAAGTACACCAGTTCACTGTCTTTTCCGTGAGCACACCCATGCAGGCGGGAATCGCCCGATACCTGCGCGAGTCCGACACGCTGTCGGATCTGTCGGGCTTCTATCAGAAAAAACGCGACCGGCTGGCCACCGGGCTGAAAGAGACAAGGCTTCGTCCGCTGCATTCCGAAGGCACGTTCTTCCTGCTGGTGGATACCGCCGCGCTGGGCACCGGCCTGGAGAAAGAGCTGGCCGTCCGTCTGACTCGGGAAGTCGGCGTCGCCAGCATCCCGGTGTCGGCCTTCTACGCCGACCCGGCCCGGCCCGAAGCCAACCACCAGTTGCTGCGCCTGTGCTTCGCCAAACTGGATGCCACGCTGGACCAGGCGCTGGAGCGCTTGCGGGGTTTGAATTAAAGGGTGGCTGGCTGAACGCTTTATGTTTTTCTCTTTTCTTTGATATAAAACCGGTAGGAATGATGGGAGCCTGTGGATAACTTGGAAAACAAGATAATTGATTTTAAATCAATAGCTTGCATGATCCTTTCCTGTGGGCGCCTTTGTGTGTGGTCCTGGCATGCTTTGGGGATGGTTTTCGTGCCCCGGGAAAAGACCGCGCTTATGAACAACTTGTCGACAGGATGGACACATGAAGCCGCCTCTAGACTTATCCACAGGCGGGTGCCGGGAAATCAGGCGGCCGGCGCGTTGCCTATCGTCGGGATCCGGGCACCATCGTCGAACAGCAGAACACGTTCGGGCCATAGCATGGAGGCCAGCCGGTAGCGGTTTTCCGGGCCCCTGTCGGGGGATTTCCGGGGCCGCCACCGGGCGCCGACGGAATAATCGATGCAGAACGCCTGCCGGTGCCGGCCGTGCCAGGCCGTGGGCGCCACGCCTTCGAAGAGGCGGCCATAGCGCCAGGCCGTGCCCTGGTCGGGGGATTCGAACAGGCGCCAGTAGTGGCCGATCAGCACCGGCGTGGGATCGGGATCCTCGTTCCACCAGGCGGTCCGGTCCGAATAGCGCCAGCGGTTGCCCGAAAAGAAGGGTTGGGGGCTGCGGGCCTCGATGCCGGACGTCAGGCGTTTGATGGGATTGAGGCGCTGTTCCAGCGATTCGAAGTCCGCCACGGCGTCCAGGTAGGGAGGAGGATCGTCCGGGTCTTCCAGTTGTTTGCCCCAGCGTTCGAGTTCCGCGCGGTAGCGGGCATGCAGGTCGTCGGCGCGGGCGGCCTTCAGGATGTTCAGTTCCTGTTCGTGGATCAGTTCCAGGATGCGGCCGCAGGGAAAGTCGGCGATGGCCTGGATGGAGGCCGGGTCCCAGGCGGCGTGCACGATGCGCAGTCCCGGCATGCGGATCGCCAGGGGCAGGCCGCACAGGAAGTCGCGGATTTCGGGCCGTTCCCGGGCCGAGGCGCGGATGAATGGCGCATAGAAAGGGGTGTCGGAGGCCTCGCGGCTGTCGAAGAACCAGCCCGAGCCGTCCTTCGCGTCGTTGGCCAGCAGATTGATCTCGTGGTTGCCCAGGATGGCGAGCGCGCGCCCCTGGTCCACGAGTTCCCGTACCCGGTGGATGACGCCCACGCTGTCCGGCCCGCGATCGCACAGGTCGCCGATGAACACCAGCAGGCGGTTCCGTGTTTCGGGATGTCTTCGCAACTGGTCGAGCAGGGCGTCCAGCGCCTGGACTTCGCCGTGGATGTCGCCGATGACGGCCAGGGGCTGGGCGTCCAGGGTATGGAGTAGGGTCGGGTTCATCGCCCTATTGTCCTTCGGGACGGGGTTCAGGACAATGGATGCGATTGATTGCGCCAGTGCAAGGTTTCATCCGGCGGGCCGGTCCGCGAAGGCCTGGCGTGCGGTAGATTGGACATGGGCGGATGTGCGCCCGGACACCGGATCACAGGAGAGGTCACATGGCAAAGGATATCGTGCTGGCGACGGACGGCTCCGCGTACAGTCTTCAGGCGGCGCGCTATATCGCGCAATCCGGGCTGCTGCCCGATGGCGGGGTCGTGCGGGTCCTGCATGTGATGGCCAGCCTGCCCCCCAGGGTGAGCCGTTTCGTGGACGCGGGAGCGATCCAGGACTGGTACGGTGAAGAAGCCGCCAAGGCCCTGGAACCCACGGCGGACATCCTGAGGCAGGCGGGCGTGCCGCATGCCGTCGACTCCCGGATCGGTTTCGCGCCCCAGGAAATCACGCGCTACGCCGACGAAGTCGACGCGCACATGATCGTGATGGGCGCGCACGGCCGCGGCGTGTTGCTGGACGCGGTGATCGGGTCGGTCGCGGGCCGGGTGCTGGCCTTGACGCATCGGCCGGTGCTGCTGATCCAGCGTCCGGGCGACGACCCGGATCAGATCCGGTAGTTGGCCGGCCGGGCCTGGGGCCGGGACTCCGTTTCCCCGGCGGGATCGTCGCGGCCCTGGTCGCCGCAGTGGTGGAACAGCAGGTTGAGCAGTACGGCGACCAGCGCGCTCATGGCCACGCCGCTGCCGAAGATCGTCTGCACGTTGGCGGGCAGGCTGTGGTACATGCCCGGGATCAGCACGGGCAGCAGGCCCAGCGCCAGGGCCAGCGTGCAGGTGACCAGATTGCCCGTCCTGGTGAAGTCGACCCGGGCCAGCATCTGGATGCCGAGCACGCTGATGATGGCGAACACGACGACGGCCGTGCCGCCGACGACGGCGGGCGGAATGCCGTTCAGCATCCGCGCCAGCGGTGTGAAACCGATCACGATGAGCAGCGCGCCGGCGACGGCGGTGACGTAGCGGCTGCGCACGCCGCTGGCGCGGACGATGCCGATGTTTTCGCCGCTGGTCACCATGACGGGCGTGCCGAACAGGCCGCCGATGATGGAAATGATGCCGTCGGAGCGGATGACGCGGGGGACGTCCCGGGGCGGATCCACTTCTCGGCCGACGATTTCCCCGTTGATCACGGTCTGCCCGGTGGCTTCCGCCATCGAGGCCAGGCTCCAGACCAGCATCGGAATGGCGGCCACGAGATCCAGGTGCGGCATGCCGAAGGGGAACAGGGTCGGCGTGCTGATGACCGGTCCGGCGGCCATCGAGGCGAAGCTGGTTTCGCCCAGCATCATGGCGAATAGGGTGCCGCCCACCAGGCCCAGGGCGACGGACAGCTGGCGCAGGAAGCCGCGCAGGAACCTGAAGCACAGGACCGTCAGCGCGATGGTGACCAGCGCCATCAGGAGCTGCCTCGGATCGCCGAAGTGTTCGGTGCCCGGCCTGCCCGTGAACAGCAGGCCCGTCACCTTGACCAGGCTGATGCCGATCACCACGACCATGGTCCCGATGACCAGCGGCGGGAAGTATTTCAGGATGCGGACAAAGAGGGTGACCGCGAGGATGTAGAAGATGCCGGTCAGGATGACGGCCCCGGCCGCCGTCCGCAGGTCGGTCCCCTGGGCGATGGAGATGAACAGGATGGTGGCGGCTCCGCCGGGCAGCATGATGAACGGCAGCCGGACGCCGATCCGGCCGACGCCGACGGATTGCAGGATCGAGCCCAGGCCGCAGAATACGAAGACGCTGGACAGCAGGGCCGAGGAAAGCGCCTCGGACAGGTTCAGGGCCTTGGCGATCAGGAAGACGGATGAAACGGGCGCCGCGACCATCACCAGGATGTGCTGGATGGCGAACAGGAACAGCTTGCCGACGGGGCGGATCTGGTCCACCGGATGGATCTCTTCCGCCGGCGAGCCGCCTTGACGAGGATGGGTTGTCTCCATTGCTGGCCTCTAGGTGTGGGTTGGTGATTTCCAAAACGGTTTGGGTTTTATGTTTTTCTTTCCCAAATCGATTTATGTGAATGCTCGATCCTGCTGCGCCACGTGTCAATACCGGGTTTACCCGGGCCGGGAAGCGGTTCACGGGACCGATTGCCGCCGGCCGGTTTGAAAGGTAGAATCCTGGAACACAAATCGATTTGGGGATCATGGGACGCAGAGCTGTCCCATCCCGGATCGCCATCGGGAGATTGGGGATGAACACATTGAAGGACATGCATGAACGGGCGGTCCTGCTGGTGCCGGACAAGGTCCTGCTGCCCGATGGCGTGCGGACCGGCCTGGGGGTGCGCGTCGAACGGGGGATGATCACGGAAGTCGGTCCGGTCGACCGGTTTTCCGGCTGGGCCCCGACCGTCGTCCCGCTGCCGCATCGGCTGCTCATGCCGGGGTTCGTCGATGCGCACCATCACGTCACGCAGACCTTCGGCAAGTCGATGGTGTTCGGCGAGCCTTCGGAAATATTCAAGCGCGTCTGGGTGCCGATGGAACAGTACATGGACGCCGAGGCCATCGACGTCGCGACCCGCCTGGCCGCCTGGGAATCCCTGCGCGGCGGGTTCACCACCGTGGCCGACGCCGGCACCCGGGCCACGGTCGGCATGGAAATCGTGGCCGACGCGATCGCCGACGTAGGCCTGCGATGCGTGCTGGGCGCCATCTGCAACGACCTGCAGGGCGGCCAGGCCGTCCTGTCAAAGGCACAGGTCCTGCGACTGGCGCGGCATCACCTGACGCGCTGGGACGGGCATGCGCTGATCCATCCTTCGCTTGCGATCTCCATTCCCGAGGCGGCTTCCGACGAGGTCCTGGTGGCGGTCACGCGCTTGTCCCGCGAGGCCCGCGTGCCTTTCCAGACGCATCTGAACGAACACCTGGCCGCCGTCGAGCGTTCGCTGGTCGCCACGGGCCTGCGCCCCTTGCAGCGCCTGGGCGCCCTGGGCGCCATCGGACCGGAACTCCTGGCCGCGCACGCCACCCTGCTGACGCCGGACGAAATCGCGCTGCTGCGCGACAGCGGCGCCGCCGTCAGCTACAACCCGGTGGCCAGCGCCTGGAAGGGCAACGCGGTCGCGCCGGCCCTGCTGCTGAGCGAATTGGGCGCGCGCCTGGGGCTTGGCACCGACGGCACGCGCAGCGACGCCTTCCGGCTGCTGGACGCCGCGGAGACCGCGCAGCGCCTGACGGCCGGCCTGGCGGCGGGGGATTCCTCTTCGGGCGGCGGCTGGCGCTGGCTGGACATGGGATTGCGCGGCGGAGCGGATGCCGTCGGCCTGGCCGGAAAGGTCGGCGAGATATCCCCGGGCGCCTTCGCGGACCTGCTGGTCGTGAGGCTGGACGTTCCCGAGTTGGTCCCTTCCTGGGACCTGGAGTGGGAACTGGTGCGGCTGGCGAACCGGGACCAGATCGAGTCCGTGATCGTGCAGGGCCGTCTGCGGCTCGACCGCGGCATGCCCGTGGACTGGGACGGCGAGGCGCTGATGGAACGGGCCCGGACGATCTCGGAACGCATCGCGGCGAGCGCGCCGATCCGCCGCGTGGATCCCTTTGCCGGCGAGCACCGCGCCCGGTGGAAGTCGAGCCGCCCATGACCCTGACACCGACCGCTTTCCTGTTGATCGGACTGGCCGTGTTCATTTCGGCCTTCGCCCAGGGCTGCAGCGGCATGGGATTCGCCATGCTGTCGGCGCCGATCGTGACCCTGTTCGCGCCCGGGCTGATTCCGGTCCTGCTGCTGGTGCTGATGATTCCGCTCAATGCCTACATCGGCTGGCGCGAGCGGGCCGCGATCGACTGGCGCGGCGTGAAGCTGATCAGCGTCGGCCGGTTCCTGGGGACTTTCCTCGGGTTGTGGATCCTGCTGGTGGTCAATCTGTACCAGCTTTCCCTGCTGATCGGCTGGTCCACCCTGATCGCCGCGGTGGTGGCGATGCTGTCGCCTTCCTTCGATCTGGGCAGGACGGGCCTGGGCCTGGTCGGGCTGATCACCGGGGTGACCGAGACCTCGACCGGGGTGGGAGGACCTCCGCTGGCGCTGGCCTATCAGCACAAGAGCGGCGCCATCCTGCGCTCGACCGTCGCCCTGTGCTTCCTGGTGGGCGAAGTGATCTCCCTGATCGTCCTGATGATCGGCGGCAAGGTCGGTTCCGATACCTTGCTGGTTTCGGTGCAGATGCTGCCGTTTTTGGTGCTAGGATCATATGCGAGCAAATTCGTGCATCACCGGCTGGACGGACCCCTGTTGCGTTATCTGGTCCTGGGCTTTTCGAGCATTTCCGGCATCGTGGTGATCCTGCAGGCCTGAATCCGATCTTCGTCGTGACCAACAACAGACGCGCGCATAAACGAGTCACCATCGCCGACGTCGCCCGCGAGGCGGGCCTGTCGCCCACGACCGTTTCCCATTCGCTGAACGGGATCGGCCAGGTGGATCCGCGCACCCGCCAGCACGTCAAGGACGTGGCGGCCCGCCTGAAATACCGCCCCAGCGTACGCGCCCAGCGCCTGCGGACCGGCCGATCCCATGCGATCGCCCTGCTGTCCTCCATGCCGGCGGCGGTCTCGGCCGGGGAATCCCAACTGGGATTCTTCACCGAACTGGCGATGGGGCTGGCCAGGAAGGCCTTGCTGAGCGGCTATGTGCTCGTGCTCGCGCCGCCCATGGACCAGTGCAATCCCCTGGCCCTGATGGACATCGACGGCGCCATCCTGCTGGAGCCCGCGCCGGACGATCCGATCGCCCGAGAGCTGGACGAGCGGGCGGTGCCCTGCGTCACCGTCGGCGGCGAACCCGGGCCGGACAACGTCGACCTGCAGCATGCGGCGGCGGCGGACCTGCTGCTGCGGCATCTGCTCCAGTCGGGAGCGCGGCGGCCGGGCCTGATCCTTGGTTCCAGCGGAAGGACTTCCCAGCGGAACTTTCACGAGCGCTACCTGGCCATGGCCGAGGCCCGGGGCTTCGCGCCCGTGGTGGCCTTCGCCGCCGAGGAAGCGGGCGAGGAAGCCGGCCGCCAGGCGGCCGCCCGCCTGCTGGCCGGGCATCCGGAACTGGATGCGCTGTGCATCCCCATCGACACCTTCGCCAGCGGCGCCCTGCGCGCCATCGGCGAGGCCGGGCGCAGGGTGCCCGAGGACCTGCTGCTGGCCACCCGCCATGACGGCGTGCGCGCCCGGATGTGCATGCCGCCCCTGACCGCCGTGGACCTGCACCTGGACGCCGTGTCGCACGCCGCGGTGCAGCGGCTTCTGCGCGTGCTGGGTCACGAGGTCCAGGATCCGCCGGTCGGCATTCCGGCGCCGGCCCTGGTGGCGCGCCGTTCGACGGGCGCCTGAACTGGCCGGGCTTCGTCTGTTTTCCGATGGTCCGTCGAGGGTCTGCGCCGGCTTCCGGAACGCCGGGGATTCAATCGAGCGCGCGCGTCATGTAGCGGGCCGGCTGTTCGTAGCCGGCCAGGCAGGCGCGTTGGCGGTCGTCCAGTTCCACGCGGGTGCGATAGCCGTGCGCGGCCCAGAAACGCTCGGAATCCTGGACCGAGATCAGCGCCGAATGCTTCAGCCCGGCCGATCGCGCATGGGCCCAGGCATGCCGGATCAGCCGTTGCGCCAATCCGAGGCCGCGCGCCCGGGGATGGATGGCCAGATCGTGCAGGTACAGGGTGTCGCCGTCGGGAGCCGGGTGAAAGTCGCTGTTCAGGGGCGCCAGGCGGCCCAGTCGCGTCGGATAGGTGAACAGGTAGGCGCACAGGCCGTCGTCGTCCTGGATGCCCCAGATCCAGTCGGGGGCGGCCCGCAGGCGGCCGGCGAAGACGGCCGCCGATTCGAGCATGGACGCGCTGTAGCAATGGGTCTGGATGAGATCCAGGTCGGGCAGGTCGGCGGGATTCAGCGTGCGGTGGAGCATGGTCCGGGCATGATATCAGTGGCGGCGGTCTTCCCGCCCGGGGCCGCCTTGTCCGTGATGGCCGCGGTCCTCGCGACCCCGGGCTTCGGTGCGAGGCCCTTCGCCCTGGGAGCGGCGCCATTGGCCGGAGCTGGCGGTCGGGCGTCCTGTTTCCGGGCGTGCCGTTGCCTGGACCTGGCCTTGTGGCCGTCCATGGAATTCCCCCTGGGGCCGGTCGGGCTGCGCGGTCCGGCCGGGGCCCGACCGCCAGGATTCCGGCGTCTGGCGAGGGGCGTGCGTTTCCTGGCGGCCTGGCGTGGAAGGCGGGCGTGATCCGCCGGGACGGTGGGTGTCTCCCGGACCGGAGGTGTTCGGACCGTGACCGCCCGCATGTGTGGGCATGTTCCCGTCCGGTTCATGCCGTCCCTGCGCATGGGCCGGATGCGGCTGACGCGCGTAGGTGCGCTGCTCGGCCGTCGGCCGGGACGCCATGCCGCCCTTGCCGCCGTTGTAGCTGACGCGGCGCCGGTCCGGAGGGGCGTTGTGGATCACCGTCTTGTCCACGTAGACGTTGCGGACGTGCGTGATGTTGACGTTCGTGACGGCCCGGTTGTAGTAGAAGTCCCTGCCGCGCCAGTGACCGCCGACGTACCCGACGCCGAAGTAGCCGAATCCGTAGTCGATGCCGCCATAGAAGCCGACCCGCGGCCCCCAGTAGCCGCCGTGCCAGCGGTAGTAGCCGTCGGACCAGCCCCACCAGCCGGGCGTCCACAGCAGCCCGACGGCGGGCGGGACGAGCCATGCGCCATCGACCCAGTAGTAGCCGTTCGGCCCCCAGGCCCAGTAGCCCGGGGTCCAGATGTAGCCGGGGCCGGGCGCGGCCGGCTGGACCACGTGCGGCAGGGGCGGCGGGGCCAGGGTGATCGCCACGCCGACGTTGACGGCCGCGGATGCGGGCCCCGGCAGCGTCAGCAGCGGGGCGGCCGCCAGGCCGGCGGCCAGGACGAACGACAGGGCGCGCAGGCGGGCCGCCGCGTGGATTTTTGGTGTGTTCTGAAGGGCCTTCATGATCCGTATCCCGTTGATTTCCCGGTTGTCCGGCACTCGAATCCAGTGTAGTGACCGAGTGTGGGTGAAATTCCAAGAATTCAGGGAGATAGGTTGCGATTTGTGAATGGAAAGCGCCCCGGAACCGGATGAGGATTCATCTGGTTTCGGGGCGCCTTTTCCTGCGGCCCGCGCGGGACCGGCCGGGGAATCACACGTCGATGTTCCCCGCCTGCAGGGCGTGGGTTTCGATGAAGGCGCGGCGCGGCTCGACGTTGTCGCCCATCAGGGTGACGAAGATCTCGTCGGCGGCGATGGCGTCCTCGATCTGCACGCGCAGCAGGCGGCGCACGGTCGGGTCCATGGTGGTTTCCCAGAGCTGTTCCGGGTTCATTTCGCCCAGGCCCTTGTAGCGCTGCTTGCTGATGCCGCGTTCGGCCTCGGCGCGCAGCCATTGCATGACCTCGCGGAAGTCGGAGACGGGCTTTTCCTTGAGTTTTTCGCCGGTGCCCCGGCGCACGACGGCGCCTTCGCCCATCAGGCCCAGGAAGGTCTTGGCCGTGCGGGCCAGGACGGCGTAGTCGCCGCCGCGCACGAAATGGCGGTCGAACACGCTGACGCGCATGTTGCCGAAGTGCGGGCGGATGACCGCCAGGCGCCAGGCTTCCTCGACGTCGTCGAATTGGGCTTCCACGTGGACGCCGTGGGGATCGGCCGGGTCGCGCAGGGCCTGTTCCAGCGCGGCGGCGCTGGCGCGGGCGGCGGCCTCGTCCACCAGGCTGAGTTGCACGCCCTCGGCCATGGCCGACAGGGCCTCGGCGTCCAGCGTGCGCGACAGGCGGGCGATGACCGAGTCGGCGGTGACGTACTGGCGCGCCAGGTCCATCAGGGCGTCGCCGGCGATCGGCGTGGCGCCGGCTGCGGGCGTGAGTTCCGTGTCCTTGAGCGCCAGCTGCAGCATGAACTGGGCTTCCTCGGCGTCGTCCTTCAGGTAGCGTTCCTCGCGGCCGACCTTGACCTTGTAGAGCGGCGGCTGGGCGATGTAGACGTAGCCGCGTTCGATCAGCGCCGGCATCTGGCGGTAGAGCAGGGTCAGCAGCAGGGTGCGGATGTGGGCGCCGTCCACGTCCGCGTCGGTCATGATGATGATGCGGTGGTAGCGCAGCTTGTCGATGTTGAAGTCCGGTCCGATGCTGGTGCCCAGGGCGGTGATCAGGGTGGTGATCTGCTCGCTGGACAGCAGCCGGTCGAAGCGCGCCTTTTCGACGTTCAGGACCTTGCCGCGCAGCGGCAGGATGGCCTGGAACTTGCGGTCGCGGCCCTGCTTGGCGGAGCCCCCGGCCGAGTCGCCCTCGACGATGTAGAGTTCGCACAGGGCGGGGTCCTTTTCCTGGCAGTCGGCCAGCTTGCCGGGCAGGCCGGCGCCTTCCAGGACGCTCTTGCGGCGGGTCATTTCGCGGGCCTTGCGGGCGGCCTCGCGGGCGCGCGCGGCCTCGACGATCTTGGAGCACAGCGCGCGGGCGTCGTTGGGGTTTTCGAGCAGCCAGGTTTCCAGTGTGCGGCTGACGGCGTCTTCCACCGCGGGGCGGACTTCGCTGGAGACGAGCTTGTCCTTGGTCTGGCTGCTGAACTTGGGTTCGGGCACCTTGACCGACAGCACGCAGGCCAGTCCTTCGCGCATGTCGTCGCCGGTGGTGTCGACCTTGGCCTTCTTGGCCAGTTCGTTGTCGGTGATGTACTTGTTCAGCACCCGGGTCATGGCGGCGCGCAGGCCGGTCAGGTGGGTGCCGCCGTCGCGCTGCGGGATGTTGTTGGTGAAGCACAGCACGGTCTCGGCGTAGCTGTCGTTCCACTGCATGGCGACCTCGACGCCCACGCGCACGCCGCCGGCCTCGGATTCGGTGGTCACGGCGAAGACGTTGTCGTGCAGGACGGTCTTGGCGCGGTTGATGTACTGGACGAAGCCCTTGACCCCGCCCAGGAAGGCCAGGTTTTCGTCCTGGCCGGTGCGCTCGTCCACCAGGCGGATCTTCACGCCGTTGTTCAGGAAGGACAGTTCGCGCAGGCGGCGCGCCAGGACTTCGTAGGTGTAGTCGATGTTGGTGAAGATCTCGGCGTCGGCCAGGTACTGGACCCGGGTGCCGGTGCGGTCGGCCGGGCCGGTGACCGCCAGTGGGGCGACCCGTTCGCCGCGCCGGAATTCCATGTTGTGCTCTTCGCCGTTGCGCCAGATCGTCAGGCGCAGCCATTCGGACAGGGCGTTGACGCAGGACACGCCCACGCCGTGCAGGCCGCCGGAGACCTTGTAGGAGTTCTGGTCGAACTTGCCGCCGGCGTGCAGTTCGGTCATGACGATTTCCGCCGCGCTGCGCCCTTGTTCGTCGTCCTTGTGGATGGCGGTGGGGATGCCGCGGCCGTTGTCCGTGACCGAGATGCTGTTGTCGGCGTGGATCGTGACGACGATGTCGTCGCAGTAGCCCGCCAGCGCCTCGTCGATGGCGTTGTCCACGACCTCGAAGACCATGTGGTGCAGGCCGGTACCGTCGGACGTATCGCCGATGTACATGCCCGGCCGCTTGCGCACGGCCTCCAGGCCCTTGAGCATCTTGATCGAATCGGCGCCGTAGCCGGCGGACGCGGTGTTCTGGGTGGTGGAGTCTGACATGAAAATCCTGTGGTTGAATCCGTCGGCGGAGCGGGCGTCTGGCGACCGCTCAGATGCGCATCGGCATGACGACGTACTTGAATTCCTCGTCGTTGGGCAGCGTGATCAGCACGGAAGCGTTGGCGTCGGGCTGGACGGACCAGCGCACGGCATCGGTCTTGATGCTGGCCAGCACGTCGAGCAGGTAGCTGACGTTGAAGGCGACGTCCAGCGGTTCCTGGGCGTAGTCGACCTCGAGTTCTTCTCGGGCCTCTTCCTGTTCGGCGTTGGACGAGGACAGGCGCAGCAGGTTGTCGCCCAGCTGCAGGCGCACGCCCTTGAGCTTGTCCGTCGTCAGGATGGCGGTGCGCTGCAGGGCCGCCTGGAGCACATCGCGGGCGATGTCGAAGTGCCGGGTGTAGCCGGTGGGGATGACGCGGCGGTAGTCGGGGAACTTGCCCTCGACCAGCTTGGAGACGACCTCGATGTCGTCGAAGCGGAAGCGGATCTGGCCCGCGGCGACGTCGATCCGCACGGCGGCCTGTTCGTCGTCGGACAGCAGGCGCTGCATTTCGTGGATGGTCTTGCGCGGGATGATCACGTCCAGCGTGGCGGACTGGCCTTCGACGGCGGCGCCGCTGTGGGCCAGCCGGTGGCCGTCGGTGGCCACGGCCCGCACGCGGCCGGGTTCGAGCACCAGCAGCAGGCCGTTCAGGTAGTAGCGGATGTCCTGCTGGGCCATGGCGAAGTGCACCTGGTTGAACAGGTTCTTCAGGGCCTTCTGGGACATGGAGAAGGACGCGGACCACTGTTCGGCCTGGGTGACCGTGGGGTAGTCGGCCGCGTCCAGGGTCTGCAGGGCGAAGCGGCTGCGGCCGGCCTGGACGGTGAGCTTGGCCTCGTCCAGGGATAGCCGGACGTCGCCCGATTCGGGCAGGGCGCGCAGGATGTCGAGCAGCTTGCGGGCGGCCACGGTGGTGGACTGGGCCTCGTCGCCCACGCCGAAGTCCGCGCGGGTGGTGATCTGGACTTCCAGGTCGTTGGCCAGGAATTCGAGCTGGTTGCCCTGTTTGCGGATCAGCACGTTGGCGAGGATCGGCAGCGTGTTGCGTCGCTCGACGATCCCCACCACCATCGTCAGGGGCTTGAGCACGGCATCGCGGGTCGCTTGAATGAGTTGCATCTTCTTATCCTTTGAGAGTTTGCTCGAGTACGTGGAGTGCGTGATTCAGCTCGGTCTGCTTGGCGCGCAGGTCGGTGATCTTGCGCACCGCGTGCAGCACGGTGGTGTGGTCGCGTCCGCCGAACAGGTCGCCGATTTCCGGCAGGCTCTTCTGGGTGAGTTCCTTGGCCAGGTACATGGCGATCTGCCGGGGCAAGGCGATGTTCGCGGGCCGACGCTTGGAATACATGTCGGCGACCTTGATTTTATAGAAATCGGCCACGGTCTTCTGGATGTTCTCCACCGTGATCTGGCTGTTGGAGACCGACAGCAGGTCCTTCAGGGCTTCCTTGCAGACTTCGACGGTGAGCACGTCGCGGCCGTGGAAGTTGGCGTAGGCGGAGACCTTGCGCAGGGCGCCCTCGAGCTCGCGCACGTTGCTGCGCAGATGTTTCGCGATGAAGAAGGCGACTTCCTCGGGCATGACGATGCGTTCGGCCTGGGCCTTGCGCAGCAGGATGGCCACGCGCATTTCCAGTTCGGGCGGTTCGATCGCCACGGTCAGGCCCCAGTCGAAGCGCGAGATCAGGCGGTTGTCGATGTTCGACAGTTCCTTGGGGTAGGTGTCCGAGGTGATGATGATCTGCTTGCGCTGGGCCACCATGGCCTCGAAGGCGTAGAAGAATTCTTCCTGGGTGCGGTTCTTGCCGGCGAAGAACTGGATGTCGTCGATCAGCAGCAGGTCCAGCGAATGGTAGTAGCGCTTGAAGTCGTCGAAGGCGCGGCGGTGGTAGGCCTTGACCACGTCGGAGATGTACTGGTCCGCGTGGACGTAGCGCACCCGCGTGCTGGCGCCGCTGGCCAGCAGGGCGTTGCCGATGGCGTGGATCAGGTGGGTCTTGCCCAGGCCGACGCCGCCGTACAGGAACAGCGGGTTGTAGGACACGCCGGGGTTCTCGGCGACCTGCATGGCCGCCGCGCGGGCCAGCTGGTTGGCCTTGCCGATGACGAAATTGTCGAAGGTCAGGTCCCGGTTCAGGCGGGAGTGGTCCTGGATGGACTCGTCGGTGGCGGCCTGCACGGGGGCCGGCTGGGGCGGCGCGATCGCGGCCGGCGCGGCGGCGGCCGCGACGGTGTCCGCGGACCGGACCGGGGCCGACGGCGGCGAGGCGGGCCTTGCCGCGGCGGCCGGAGCGGCCGGGCGCCCGGGCGGGGCCGACAGTTCGAAATGGACCTGCACCGCCTGGGAATACCAGTCGGAGGCCATCGATTCCAGGCGGGTGGAGAAGTTCTTGCGGACCCAGTCGAGCTTGAAGCGGTTGGGCGCGCCGATCCTCAGGACCGCGAGTTCCTCGTCGTAGTCGAGAGGCACCAGGGGCCGGATCCAGGCGTTGATCTGTTGCGGGGGAAGCTCCTGTTCCAGCCTCTGGACGCAGGACTGCCAGAATTCATTCATAGGGGTCATCTTGCCAAACCTCGATTCTACCCTTTCCCGCCCGAAGTTATCCACAGGCGGACCGTGTCGCGCGGGTCCGGCGGGCGCGTGGATACGTCCAAGTGATTGACACAACTTCAAAAATTTGATGAAATAATGGGCTTTTCGATGCCGTGGGCGAATTGTGCCTGTCGGCTTTGTCCCGGAGTGATGCCGGGACCTCGTCCCGGGGATTGCCCCGGACCATTTGCCCCGAGCTCTTTTGGATCCACCATGAAACGCACTTTCCAGCCTTCCGTTACCCGTCGCAAGCGCACCCATGGGTTTCGCGTGCGCATGAAGACCCGCGCCGGCCGTGCCGTCCTGAGCGCCCGCCGCGCCAAGGGCCGCAAGCGCCTGGCCGTCTGATTTTCCTTTCGGGGTCCGCCGCCCGGCGCGGCCCTGGAACGATCGCCATGCCCACCGCTTTTCCTCCGGCGGCCCGGCTGCATCGCCCCTCGGAATACGCGGCTGCCCTGAAGGGGCGGCGTATCGCCCGAGGGGCTTTGTTCGTGGTGTCCGGCCCGCGCGGCCCGGCCGAAGGCCCGGCCCGGCTGGGCCTGGTGGTGCCGAAGCGGCACGCTCCCCTGGCGGTGACCCGCAACGCCATCAAGCGGGTCCTGCGCGAAGCCTTTCGCCTGCGCCGGGACGCGTTGCCCGACGGGGACCTGGTGTTCCGCCTGGTGAACCGTCCGCCCGCTCTCAGCCTGACCGCCTTGAAACGCCAGGTCCGGGCCGAGGCCGACGCCCTGCTGGCGCGGATCGCATCATGATGCGCGCGCTGTTCATCGCCCCGATCCGCTTCTACCGGTACTTCCTCAGTCCCTGGGTGGGGCAGCAGTGCCGCTTCACCCCGACGTGCTCGGCCTACGCCATCGAGGCCATCGAGACCCACGGGGTGGCGCGGGGATTGTGGCTGGGCACGCGGCGCATCGCCCGCTGCCACCCCTGGTGCCAGGGCGGCCACGACCCGGTCCCGCCCGCGCGCGGCGCGGATCGCCCGTGAAGCCGGCCCCGGGACCCTTAGGGCAGCAGTCAGGATTGCTACGTTAAACTGGTGGGCTTTTGCCCCGTACCCATACGAAAAAACAGGCGCCAATGGACATTCGACGCACCATCCTCTGGATGATCTTCTCTTTTTCGCTGCTGCTGCTGTGGAACAACTGGCAGGTCTATCGAGGCCAGCCGTCGCTGTTCTCCCTGACGCCGCCCGCCGCCGAGCAGTCCAGGACCGCGAAATCCGGGGATGGCCAGCCCGCCGGCGTGCCGGCCGCCGCCGCGGCCCAGCCCGGGGCGCCCGCGACGGTGCCGGGCTCGTCGGCCGAGCCCCAGGGGCGGAAGATCCACCTCAAGACCGACGTCTATGACCTGACCTTCGACACCACCGGCGCCCAGCTGGTGCAGGCCGAGCTGCTGCGCTACAAGTCCCTGAAGGGCGACGACGCCCCGATGTACCTGCTGAACGACCAGCCGGGCGACTTCTACGTCGCCCAGACCGGCGTGGTCGGCGCCCCGCAGGGCAGCGGCTACCCGACCCACCTGACGCCGTTCTCGCTGGTGACGCCGGAACCCGTCGTCAAGGGCGACAGCGTGGAAATCGCCTTCGAGGCCACGGCCGGCCAGGTGAAGGTGGTCAAGACCTTCATCGTGCCGCGCGACGGCTACGACATCCGCGTGCGCCACGACATCACCAACCTGGGCGACCAGCCGATCGATCCCTCGCTGTACCTGCAGCTGACGCGCGACGGCAACGATCCCCCGAACACGTCGGGCTTCTACAGCACCTTCACGGGCGCGGCGGTGTATTCGTCGGAAGACAAGTTCCAGAAGGTGAAGTTCGACGAGATCGCCAAGGGCAAGGGCAGCTACATCCACCAGGCCGACAACGGCTGGATCGGCATCGTGCAGCACTATTTCGCCAGCGCCTGGGTGCCGCCCCAGGGCACGGTGCGCACCAACCAGGCGCTGCGCCTGGCCGACAACCTGTACGCCATCCGCACCATCGAGCAGGTCGGCACCATCGCCCCGGGCGCCCAGCGCTCGGTCGAGTCCAACCTGTGGGTCGGCCCGCAGGACCAGAAGGCCATGAGCGCGGTGGCGCCGGGCCTGGAACTGGTGGTGGACTACGGCTGGGTGACCATCATCGCCAAGCCCATGTTCCATTTCATGACCTGGCTGCACGGGCTGCTGGGCAACTGGGGCTGGACCATCGTGGTGCTGACGCTGCTGATCAAGGCCGTGTTCTACCCGCTGTCGGCCGCCAGCTACCGCTCGATGGCGAAAATGAAGCTGGTCGCCCCGCGCATGCAGCACCTGAAGGAAAAGTTCGGCGACGACAAGGCCAAGCTGAACGCCGCCATGATGGAGATGTACCGGACCGAGAAGATCAATCCGCTGGGCGGCTGCCTGCCGATGGTGGTGCAGATCCCGGTATTCATCGCGCTGTACTGGGTGCTGCTGGGCAGCGTGGAGATGCGTGGCGCGCCCTGGATCCTGTGGGTCCACGACCTGTCGGTGCGCGATCCCTTCTTCATCCTGCCGGCGATCATGATGGCGACGATGTTCCTGCAGATCAAGCTGAACCCGACGCCGCCCGATCCGACCCAGGCCAAGATCATGATGATCATGCCGCTGGTGTTCGGCGGGATGATGTTCATGTTCCCGGCCGGCCTGGTGCTGTACTGGTGCGTGAACAACATCGTGTCCATCATCCAGCAGCGCATCATCATGGTGCGGCTGGACCGGGAAAAGGCGGCCGCGGCGTCGAGCTGATGCTAGACTGCGTTCTGCCTTCTGGACGGTGCTCTTCGGGGCACCGTTTTTGTTTTGACGAATCCGACATCCGCTTCCGGTGACCGCATGAGCGCCTTTTCCACCGACCCCATCATCGCCATCGCCACGGCGCCCGGCCGGGGCGGGATCGGCGTGATCCGGGTTTCCGGCCCCGATCTGAAAGCCTGGGCCGATGCCTTGTGCGCGCTGGCCCTGCGGCCCCGGCATGCCCACTATCTGCCGTTTCGCGACCGCCATGGCGAGACCCTGGACGAGGGGCTGGCGCTGTTCTTCCCTGGCCCGCATTCCTACACCGGCGAGGATGTGCTGGAACTGCAGGGCCATGGCGGCCCCGCCGTGCTGCGGCGCGTGCTGGAGGACTGCCTGGCGCGGGGTGCGGACATCGGCCTGCGCCTGGCGCAGCCGGGCGAATTCACCCGGCGCGCCTTCCTGAACGACCGCCTGGACCTGGCCCAGGCCGAGGCCGTGGCCGACCTGATCGAGGCCAGTTCCACGGCGGCGGCGCGCAGCGCCATGGCATCCCTGTCGGGTGCGTTTTCCGCCGAGATCGATGCGCTGAGCGAGCGCGTCGTGCAACTGCGCATGCTGGTCGAGGCGACCCTGGATTTTCCCGAGGAGGAAATCGACTTCCTGGAAAAATACCAGGCCGCCGCGCGGCTGGACGCCGTGACGGCCGCGCTGGACGGCGTCCTGCGCACCGCCCGCCGGGGGCTGGTGCTGCGCGAAGGCCTGCACGTGGTGCTGGCGGGCCAGCCCAACGTCGGCAAGTCCAGCCTGCTGAACGCCCTGGCGGGCGAGGACGTCGCCATCGTCACGCCCATCGCCGGCACCACGCGCGACCGGGTGGTGCAGCAGATCCACATCGACGGCATCCCCCTGCACATCGTGGACACGGCCGGCCTGCGCGAGACCGAGGACATGGTCGAGCGCATCGGCATCGAGCGCAGCTGGGCCGAGATCGGTCGGGCCCAGGTGATCCTGCACCTGCAGGATGCGCGGCACCCGGACGATCCGCTGGACGTGGAGATCGTGCGCAGGCTGCCGGCGGGCGTGCCGGTGCTGCGGGTGTGGAACAAGGTCGATCTGCTGGGGCGGGACGCGGGTTCCGCGGCTTCAGGCGCGGACGATGCCCCCTTGCTCATTTCCGCCCACACCGGCGCCGGACTGGATGCCTTGCGCGCCCGGCTCCTGGCCATCGCCGGCTGGACGCCGGGGACGGAATCCCCCTGGCTGGCGCGCGAGCGGCACGTGCATGCGCTGGAGGCGGCGCGCGAGCACCTGCAAGCCGCCGCCGGGCATGCCGCGCACAGCGATCAGGTGCTGGACCTGTTCGCCGAGGAACTGCGCCTGGCGCACGAGGCGCTGTGCGGGATCACGGGGGAATTCACCAGCGATGATTTGCTGGGAGAGATTTTTTCGCGGTTCTGCATTGGGAAGTGAGGGCGAAACCGGTAAGGGGAGGTGGCTTGGCTGACCATGGTTTTCATGTTGGAAAATATGTTCCATTGTTTGATAAGTATGACTCAATGAAAATTTGCACCCTTTATCATTTGAAAAACCAACCGTCTTAACCCAGAGCCCCATGTCCTTTTCCCAGCCTCCCGCCCACGGTTCCCGAGCCCTGATCCGAGACGAAGAATGGCTCGTTCAGCATGCCGATCAATGCGCCCAGGGAGGCTGGCAACTGTCCTGCATCGGGGTGTCGGAAACCGTGCGCAATCGCCACGTCCTGTTCCTGACGGCGCTCGATGACGTCACCCTGATCGACCCGGCACAGACCGAGCTGGTGTTCGACGACTCTCCCGGCTTCATGGCTGCACGGCTGGCCATCGAAGCCCGCCTGCGCCAGTCCGCAGTGCAGGGCAATGCCCTGGTGCTGGGGCAACAGGCCGTGATGGACACCTTGCCTTTCCAGCTTGACCCGGCCCACCATGTGCTGCAGCAACTGCGGCCACGCCTGCTCATTGCCGATACCGTCGGCCTGGGCAAGACCCTTGAAGCGGGCATCCTCAGCGCAGAGCTGATCCGCCGCGGCCGAGCCCGGCGCATCCTCGTGGTCACCACCAAAAGCATGATGCGCCAGTTCCAGCAGGAGTTCTGGAACCGCTTCACCATCGCCCTGACGCGCCTGGATTCGGCGGGCATCCAGCGCATCCGCCGCCAGATACCGGCCAACCACAACCCTTTCAGCTACTACGACCGCACCATCATCTCTGTCGATACGCTCAAACGCGACAGCGAATACCGCCACTACCTGGAAAGCGCGTGGTGGGATCTCATCATCATCGATGAGGCCCACAACGTCTCCTACAAGGGCAATCGCACCCAGAGTAACCGTCTGGCCGACCTGCTGGCCCAACGCTCCGACGCGCTCATCCTGCTCACCGCCACACCGCACAACGGCAAGAAGGAAAGCTTCGCCAGCCTGGTGCGCATGCTCGACCCCACCGTGCTGCCGCCCAGGGCTGACTACAGTCGCAGCGACGTGGAACACCTGTTCATCCGTCGCTTCAAGAGCGACGTGCGCGAACAGATGAAGCAGGATTTCCCCGAGCGCCAGGTCTTCAAGCTGGCCGCCCAGGCCAGCGCCGCCGAGAACCTCGCCTTCGATACCCTGGCCGAACTCAAGCTTGCCAGCGATGGCTGCAGCGTGCGCGACGGCGCCATGCTGTTCCACACCGTGCTGGAAAAGGCCCTGTTCTCCTCGCCCGCCGCCTGCCTGCAAACCCTCAAGGAGCGCATCCGCCGCCTGGAGGCCCGTGATGCAACGCATCCCGACCTGGCTTCGCTGCGCGAGCTGCACACCCTTGTGCAACAGATCGAACCCGCTCAGTTCAGCAAACTGCAACATCTCCTCGCCCAACTCAAGGACGATCCACATTGGCGCTGGGACGGCCGTGCCGCCGATGACCGCCTGGTGCTCTTCACCGAGCGCATCGAAACCCTGAAATTCTTGCAACAACACCTGCCTGCCGCGCTGGACCTGAAGGCCGACGCCGTCGCCATCCTGCACGGCCAGTTGCCCGATCAGGACATCCAGCAGACGGTTGAGGATTTCGGCCGCAGCCATTCGCCGCTGCGCTTGCTCATCGCCTCCGACGTGGCTTCCGAAGGCCTGAACCTGCACTACCAATCACACCGGCTGATCCACTTCGACATCCCTTGGTCGCTGATGGTGTTCCAGCAGCGCAACGGCCGTGTGGACCGCTATGGCCAGACGCAACCGCCCAAGATCGGCTATCTTTACACCCAGCCCCGCAACGAGCGTGTCCGTGGCGACCTGCGCTACCTGGAAATCCTCATCGAAAAGGACGAGCAGGCCGCGAAGAACATTGGCGACCCCTCTGCCTTCATGGGCCTGTACGACGAAGACGCCGAAACTTTGGAAGTGGCCAAGGCCATCGAAGGCAACACCACTGCCGAAGCTTTCGCCCAGCAACTGGCGGGCGGCGACATCGATCCCTTCGAACTGCTCTGGGGCGATGCCGCCAACAGCGTGGCGCCACCTGTGGGCGGCGAATCTGTGCCTTCCACCACGCCATCCCCCACCGCTACGTTGCCCAGCCTGTTTGCCGGTCACTACCACTATGCCCGCGACGGGCTGCGCTGGCTGCGCCAGCACCAGCCCGAGCAGCAACCCGCCGTACAGGCCGACGACGCCACCCGCACCCTCAGCTTCCAGCCGGGGCGTGACCTGACGCAGATTCTGGAGCGCGACCTCGCTCCGGAAATGTGGCCCCCCGACAATACGTTTGCCCTCTGCGCCGACAAGCGCACGGTCGAGGCCGCCATCGCCCAATCCCGCGACGGCAGCGACTGGCCGCAACTGCACTATCTTTGGCCGCTGCACCCCATCGCCCAATGGCTGGACTACAAGCTGATGGCTGCCTTCGGCCGCCAGCGCGCCCCGCTGCTGCGCGTGCCGCAAGGCTTGCACGCGGGCGAAGCCATCATCCTCGTGCTGGCCCAGGTGCCCAACCGGCGTGGCCAGGCCATGCTGGCTGAATGGCTGGGCGTACAACTCGATGCGCGGGGCCAGGTACAGGCCGTGCTGAGCCTGCCTGATACCCTGCACCGCACCGGGCTGGACGGCAGCCAGAATCCGGCCCCGGCCAACGATGGTCATGCCCCCGACAGCCGCTTCTGGCAGCAAGCCCTGCCTGCCGTCATCCACGCCGCCGAAATGCATCTGCGCCCCATCAAGCAGGCATTCGATGCTGACTGCCGCCAGCGTCTGGACCAGGAACTAACCAAGCTGGCCACCCTGCGCGACAAGCACCTCGCACAGATGGAACTAGAACTGGCCCAGGGCGGCATCGAACAGGTCCGCTCCGCCCAGCGCCAGCAGCGTGAAAGCGCCACCGCCGACCTGTTCGGCCAGTACCAGCAATGGGTGCGCGACACGCTGCAACTGGACGACCGCGCCCAGTTCACCGTTGTTGCCGCCCTGGTCTCACAACAGGACGCAGCACGACAGGACGTGGCGCAAGGAGCGGCCCAATGAGCTTCACTATCAATGGCCTGAGCAACGCCAACGAGTTCTACAGCCAGCACTACTTGGACGACATCCTGGTCAAGGATCTCAAACCGCTGTTCGATCAGTGGAAGGAGCAGGGTAGCAACAGCCCCGTCGCCCGCCTCAGAAGCGCCAGCGGTGCCAACGGCTATTTCCGTGACCGCGAGCGCTTCCTGGGTGAAAAACGCCCCGAGGCACGCGCGCGCCTGCTGCACGAACTGGCCCAACCGCTGCTGGCCGCGCTCGGCTACGAATTGCAGCCGCAAACCCTGGCCTTGGCCGACGCCGGCCGCGAAGGCGAATTGCCCTTGCTGGCCCTGTACCGAGATGCCAAGGGCCACCCGTTGCTGGCCATTGCCACAGCGCTGGCCCTGCCAGGCGACGAAGACACCGCGCCGCTGCAACTGCCCCCACGTGACGGCAAAGGCGCCAAGACCGGCCGTCACCATGCAGACTGGGAGGAAACCCTTTCTCGCCGCCTGTTCGCCGACGATGCCCCGCCACGCTGGGTGCTGCTGGTTCACCACGAACAATGGCTGTTGATCGAACGCAGCAAATGGGGCCGCAAAGCCCTGCTGCGCTTCGACCTGCCGGAACTGTTCGGCCCGCGCGACGAACACAGCCTGCGCGCGTTCTGCGCCCTGCTGGGCAAACAGTCCGTTCTGCCGGCGGAAGGCGGCGCCGCCCTGCTCAACAGCCTTGACGACAGTTCCCACAAGCACGCCTTCGAGGTCTCCACCGACCTCAAGTACGCCCTGCGCGAGTGCATCGAACTGATCGCCAACGAAGCCATCCGCTACAAGCGCGAAGTCAGCAAGGAAAAGCTCTACGAGCGCACCGACACCGACCTGGCCGACCAGCTCAGCCGCGAAAGCCTGCGCTACATGTACCGGCTGCTGTTCTTATTCTACATCGAGGCCCGCCCTGAACTCGGCTACGCCCCGATCCAGGCCGAAGCCTATCTGAAGGGCTACAGCGTCGAACATCTGCGCGAACTGGAACAGACCCCGCTCACCACCGACGAAGCCCGCAACGGCTTCTACTTCCACGACAGCCTGCAACGCCTGTTCGGTCTGATCTGGCAGGGCTTCCCGCGCCGCGATGCCGACAGTGGGCAGCAAGAACTGGGCACCGGCCTTGAGCCGGCACCGGGCGACATCGTGCAAGGCAGTGGCTTCACCATCGCCCCGCTGCAAGGCCATCTGTTCGACCCGGCCCGCACCAAACTGCTTAACAGCGTCAAGCTGCGCAACCATGTCTTGCAACGCGTCATCGAGTTGATGTCGCTCTCGCGTGGCAGCAGCGGCAACGGTTCGTCCAAAAACAGCCGCCGTGGCCGCATCAGCTACGCCACCCTGGGCATCAACCAGCTCGGCGCCGTGTACGAGGCACTGCTCTCCTTCCGTGGCTTCTTCGCCGAAGAAGACCTGTATGAAGTGCGCCGCGACCCCAAGGCCAAAAAGGCCAGTAGCTCGGAAGAAGACGAAGCCGACACCAGTGACAACAGCACCGATGACAGCGACGCCACGGATGACGACGACAACCCGCCGCCCTCCAACGCCCGCGAAAAAAAACGCAAGGACGCCGAACTCGACCCGCTGGAAGCGGCCTATTTCGTACCCGCCAGCGCCATCGGCCAGTACAGCGACGCCGAACGCCTGTTCGGTGGCGAGCCGCGCCTGTATCCCAAGGGCCGCTTCATTTACCGCCTGGCCGGCCGCGCCCGCGAGAAATCCGCCAGCTACTACACCCCGGAAATCCTCACCCGTTGCCTGGTGGAACACGCCCTGCGCGAAATCCTGCCCGGCAAATCCGCCGACGACATCCTGCACCTGACCATCTGCGAACCCGCCATGGGCAGCGCGGCATTCTTGAACGAAGCCGTCAGTCAGCTTGCCGAAGCCTACCTGCAGGCCAAGCAGAAGGAACTGGGCCAGAGCATCCCTCACGACGACTACGCGGCGGAAAAACAGCGGGTCAAGATGTACATCGCCGACACCAACGTGTTCGGCGTCGATCTCAACCCCGTGGCCGTGGAACTGGCCGAAGTCTCGCTCTGGCTCAACGCCATCTTCAAGGGCGGCCACGTGCCCTGGTTCGGCCTGCAACTGGTGGCCGGCAATTCCCTGGTCGGCGCGCGTCGCGACGTTTTCAGCACCGCGCAACTCTCGCCCGGCCGGGGCGAGAAGGACATGCCGGAGCGCGACTGGCGCTGCGCCGTGCCGCGTGCCCTCGCGCTCTCGGAAACACCTTCCGCCACCGATATCTTCCACTTCCTGCTGCCCGCCGATGGTATGGGTGCCGTTACCGACAAGGTGGTCAAGGCACTGGAACCCGCCGCCTTCGAACGCTTCAAGCAATGGCGCAAAACCTTCACCGCTCCGCTGGAACGCAGCGAAATCACCCGCCTGCAGGCCATCGCCCAGGCCGCTGAAGCGCTCTGGCAGCAGCACGCCCAGGAACTGACCCGCGTGCGCCGCGCCACCAGCGACCAACTGCACGTCTGGCCCAGTACCGACGCCAACCGTGCGCCCACCACCACCGCGCAGAAGGACGCCACCTTTCAGCGCGAAATGCTCAGCGAAGCACAGAAGAACGCCAGCCCCTACCGCCGCCTCAAGCTGGTGATGGACTACTGGTGCGCGCTGTGGTTCTGGCCGCTGGATAAGGCTGACGACCTGCCCAGCCGCGAGGAATGGTGGTTCGTGCTGGAAACCGTGCTGCTTGGGAATGCCAGCCTTGCTGCCAATGCCAGCGGCAGCGGCCTGTTCCCCGAAACCATGCCGCAGTCCACGCTGGATTTCACCCCCGAGCGCGACCGCTACGGCCATGTGGATATCGAAGCGCTGGTCGAAATCCTGCCGCAACTGAAAGTGGCCCGGCAGATGGCCGCGCAGCAGCGTTTCTTGCACTGGGAACTGGAGTTCGCCGACATCTTCCAGCAGCGCGGCGGCTTCGACGTAGTGCTGGGCAACCCGCCGTGGATCAAGCTGGAATGGAACGAACAAAGCCTGCTGTCGGACTTCGACCCGCGCTTTGCCATCCGCAAGCTCAGCGCCAAGCAAACTGCCGACCAGCGCGAGGCGGTGTTCGCCGCCATGCCCCAGGCCTGCGCCGACTACCTGGCCGAATGCGTGGCCACCGAGGGCATGGGCGAATTTCTCAATGCGGTGCAGAACTACCCGCTGCTCAGGGGCCAGCAGAGCAACCTGTACAAGTGCTTCCTGCCGCTGGTATGGCGCGTGGGCAGTGGCGTGCAGGCGCTTGTGCATCCAGAAGGCGTGTATGACGACCCCAAGGGCGGAAATTTCCGCAAGGCGATTTACCCCCGCTTGCGAAGCCATTTTCAGTTCCAGAACGAGTTTGCGCTTTTCGAGGGCACCAATGACCACGGGCGCATGCGTTTTGGCTTGCACATCTACGGTGCACCGCAAGCGCAGGCACGCTTCAAGTCCATGTCCAATCTGTTCTGGCCAACCACGATCGGTGCCAGCCTCGACCACTCCGGCGTTGGCCCGGTACCCGGCATCAAGCGCGACGCAGGGGGCTGGAACATCGAAGGCCACGCCCACCGCATCATTGACGTGGACGAAACCCTGCTTGCCACCTTCGCCAAACTCTATGACGCCCCCGGCACGCCCCCCTTGCAGGCGCGCCTGCCCGCCGTTCACAGTCGCGAATTGGTGTCGGTGCTGGAAAAGTTCGCTCGCGTGCCGCGTCGCCTCGGCGACCTGAAAGACGACTACTTCACGCTGGAAATGTGGCACGAAACCGGCGCACAGAAAGACGGCACCCTCCGTCGCGAAACCGGCTTCGTCGCCTCGCCAGAAGACTTCGTGCTCTCCGGCCCGCACTTCTTCGTCGGCAACCCGCTCAACAAGACCCCGCGCGCCGTCTGCACCCAGAACAGCCACTACGACACCCTCGACCTCGAACACCTACCCGACCACTACCTGCCGCGCAGCAACTACCGCCCGGCATGCAGCCCCACCGAATACGCCCGCCGCGTACCGCGTGTCAGTTGGGTGGAGGAAGGGGAAACCGAGGCGAAGCCGGTGACGGCGTATTACCGGCACGTCAATCGGGAGATGATCAGCCCTTCGGCGGAACGTTCGTTGATTCCTGCCTTGATTTCAGCCGGGGAGGGGCACATCAACACCGTACTTGCCAGTGTCTTCAGAAATACGAAGGAGTTGATCGGTTATCACGCGCTTTGCTTGTCAGTGCCCGTTGACTATCGCGTCAAAAGCACCGGCATGGGGCACGCGAATACGACTCTAATAAGTCAGTTGCCCTTACTGCCCCTTGACTCCTCGCTGGGTTCCAACCTTTGCTTGCGCGCGCTCGCTCTCAACTGCTTCACCACCCACTACGCCGATCTCTGGCAATCCTGCTGGCAACCCGAATTCCAGCAAGGTCGTTGGGCCAGCGCCGACCCGCGCCTGCCGCAGGACTTCTTCGCCAATCTCACCCCTGACTGGCAGCGCCACAACGCCCTGCGCAGCGACTACGCCCGCCGCCAAGCGCTGGTGGAAATCGACGTCCTCGCCGCCCAGGCCCTGGGCCTGACGCTGGACGAACTGCTGACCATCTACCGCGTGCAGTTCCCCGTCATGCGCCAGTACGAGCGCGACACCTGGTACGACGCCACCGGCCGCATCGTCTTCACCGCCAGCAAAGGCCTGGTCGGCGTCGGCCTGCCCCGCAAGGCCAACCGCAAGGACGCCGAATGCACCGTCGTCACCTCCGACGGCATTCGCCAGCCGCGCCGCCTCGGCTGGGAAGACATCCAGCCCAAGCCCATGCCCGATGGCACCCGGCACCCCCAAGTCCCCGACGGCACGGTGATCGAACGTCCAGTCACTGACACCACCCAACCCGGCGGCCCCATCGACCGCACGATCCGCTACACCGCGCCTTTCACCCTGGCGGATCGAGAAGCGGATTACCGCATCGCTTGGGCACATTTCGAAGACAGGGATAACGCATGACACAAATTCGTTATCCGGCAGACCTGCCAGTGACCGTTGAGGACTTCCACGCCTGCGGCTTGAAAGAAGCCCTGCAGGCAATCGCGCCCGATGATTTCGGCTATTCGGCGCTTTGGACAGCCTTGTCCAAAGCGGCCAGGTTAGCAATGGAGACGGATCGTCGAACGCATGCCAAGGTACTTTGGCTGTTGGCCGATGCCAGTTCGATGATGCTGCGCCCGAGTAGCTTGACCGCGCCACTCAAACCGTTTGCAGTCTTTTATGACCGGCGATCCGCTTTGCCTGAGGACTTCAGCGAAGACGATCTGTCGTTCTTCGCTGAATTGATTGAGCATATTGACCATCCGCTACTCAAAGCTCGGCTGGCTGATTTGCTCTGGCTAGTTGGCAAGCCGCGGAATATCCAGCATGCGCTTGCTGCTATTGATTCATACCGATCCATATCTTTGACCCCTGATATCTGGATTAGAGATGGTCAGGAGTGCTGGGAACGTGCGTTCGCGCTAGCACTGACTTTGGGAAAGGGTTCGGGTGATCGAATCGAAGACATGCTGGCGACGATGTTGGACAGACTGTTGTCCACCAGCATTCAGGAACAGTTCTTTGGCGTGAAACTGGCCAAGTTGCTGCGGAAAAATCGCTTGGCCAAGCGTCGGGGAACAGAGGTTGCGGAAAAGCTCGAAGCATTGGCACTTGCGTTTTGGCAAGCAAGTGATGTCTTCGGAGCGCGGGCATATTTTGAGGAGTCAGCGCTGTGGTTCCATTGGTTGGACCAACAGCCCAAGCATGCGGAAATGACCGTCGCCCAGGCGGAAACCTTCGTCCGTGAAGCGACGTTCCATACGTCTGGTGCCACACCATCAAACAGGATCGCCAATAGCCTGTACGAAAAGGCGATACAAGCCTATCGGGGTGTCCCTCGGAAGCTGCGGGTGGTTCATCGGGTCGATGAGCGCATCGCAGAGTTGCGAAAACTACAGACCCATACTGGCGAGCAAACGTTGACCGAGATGGGGGTAATACGCAGCCCCGGTATCGACATCACTGAATTGGTCGAACAAGCACGCAAGGGAATCTCTGGCAAGGAACCTGTCGAGGCACTCCGTTCGCTCGCCAATATTCATCCTGGCGAACAGGTCGACAGCTTGCGGGATAAGGTAATCGAACGGATGAGGCAGTTTCCGCTGCAATGGATATTCGCAAGCACGACCTACAGCCGTGATGGCAGGGTCATCGCCAAACGCCCAGCAATGAACATGCTGGGTGCCGAGCTTTCCGAGAGCGATGAGAGAACCATCCAGGCCTCCATGATCCGCGACTATGGAATGTTTCTTGGCATCACGGTTCAGAGTGCCATTCTTCCCGCTCTGGAGGTCTTGCGGCAGGAGCATCGGCTACGGGAAGCTGATTTCGTCGAACTATCTCGGCATTCGCCGATCGTACCGAATGGTCGGGCGATATTGTTCGGGAAGGCATTGTTTGCCGGCTATGACGGCGATTTCGTGACGGCGCTGCATCTGCTTGTTCCCCAGATCGAACATATGGTGCGCACCCATTTGAATCAGGTAGGAGCCCTGACGACGACGCTCGATGCCGAAGGGGTAGAAACCGAAAACGGTCTGAGCACCCTCATGGCATTGCCAGAGACTGGGGACGTCTTTGGCAAGGATCTCGTGTTCGAATTCAAAGCGCTCTTCTGCGACCCGTTCGGCCACAACTTGCGCAATGAACTCGCTCACGGTTTGCTCGACGATAGCGATTGCCGATCCGCAGCGTCCATTTATGCATGGTGGCTGGGCTTGAAGCTGGTGTTCAATACTTGGTGGAACAGCCGGGCAGCCAATGCTCAGGATGGGGAGAAGGTTGACAAGGAAGGTGAGGGAGAAAGCCATGCGTAGCGCCACCAACCTCTTCGAAGAACTCAACTCGGTCGATGAGTCCACCCGCATCGAGGCCAAGCGCGCCAGCGAACTGGGCAAATCCGTGATGCAGACGGTCATTGCCTTCGCCAATGAGCCTGGGCTGGAAGGCGGCTACCTGCTGCTAGGTGCAGACTGGTTCGTCAACGACAAGGGCGATACGGTGTACCGCGCCGCCGGCATGCCCGACCCTGACAAGGTGCAGCGTGACCTGGCCAGTCAGTGCGCGTCCATGCTCAATGTCGCCTTGCGGCCGGAGATGCAGACCGAGACCGTGGACGGCAAGACGGTGCTGGTGGTGTACGTGCCCGAGGCCGATGTCACGCAGAAGCCGGTCTATCTCAAGGCTACCGGTTTGCCGCGCGGAGCCTACCGCCGCATCGGTTCCAGCGACCAACATTGCGTGGATGAAGACCTGTGGGTGCTGCGCGGCGAAAGCCAGCCGCTGCACGGGCCGGACTCTAGCATCCTGCCCGATGCCCGACTGGACGACTTCGACCCGACCGCCGTAGCGGCTTATCGGCGCGAACGTGCCCGCATCAACCCCCAGGCCGAGGAGCTGGATTACGGCGACGAGGACCTGCTCGAAGCCCTGGGCGCATTGCGCCGCGTGGATGGTCGATTGCAGCCGACGCTTGCCGGCATCGTCCTGTTCGGCAAGCCACTGGCACTGCGCCGGCTGTTGCCCATGGTGCGCATCGACTACATCCGCGTGTCTGGCAACGAATGGGTGGAAGACCCTGACAACCGTTTTCAGTCCATCGACATCCGCAAGCCGCTGCTGCTGGCGTTGCCGCAGGCCGAGGCCAGCATCATTGACGAGTTGCCCAAGGGCTTTCGCCTGCCGGAAGGGCAGTTGCACAGCGTGCAGGAGCCGAAGTTGCCGCGCAAGGTGATCCGCGAGGCACTGGCCAATGCCGCCATGCACCGCAGCTACACCGTGCACAGCCCGACCCAGATCATCCGCTACAGCAACCGCATCGAAATCCGCAACGTTGGCTACTCGCTCAAGGAGCCCGCGCAGTTGGGTACGCCGGGTTCGCGCCTACGCAACCCGGCCATTGCCGCCGTGCTGCACGACCTGCACCTGGCCGAAGCCAAGGGCACCGGCATCCGCGCCATGCGCCGCCTGGCTGCCGAGGCGGGCTTGCCCTTGCCGGAATTTCACTCCGATCGGCAGGCCAACGAGTTCCGGCTCACCCTGTTCCTGCACAACCTGCTGACCGAGGACGACCATGCCTGGCTGCGCGGTTTCGCCGGCCCGGCAGTCAGCGCCGACGAAGCCAAGGTGTTGATCTACGTTCGCGCCACGGGCGCGGTGGACAACACCGCCTGCCGGGATTTCTGTGGGCTGGATACATTGGCGGCCAGCCTGGTCCTGCGCCGGCTGCGGGACCGGGGCCTGTTGGAGAAGCAAGGTGCCGGCAGCCGCACTTATTACATATTGGCCGATGCCGAGCGGCAGACCGTTGGGGATGCTAGTCAAGCAGAGCTGCCGTTGGGAATCCCCGTGGGATCGACGGACGGAGGAGGGGGGGATTCACCCTCAAGCATGGGGGGATTTTTGGAATCCCCCCATGTTCTCGCCGATGTTCCCCCCGAGCTACAAGCAAGGATCACGGCGGCCGGCCCGAAACCTCGCCAGGCTGAGGTTCGTGAGCTGATCCTGACGCTGTGCGCTCTGCGCCCCTACACCGTGGCCGAGTTGTGCCAGGTGCTTGGACGCCGCGACACCAAGGAATTGCGCCGCACCTACCTGCGTCCCTTGCGAGATGAAGGGCGGCTTGCCCTGAAGTACCCCGAAACCGAGAAGCACCCGCATCAAGCCTATGCCACGGTTGAGCGTGTGGTGGAGTCGGGTGATGAATGAAACCGGTCTGAGAAAAGCGGACGCCGTATGCAACCCCTGATCGTCTCCCAGCAGATCACCCAGGGCGTCGCCGACTTCCTGCGCGCCGCCTTCCCGGCCACCACACCGGGCTTCGATGGCCTGATCCAGCGCTTCCTGGCCGACCGCGAGCGGGTGTTCAAGGGACCGTACCTGACTTTGCCACTGCCGTTCCGCAAGCAGGCCGATAGGGGCCAGCCCGCGTTCGGCTGGCTACCGCCGGGCGTCATCCCCCATGCTCACCAGGGCCGGGCGTTCGACCGCCTGACCGGCGAGCAGGCCCGATCGACCCTGGTGGCCACCGGCACCGGCTCGGGCAAGACCGAGTGCTTCCTCTATCCCATCCTGGAGCACTGCCGCGAACAACGGGAACTGGGCCGGCCGGGCATCAAGGCCATCATCCTGTACCCGATGAACGCGCTGGCCTCGGACCAGGCCAGCCGCCTGGCCAAGGAGATCCTGCGCACACCCGCCCTGGCCGGTATCCGCGCTGGCCTGTATGTGGGCGAGGCCCCGGCCGAGGAATCCTCCCGTGTGCAGCAACTGGCCGATGGCGGCTTCTCGATCATCACCGACCGCAACGCGCTGCGCGAAAACCCGCCGGACATCCTGTTGACCAACTACAAGATGCTGGATTTCCTGCTGATCCGTGCTGCCGATACGCCGCTGTGGGCGCGGCAGCAACCGGATACGCTGCGCTATCTGGTGGTCGATGAGCTGCATACCTTCGACGGTGCCCAGGGTACGGATCTGGCCTGCCTGATCCGCCGCCTCAAGGGTCGGCTGGAGACGCCGCCGGGGCAACTGGTGTGCGTGGGCACCTCGGCCACGCTGGGCAGCGATGGCGAACAGGATTTGCTGGCGTTTGCCGGGCAGATCTTCGGCGAGACACTGGATGACCAGGCCGTGATCGCCGAAGACCGCGAGCCGGTGGCGGACTATCTGGCGGATGCCGTGGTGGAGTTCACCCAATCTCCGCCGCCGGACGCCGCGTCGGTGCTGGATCCGGCAGGCCATGCCGACTTGCAGTCCTGGCTGGCGGCTCAGGTGCCACTGTGGTTCGGCACCCCGTACAGTGCCGAACAAGTGGTCGATGCGGGCTGGCGCTGTCGCTTGGGCGGGATGCTGAAAAGCCATTTCGCCTTCCAGAACCTGTTGCGCGATATGGAGCGCCTGGGGCCACGTGCCGTGGCGCTGGACGATCTGCTGGCGGTACTGGCGCGCCGCCTGCCACCCCATGCCGACGCCCGCTATCCGCTGCTGTGGCTGGGCAGCCTGCTGGCGCTGGTGGCGCACGCGCGCCAGCCTCGCGGTGTGTCACTCGACGCGGTGCGCGGCGAACAGGACGTGGCCTTCTTCCTGCAAGTCAAGGTGGAGCTCTGGCTGCGCGAACTGCGGCGCATGGTGGCTTCGTTGGACCACCCGCCTCGACTGACCCATCACGATGACCTGAGCAAGGCCGAGCAGGCACAAGTCTGGTTGCCGGTGATCCACTGCCGTGACTGCCACGCCACCGGCTGGGGCGCGACCTTGCCCAGGACCAGCCCGAACCAGTTCAACCAGGACATCCAGCAGTTCTACAGCGCCTTCTTCGCCGAGGATGTCAGCACCCGCTTTCTGTTCCCCCAAAGCGAAAGCGCGGACCCGAAGGTGTTCGAGCACAAGAAGGTCTGCCCGCGCTGCGGTACGCTGCATGCGCTGGGGCAGACGCACTGCGATTGTGCCGAGGACCCGGTCGCGCTGGTGGATGTCGATGTGACCGCCAACCTGCGCGAAGGCACGCGCAACGGTGCTCGCTATACGCGTTCCCATCATGACTGCCCGTACTGCGGCGGACACAAGACGCTGTCCATCGTCGGTTCGCAAGCGGCCAGCCTGGCGGCGGTGATGCTGGCGCAACTGTTCGGTTCACGTTTCAACCCGGACAAGAAGCTGATCGCGTTCTCCGATTCGGTGCAGGATGCGGCGCACCGTGCCGGGTTTCTCGCGGCCCGGACCTGGCGCTTGAACTTGCGCCCGGCGGTGGCCCAGGTCATCGCCGCGGCGCAGCAGGCCGGGGAACCGCTGACGCTGGCGCAACTGCCGCAGGCCTTCGAGGACCACTGGCTGCCCGCAATGGGGCAGGGCCATTACCTGGCCAACTTCCTGCCGCCGCAACTGCACTGGCTGCGAGATTTCGAAACGCTGATGAGCGAAGGTACGCTGCCGGCCAACAGCGAGTTGCCGCAGGATTTGCGTCGCATCCTGCCGTGGGTGCTGAATGCCGAGTTCGGCCAGGACGCCCATATCGGCCGCAGCCTGACCGTGACCGGGACCGCCAGCGTGGAACCGCTACCGCAGCTACTGGCATCGGCCGTGCAGTGGATGCTGCCACGCCTGCAGGCCACGCTGGAGCCGTTGTCTGATGTGCCGGCGGATGCCCTGGCGGTATTCCTGCAAGGCATCGTGCAATCCATGCAGCGGCTGGGGGCCTGGCGCGACTCTGGCCTGCATTTCTATGCACAGGTCGGCAACCGACCTTGGGTCTATAGGCGCAATCCGGTGCAATTCCAAATGCTGTCCGGCCCGCGGCCGCCACGCTTCGTGAGCCTGGTCGATTACCAGCGCTGCGTCGGTGTGTTGGGCAGCCATGCCAAGTGGTATCGCGCCTGGGCCTTCAAGGCACTGACGCCGCTGCATGCGCTGGCTCTGGGCGCTGACAGTTTGCTGCCGGCGCTGTATCAGCTGGCATTCGAGGCGCTGGCAGGGGCGGGTTTGCTCGGCGCTGAACAGGCAGACGGCAAGCCGGAGATTCGCGTGTGGGGGCTGGAGCCTGGCGCTTTTCTGGTTTCCTTGGGCAGTCGCGCCTGGCGTTGCGACACCTGCCGCAGCGAGTGGCGCACCGGGACGGAGGTTTCGCTTGCCGGGCAGCCTTGCCGGCATCCCGGCTGCCGAGGGCATCTGGAAACGTTGGCGGAAGGCGATGCCGACTATTACCGCGACCTGTATCTGCGTGCTGACATTCAGCGCGTGGTCGCCCACGAACACACCGGCCTGCTGCCACGCGGCACGCGCGAGCGGGTGGAGCACAGCTTCAAGTCCGATGCCCAGGCTCCCGGCAGCATCAACGTGCTCTCGGCCACGCCGACGCTGGAGATGGGGATTGATATCGGCGACCTATCGGCGGTGCTGCAATGTTCCGTGCCGCCACAGCAGGCCAACTACATCCAGCGCGCGGGGCGCGCGGGACGCAGCACTGGCAATGCCTTGTTGCTGACCATGGCGGCCAGCAAACCGCACGACCTGTATTTCTGGGCCGATCCCAAGGAAATGATCGCCGGCAGCGTGCCGGCGCCGGGCGTATTCCTCAATGCCTCGGCGGTGCTGGAGCGCCAGTTGACGGCGTTCACGCTGGATTGCTGGGTGCGCGAACGGGGCCGAAGCGCGTCGATTCCGCAGGAGATCCGCATGGTGCTCAGCGCGGTGGACAACGGTGCGACGACGCGTTTCCCCTTCCCCTGGCTGGAGTATGTCGAGGCAAACCGGGCCAGCTTGCTGGATCGCTTCCTGACGCTGTTCCAGCAAGGCGGCGGGCAGATCCTGACCGAAGCCACCCGGCAGTGGCTGACACGTTTCGTCAATGGTCGGCAGGACGAGGAAAGCTCCCTGACCTTCAAGATCATCAGCAAGCTGCAGGGTATCGCCCGTGACGTGGCGCAGATCAAGCGTCTGCGCGAGAAGACCGCCAAGGAGGTGGAGAAGCTGGAGCAGCTTCCAGTGCGCGGCGAGGAACAGGAGGAAGAACTGAAAACCCTGCGCCAGGAACGTGCGGCGTTGGCGCGCCTGATCGGTGGGATCGAGGGCAAGGCCACCCTGAACGTCTTCACCGACGAAGGCCTGCTGCCCAACTATGCCTTCCCCGAACAAGGCGTGCTGCTGCGCTCGATCATCGTGCGCGACACCCGCCGGGAAGGACCGCCTGCCGAACCATTGACCTTCGAATACGAGCGCCCCGGCGCAACCGCCATCACCGAGCTGGCGCCCAACAACACCTTCTATGCCGAAGGCCGCCGGGTGGTCATCAACCAGGTGGATGTTTCCCGCGTCAAACCGGAGGCCTGGCGCCTATGCCGCCAGTGCTCCTACGCCGAGCCCTTGTCGGCGGGCGACCGGCACCACCAATGCCCGCGCTGCCGCGACGGCCAGTGGCGCGACACCGGGCGGGTCCATGAAATGCTGCGCCTGACCACGGTGTTCGCGCGCACGCTGGACCGCGAGAGTCGGATCGCCGACGACTCCGACGAGCGCACGCGTGGTTTCTACGTGCGCCAGGCGTTGGTGGATAGCCCGCCGGAAGCGGTGCGCCAGGCGTTCGCCATCGACAACCCAAGTTTCCCGTTCGGATTCGAATTCCTTGACCGGGTGACATTCCGCGAGGTGAACTTCGGCGAGCAGACGGTGGATGCCACGCCGATGACCATCGCGGGCGAAGAACTCAACCGGCCGGGCTTCGCCATTTGCCCGGAGTGCGGCACGCTACAGCGTCGCCGCAAGGCAGAGGAGCTTTATCGCAACCATGCCCCCTGGTGCTCACGCCGCAAAACGCCCGAGGCCAGCGTCCAGCAATGCATCTTCCTGTATCGGGAGTTCGCCAGCGAAGGTATCCGGCTGTTCCTGCCAGAGGTCGGATTTGCCGAATCCAAGGAAGCCTTGCTGAGCTTTATTTCCGCGTTGGAACTGGGGCTGAGCAAACGCTTCAAGGGGGCGGTGGCGCACCTGCGCATCGCCACCGACGTGCGGATGGCGGCCGACTCGGAGTCGGCGCGGACCTATCTGGTGATCTACGACAGCGTGCCGGGCGGCACCGGATACTTAAAGGAACTGATGCGCGACCCGGCCCCGCTGTTCGAAGTGTTCAGCCTGGCGGCAAGCGCATTGAACACCTGCACTTGCAACCAGGATGACACCGCCGACGGCTGCTATCGGTGCATGTACCGCTACCGCAACAGCCATGAACGCCAGGCCATCTCGCGCACGGTGGCGCAGAAGCTGTTGGCACAAATTCTTGAGCATCGCGCAGAGCTGAAGTCCGTCAGCAACCTTTCTCAGCAAACGGACAACAGCCTGCTGGAAAGCACACTGGAGAAACGGTTCCTTGAGGCACTGCGGCGCGAGCATGCTGGCGTGACTTTCACACTCAAGGACAAACTCATCGGCGGCAAGCATGGATACCTGGTCCAGGCAGGAAGTCGCCGCTGGCGTCTGGAGCTGCAGGTGACGCTGGGAGAACGCGACGGGGTCGTCGCACCATGCAAACCGGACTTCGTTTTCTGGCCCGACGACGGCGTGGACGATATGCCCGTCGCGGTATTCACTGATGGCTGGCAGTACCACAAGCACATCGTGGCCGAAGACTTGGCCAAGCGCATGGCGGTAGCCAAGAGCGGGCGGTTCGCTGTCTGGACGCTGACCTGGGACGACATTGACGCGGCTCTGCGTGCCGAACCGGCCCCGGATTCCACGGCCTGGGACGAATTGTTGCTCGGGCCTGCCGATCAGGTAGTCATACGTCTATGCGAGGCTCAGGGGATCGCCTCGTGGGCGGCCTTCCACCGCTTGTCATCTTTCCTGCAGCTGCATCGTCGGCTGGTAGGGGGACGTTATGACGCCTTGCGTCGCCTCGCCGGCGTATTGGGTGTGGCCATGTCAGTGCCTCCTGGTGATGACGCCGCCTTGCAAGGCTTCAAGCAAGGCGCCTTCCGCCGCCGGCTCGATGACTATGGCTTGTTGCCGGACACCCGCACGTATCGCTGGGGCTATCGCAACTGGAGTGCTGCCGTGCAATGGCTGGCCGGCCTGTCACCGGAACAGCTGCAGCAGTGGATGACCGGCCAGGCCGCTGCATCTGCAGAGCCTGTCATGCTGGTGCAGTGGCAACCAGACGAGATACCGGAGGTCGATCTGCAACGGCGCTGGCGCCACCTCTGGCAGTGCCTGAACCTGCTGTTGCCCTTGCGCCATCTTTGGGCAGGCCATGACGAGATGGCTGGCCTGCCTAGCTTCCAGGCCAGCCCTGCACTGCGCCAAGCAGAGCAGACGTTCGACCGTCATTGGCAAACGGCACTGGAGTTGGCCAGCCCGGATGTGCAGGCATGGTTGCTTGCATTGGCGCATGCAGGAGCACCGCTGCCGGAAGTCGGTTTCGAATTGATCGACGAACGCGGCCGGGTACTGGCGGAGGCGGAGCTGGCCTGGGTCAGCCTGAAGATCGCCGTACTGCTGACCGATTACCAGGCCGATGCGTCCCGCTTCGAGGCAGAAGGTTGGACGATCCATGTCGCAACCCAGGACGCGCCAGCCCGGGCGCTTCTGGATAGCTTGAAGGAACATTGAAATGGCACTTTCCCCCAAGATCGCCATGTCGGACGACTTTCTGAAATCGTTCGCCCGGATTCCGCGCCAGAACCAACAGGCGGTGCTGACCTTCGTCGCCAAGTTTCGCCAGAACCCGCTGGCCAGCGGCATCAACTACGAGCGCATCAATGATGCCGCCGATGTCAACATGCGTTCGGTGCGCATCAACGACAACCTGCGCGGCATCATCCTCAAACCGGAAACAGGCGATGTGTATTGCCTGTTGTGGGTGGATCGTCACGACGATGCTTATCAATGGGCCAAGCGCCACCGCGTCGCGATTCACCCGGACGTGGGCAGCCTGCAAGTCTATGCGGTACAGGAAACGAAATCCCTGACCAATAATGATGAGGTAGCCCAGACCGAAGCCTCCCCGAGCGAGGGCTTGTTTGCGGATTTGCGTGACCGGGAGATCCGCAAGCTGGGTGTGCCGGAGGAACGGCTGGCCGCCGTGCGAGCGGCTGTATCGGAAGCCGACCTGGAGGCCCTCGAAGCGCAGTTGCCGGATGAAGCCTTCGAGGCCCTGTATCTGTTTGCCGCCGGCGAGCCGCTGGACAAGATACTGGCCGAGCGGGCACCCGCCGAAACGGTTGACCCCCAAGATTTTGGCGCGGCGTTGACGCGCGACAGCACACGTCGTCACTTTGTTGTGCTCACCGATGACAGTGATCTGGACGCTCTGCTGGCCGCCCCACTGGAGCGCTGGCGTGTGTTCCTGCATCCGAGCCAACGCAAATTGGTGGAAGGCAACAAGAGTGGCCCCGTCAAGGTCACCGGCGGCGCTGGCACCGGCAAGACAGTGGTGGCCATGCATAGGGCAAGGTGGTTGGCCAAGCAATACGCAGACCTTCCGGGGCGCCCGATTATCTTCACCACGTTTACTCGCACACTGGCCGAAGACATCCGTCACAATCTGTCTCTGCTGTGCTCACCTCAAGAATTGGCCAAAATTCAGGTGGTCAACCTGGATCAATGGGCGTCAGGCCTGCTGCGCCGCTTCGGCTATCCCTATACGCTGCTCTATGATGAGAAACAGCGACGTGGCTTCTGGCAAGCCGCCTTGTCCGCGCTGCCCGCAGGCTCTGCCTACAGCGCCGCTTTCCTGAGGGCGGAGTACGAGCGCGTGATCCTGCCCCAAGGTTGCGAAACGGCGGAGGATTACATGCGCGCCCGTCGCATCGGACGGGGCGGGCAATTGGGCCGTTTGCAGCGTAAGACGTTGTGGCCGGTGTTTGCCGAATATCGGGCGCAATTGCACGCGGCCAACCTTCGCGAGCCGGAAGAAGCCTTTCGGGAAGCGAGCCAGTTGATCGAGCAGGAAAAGCCGCAACTGGGCATTCGGGCCATGGTAGTGGACGAGGCGCAGGACATCAGCGTCGCTGCCTATACCTTGATTCGCACGGCTGTGCCCATGGCCGAGAACGATTTGTTCATCGTCGGCGATGCCCACCAGCGCATCTATCGTCACAAGGTGACGCTTGGACAGGTGGGGATCGAGGTAAGAGGTCGTAGCCGTACCCTCAAGGTCAACTATCGGACAACCGATGAGATTCGACGTTGGGCCTGCGCGCAGTTGGAGGGTATCGAGATCGACGACCTGGATGGAAACATTGATAGCTTGCGCGGATATCGCTCATTGACCCACGGCGATTTGCCGGAAATCCTTCCATCAGCTTCCTTGCAACAGGACGTGGAGCACATCCTGTCTGTAGTTGAGCATGGCAAAGCCGATGACATCGAGGCCCGGCGCATCTGTGTCACGGCCCGCACCAATGAAGATCTGGATGCACTGGCACTCGCCTTGCGGCAACGCGGTATAGCCTGTCTCAGGCTGGATCACGGCACGACGGATGATCCTGCGGAAACAGGCGTTCGACTGGCCACCATGCATCGCGTCAAGGGACTGGAGTTCGACATCGTCATCCTGGCTGGCTGTCGTGGTGCCAGGCAGTATGCCGAGCAGTTCAGCCATGATGAAGATGTCGGTGTCACGGATGATACGGAAGTCTCCGAGCGATGCTTGTTGCATGTCGCAGCAACGCGTGCCAAGCGCCAACTGTTTGTCCTTACCAGAGAAACTCCATAGGACTCTGATTGATTTGATTGCTGAGAGGTCGCCAACCTTTCAATTTGGAGCGCTAGCTGTGAAGTGTCAAGACGTTGTATTCATCCAGTTTGAGTCTGGAGATTGGGGTGGCTCGTCCGATGCCCTGGTGAGGGCGATGCCAGCTGTAGTGGTGTAGCCAGGCTCTCATAGCATCGGCTCGGTGTTGAGAGTTTTGTAAGCATCCGCCGAAGACACCTTGAAGGCATGCGGCGATTAGGACGATAGTCCCCACTTGTTTTTAGTGGGGACTATTCATGGATACAGGCGCTTCGGCGCAACGCCGCGCGCGGCGTACGCACAGCGATACCTTCAAG
>JACDJA010000484.1_pt1 | contig 45440 bp, 48 predicted proteins | sample 7449241 | NCBI WGS metagenome assembly JACDJA01 (sample SAMN14253289, study PRJNA609438) | sludge metagenome | isolation source: initial anaerobic sludge | collected 2018-12-20 | reverse complement strand
GTGTTACGGCTGTAGCCGCGGCGGCCCCGACGGTCCAACAACCGTCGGCGACGCCGTGTCGCATCCTGGGGAGCAATCCCGCAGCGCCGCAGGCTGCGCGGGTGGACGGGGTGAGCTGCTCAGGCCGGTTCCTGACCACGCAGTTGGAGCTGATCGAACGTTCGCAGTTTCTCCAGGGCGAACCGCCGGCAACCGTACGCTTCGCCGGGCCGCTGATGGCACTCCTGAGCAGTTGCGCGCATCCAGTGTTGCCGGACCCGGTTCTCCTGCCATGATTTCACCTGCCATGATGATGAGGCCGCCTGACATCGGCGCCAGCGACCGGAGCACACCGGCATGAACGACACCAACACGCCCGCTGCGGCGGCCCGGAGCCCCGACCCGTTGCCCAGGCACACCACGCCGACCTGGGAGGTGGAACTGCTGATCTCCGGCGTGGCCGTATTCGCCATGCTGCAGTTGCCGGGTTGGCTGGACAATCAGATGTTCGCCCTGATGCCGCGGCTGGACGCGGACCTGGCCGGGGCCGGGCTGTCGCTGTATCTCTATCTCAAGAGTGCCGCGCTGATCCTGGCCGTGACGTTCGCCCTGCACCTGCTGTTGCGTGCACACTGGATTGCGCTGGTCGGCATGCACTCGGTCTACCCCGACGGCGTGCGCTGGGAAAGGCTGCGGATGGGCCCGGTGCAGCGTGAACTCGAACAGCGTCAGCACGGCTCGGCTGGCGACTCCATCGAACGTGCCGACAATCGTGCCACCGTGGTGTTCGCGATCGGCGTGATGCTGGCTTCGCGGCTGCTGCAGATCAGTCTGCTGGTCACGGTGCTGTTCGCCATCATCCTGGCCGGCGCATCGCTGGCGGGTGTGCAGGCCAACCTGTTCCTGGTGTTCAGCATCTGCTTCGCCGCCATCATCCTGGTGATACTGCTCGCGCGCCGGATCGACCAGCTGATCGGTCCGCGCCTGCGCCAGCACGGCCTGCCGCGCCGCATGCTGGCGGCAACTTTCCGCGCGATCGTGCGCGGTGGTTTCGGCCGACGCTCCGAAGTGATGGCGTTGCTGGCCAGCCATGGCAGCGAACGGCGCATCAACCTGTTGACCGTCATCACTTTCACCGCACTGTTCATGGCCGTGACATTCGGCATGCATGCGATGAAGGATCCGGCCCACGTCGGCAGCTACGCGCTGTTTCCGCACCGCATCGACGAGGCACGCACACTGCGCAGCGCCCATTACGACGACCAGCGCGACCCGCTGCATGATCCGGCGACACCGTTCGTGCAGAGCGCCGTGATCGCCGGCGCCTATCTTCGCCTGACCGTGCCGTACCAGCCGCAGCGCGACGCACCCGCCGAGCAGCGTCGCTGCCCCAACGCGCTGGGCGCGGCTGCGGGCGAAGCGCGTGGCGTTGCCATGCTCGATTGCCTCGCAAGCCTGCACGCGGTATCGCTGGATGGCCAGCCATTGACCGCGCTGCACTATGACGTTGGCAGCGACGCGCGCACCGGGCGACCGGCACTGCAGGCCATGATCGACGTGCGCTCGCTGGCGACCGGCCGCCATCTGTTGCGGATCGCACGCGCGCCGACCACTGATGCGGCAGGCGACGCGGACGCCGACGTCATCGCATTCTGGCGTTGAGCGCGCGCCCGAGGCGGCCAATCCGCTGGCCCAGCGCGCACGGCGAGCGCATCTTGCCGAAAGATGCCGATACGAAGGCATGAGCGAGTCCGGAACATCATGATGCGGCCGTTTCCGCGCCGGAGCATTCCGTGCTGCGCCGCCTCGCGCGGGATCGGCAGGCGCTTCATCAGCGGGTCCTTGCGATGCCCCGCCGGTAGATGGCGAACGCTGCAGGGGCGCTCTGGTGCATCTGTTGGCTGTCGCCCGACAGGAGTGCCTGCATGACCAGGCCCTGGATACTGCCGATGAACAACGTGGCGGCGGCCGCGGCATCGAGCTGCGGGTCCATTTCGCCGCAGGCCTTGCCCTCTTCGATCAATGCACGCAGCCGTTCGCCATAGCGGCCGATCAGCGTTTGCACCATGCGCTTGGCCGCCGTGTCATCGGCCCGTTGCAGTTCGCCAAACATCATGCGCGGCACGCCTGGGTGCTCGACGACGAAGCCGATATGTGCCAGGTACATCGCTTCCAGTGCGGCCAGCGGAGACGTTGCGCCACTGGCTGCTCGCTCGATCCGGGCAAGCAGGCGGTCGGCCACCCACTCCATGACCGCTTGCCAGATCGAGGCCTTGTTGGGGAAGTGCCGAAACAGCGCGCCCTGGGTCAGGTGCATGCGCGTGGCGATCGCCGCGGTGGTGATGTCGCTGGGGTTTTGTTCGGCGGCCAGTTCGATCACCGACTCGATCGTGGTCGTACGGCGGTCATCGGCGGACAGGCGCTTGCGGGGCTGGTTCATGGAAACGTTCATAATAAGTAAGCAGTTACTAGCTTACTATGGTGCGTGCCGCTGTCAACCGCTGCGCCGGAGCGGCTCGCCGGGTGGGAAGGGTGAAGCGCGCGCAGCGGTCTTGCCGCGGTGGCCGGTGTCCGCCCAGGTGGCGTGCGCCGCGGACTCGATGCCAATCAAGTACCATCGAATCAGGACGCGCGTGCGGAGCCATGGCAAGGTTCCTGGCGTGCCTCCGCGGCAATGGACCATTCGCATGACCAGCAGGCCAGATCACTCGGCGGCGCCGGATGCGGTCGACGGGCGCATCGTCGCCATCCGCGGCAGCGTCGTGGATGCGGCTTTTGCCGGGAAGGTACCACGCATTCAAGACCTCTTGCGCGTGGGCGATGTGGCGCTGGAGGTGGCCTCGCTGGCTGACAACGGCGTGGTGCGCTGCATCGCGCTCGGCGCCGTGCGCGGGTTGGGACTGGGCGCCCCGGTGCACGCCACCGGGGGTCCGATCGAGGTGCCCGTGGGCGACGCGGTCCTGGGTCGCATGCTGAACGTGTTCGGTGCGCCGCTCGACGGCCTGCCGGCGGTCAGCACCAGTGCACGTCGCCCGATCCATCGCGCGCCGCCGCCCCTGGAAGAGCGGGTGCTGCGCGCCGAGGTGCTGGAGACGGGCATCAAGGCCATCGACCTGCTGTCGCCGATCGAGCGCGGCGGCAAGACCGGCCTGTTCGGCGGCGCCGGGGTCGGCAAGACCGTGCTGTTGAGCGAACTCATCCACAACACCGTGGAACACCATCACGGCGTCAGCCTGTTCTGCGGGATTGGCGAGCGCTCGCGCGAGGCCGAGGAACTGTGGCGCGAGATGGGCGAGGCGGGTGTGCGCGCGCGCATGGTGATGTTGTTCGGGCAGATGAACGAGCCGCCCGGCGTGCGCCTCCTGGTCGGCGCCTCGGCCCTGACCATGGCCGAATATTTCCGCGACGATCGCGGCCAGGACGTGCTGCTGCTGATCGACAACATCTTTCGCTATGTCCAGGCCGGTTCCGAGGTCTCGGGCCTGCTCGGGCGGATGCCTTCGCGCGTGGGCTACCAGCCGACGCTGGCCACCGAGCTTGCCGCGCTGCAGGAACGCATCGCCTCGACCCGCAAGGGCGCGATCACCTCGATCCAGGCGGTGTATGTGCCGGCCGACGATTTCACCGATCCGGCCGCCGCGCAGATCTTCTCGCACCTGTCGGCCTCGGTCGTGCTCTCGCGCAAGCGCGCCAGCGAAGGGCTGTATCCGGCGGTGGATCCGCTGGCCTCGGCGTCGGTCATGCTCACGCCCGCGGTGGTCGGCCAACGCCACTACGACGTGGCGCGCGCGGTGCGTCGTACGCTGGCCGAATACGAGGAATTGCGCGACATCATCGCCATGCTGGGGATCGAGGAGCTCTCGGCGCATGACCGCGCGACCGTGGCGCAGGCCAGGCGGCTGGAACGGTTCCTGACCCAGCCGTTCGCCACCGTTGCGGGCGCGACCGGAACCACCGGCAAGCTGGTGCCGATCGAGAAGACGCTGGAGGGCTGCGAGCGCATCCTTGGACAAGCCACCTTCGACCTGCCCGAAAGCGCCTATTACATGATCGGTGCACTGGACGAGGTCAGGGAGCGGGCATGAGCATGGCCACGCAAATGCAGGTGCATGTACGCCTGCCGGCACGCATGCTGTTCGAAGGCGCGGCCACCCGGCTGAATGCGGTCGCGGTCGATGGCGGGTTCGGCATCCTGCCCAACCACGTGGACTTCGTGACCGTGCTGGTGCCCTCGATCCTGCTGGTGACCACACCGGAAGGAGGCGAGCGGATCTTCGGCATCGACGAGGGCCTGCTGGTCAAGAAGGGCCACCAGGTCGACATCGCCGTGCGCCGCGGCGTGGAAAGCGCCGACCTGGACAGCCTGCGTGCCACGGTGCAGGAGACGTTTCACCAGATGGAGGATGAGGAACGCGTCGCGCGCGCGGCCCTGGCGCGGCTGGAAGCCGACATGGTGCGCGGCTTTGCCAGCTTGAGGAGGCCCCATTCATGAGCGATACGCGCCGCGAGCCGGTTGACCAGATCGGCCAGCGCGCGCGGCGCATGCAGGCGGCGCGCGACGATCCGGGGCCCAGCCCCCTGCGCGGCATCGGCACCTTCGGCATGATCGGCTGGTCGGTCGCGGTGCCGACCGTGGGCGGCGCCTTCCTCGGCCTGTGGCTGGATCGCGTGGCGCCGCAGCAATTTTCGTGGACGATCGCCCTGATCCTCGGCGGGGTGGCACTGGGCGCGCTGCTGGCCTGGGCCTGGATCGGCAAGGAGGACCGCGGACCATGAACGCCATCGCCTGGAGCGCATTCGGGCTGGGGGCACTGGCCGGCCTGGTCGCCGGGGGACTGTTTTTCGCCGGCCTGGCCTTTGGCCTGCGCCTGGCGCTGGGCCGCCCGAGGCCGATGCCGGTACTGGCATTGAGCGCGCTGCTGCGCATCGCCGCGCTGCTGGCGGTCGGCTGGCTGGTGTCGTTGGCTGGCGGAGCGGCGGCCCTGGCGGGCTACGCGCTGGCATTCCTGGCGACGCGCCTTGCAGCCGTCGCGCTGGCCAGGCCGGCGCCGCCGCGGAGGGACACGAAATGCAGCTGAGCCCCGACCAGGCCATCCTGTTCACCCTGGGCGGCATCCCGATCAACGCCACGATCGGCTATACCTGGATCGTCATGGCGCTGCTGACCGGCACCTCGATGCTGTTGACCCGCTCGTTGCGTCCCGATGTGCCGCCCAGTCGCTGGCGCACCACGCTGGAGGTGATCGTGCAGGGCATCCAGGGACAGATCGACGAGATATCCGTGCGCCGTGATCGCCGCCTGCTCTATTTCACCGGCACGCTGTTCCTGTTCATCGTCACCTCGAACCTGCTGATGGTGGTGCCGGGTTTCCGTCCGCCCACGGCATCGCTGTCGACCACCGCAGCACTGGCGCTGTCGGTGCTGGTGGCGGTGCCGATCTTCGGGATCGGCAACCAGGGCCTTGGCGGATACCTCAGAACCTGGATCCAGCCATCGGTCATCATGTTGCCCTTCAACATCATCGGTGAATTTTCGCGCGGCATCTCGCTGGCGATCCGCCTGTACGGCAACATCATGAGCGGCGCAGTGATCGCCGGCATCCTGCTGGGTGTCGCGCCGTTCTTCTTCCCCGTGGTGATGGACATGCTGGGTCTGCTTACCGGGCTGATCCAGGCCTACATCTTCGCCTTCCTCGCCACGGTCTACATCTCGTCGGCCACAGCCCCGCCGTCCGACATCCCGCAAACCAAGAAGGACGCGTCATGAGCGATCTTGCCCTCATTGCCATTGTTTCCATCTTCACCGCCGGCCTGACCGTGTCATTCGGCGCGCTGGGCCCCGCGCTTGGAGAGGGGCGCGCGGCGGCCACCGCACTCAATGCCATCGCGCAACAGCCCGATGCGGCAGCGACGCTGTCGCGCACGCTGTTCGTCAGCCTGGCCATGATCGAATCCACGGCGATCTACTGTTTCGTGGTCGCCATGATCCTGCTGTTCGCCAATCCGTTCTGGAACGCGGCGCTGGAGGCGGCGGCCCACGCCACCGGTGGCTAGACGATGTCGATCGACTGGATCACCGTTGCCGCGCAGATCCTCAACTTCCTGGTGCTGGTGTGGCTGCTGAAGCGCTTCCTGTATCGCCCCATCCTCGATGGCATCGACGCGCGGGAAAAGGAGATTGCCGAGCGCATGGGCGAGGCGGCGCGGATCCGTGCGGTTGCGGAAGCCGCCGAGGCGGATTACCAGGCGCAGGTCGCCAGCCTCCGGGCAGGACGTGAAGGCACGCTCGAAGCGGCCCGCAAGGCGGCCGAAGCCGAGCGGGATGCGCTGCTGGCCGAGGCTCGCGAGCGCCTCGCGCGCGAGCAGGCCGAGCGCGCCGTGCAGCGGGTGGAAGAAGCGCGGCGCTACCGTGCGGAGCTGCAGCGGGACGGCGCCGCGGCGCTGCTCTCGCTCACCCGCAAGGCGCTGAAGGATCTTGCCGACGAGACGCTGGAGGCGCGCATCGTGGCCCATGCCAGCGACCGTCTGGCGGCGATGGCCGATGACCTGCGCAAGGCGGCCGGTGACTCCCTGCAGGCCATCGCGCTGACCCACGAACCGCTGTCACAGGCAGCGCGCGAGCGCCTGGGCAACGAGCTTGCGCAGCTGATTCCCGGCATCACCGTGACGTTCCGCAGCGAGCCTGCGCAGGCGCCGGGTCTGGTCCTGCGCCTCGGTGGCGCGCAGGTGGAATGGACCGTGGACAGCTACATCGACGGTCTCGACGCGCTGCTGGCCGCTGCCGATCACCAGCGCGCCAGGCCGCGGGGGTAGGGCGATGTCGCCTGACGTGCCGGTGCCGAGCACGGCGGATCTCGTGCAGTCCCTGCTGGGCAGCCCCGGCCCCGGCCCGCAACTGAGCGAAATCGGCAAGGTCACCCAGGTGGGCGACGGCGTGGCGATCGTCACCGGGCTCGCCCGTGCGCTTTCGGACGAAGTCCTGGAGTTCGCCGGCGGCGAACGCGGCATCGTCTTCGACCTGGAACCGGGAAACCTCGGCGTGGTGTTGCTGGGGCCCTCCGAAAACGTCACCCTGGGCGAACACGTGCGCCGTACCGGCCGCGTGGTCAGCGTACCCACGGGCATGGCCCTGCTGGGCCGGGTGGTCGATGCCCTGGGCCGTCCGCGTGACGGCGGGGAGCCGCTGCAGGACGCGCCACTGCGTCCGGTCGAGGCCGAGGCTCCCGGGATCCTCGAGCGCGCGGCGGTGTCGCGGCCGCTGGCGACGGGACTGAAGGCGGTGGACGCCGCCGTGCCGGTGGGGCGTGGCCAACGCCAGCTGATCATCGGCGACCGCCAGACCGGCAAGACCTCGATCGCGGTCGACGCCATCCTCAACCAGAAGGATAGTGGCGTGCTGTGCGTGTACTGCGCCGTCGGCCAGCGTGGCGACGCGGTGGCCAAGGTGATCGGGGCCTTGCGCGAGGGCGGCATGATGGCGCGCTCGGTGGTGCTGTTCGCTGGCGACGAGGAGGCGCCTGGGCTCGCCCACATCACGCCCTACGCGGCGATGTCGATTGCCGAGAGCCTGGCCGCGGACGGACGCGACGTGCTGCTCGTCATCGACGACCTGACCCGGCACGCACACGCCTACCGCGAGTTGTCGCTGCTGCTGCGCCGGCCGCCCGGGCGCGAGGCGTTTCCCGGCGACATCTTCTACGTGCACGCCCGGCTGCTGGAGCGCGCGGGCCAGTTCACCGAAGCCATCGGCGGCGGTTCGATCACGGCCCTGCCGGTGGTCGAAACCCAGGCCGAAAACCTGTCGGCCTATATCCCCACCAACCTGATCTCGATCACCGACGGGCAGATCTACCTGTCGCCGCGCCTGGTGCGCCGCAACCAGTTTCCCGCCGTGGATCTGGGCATCTCGGTGTCGCGTGTCGGTGGCAAGGCGCAGAAGCGCGCGTTTCGCGAGGTGGCGGGCAACCTGCGCGTAACGCTGTCGCAATTCGAGGAACTGGAAGAGTTCGCCCGCTTCGGCACCCGGCTCGATGCCGCCACGCGGTCGAGACTGGCGCGTGGCGCCGCGGTACGGCTGGCGCTGCGACAGCGCGAACGCGACCCGATTCCCGAGATCGAGCAGCTCGCGGTGCTGGTGTGCGCCATGCAGGGACTGCTGGACGGCATGGACGAGGGCGCCAGCATCGCGGCGATGGATACGATCCGTGCCGCGCTGCGCGCTGCGGATGGCGGCCTCGGTGAGCGCATTGCTTCCGATCAGGCGCTGGATGATGACGCCCGGGAACGGCTCCTCGACATGGCGCGCGCGGCGTTGGCTGCAGCGGACGAGGCGGAGGGCGGCCATGGCCGACACGCTTGAGGTCCTGACCCGCCGCAGCGAAACGCTGCGCTCCATCGGCGGCATCGTGCGCACGGTGAAGACCGTGTCGGTGATCAATGCCAACCCGTACGAGCAGGCCGCCCGCGCCATCGAGGCCTACCGCGCCACCGTGCTGGACGGCCTGCATGCCTTCGTGCAGCAGCACGGATCGCTGGCGTCCGCGCCACGCCTCGCCACGGATCGCGTGATCGTGGTGTTCGGCTCCGATCACGGGCTATGCGGCAACTACAACGAAGTAATCGCCGCCGAGGTCGCACGCCACAAGGCCGCTACCAGTGATCCGGGCCGGATGCGCATCCTCTGCGTCGGGGCGCAGATGGAGGACGCGCTGGCCGGCCTGGAGTTGGCGGTCGAGACGACGCTGCTGTCCCCCACCACGCCCGACGGACTGGGCCGCCTCGCCGGCGCATTGGTTGGGCAGCTGGATGGGCTGCGGCGCGACGGGGATCCGCAATCGCTCGCCGTCTACCTGGCCTATTCCCGGCGCGGCGCCCACGGCCAGCAGGTACCGATGATCCAGCCCCTGCTGCCGCTCGATCCACAACTGGCGCGCGACCTGGCCACCCGACCCTGGCAATCGCGCAGCCTGCCGCGATCCACCCTGCCGGCGTCCACCTTGCTGGCGGCGCTGATTCGCGGTTACTTGTTCGCCAGCCTGTTCGGCGCCGCCGCCGAGGCGCTGGTTACCGAGAACGCCGCGCGCCTGGCGCGCATGCAGCAGGCCGAACAGTCGGTCGCCGACCGGCTGGAGGAACTGACGGCACAGACCCGCGCGGTGCGCCAGGACGAGATCACCACGGAATTGCTGGATGTCATCATCGGTTTCGAGGCGCTGAAGGACCGGGAAAAGCGCAAACGCGCACCGCGCTCGACGGACCACGTGTCATGACCCGGCTGATCGGGCCCTGACCAAACCCGACGCCGGCCGCACCTGGGTACCGATCCCACGAGGCGTTCAGCCGACCCTTTCCTTGCGCTTCACCTGGATATCCCGTTTGGCGAGCTCGGCGAGAAAGATGTCCGCATCCACGCAGCCCTCGGGTGCAAATACGCCCGTGCCGGAAATCTGCCCGCTGCCGACCATCTGCGCGACGACCGAGGCAGGAACGCCGGTCAAGGGTCCCATCCGGCCACTGAGGATGTACGTCAACTCGACCGGCTGTCCATCGCGCGTGCCGGTGGCGGTGAGCATGAACGCGGAAATGGCCGGCGGCAGATCTGCCGGGTCCGGTTCGGGCATGCGTCCCAGCAGTGCGACGGCGACTTCGGAGGGGCGTACGCTGCCTGCCGCGAGCTGCAGAGGCTCGTCACTGGTCAGGCCCAGTTCCCGGAATGCGCGCAGGAGGTCGTCCAGCCCGAGCACGCCACCCTTTTGCGTCACGTTGCGCAGGCCCTCGATATAGCGCGGAATGGTGACCGGCTCCGGATGCCCGAGGTAATAGACTTCGCATTCACCGAGTACCGGAAAGCGCACCTGCTCGCTGCCCGACATGGCGGGCACCTTCGTCCAGTCGCCATCGAGGTACTGGACGACGTCGCCATGCACGATATGGATGCCGTGCTGCACGGCAGCCGATTGGCTGATGTCGCCTTCGACGTCGCTGCTCGCCACGTTCCAGCGAAAATGCAGGTCCTCCACCTGGTCCAGACGGTTGGCCGCATCCCTGGCCAGGACATTCAGCGTGCCGGGGCTGACACCACAGCCGATGACCGCGACCACGCCGGCCCTTTGGGCCTGCGCGTGCAGCTCCAGCATGTCCACGGTCGGTTGGGCATCGTCGCAGATGTCGACGTAATGGCAGCCGGCCTCGATGGCGGCTTGCAGAATCGGCACGCCGAAACGGTAGTAGGGGCCGACGAATGTAATGACGACGTCAACGCCCTTCAGGGCCTCGATCAATTCGGCATGGACGGTGGCATCGACCTGCAGCGTGGACACCTTGTCGCTGCCGATGTCCTTTTTGAGCTGGTTGGCGGCATCGAGATTCAGGTCGCCGATGACGACGGAATCCACCTGCGCGCTCAGCACCAGGTCCCTGACGGTCCTGCTGCCTTCCTGTCCGGCTCCGCCGAGGGCTAGAAACTTCATGTGGTTCACTCCTGTTGGCGCGGAATTGCGGGGGAAGCCCCCAATCTGCCTGAGGAGGGTTTGCTGGGGGATTTTTGAACCGCGAGTCTAACCAGTGCTCACTGAACCGCTTCGCGTGACGGCGCCGGGCCTGGTCGCGTCTGCCATGCAAGCAGCGCGCTGCCGGCGCGCGCGCCTGAAAACCGGCGCACGGGCCCTGCATCGGGGACCCGGCAGCTGCGCCGGGCGCGATCGGGCGCCATGTAACGCCCAGCGGCACCTCAGGATGGCCCCAACTTCATGGCCTGGGAGCGCGCGCAGCGCGCCGGGACCAACGCGGTGGCCTGCCATGGCAGCGATGCGGCAGCCGGAGTGCCTGCCGTGGATGACGACATCTTCGCCTGCCAGCGGGAGGCGGCGCGGCTCGAAGCCCGTGAAACCAGAGTGGGACGCGCCGAGATGGCGCCGGGGCGTACGGTTGATTTCCGGGCATGATTTCACCCTGACAGTATCGGTTCACATAAAGGAGATACACTGCAGTGGGTAGCTGGCGATAGAGCTTCCATAATTGCCTTCGACCGTTATCCCGCATTTTTCGTGAGCGTTCGCAGCGAATTGGCGCAAGAGCCTGCCCAAGGCTTGATCCGGGTGTGTGACCGGGCCGGCGCAGTAGAAGGCAGGTGAATGAGGCTGGTCAAGCATTCGCGGGTCGATCACGCAAGTGACTTATTCGCGGAGCAGGTGGTGCGGCTTTGCCGCGAGCGTGCGAGCCGTAAAAGTCCAGGACGGACTTTTTCAGCATCCTGGCAGATCAGGTCGCATGCTCGCTTGCGCGGAGTCTTGCGGATTCGATCATCTTGCATGGCCGCGCATTCGGTTTTCAAGCACGGTGCGAGGTGGCTGACCCTGCTGGGCGCTCACCCCAACCCAAGGAGTTCCACATGTCTCTCAAATGGTATGTAAGGCCACGTCTCGTGGCGCTGAAATCCGACACATCCGCATTCGACGCGGCGCGCGCAATCGAGCAGAACAACATCGGCGCCATTGTCGTGCAGGACAAGGGGAGCGTCGTGGGCATCCTGACGGACCGTGATCTGGTGATCCGCGTCCTGGGCCGGGGCCGCGATCCACGCACGACGACCGTAGGCGAGGTGATGACCTCGGGTGTCGTCTCGCTGGCGCCCTCCGACACCCAGGCCAGCGCGATTCGCCTCATGCAAACGCGCAACATTCGACGCATTCCGCTGGTGGAGGACGGGCGGTTCGTCGGCATGGTGACGCTCGATGACTTGCTCCTTGACGAGGCGGCACCGATCGATCGCCTGGCCGCGATCATCGCGGGCCAGATCGGCGAGGGCGGGCCGGAGGCCAGTCCGCGGTCACGAGCAAGAAGGCGCAGCGCTGCCCGTGCCGAAGCCACCTACAGGCGTTTGCTCAACCAGGTGCGTGCCGACACCGGACTCGAGAACCCGGAACAGGCGGAGACCGCACTCGAGATCGTCCTCGAGGCATTGGTGCAAAGACTCAACCCCGGCGAGGCTGAAGATCTCATTGCGCAGCTGCCTTCATTGCTGCAGCCCACGCTGTACGGGCTTCCGCTTGGCCCTGACAGGAGCGTCACCCGGGAAACCATCGAGCAGGAGCTGGTCAAGCAACTCGGGGTGGACGCGTCCCGTGCCGCAACGCTGCTTGCCGCGATCGGCGCGCTGATCGCGCAGGGTGTCAGTTCCGGCCAGATGCAGGACGTGCAGGGCCAGCTTCCGACAGCTTTGCGCGAGGTCTTTTCCGCTGCGCCGTCGCCGGCCGTTTCTTGAGCGCGGCTTCACGCGCACATGCAACCGGGTCAACCCGGGCGCCGAGCCGGCCTCGGCCGCCTGAACGAACGTGGTTCGCCGTGATGTCTGCCCGCAACGATCCAAGGGAAATTCCGTGTCACGCAACGAAGCGCATTCCCAATCTCGGAAGCGATTTTTCCACGCACACAGCAGCGCAAGGAGTTGAGCCATGACGACATTGACCAGCAGTGAACGCGAGCACCTCGCAACTCTGATGAACGAGCGCAAGCCGGTGTTGCTGGATGAAATTCGTACGGGGCTCACGCGCATGCGCGTGGAAGGTTATGAAGAGTTGCTGTCGAGCACCGCCGATGCGGGCGATGAATCGCTGGCCTCGCTGATAACCGATATCAACAACGCGGAAGTGGTGCGGGACGCAACCGAGTTGCAAGACATCTATGCCGCCGAAGCGCGTCTCGCGGCGGGTACGTATGGTGTGTGCATCGATTGCGGACAGCCGGTTCCTTACGCGCGTCTTGTCGCCTATCCCACCGCAAAGCGCTGCCTTGGCTGTCAGCAGATCCATGAACGCAAGGGCACGCATTCCCGGGAATCGTGAACTCGCCCGTTGGTCGCCCTGCCCGCCGTGGTCGCCGAGGATCACCCGCTGTACGGAAGGGCGTCCTGGACGAGGCATGCGCCTGCCCGCGTCGCAGGCAACTGGCCGCGCTGATTCCCTCGATCATGCGCCGACCGCGCGGAAGTGCTCGACGAGAAAATCGCTGAAGGCGCGCACCAGCAGCGATGATTGTCGATGCTGCGGATACACCACATAAGCAGCAAGGCCGGCGGGACGAAATTTCTCCAGTACCTCCACCAGTCGTCCGTCCGCCAGCGCGGCGGCGACGATGAAGTCGGGCAGGATGACGAGGCCCAGGCCGGCGATCGCCGCGTCGCGCAACATCTCGCCATTGTTCGAGCGCATCGGCCCGCTTACCGTCACCTTGCGGCTGCGTGCGCCATTGCGAAAGGCCCACTCGCCACTCCGTGCATGGCCATAATGAAGGCAGGCATGCGCGGCCAGCTCCTGCGGCTCCTTCGGTACGCCGTGCCGGCGCAGGTAGTCCGGACTTGCGCAGGTGATCAGTTGCACGCTGGTGATCCGCCGCGCCACCAGACTGGAATCGGCCAGCGCGCCGATGCGCACCGCCATGTCGTAACCCTCGTCGATCAGGTCGACCCTGCGATCGTTGAGTTCGAGCTCCACCGACACCTCCGGATGACGCTGCATGAAAGCCGGAATCAGCGCTCCCAGGTGCAGGGTGGCGAACGTCATCGGCGCGCTCAACCGCAACACGCCGCGCGGCGTCGCCGTCTGGCTGGTGACCATCTGCTCGGCGGCATCCACCTCCTGCAGGATGCGCCGGACGCGTTCGTGATAGGCCAGTCCCAGATCGGTGACACGCAGCTTGCGCGTCGAACGCAGCAGCAGCCGCGCCCCCAGCCGCTTCTCCAGCGCGGCGATGCGCTTGCTGACAAGCTGTTTGGACAACCCAAGCCGATCGGCCGCGGCGGTGAAGCTTTGCGCATCCACGGTTTCGGCAAAGATCCGCATGTCCTGCAGCTGGCCCATTGTCGCCCTCAGGTGGACAGTGTTAAGCGTGCCATCATCTTCTTTGCATGGCCTGGCGACTGTAATGTATCGCCAAGGATGCAACAAATTCTGCATGCCCTCCCACTTTGGAGCGCTTTCACGAGGCTTTCCGGGGAGGACGGCTCCCCGACACCCCATCAACGAGAGAAAACGCCATGACGATGCAGATACGCAAGGCTTCCGAGCGCGGCGTCGCCGAGCACGGCTGGTTGAGCTCGCGCCACACGTTTTCGTTCGCCGGCTACCGGGATCCCGAGCAGATCGGCTTCTCCGACCTGCGCGTGATCAACGAGGATCGCGTGCTGCCGGGCCAGGGCTTCGGCACGCACCCGCACCGCGACATGGAAATCTTTTCCTACGTGCTGGAAGGCGCCCTCGCACACAGTGACAGCATGGGCACCGGCTCGCAGATCAGGCCCGGCGACGTGCAACTGATGAGTGCCGGCAGTGGCGTGACCCACAGCGAATTCAACGGCTCGAAGGAGGAGCCGGTGCACTTCCTGCAGATCTGGATCGTGCCGGACCGCACCGGTGGCAAGCCGGTCTATCAGCAACGGCACTTCAGCGATGCCGACAAGCGTGGACGCCTGCGCCTGATCATTTCGCCGGATGGGCGCGAGGGCTCGCTGCGCATCCAGCAGGACACCCGGGTGTACGCCGGCCTGTTCGACGGCGATGAAACGGCCACGCTGACCCTGGACAGGAACCGTCATGCCTACGTACATGTCGCCCGCGGCATGATCGAGCTCGATGGCGCGAAGCTGGAGGCCGGCGACGGCGTGCGACTGCGCAGGCCGCAGACGCTGACGCTCGGCGCCGGCAAGGATGCCGAGGTCCTGGTGTTCGACCTGCGTGCGAACGAATTGCCGCAAATGCCATGAAGCCTGGCAGGTCGTCGGCGATGCGGATGGCGCGGCCGACGACCATCCACACAAGGAACATTCTTCATGAGCAAGATGAAGGTCTGGTATTTCGAGCAATACGGGCCGCCCTCCGCACTCAGGTTGCAGGAGCGCGAGCTGCCCCGGCCCGGCCCCGGTGAGGTACTGGTCAAGGTCGCTGCCACCGCGATCAATCCCAGCGACGTGAAAAACGTTTCGGGGCATTTCAAGTCCAGCATGCCGCGGATACCCGGGCGCGACTTTGCCGGCACCATTGTTGCCGGCGACGGGCGCGAAGGTGAGGAAATCTGGGGCAGCGGCCCCGGCTTCGGTGTGACGCGCGATGGCGCGCATGCCGAGTATTTCGTGATGCCTTCGGCGTGGGTCAGCCGCAAACCGCCACACCTGAGCATGGAGCAGGCGGCGGCGATCGGCGTACCGTACCTGGCGGCCTGGTCTGCGCTGGTTACCGCCGGGGAAATCCGGGCCGGGGAGACCGTGCTCGTGACCGGCGTTTCCGGCGCGGTCGGCCGCGCCGCTACGCAGATTGCACACTGGAAGAAGGCACGGGTCATCGGTGCGTCGCGATCGTCGGACAACCCTTCCGGCGCCGATGCCATCATCGACACCACCCAACAGGACCTCGTCGCCGAGGTTCGCGCCCTGACCGATGGCAAGGGCGCGGATCTCGCGCTGGACGTCGTCGGTGGCGCACTGTTCGAACCATGTCTCGAAGCGTTGCGCGGTGGCGGCCGCCAGGTGGCCATCGCCAGCAATCCGCAGGTCGTCAGCTTCAACCTGGTCGACTTCTACCATGGGCGCAAACGTCTGCTTGGCGTTGATACCATGGGCCTGGGCGGCGCGGATATCGTCGCACTGATGGATCAGATGCGTGCCGGCTTCGAGCAAGGCGTACTGCAACCGCCGGACGCCCAGACCTGGTCGTTCGAGCAGGCGGTCGCGGCCTATGCAGCGGTTGCCCAGGGCGGTGCACCGGTCAAGCACGTATTGACGATGCGGGAGACTCACGCATGACGACGCTGGTCCGCGAACGCATGAAGGGGCAGGAACACGACCTCGGTGGTGGCCTGATGATCCGCCGCGTGTTGCCGCAACCAGGCGGGCACGCCATCGGTCCGTTCGTCTTCATGGATCATCTGGGGCCTCTGACCTTGGCGGCGACGCAAGCGATGGACGTGCGCCCGCACCCGCACATCGGCCTGGCCACGGTGACCTACCTGTGGGAAGGTCGCATCGAGCACAAGGATGCACTCGGCAACACGCAGATCATCGAGCCCGGCGCAGTCAACTGGATGACCGCCGGGCGCGGCATCGTGCATTCCGAACGCACCGCCGCCGCAGACCGCGGCCGCGGACAGACGCTGCACGGCCTGCAATTGTGGGTGGCGCTACCGCTGGAACATGAACGTGGTGCCCCCTCGTTCGAGCACACCGATGCCACGGCGTTGCCGCAATTGAGCGTCGACGGTGCCAGCGTGCGGGTGGTCGCCGGTACCGCCTACGGCGCGCGCTCGCCGGTAGCAACGCTGAGCAAGTTGTTCTACGTCGATGCGCACGTGCCGCGCGGCAAGACGCTGCGCGTGCCGGACGAGCATGTGCAACGCGCGGCCTACCTGGTCGAAGGCGGGATGCACGCCGATGGCGAACCGCTGCAGCCGGGCGAACTGATGGTGTTCGAACCCGGCGCGCAGGTCACGCTGCGCGCCGGCGCCGACAGCCACGTGGTGTTGCTCGGTGGTGCGCCGCTGGATGCACCGCGCTATCTGTGGTGGAACTATGTCGCCAGCAGCGAGGCGCTGCTGGCAGAAGCCAGACAGGCATGGCGCGAGCAACGCTACGCCATGGTCGAGGGTGACCCGGAGTTCATCCCGCTGCCGGGTGATGACCGCAAGGCGGTACGGTTCGAAGCGGGATGATCATCAAGGAGAAGCAATCATGAGCAATGTCCGATTGGCGGTGGTGTACTACAGCACCTACGGTACCAACCATGCGATGGCCGACGTGGCAGCGGCTGCCGCGAAGGCGGCGGGAGCGGAGGTACGCCTTCGCAAGGTGCACGAAACGGCACCCGCGGAAGTGGTGAAGGCACAGGAAGCCTGGTTGGGGCACGCCGAAAAGACCGCACACGTTGCGATCGCCAAGCCCGACGATCTCGTATGGGCCAACGCCTTCCTGTTCATCGCACCCACACGCTACGGCACGATGGCGAGCCAGATGCGGGCCTTCATCGATACGCTCGGTCCGATCTGGCAGAAGGGAGACCTGGCCAACAAGGCCGCGTCCGCGATGACCAGCGCCATGAATCTGCACGGCGGCCAGGAAGGCACGCTGCTTGGCATGTACGCGACGTTCATGCATTGGGGCGCGATCCTGGTTCCGCCCGGCTATACCGATCCGTCGATCTCCGCCGCCGGCGGCAATCCGTACGGGACGAGTACCGTCGCGGTGCAGGATGGCAAGTTGACCGATGAAATCCGCGCGGCCGTCGAACACCAGACCCGCCGCCTTGTGGACTTCGCAGGAAGGATCGCCGCGTGACGCCTGCGTGGCACCTGGCCGCCGCGAAGACCCTGGCCGACCGTTGGAAATGACCATGCAGATACGACCCGTGAAGCGGCTCTCGAAATCGCGCCCGACACTCGAAGGCGCCGGCGTGCACCTCAACCGCGCCATCGGATTCCGCGGCGCCGACAGCGAGTTCGATCCGTTCCTGTTGCTGGACGATTTCCGCAGTGACGTGCCCGAGGACTACATCAAGGGGTTCCCGTTTCACCCGCATCGCGGCATGGAAACGATCACCTACGTGCTGGCGGGCACCGTCGAACATCAAGACAGCCTCGGTCACAAGGGCGTCATCGGGCCGGGCGACGTGCAGTGGATGACGGCGGGCAGCGGGATCATTCATCAGGAGATGCCCAGGGGCAACGAGGCCGGCCAGATGTACGGGTTCCAGTTGTGGGCCAATCTGCCGCGCGAGCTCAAGATGAACGCGCCCCGGTATCAGGAGGTCAGTGCCGGGGACATCCCGGTCGTGAGCGATGCCGACGGCACCCACGTACGCGTGATCTGTGGCCGGTTCGGCGACACCACCGGGCCGGTCGATGGCGTCGCGGCCGACCCGATGTATCTGGACATCTCGGTGGCGCCCGGTGTGCAGAAGACCTTCCCGGTACTGGCGGGCCATCACGCGTTCGCGTACGTGTTCGATGGCGTTGGTCGCTTCTGCAACGCCGCCACCCCATTGGCGGTACCGACCGAAAGCGTGCAGTGGCTGGATACCGCACCGTATGCGGAAGCCGACAATCACACCCTGGTGCTGTTTGGCGACGGCGATGCGGTCGAAGTCCACGCGGGCGATCAGGGCGTCCGGTTCCTGCTGGTGGCGGGCTACCCGCTGCGTGAGCCCGTCGCGTGGTACGGCCCCATCGTCATGAACAAGCAGGAAGAGCTGCAGCAGGCGTTCTCTGGGTTGGGCTCTCGTCGCATCCAGCAAGGAACGCCGGGTATTCCGGTCGGGTTGACCGCCGGTTGCAGTAATCGTTGGCCGCCGTATCGGCGCTGACCCAACGACGTAGCATCGGCCTGATGGCAGGCTGCGACGGACGCCTCACGGCCCGTTGCGGACGTTGAGCGCTTCAGAAAACCGCCGTTCGTGAGTGGCAAAAGGCGACACTCGAGCTGCCAACTGACATCGCGAGGTCTCGCAGTGCGATCAATTACATCACGGCGGCGTCTGTCCAGGACATGCCCGATGTCGCCGATCTAAAGTTCGCGGGTCGGGAAGCTCTCGGTCAAAAACGTCACGAACGCGGGCACCTTGGGGCTGACCAGGCGCCGCGAGGTGTGCAGTACCCACAACTCGACGGGGCGCGCCATGTATTCGCCCAATGCCGCCATGCGACCTTCCATGACATCAGCACGTGTCAGCGAGCGCGGCAACAGGGCCGCTCCGGCGCCCGCCAGCACCGCTGCGCGTCCTGCGGCCAGCGTGGACAGGCGTAGCCGATAGTCGGGGATCAGTCCGCAGTCGCGTCCCGCCGAATTGAAGCGCCAAGGCTCGGTACCTGACGGGTTGCGTGCAACGGCGACGGCCGGCACGACCGGCGGATCGTCGTGGCGATCGAGCGCGGGAACGTGCATGGACGATGGCGCGACCACCAGCATGGTGTCGCGGGCGAAACAACGCCCTACCAATTCGCTGGTGGGATGCGGATTGACTCGGATGGCGACGTCGAACCCTTGCTCGACAAGGTCCACTTGCACATCGCTTGCAACCAGATCCACCTGCACGCCGGGGTAGCGCGCTACGAACTCCGCAGCCAGCCGTCCGCCCCACGCGTTCGTGAACATTACCGGTGCGCTGATTCGAAGCCATCCGTGCGGCCGGCCGCCAGCGGCCGACAGGTCGCGTCCCGCGTCCTCGATATCCAACAGCAAGCCGCGCGTGCGGTCAAACAACGCCTGGCCTTCGGCGGTGAGTTGCAGGGTGCGTGCGCCGCGTTCGACAAGCCGCACACCAAGCGATTCCTCGAGGTCACGGACGTGGCGGGACAGCGTGGCCTTGGGCCGGTTGCTTGCGCGACTGGCCTTGCCGAGGCTTCCGGCGGCGACAACGCGATGAAAATCGGCCAACGCGGATAAATCCATGGACGTACCAAATATGGGACTGTTAGTCCAAAGTTTATGGCTTACGTATCAGATTGGAAACAGCGACAGTGAAGTCCGCGGACGCAACGCCCCAAACGATGTGACCGCAACCACTTCAACAAACCTGGAGCCGAACCGTGAAAACGCTCGCCATTCAAGCCGCCCAAACCACCAAGCCGAATCTCTGGAGCCCGATCACGATCGGCCGGATGCAGCTTCCACATCGCCTCGTGATGGCGCCCATGACACGCAGCCGCGCCAATCCGGACGGCACTCCCAATCCGCTCGCCGCCGAGTATTACGCCCAGCGCGCGTCATTCGGGTTGCTGATCAGCGAAGGGACCCAGCCCTCGGCGGATGGGCAGGGCTATCTCAACACGCCGGGTATCCACACCGACGCACAGATGGTCGCCTGGCGGAAGGTCACGCAAGCCGTGCATGCGCGGCACGCGCGCCTCTTCATCCAGTTGATGCACGCCGGCCGCATGTCGCACCCCGACAACACGCCGCACCATCGCCAACCGGTGGCGCCGTCGGCGATTGCACCGGACCAGCCGATGTTCACGATCAGCGGGCAGCAGGCCATCCCGACGCCACGTGGATTATCCCTCGCGGAAATCCGCGCGACGGTACAAGACTTCGCCGACGCTGCCGAACGCGCGATCGAGGCCGGTGCGGATGGCGTGGAAATCCACGGTGCCAACGGTTACCTGATCCAGCAATTCCTCGCACCCAACGCCAATCACCGCACCGACGGTTATGGCGGTTCGATCGAGGCGCGTTCGCGCTTTGCACTCGAAGTAGCGGCGGCGGTCGGCGGTCGCATCGGCGCCGAACGTACCGGCATTCGCCTTTCGCCCGGGGTGCCGTTGGGCGGCCTCGACGAGGGACCCGAGGGCCCGGACTTGTACCGTTACCTCGTGGCTGGCCTGGCTGAACTCGGGCTCGCGTACGTCAGCATCGTGCACGCAGGCAACGACGCGCTGCTGCGCGATCTGCGCCAACTGTGGCCGAATGCGCTGCTGGTCAACCGTGCAAACCGGCCGCTCGAGCTGCTGGGTGCCGACGTGGCCGCGGGCCTTGCCGATGCCGAGGTGGTCGCGCGCTGGGCCTTGGCCAACCCGGACTTCGTGGAACGATTCCGGGCCGGTGCGGCGCTCAACGAGCCGGATCCTGCCACGTTCTATGGCGGCGGCGCCGTCGGTTACACCGACTATCCGACCCTTGGCGAACCAGCGCAACGTATGGCATGAGTTGCGCAATGGCGATGGGGAGATCCGCGGACCCGCCCGGACGATCCCGTCATCGCCGCCACGATCCGCGCGTGGCGGGATGACGGATCGCGTCACGAAGACGTAGCCTGCGATGAGCGAACCGAGCGCCGGCTGGCCTTTTTGGGGATGTCGTGAGGTTTGCCAAGTAACATGATCAACCGTGACTCGCACGGGGAGAGGTCATAACCCCGGCGCTGCGAGAGCATGAACGTTAGCGGTCCGAGGTGCCAGGCGCGGCGCTGGAGTTCGACGAGCTGCCCGCTCGCGAGAGCCGCGGCCACCAGGTGCAGCGGCAGGTGTCCCCATCCGAGGCCAGCCTCCAGAAGATCACGCTTGGCATCGAGATCGTTGACCAGCCACTGGCGTTTGCCGGCAACGCCCTGCTGGGTCTTTTCCGCGTCGGGCTGGTTGTCCGTCACGACAATCTGGATGTGTCGGCCAAACTCGTCCCTGGGGACGGGTTGGGATGTCGATGCGAGCGGATGGGATGGCGCACATACCGTCACCATCTCCTTCTCGCATAGCCAACTGCGTTCGATGGCATCCGGATTCACTTCCGGCACGTTCTCGATCGTGACGGCCAAGGCACACACCCTTTCGAGTACCAGCTTCTCGCCGCCCTGCATGGTCGTGATCCGCAGGTTGATCGCCGCGGTGGGGAACTCCGCTTGCAGCGTCTGCAGGCAGTCGATCAGATGGGCGCGCGGGAAGTAGGCATCGATCGCAACCGAGACCTGCGGAACCCCGGCTTTGGCGATCGAGCCGGCGCGGTTCTTCATTTCTTCCGTGCGTGAGATCACCGCACGTGCGTCCGGCAAGAGGCTTCGGCCCGCCGCGGTGAGTTGCGCTTTCCGCGTACTACGCTCGAACAATTCGACATCGAACGCGCTTTCCAGCGCCTTGATCGCGTGGCTGATGGCCGACTGCGCGCGCCTGAGTTTCCGGGCCGCGCCCGAGAAGCTGCCCTGGTCGCATACCGCAACGAACGCACGCAGTTGATTGATGGTGACATTGTCGAGCATACGTATCTAGAAGATAGATTTTATCTAGCTATCTTTCGTCAATTGTTTTGATGCGTCAAGAGGTCCAGATTGGTTGCACGCAACCCCGGTACTGAAATGGAGAAGCACATGAACTACGCAATCATCGGTTTCGGCTCCGTCGGCCAGGCCCTCGCCCGCGCCTTCGCCCGCAACAACATCGAAGTCACCGTCGCCAGCCGGCGCCCGCCCGAAGCACTGTTGCCGCAGGCGCAGGCAATCGGGTCCACGGTCATCCCCAAGACGCTGATGGAAGCCGTCAAGTCCGACGTGATCTTTCTGGCCATTCCGTTCCAGGAACATCGCGAGGTCGCCAAAAACCTGGAGGGCTGGCAGGGCAAGACGATCGTCGACGCGATGAACGGGTTTGGCGTCTCCTCGGCCGTCGTTGCCAAAGCCTTCCGTGGTGCCCGGTTGGTGAAGGGCTTCAACCATCTCCTCGCCCGCACCCTGGCCAGCGACCCCTACGTCGAGGGCGGCCGCCGGGTTGCGTTCCTGTCGAGCGACGACGAAGGCGCCACGGCGTTAGTCGCAGCGCTTGCCGAACAACTCGGTTTCGCGCCAGTCAATCTCGGCAAGCTCGCAGAGGGCGGCGCACTGGTGCAGGCGCGCGCAGACAAGAGCTGGGGGCCTTTGATCTTCCAGGACCTGTTCAAGAAGGTCGCGTGAGCGACTTACGGCGATCACGGCAAGGTCGTGATTCTCCTGCGGCCTGGATCGCCGCTCCGGAAACTTCAACCCACCAGCGAGGAACCATCCCATGTCCAGCAAACTCGATCTCTCGAAGGAACTCGGCGGTCGCCGTGCCCTCATTACCGGCGGCACACGCGGTATTGGCGCGGCGATCGCGCAGCGCCTCCTCGATGCCGGCGCCAAAGTCGTGGTCGCTGCGCGAACCCCTAACGACGATAACCCCGCGGCCGCGACATTCGTCGCCGGCGATGTCAGCACCAGCGAAGGCGTGGAGGCAATCGCGACGAAGTCGCTCGCCGCGCTCGGCGGCCTCGACATCCTCGTGAACAACGCGGGTGGTGCAGGCGCGTTTCTGCAAGGGTCGTGGACGATTACCGACAAGGCTTGGCACGACAGCTTCGCGCTCAACTTCTTCGCCGCGGCTCGCCTCACGAACGCGGTCCTCCCGGCGCTTCGTGCGTCGAAGGCCGCAGCCGTCGTGAACATCTCTTCGGCGGCCGCGACGATGCCGTTTGGTCCCTTTGCGCACTACGGCGCCGCCAAGGCGGCGCTCGAGTATTACTCGCGCACGCTCGCGGTGGAACTCGCGCCGAGTGGCATCCGGGTGAACGTCGTGTCGCCCGGCGTCATCGCAACGCCGGGTTCGGACGAGTTTGCCAGGACGACCCCGGGGTTTTCCTCTGATGACTGGGTCCGGAACATTCCACTGGGCCGCATCGGCGCAACCGGGGACATCGCCGAGGCCGTCGCGCTGCTCGTTTCCGATCGCGGGAAGTTCCTGACCGGCGCGAATTACCGTGTCGATGGTGGGATGACGGCGCGCTGACGAATGCGCGCTTCCGGTATGGATCAGTCAATTGGTCGTCGTTCACTACGACTGCTATCGGGTAGCTCGACTGGGTACGTGACTGGCCGGTTTGGGCCGTGAGGCGACCGTCGCAGCCGGCCATCAGGCCGGCCCCACGTCGCTGGCCAGCACCAGCAGGATGGTCAGCGCCAGCGTCACGGTCAACAATAGCTGATGACGCAGGCCACCATCGATATCGAAACCGTGGATTGAACGCTCCGGCAAGAGGGCATACCGTGGAGACCAACCGCCTCGAAGTCTTCACCGATGGCGCCATGGCGATCGCGCTGACTATCATGGTGGCGCCCGGTTCGTTCGTCACTCGACCGCGGGTTACACAATGAGCAACTTGCTTCCTCAAGCCGTCCCCGAACGCTGCGAGTCGCGCCCCGCCGCGCAGCCGGAAATCGTCCACCTCCCGGAACGCACCGCCGACCTGGGTGCCGGGCTCATCGTGCGACGATCACTGCCGACGCGCGGACGCCGCCTGGTCGGGCCGTGGTGTTTCCTCGACCTGTACGGGCCGCTGGAGTTTGCCAACCGCAAGGTCATGGACGTCGCGCCACACCCGCACATCGGCCTGCAGACGGTGTCGTGGCTGTTCGCCGGCGAAGCCATCCATCACGACAGCCTGGGCTGCACCGCGACGGCGCGGCCCGGCGAGCTCAACCTGATGACCGCAGGTCGCGGCATCGCACACTCCGAGGAGACGCCTCCACGGAACTCGGGTCGCCTGCACGGCGTGCAACTGTGGGTCGCGTTGCCCGATGCCGAGCGCCACCGCGAACCCGGATTCGACCATTACACGGATCTGCCCGTGCTGGAGCCGGGCGGCGGCCGCGCGCAGGTGTTCATGGGGAGCCTAGGTACTGCCCAAAGTGGCACCCGCACGTTCTCGCCCATGGTGGGAGCGGACGTCCGCGTGGGCGGGCACGGCGTGCTGCGCCTGCCCCTGGAGGTGTCGTGGGAACACGCGCTGGTCGTGATCGAGGGCGAAGTCATGCTCGATGGAACGCGCCTGACTCCGGGAGGCCTGCATTACCTTGGTATCGGCCGTGCGGGCCTGGCGTTGTCGGCAGAGCGCCCCGCCCACGTCCTGCTCATTGGCGGCGCACCCTTCGAGACGGCGATCGTGATGTGGTGGAACTTCGTTGCGCGCACGGCGGAGGAACTTCAGCTCGCACGCGAGGACTGGCAGCAACGCCGGGTGTTTGGCGAGGTCACGGCTTATCAGGGAACACGGCTGGAGGCGCCGCCGCTCGAAGGCCGCCCTGTTGCGCGCCGATGAGTCGGCTCACGGCCCGCCACCGCGGCGCTCGCAAGCGGATGCCGGCAGCGCCTACCCGGCCAGGAAGCCGGTTCGATCCGTAATCTCGCCGCCCGCCTCGCGCAAGGCCTTGCCGGCCCTGGCACTTGCGCGCACGTGGGTCAGCGGCGTCGAACCCTTGTCGGCAACCCGTACCGCATCCGAGCCCTCGCCATTGGCGAGCACCTTGCCCTTGATGTCGATTGCGAGCACCTTGCCGCCTTCGACGGCGTATGTCGTGACCTTCGCCCCGTGTGTGACCAGGCTGCCGCCGATACCGAGTTTCTCGACCACGCCGCCGGGCTTCACGCTGACGGCTTCGGCCGGCAGCAACACGTTCACGCCCTTGACCAGCGTGTTGCCGATCGAACCGTGGGTCGTCACGTCTTCGTCAACCGTGATCGTGCCGACGGGCTTGCTGACCTGGATGCCGATGGAGCCATCGCCGAAGGTCTCGATGGATTTGAAGCGGGCGCTGCGCACGGTACCGTCGTACTGGTTGAAGCCGCGCGCACCCAACCCGTAGGTCATGATCTCGGCCTCCGCGTGGAACGTGTCCACGGTGCCGAAATTCACGAAACCGATTCCGCTCGGCCCGTACGACACCACCGGCGCGTGCGCGATCCACGTATCCACCGTCCCCCAGGTGTCCAGCACCATGTCGTTGACGCCGTAGGTGACGATGTCGCCAAAGTGTTCGACGCGTTTTGCATGAACACCGTAGACGATGAACACGCCGCCCGTGATCATGTCGGCCGTGCCGTAGGGCAGCATGCCGGTGGAGTGGACTTCGCCGGTGGTGAGCGTGTCGAGCTCCACCTGGCCGGCCTGATCGCCGAAGCCGCTGACGAAGATGCCCGAGCCCAGCACCGGCGCGCCCTTCGCGCCGACGCTGATGTTGGAGAGCGACGCGGTGATCCGGGAATCGGCGTCACCATTGAAGTTGTAGACGGTCAACGCGCCCTGGTACACGTTGACTCCGTACTTTTGCGGCTGCTCGCTGTAGCGGCGTGCGTCGCAAGCGGCGATGTGAAGCCCGTCCACCACGAGGTTCAACGTGTCGGTGCCGGTGCGGGTGATGATCGAAACCTGCCCCGTCACCGCGAGATTCGCAAGCGCAAGCGTGCCCATGTCGGCGATTCCGGCCTGCGTGTAGATCGCGCGGACGGCGGGTGCGGCGATAACGGTGATGTCCGCGACACGGTTGTTCGCGGTCAGGCCGATCCCATCGCCGTTGACGAAACTGAGCACGGAACGGTCCTTGTCGGTTCCCACCAGCGAAAACCCCGGCGGCAGCGTGATCGAGTGCGGGCAGGCCACCGAAGTCGTGAGTTCGATGGTGCGGGGGCCCTCGCCGGAAAGCGCCGACATCAGTTCGGTGAGTGAAGCGACGGGAATGCTGGATATCCTGTTCATGGTGATTGCCCTTGGTGATTCGCAGAAGCCGATTCACGACCAGCTGGCGCACGAGTCAGGCAGCAGCGTAGCCGTTCGCCTCGAACGAGATGCTACGCCACAGACCTAGGCCGGTACGCGGTCTGCCTGCACGACACGCCGCAACAGGCGCTGTTGGCCGACCCGCTGCGCGCGTAGCAGGGGCTTCAGTCCCGATGCTTTGCGCAGCCCGGAACGCAGAAGGCATCGCGGCTGAAGCCGCTTCACAAAGCCGCGAGGGCGCTCGCAGCGCGCGTGGGAGGGACTTCAGTCCCGATACACCCGGCACGAGCAGAACCAGGGCGGCGCGTCGATCAGTCCCGTGCCCGCTCGCGCAGGCGCTTGAGAATCTCGCTGCGGGCTTCGCGCAGGATGGAATCGCGATCCAGGCTGGCGACGATGTCGGCCACCGCGCGCTTGGGGCCGAGGTCGCCCCAGGACTTGCCGCCGACCAGGTACTTCTCCGCCGCGCGCCCGACCAGTTCGGTCGCATACCAGGCCAGTGCGCCCTGGGCTCCGGCAGTGACCACGGTCGACAGGCCGGCACTGAGGCCCTTGAGGGCCGAGGCGACCAGGTGCACGCCCCAGATCGCACCCATCAATGCGGCAAGCTGGGCAAAGATCACCGCGATCAGGCTGCCGGCTTCCTTCTTCGTCAGCGGCAGGCCATAGACGCGCCCGAGGTGCATGACCAGTGCGGCGTCCAGCGCACCGGCGGCGAGCAGATCGGCCACCGGTACCGGATTGAGTGCGACTGCGACCGCCTTGGCCAGGCAATACTGCCGGATCAGCTTGCCGGCCAGCTCGCGGCGCGCCGCGGCGATGCGCGTGGCGACCTGGTCGGACACGCGGCCGGCAAACAGGCTGGCGTTGAGCGCGGCCAGGGTCCTGCCTTCGCGTTCGAGCACCGCCGTCAGGCGCTCGCGCAGGGTATCGAGATCCGGCATGCGTTCGACCAGTTCGGCCTGCTCGATGCCGTCGGCATCCACGCGCAGGCGCTTCAGCGGCGCCGGCTGCGCGCTGATGGCGACGACGTCTTCGGGCTGTACATGGCCGGCAGCGTGTTCGCGCAGGCGCTGCAGCAGGCGCTCGCGTTCGTCCTCGCCATAGCGGTCGGCCTTGTTGAGCGCCAGCAGCAGCGGGCGGTCGGTCTGACCCAGCGTGACCAGCGCATCGCGTTCGCGCTGGGTCATGTCGCCATCGACGACGAAGATCACCAGGTCGCTGACCTCGGCCACTTCGAAGGCCAGCCGTTCGCGCGCCTCGCCATCCAGCTCGTCGATGCCGGGCGTGTCGATCAGGTGGACGCCGCTGCCGGCGACCTCGCGCCAGCTGCGCTCGCTGGCTTCGCGCGTGGTGCCGTGCAGCACGCCGACGGCGAAGGCATCCTCGCCCAGCAGGGCGTTGGCCAGCGCCGACTTGCCCACGCTGACGCGACCGAACACGGCGATGTGCAGCTCGCCGCGTTCGAGCCGTGCAAGCATCGATTCGAGCCGCGCGAAATCCGCGGCCAGGCCGCTGCGCACCGCGGCCGGGATCGAGGCATCGTCGAGCAGCGCGCGCAGGCTGGCGGTGGCGAGGTTGGTGTGGGCGTCACCTGCGGAAGCGGGGCTGGCGGCCTGGCCACGTCCGTCCAGGCCACGGCGCAGCCGCTGCCAGAGGGCGCGCATGCCGCGCGCGGGTTCATGCGGGCGCGACCCGCCATTCATGGGGCGTGGCGTCCCGGGCTTGCCCGCGCCGCGATCGCCGGCAGCCGGCAAGGCGGCCCGGCGTGGTGGCCGATGCGCTGCGGACGCATCGCCCGCCGCCTACCTTGCATGCAGCAACAGATGGCCGTGCACGGCAATCTCGGCACTGATGTCGTTCCAGTCGCTGTCCGTGCCCAGGCCGAAGGCGCTGCGTTCGAGGCTGGTGGCGACATCCAGCGTCGCGTCGTCGCCGCGTGGCGTGAACGTCACCTTCAGCGTGACCGGTTGGGTGTGCCCGCGCAGCGTCAGCTTGCCGTGGGCAGTGACCGAACCGTCAGGGGCCTGCGCAAATGACTCGGTGACGAAGTGCGCCGTGGGGAAGCGGTCGGTGGCGAAGAAGTCGCCGGCCTTGAGGGTGTCGTCACGCTCGGCGCTGGCCGTGTCCACGCTGGCCAGGTCGATGGAGACGTCGAACTTCGCCTGCGCGAGGTCGGCGGGATCATAGGCGATGGTGGCCTGGAAGGACTTGAAACGACCCTCGAAGACCTCGCCCTGATAACTGCCCTGGAAGGTCAGGGTGCTCCTGGCCGCATCCACCTGCCAGTCGCGTGCGAAGGCGACGGCGGGCAGCAGGCACAGGATGAGCATCAGCATGCGCAGCATCGGGAATACTCCTCAGTGGCTGGATTCTGGGGTGGCGCGGCGGCCCGGCAACATCCGGCGCAGCACGTCGTCACGGCTGACGAAATGGTGGAAGATGGCGACCGCGGCATGTGCCAGTGCCACGCTCGCGAGCGCCCAGAACAGGCTCTCATGCAGCAGTTGCGCAGTCTGTGCGAAGGCCTTGTCGGCGTGGGTGAGGGCCGGCATCTTCACCAGGTGCCACCAGTAGAGCGGGCGCAGGCTGCTCGCCGAATCGAACAGCCAGCCCGACAGCGGTACGGCGAACAGCAGTCCGTACAGCAGGGCGTGGCCGAGCTTCGCGCCGGCCACCTGCCAGGCCGGCATCGCCGCCGGCATCCGCGGGCGCGCGTCGACCGCGCGCCACAGCAGGCGCAACACGGCCAGCAGCAGGATGGTGAGGCCCAGCGACTTGTGGAAGGTGTAGTAGGGGATGATGCTCGGGCGCTTGGGCAGGCTCACCATGTACAGGCCGAGCGTCGCTTGCGCGAGGATCAGCATCACGATGAGCCAGTGGAAGGTCTTGGCCAGGCTGCCCCACTGGTACGTGTCACTTTTCAATTGCATGGCTGCGGGCTCCTGGTGGTCCGGCTGCGGGTGGCTGATCCGTGCCTGCGGACCGGTCGCGCACGGCCTCGACTTCGATGCGCAGATCGACTCGGTCACCCACCACTTCGGCAAAGCGGCGCATGCCGAAGGCGCGCCGCGAGAGGCTGGCCCGCGCGGAAAAGCCGGCCTTTTCGCGCGAGGGCAGGGTATAGGGATCGCGCGCGATGCGGTTCAGGGTAAAGGTGATGTCCAACGGCAGGGTGTGGCCGTGCAGCGTGAGTTCGCCATGGATCACGCCCTGGCGCGCATTGGTCTGGCTGACGCTGCGAGCGGTGAAATGCGCGGTGGGCCAGCGTTTGGCGTCGAGGAACTGCGCCGAGGTCACCGCCTGGTTCCAGTCGGCGTCGCCCAGATCCACCGAACCGGTGGCCACGCTGACTTCGAGCGTGCTTGCGGCCCAGTCGTCTGGATCGAAGCGCAACCAGCCTTCGCTGATGTGCAGGCGCCCCTGCGGAAAGGAAAACTGCTGGTGGTCCACCGTGAACCACACCTGCGAGTGTACCGTATCGATACGCCAGGTCGCGGCCAGGCCGGGCGTGGGCAGCAGGCCGCCGAGCATCAGCAGCGCAGCCGCCGAACGCAGCCACGGGCGTGGCCATCGGCGCGCGACGCCGCGGCGTTCCGGAGTGCAGCACTGGCGCGATGCAAGCATGCATCCAGCTTGGCAAAAAGCGCCGCCGCCCGCCAGCGCCACGGGGTGAACGCTGTGTTGCCCGGGGCTCAGCCGGGGTCGCCGCGCAGACGTTCGCGACCCGCTTCGAGCGCGATGCGCGCGACCCGTTCCACCCGATCGCGGGTCGGCGCGGCGAGCAGGGCGCGCACGCGCGCTTCCACGTCGCCGGCATCCAGGGCCTTGCGTTCGGCCAGGGTGGCGGCCAGCGCATGACCGAGGCTGTCGAACACCAGGCCGTAGGCGATCGCATGCAGGACGCCGCCACCCAGGGTGCCCAGGCCGGGAAAGGCCTTCAGCGCATTGCCGGCGATTGCCAGCACGATGGCGGTGGTATTGCGCACGGTCAGACCCACGCGTGCCAGCAGCGCCTCGACGTCGAGCTCGCGCACGGCCACGCCGTGGATGCGCGCCAGCTCGCGCACCAGCGCCGTGCCGAGCACGCCCTGGATCAGGATGTCGCTGCCCGGCGCCACCGCCGCGAGCGCGCCGACCACGGCGCGGCGGGTGTACTTGCCGACCGCCTGCTCGGCTTCGCGCACGGCGGTGGCGCGTGCCAGCGCGTCGCTGCGGCGGCCCACTTCGGCCAGCACGGCCGCCTCGCGCGCCGGCTCCAGCGCCGCGGCCCCCGGCGCAGTCAGGTGTTCGAGGGCGTCCAGCAGGGGCGCGATGTCGGCCACGCGTTCGCGCTCGACCGATTCGCGACGGCCATCGGCGAGTTGGCGCTCGAAGCGCTCGCGCCCGCCGGCGCTGATGGCGACGATGGCACGGGCCTGCGCGCCGTAACGCGCGTGAAAGCGCGCCAGCAGGGCGGCGCGTTCGTCCTCGTCGTAGAGATCGGCCTTGTTGAGGGCCAGTACCAGCGGCTTGCCAAAACGCACCAGCCAGACAAACTCGGCATCCTGCGCTCGACTGAGGTCGCCGGCCGCGAGATACACCACGACATGCGCGCGCAGGGCCTCGTCGCGGGCCAGCTGTTCGCGCGCCGCGCCATCCACCTCACCGCTGCCAGGCACGTCGGCCAGTACCAGCGTGCGGCCATCGGGCAGTCGGCCGCGGTGCTGCATGACCGTGTGCGTGGTGCCGCCGCGCACGTCGATGGGACTGTCGGCTGCAGGCGCGAGCGCACGGATCAGGCTGGACTTGCCGCTGGAAATCTCGCCGAACAGGGCCACGTGCACCTCGCCACCGGCGCGCCGGCGATCGAGTTCGACCAGTTCGGCCTCGAGCGCGCGCGTTTCCACCTGGCGTTCGCGCAAGGCTGCCACGCGCGCATCGACCTCGGCGCGCGATACCGGGATCGGGGCATCCAGCGGCGTGACGCGCGCCGGCCGCGCCAGGCGCCAGAACAGCCAGGCCAGGCCCGCCAGCACCGCTGCGGCCAGGATGACCAGGGGCGCGCGCAGCCACAGGGGCAGTTCGGCCAGGCGCTGATAGAATTCCAGCACACTGTTCACCGTGGCCACCAGCAGGCCGAGCACCAGCGCTGCGGCGACCGCCAGGGCGACCAGCAGGATCAGGCGAAGGGGCAGGCGCGGTGAAGGCATGGGCGGATTCTAGCCGCCTGCCCGGCACCCATACCGCCCCGCGAACGGTTTCAGCCGCGAATGCTTCCGGTCAGCCTTCGTCCGCGCGTCGCATTGCGCCGGGCACACGCCCCGCGGGGTGTGCTTGCGCGCCGTGCCCGGTGACCGGAGCCCTGCTGCCACGGCCGGCCAGGGCCGATTCCAGGCCCGGGTGTCGCTCGGCCCGGGCCGCGGGTGGCAATTGCCCGAAGGGATGCAGCGCAGCCGCCGACATGGCACCATCCCCCCGGGGACAGGGAGATGGGCATGCGACGATTGCTTGCGCTGCCGTTGCTTGGGGCTTTCGTGGCACTGGCGGCACCGCCGCCGGCAGCCCCGCAGTTCATGCAACTGGGGGTTGAGGACGGTTTGCCGTCCAGCGTGGCCTACAAGGTCGTGCAGGATCACGAGGGCTTCCTCTGGTTCGGCACCCAGGACGGCCTGGCGCGCTACGACGGCACTGGATTCCGCATCTTCCGGCATGAACCGGCCAATCCGGCATCGCTGGCCTCCAACGACGTGTCTTCCATCCTGATCGACCGCGACGGGCGCCTGTGGTGCGGTGGCGAGACCTCCGGGCTCAACCGCCTGGAAGCCGACGGAGAATCGTTCACCCACTGGCGCCACCGCGCGGGCGAGCTGGGCACACTCGGCAGCGACGATGTGTTCGCGCTGGCCCAGGATGCCGATGGCGCGATCTGGGTGGGCACCTATCTGGGTGGACTCAATCGCCTGCAACCGGATGGCAGCTTCCTGCACGTGGACCATGACGCCGAGGATCCGGCCAGCCTGCGCTCGAACACGGTCTATGCACTGCACGCGGACTCGGGTGGCAGGCTGTGGATCGGCACCGACGCCGGCCTCGACGTGCGCGAACCCGATGGGCGCATCGTGCACGTGGACCTGCCGCCGTTCGCCGCCCGCGCCGGTCCCCCGGTGGTCACCGCCTTCCTGAAGGAAGCCTCCGGAAGCACCCTGGTAGGTACGGCCAAGGGGCTGTTCCGCGTGGATGGCGATCTCGCCTACAGCGACGAGCTGATGCCGATGACGCCGCCCCTGCGGGTGTCGGCCCTGGCCGTCACCGGGGATGGTGCGCTGTGGGTGGGCACGCTGCGCGGTGTCTCGCGCCTGGGGCGCTCCGGTCAACTGCAATCCTGGCGTGGCAATCCGGGCCTTCCCGGTGCCTATCCCGGTACCCGCACCATGAGCATCCTCGGCGACCACGAAGGCAACACCTGGTTCGCGCTGTTCGATGGGGGTATTGCGCACCTGCCGCCACATTGGCGCAACTTCGCCACGTTCCGTCACATCCCGGGTGACCCGACCAGCCTCGCCAGTTCGCGCGTGCGTGCCGTTGGCATCGAGGAGACGCGAGCCATCTGGGTGGCGGGTGGCGATGACAGCCTCGATCGCATCGAGCGCGCCAGCGGCGAAATCACCCACTGGGGGGAGCGCCTGGGTCTGGGCAACAGCCGTCTGGTCGCGGTCCTGCCGGACGGCGACGAACACGTGTGGCTCGGTACCCAGACGGCCTTGCGCCGCTATTCTCTGACCGGCGGTGCCGCGCTTGAACTGCCGGTCGACCTGGTACGCGAGGATGCCTTGCCGCCCGGCATTTTCGACCAGTTGCGCCCCGCCCACGACGGGGGTTTGTGGGTGGCGTCGCGGGGCGGCGGCGTGGCCCGCGTGGGGGGCGAACCGCCACGCGTGCTGGCACGCTACCTCCCGGCCAGCGGCACCCTTGCCAACAGCGACATCAGCGACCTGGCGATCGACCCTGCAGGACGGCCGTGGGTCGCTACCGCGGCTGGCGTCGAGCGCTTCGATCCGGGCGCGAACCGCTTTGCGGCGGTGCCCGGCCTGCCCGAAGATGCGGTGCATGCGCTGGCTTTCGCAGCCGATGGGCGCTTGTGGCTGCATCGGCTGGGTGCCCTGGAGCGCTGGTGGGTCGAGGGCCCGCTGGTGCGCCTCGAGCAACGCATCGATGCCGCGCAGGGCTGGCCGGCGATGCGTGCGCTGGCGCTGGCGGTGGCGGCGAACGATACGGTCTGGGTGACCTCGCTGCGCGGTCTGTGGCGGGTGGATGGCATGCTGCGTGAAGTCCGCCGCTTCGATGCGCGTGATGGCCTGCCCAGCCAGGAGTTCATGCCGGGGGCGTTGCAGATGACGCCCGATGGCACCCTGGTGGCCGGCAGCGTCAGCGGCGTGGTGGCCTTCGATCCGCTCGTCCTGCGTCTGGATCTGCCACCGCCTCCGCTGCATGTGACGGCGGTGCATGTGCGTCGCGACGGCGAAACGGTGGCCTTGAATGCGCGCGCGCCGATTCGCCTGGGCCATGCAGATCGTGAGTTCGAGGTCGAGGCGCGCGCCTTGTCCTATGCGAATCCGGCGGCCAACCGCTACCGCTTCCGGCTGGACGGGGTGGATGCCGACTGGATCGAAAACGCGCGCGGGGTGCGCCAATGGTCGCGCCTGCCCGCGGGCGACTTCCGCCTGGAAATACGCGCCACCAACGCCGGCCGCGACTGGAGCGAGCTGGCCACGCCGCTGTCGATCACCGTTGCGCGACCGCCGTGGGCCAGCGTCTGGGCCTTTGCCCTGTATGCCCTGGCCCTGCTGCTGGTCGTGACCCAGGCCGTGCGCACCTGGCGCGCGCGCACCCAGCGCCGCCAGGCGCAGGCCCTGGTCGAGGCCAAGTCGGCCTTCCTGGCAACCATGAGCCACGAGATCCGCACGCCCATGACCGGCGTCCTGGGCATGAGCGAGTTGCTGCTCGGCACCTCGCTCGACCCACGCCAACGCGGTTACGTGCAGGCGATCCACCAGTCCGGCGAGATGATGCTGCGCCTGATCAACGACAGCCTGGATCTCACCCGCATCGACGCCGGCAAGCTGAGCCTGGACGAACAGCCGTTTGCCCCGGCGGCGGTTGCGCGCGAGGTGCTGGAACTGCAAAGGCCGCTGGCCCAGCGCAAGGGACTGGTGCTGGAACTGGAGATCGCCGAAGGCGTGCCTGCGCAGATGTGGGGCGACGCCCTGCGTGTCAAGCAGGTGTTGCTGAACCTCGTCAACAACGCCATCAAGTTCACCGACCGCGGTCGCGTCGCGCTGCAGCTGGCCCGGCTGGATGACGAGCGCCTCGGCTGCCGCGTGCTCGATACCGGCCCGGGCATGTCGGCGGAGTTCCGCGCGCGCCTGTTCCGACGCTTCGAGCAGGGCGCCGGCGTGGTGCGGCGGCATGGCGGCAGCGGGCTGGGACTGGCCATCTGCCGTGAGCTGGCCGAACTCATGGGCGGCACGATCGCGGTGACCAGTGAGCCGGGGCGGGGCAGCACCTTCGACCTGCTGCTGCCGATCCGCGGCAGCGGTCAGGCGGTGGCGGACGCGAGCGTGCCGGGGGACGCCGCGCCTGCGCCAGCCGAAGCACTCGAGGTCCTGCTCGTGGAAGACGACGCCATCATCGCCGAGGTCGTTGCCGGCTTGCTGGAACGCCAGGGTTGTACGGCCACACATGTGGCCAATGGCCTGGATGCCCTTGGCCGCCTGGCGGCCGCCCGCTTCGACATTGCCCTGCTCGATCTGGACCTGCCCGGCATCGATGGCCTGCAGCTCGCGCGCATGATCCGCCAGGCCGGCTACGCCGACCTGCCGCTGCTGGCGGTCACCGCGCGTGCACGCGGGGACGAGGAGCAGGCCGTGATGGCGGCCGGCATGGACGGGCTGCTGCGCAAGCCGCCTACCGAACAGCGACTCGCGCAGGCCATCGCGGCGGCCAGGGAACGGCGCCGCGCCGTGGCCGCTTCGGGCTGAAGGGGGTGACGGTGCATTGCGCAGCCGGTCGATTCAGCCTGGTCGGCCGGCTTGCAGATGCTGGCGCAGCCAGCCACAGGCTGCGTTCCAGTCGCGGGCCACGGTGCGTGGACACAGCGCGAGCTCGTGGGCGATCTCGGCGAACTCCAGGCCCTCGAAATGGTGCAGATGAAACACCCGCGCCCGGCGGACATGGCGGGTGCCCAACAGCTCGAGTGCATGCAGCAGGTCGAGCCGGTCGCCGCACGAGCGCACCACCGTGATCTGTTCCACGTCCAGGTCGATCCGCATGAATCCGCCGCCACGCTTGAGTGCCGCGCTCTGGCGCCGGGCATCGTCGCGCACCTGGTGCATGGTGCGCACGGCCAGCGCGATGAGGTGCGCGCGATCGTGCAGCGCGAGCTTGCTTTCGGCGAGTCTGATCCAGGTCTCGTGGACGAGCACGGCCGGTGGCATCAGGCCGTGGTCGCCGTGCATGAGCCGGCGGGCGTGCCGGCACAGGTCGTCGTATGGGAAGGCGAACCAGGCCTGGTGATGCGCGCAGTGCGCGGGTCGACCTTGCAGCGTCGTGGTCGCGCTGGAGAGGTTGTCAGCCAAGCCCATGGCATGGGTCCCCGGGATGTGACCTGGATCTGCATCCGTGGCCGAGCGGCACGCCTAGTATGTGCGTGTTGCGGGTGCGCCGCAACGCAGCTGCGCGCAGCGCCCGGCAACACGCCGACGGTGCGGTTGGCACTGGAAATCGGGCACCCGGAAAGTCACAGGCGACCGCAGTGGCCCTCGCCAGGCGCGTGGTCTGCGGCTGGGGCGTCGGCCGTCGGAGCATCGAGCAGGCGGAAGCGGCGTCCGGGCCGCGACGCCGGGCGTGCCGGCGTCGCGGGTCCGGGGGTACTACAGCCAGTCGAAGTTGTCGCGGAAAATCGTGTCGCTGTAGCAGACCATCGGCGATACGGCAAGGGTCGCCTTCAGGACATGCCGGCTGCCCAGCTGGTCGGGTGAATCCGCCGGGACTGCGGATGCGCGGGCCTTGAGGGCGTGCACGCTGCCCTGCTGCACGCCCTGTGCGTCGAACGCATCCTGTACCGGGCTGAGTCGTGCCTTCAGCGTGAAGTGGCCGGCGGCCTGCAGCGGGGACATCCCCGCGAGTGCCGCCGCGAAGGCCAATCCGCAACACAGGCCGCGTGAGCGGGATCGGAAATGGAGTGGGCCGGCCATGGCACTCACTCCGCGCGGGTCGTCAGGTGCTCGACCTGGGCGGCCAGCTGATCCAGGCGTGCGCGCAGGGCCGCGTTCTCGGCTTCGAGCTGATCGACCCGGCTGCGTTCGCCGTCGACCTTGCTGTTGAGGCCCTGGATCGCCACCAGCGCCACGCCGTTGGCATCGACGGTGGAGATGTGCTGGCTGTCCTTGCCCAGTCCGAAGGCGCTGGCGAAGTCCTCGGCGACCGGGCCCAGATGACGACCTTCGATATCGTCATCAAGGTAGGTCCAGCTCTGGATGGGCAGCGCCACCAGTCTGGCCAGCACCTCGCCCGCATCGACATTGGCGAACCCCTGCTTGAAGAAGCGGCTGGAGGCATTGGTCCAGGTGCCGCCGGGCGAGAGATAGGCACCATTGCCGTTGGTCGCATTGGTGCCGACCTTGAACGGCTGGCTGGAGGTGCCAATGGCGTTGAGCAGGCCAAGGGTGTTGTTGGTGCCAAAGAACATCGCTATGTCGGACGTGCTGGCACTGTGATAGCCGAATGTCATCGCGCTGAAGAAATTGCCGAAATTCCAGCTCTCGTTGCCGGTAAGCTGCATTGACAGCGATACGGCGCTGCTGCCGTTGGCTGGCGCCAGCGTCAAGGTCTTGTTGAGCGGCGAGCTGCCATCGTCGGCGGTCGAGGTATTGATACCCACGCCACCCTTGGCGCCGATGATGAACTGGTCGGGCGCACTGTCCGAATAGGTTCTGGATGAGTCACGGTCGCCCCAGACGAACGAAGCGGTGTTGTTTGCCAGGCTGTTGTAGCCCCCGGCAAATGAATAATTGCCCTTCGCACCGTTGGACAGGCCAAGCGAAGTCGCATAGAGCCCGGGCGCGGCCGCGCCGCTCCATGGGTTCAGCTCGACCGCGCCAAAGGCGCCGCGCAGCCGGATTGCAATCTCCGCGTTCTGGCGGATCTGGACTTCCCCGGTGTCGGCCGTGCCCAGGTAGCTTCCGGGGGGATTGCCGGCGTTGCCATCGAGCGTCCAGCTACCGGGACAGGCACTGCCCGCGGGCGCCACCATGCTGCGACCGTCGAGCGTTTCCCAGGCGCCGCCGGCGCTGCGCACCGCGACGTCGAGCCAGCCACCTGCCGCGGCGGTGGCCGAAGCGAAGTCCACCCGCGTGCTGAAGTTGCCTTCGTGCACGTCGACGCCGTACACCTCGACCGGACCGGCGAGCATGCTGCCGCCGCTTTCGGCCGAGTACAGGGTCAGGCGCAGGTCGTAGCGGCCATCCGCCGGGCCCTCGGCGGTGCTCAGCGAGCCGTGGTAGGTGAAGCTCTCGGCCTGCGCCGGCGGGACGCACAGGCCGGCGAGCGCGATGGCCAGTGCAAGAGGGATCAGCTGTCTTTTCATGCTGTTGGCACTCCATGGGTAGGCGGAACGTCGATCCGCACTACGCTAAACGTAAAATGGAGAGCCCACGCGACATGGGATGCGCGACCTGTGGATGACGCAGCATGGCCGGCGATTTGTCGCCTCTGATCGGGGCTGCCGCAAGGTGCACGGCATGCCGCTGTGCCCGCTGCCCGGGCGCCGCGCGAAGGTTGCGGCGCCGCTTCGCGCCGGCAGACCGGCCGGCGCGTGCCTGGATTCAGCCCTGCCGGCTGTGTGCGTGCACGGCTTCGACCAGGGCGGCGACGTGCTCTGGCGGGATGTCCGGGGTAATGCCGTGCCCGAGGTTGAAGACGTGGCCTGGGTGCGCTCCGAAGGCATCCAGCACGGCGCGCGCTTCGGCGGCGATCACCTGCGGGCTGGCGGCGAGGATGGCCGGATCCAGGTTGCCCTGCAGCGCCACGCGGCTGCCCACGCGCTGGCGGGCCAAGCCGATGTCGATGGTCCAGTCCACGCCCAGCGCATCGCAGCGCGTGTCGGCCAGTGCTTCCAGATGCCCGTTGGCGCCCTTGGAGAACAGGATCAGCGGCACCTCGCGCGTGGCCGCGTCGGCCTTGAGCCTGGCGACGATCCCGGTCAGCCAGCGCAGCGAGCATTCATGGAACAGGCGCGGCGCCAGCAGGCCGCCCCAGGTATCGAACACCATCAGCGCCTGGGCACCGGCTGCGACCTGGGCGGCCAGGTAGACCGCAACGGCCTCGGCCAGCACCTCGAGCAGGCGCTGCATGCTGGCCGGGTCTTCCAGCGCCAGCGCCTTGGCGCGCGCGAAGCTGGCCGATCCGCCGCCCTCGATCATGTAGCAGGCCAGCGTCCAGGGACTGCCGGAAAAGCCGATCAACGGCACGCGATCATTCAGCTCGCGGCGGATCAGGCGCACCGCATCGGTCACATAACCCAGGTCGGCTTGCATGTCCGGCACGCCGAGGCGCTCGATGTCGGCGCGGCTGCGCAGCGGACGGGCGAACTTCGGACCCTCGCCGTCGACGAAGTGCAGGCCCAGACCCATCGCGTCGGGGATGGTGAGGATGTCGGAAAAGAGGATCGCCGCATCGAGCGGGAAACGCGCCAGTGGCTGCAGGGTGACCTCGCAGGCCAACTCCGGCGTCTGCGCCAAGGCCATGAAGCTGCCGGCGCGGGCACGCGTGGCGCGGTATTCGGGCAGGTAGCGTCCTGCCTGGCGCATGATCCAGATGGGCGTCTTGTCCACGCTCTGGCGGCGCAGGGCGCGCAGGAAGCGGTGATCGGGGGCGGCGCCGGGCGCCGCGGGGGAACTGGAATCAACCTGCATGGGGGCCATCGAATCCCTGGCTGAACATGACCTGGAAGCCGCGCTTGAGTTGCGTGTCGCGGGTGTGTTCGAACGCGCTCAGGGCCGCGTCGCGTTCGAGGAAAAGGTCGCGCTTGCTGCTGGCCCGGCTGCCCGGCTGCCCCCATTCACGAAACAGCAGCCAGCCGCCGAGCAGATCCTGCTCGAGCACGATCTGGTAATAGCGGGGCGGGTCGCTGCCGGATGGCCGGGTCTGCATGAAAACGCGCATGGGTCCATTGTACCCGGGCCCGCCGCGCGAGCGTCACGCCGGGCCCGCCAGCGCCTGCTCCAGCACGCTGCGCACCGCCGCGGGAGCGACGCCCGTCACGGTTTCGGCCGCGCCGATGCCGCGCCACAGCACCAGGCGCAACTGGCCGCCAAGGTTCTTCTTGTCCAGGCGCATCAGTTCGAGCAGGCGGAGCGGGTCGCACGCCGGCGGGCGGGTCGGCAACTGCAGCGCATCCAGCAAGGCGGCCAGGCGCGCGGCATCGGCGCTGGGCGCGCGTCCCAGCTCGCCGGACAACCGCGCTGCCAGCAGCATGCCGATGGCCACCGCCTCGCCGTGCAGCAACTGCTCGTAACCCGTGGCCGCTTCCAGCGCGTGGCCGAAGGTGTGGCCGAAGTTGAGCAGCGCACGTTCGCCCTGTTCATGCTCGTCGCGCGCGACCATGCCGGCCTTGTGGCGGCAGCTGGATGCGATCGCCTCGACCAGGGCAGCCTCATCACGGCGCAGCAGGGCATCGACATGCGCCTCCAGCCAGGCGAAGAATCCGGGGTCGCCGATGGCGCCGTACTTGACCACCTCGGCGAGGCCCGCGCGGTACTCGCGGGCGGGCAGGCTGGCGAGCGTCGTGGTGTCGGCGATCACCGCGCGCGGCTGGTGGAAGGCGCCGACCAGGTTCTTGCCGGCTGGCAGGTTGACGCCGGTCTTGCCGCCGACCGATGAATCGACCATGGCAAGCAGCGTGGTCGGCATCTGCACGAAGTCGATGCCGCGCATCCAGCAGGCCGCGGCGAAGCCGGCCAGGTCGCCGATGACGCCGCCGCCCAGGGCGATGAGGGTGGCGTCACGACTGGCGCCGAGCCGTGCCAAGGCCTCGAAGATGCGTTCGGCACTCGCCAGGGTCTTGTGCGCCTCGCCGTCGGGCAGGATCAGCTCGGCATGCTCGAAACCGGCGAGGCCGGCCGTGACGCGCGCCAGGTACAACGGCGCGATGGTGACGTTCGTCACCACCAGCACGTGGCGCCCCCGCAGGGCCGCACGCCAGAGGGCGGCATCGGCCAGCAACGCGCGGCCGATGCGGATCGGGTAGCTGCGCGCGCCCAGTCCGACTTCCAGGCAGCGGGATGCATTCATGCGGAAGCCTCGATGGGACCGCGCTGCCAGCGCGCTTCGAGCAGGTCCAACAGGTCATGGGCGGCGTGCAAGCTGCTCCCCGGGCCGCCGCTCGCCACGCGCAGGTCGGCGACCTCGGCGTACAGCGGATTGCGCTCGGCGGCCATGCGCTCCAGGCGCAGGCGCCGGTCCGGCGCCTGCAGCAGCGGGCGCTGGCGGTCACGTGACAGGCGCGCCAGTTGTGCTTCGACGGGCGTATCGAGCCACACCACGAAGCCGCGCTCGTGCAGCCGACGGCGATTGTCGGCAGCCAGCACCGCACCGCCCCCGGTCGCAAGCACGCAGCCGCGACGGGCGCTGTGCTCGTCCAGCAGCGCGCTCTCGCGGCGGCGGAAGCCGGCTTCCCCTTCCAGATCGAAGATCAGGCTGACCGGCGCCCCGGTACGTGCCTCGATTTCCTGATCGAGGTCGAAGAAGGGCAGACGGTAGAGTTCGGCGACATGGCGACCGACAGTCGTCTTGCCGGCCCCCATCGGGCCGACCAGGAACAGGTTGGGCGCGGGGTTCATGGGCGCGATGCTAGCAGGCCGGCAGCGGATCAGCCGCGCTCCTGGTCTTGCTGGGCGCTTGATGCTTGCGCGAAGGCTCCCGCGTCGGATGCTTGCCGATCCGGACTGCCGGGTCGCCTACGATTTCTGCGCGGAGCCGGCCTGGGGATGAACGACGACCGAGAGGACGTACACCTGCAGTCCGAAGGACATGAAGTTGGCGGTCGTATTCCCACCGATGTTCATCTGATCCAGTTGCTTGCCTTCGGCATCCGCCAGCACCAGGGAATAGATCTGGCCAAAACGATCATCCCAGCGGGTTGGCGTGCATTGAACGCGGTAGATCCCGTGCACACCCAAGTCGACAGGTTCCGACATCACGCCGGGCGTCAGGTCGAGGATCACCGGTGGTTTGGTCAGGTCGGCCTGAATGGATGCGGTCAGAAATTGCAGTGTGTCGCTGGAGCCATCCACCTCGCCCTCCCTGGAAGGGCCGATATGCCAGGGTAGCGCGTCGTCGGCATGGGCGCGCGTCGCGATCGCGGCGAACACGGCTGCGCTTGCTGCCGAAAGGGTGGCCAGAAACGATCTGCGCGATGTGGTCACGATAGGTTCTCCTCGGTATTCACTTGATTGCGCGTCTGGTATCGTGATGCTTCTCCTGTATTCAGCATCGACCAGGGACAGCCAAGCGCCTGTTCGGACATGTCGCGAAACCCTTCGAACCATGGGCGCAGCTTGTCATCGAAGATGGATAGGCTGCCGTCCTCGTTCAATTGCCCGACATCGTTCCTCGGGTCATGCAGCGCAACGGTGCATTTTCCGAGGCGCCCATCGGCCCGGATGATCAATGAATTCGGCTTGGCCGCGTAACAGATGTAGCTCTGAAGGTGTTCTTCGGATATCGGCGCGCCGGGCATGTCGCGCGTGCTGTTACGGTCGGTGATGTAATCGATCGCGTCGAGGTATTCCTTCCTGCCAAGAACGCTTTCGCCAATCCTTTCGGCAGGGTTCAGATTGGAAATCTTGTGGAAGTAGATCCTGAAGCGGGAATCAGCCAGCACTTCGTCGTGCAGGCGCTTGTACAGGCGCCGCACGGACTCGATGTTGCCGCGATGAACATGCAACCGCAAGGTGATCGCGAAGTGTCCTTCGACGCGCTTGCAGCTCAGAATGTTCTTCCAGATGACACTGAAGGTGCCACGGCGGTTGGCCTGGATGCGAGTCTGGTCGTGCCACTCCTCGTCGCCATCCAGGGTGATCTGGAACTCATTGTGGTCGATTTCGAGGAGCCTGCAAAACAGATCGCAGGTCAGGAGGTACCCGTTCGTTGTGAACCCGGCATTGAATGTCACGCCGTGCTGCCGGGACAACGAGGAAGCGTGCGCCCCGACGTCCATGACGACGGGCAAGGCCAGCAGGGGTTCTCCACCGAACCATGAGAGAGTGAGATGGCGCAGGTGAGGGACGCGGTTCCCGATGAGCGCCTTCAGTCCACGGATCGTGGGCGCGCGCATCCGCCCGATCGCAAAGTCCTCATAACAATACGTGCATCGGAAGTTGCACTTCTCGGTAGGGAGTACGGTGAGCGAAAGGCGTTCCGGGCTCAGGGCTGCGGCGACTGCGGCGTCGGTGAACATCGCTGGTCACCAGACAACCCTGCTGCACCGACCGAGATTGCTCGCACCGGAACAATCGCCCGTGTTCGCACAGTTGAGATTCGATCCGCTGCACACGCTGCTGTTGGTGCAAGTCCCATAGTTATCCGCCGCGATCTGGCTTCCTGTATCCGTAGGCGTATCGAGAACAGCCCTTCTCAGCGTGCGGTTGTTGAAAAGGATGGAACCGTCCGCTTGCACGGTAATCCCGCTGGGGTCGATCTTGTCGAATGTCGGATTCATCGAGCAGCCCCAAGGATGGTGCGGAACGTACATGGGTCACGTATCACGAAGTCCTGCTGCGTGTCAATGGTCAAATGGGCTTCCGAGTGGACGCTTGCTGCTGCATGTTTGCGGGGCGTCGTGCCTGCAGGCATGTTGGGCGAAGCCTTGGCACCGATCATCGGCTGGCCTGTGACCGTGGCCTCACCCGCGCGGCCTGGTGCGGCGGCACCGGGCAGGCGCCGGGCGTGCACCCGGGTATTGGTGATGGTGGCGAGCGTTTTCGGGTGCCATGGCGATGTGCAACAGATCGGGACTGTCGACGGGGGTACGTCTGCAGCCTTTGCGTCAGTCCCCGTGTCGTATGATGGCGGCAGCGGATCGATCGGCGATCCGCGCCGCCGACGACGATTCCCGCGCATCATGTTTCGTTTCATGCTGGTCTTCATCACCTGCCTGCTCGGCCTGTTCGTGCTCGAACTCCTGCGCCCGGTCGAGCTGCACGTGATCGAACCCTTCACGGCGGGGATCGCGCACGTTTCCATGTGGATCGTCGACCTGTTCGACGATACCGCGGTGGCGCAGGGCAAGGTGCTGGCGACGGCGGATGGCAGCTTCGCCATTTCCATCGAACGCGGCTGCAACGGCATCGAGGCGGTCATCATCCTGATCTCGGCGATGCTGGCGTTCCCCGCCTCCTGGAAACATCGGCTGGCCGGCATCGCGGTCGGTTTCGTTGCCATCCAGGCACTCAACCTGGTGCGCATCATCAGCCTGTTCTACCTGGGTCAATGGAACCAGGTCTGGTTCGAGTGGTTCCACCTGTACCTGTGGCAGGCGTTGATCGTGCTGGATGCGCTGGTGGTGTTCCTGCTCTGGCTGCGCTGGCTGCCGCGCGGGGACGTGCAGCGATCCATGCCCGCTCCGGCATGAATGGCAGATTGCCGCGCTGCGCTGGCCGCTGCGTGCGTTTGCTATAGTGCCAAGGCAAGCCAATCAGAGGAGTGCGCGACATGTCGGTCACCAAGGTTCTGGAACTCAGCAGCTCGTCCGCCAAGGGCATCGAGGACGCCGTGCAGCACGGCCTGCACAAGGCGGCGCGCACGGTCAAGAACATCAAGGGTGCCTGGGTCAACGAGATCAAGTGCACGACCCACGACGATGGCAGCATCGCCGAGTGGCGCATCAACATGCGGGTCAACTTCCTGGTTGACTGAACGCGTGCCAGGCATGGATTGCGGGGTGGCATGAGCAAACGCGATCAGGTCGTCGGCCTGCTGGAAGACGACCCGGACATGGCGGCGCTGGTTTCGCTGTGGCTCGAGGAGGCCGGGTATGCGGTGCGCTGGTTCCGCAATGCGCACGAGTTCCGGCGTCGCCAGGGCGCCGAATCGGTGGATCTGCTGCTGCTCGACTGGATGCTGCCCGATGCCACCGGACCGGAGGTCATCAGGGCCATCCGATCTTCGGCAAATGCCAGCCTGCCGGTGGTCTTCCTGACCGCGCGCGACAGCGAGGACGACATCGTCGACGGGCTCGATTGCGCGGCCGATGACTACGTGGTGAAGCCACCGCGCCAGCGCGAGCTGCTGGCGCGCATCGCCGCCGTGCTGCGCCGCCACGCGCCGGACGGCGGCACCGACGATCTGCTGGAAGTGCCTCCCTACCGGCTCGACGGGGTGCGCCGGCGCATCAGCCTGCATGGCAACGAGGTCGAACTCACCCAGCGCGAATTCGACCTGGCCAACTTCCTGTTCCGTCGCCATGGGCGCATCGTCAGCCGTGACGCGTTGCTGCAGAACGTGTGGAACCTCAGTGCGGCGGTTTCCACCCGCACCGTGGACACCCACGTCAGCCGCTTGCGCAAGAAGCTCGACCTCGGCGGGGCCAACGGCTGGCGCCTGACCGCGGTGTACCAGCACGGCTACCGGCTGGAGCAGGTCTGACGCCGCGTGCCGGTCGCCGGGTGCGCGAATGTGCGCCGGATGCCAGAATGGCAGCCATCAGGTTTCGCATGGGGGTATGGTCATGGCCACGGACAGCTCCGGTGCGCGTCGCAAGGCGCCCCCAGGTCGTGCCCCGGTGAAGCCGCCCAAGCCGAGGAACCCGCAGATGGCAGATGCCAGCAAGCCCGCCGCCGATGGTGCGGCAGACCGCAACGTGGATCAGATCCGCGACATCCTGTTCGGCGGCCAGATGCGCGATTACGAGCGCCGCTTCCAGGAGCTCAACCAGCGTCTGGAGGCCGACCTCGCCCGCCTGCGCGAGAACCAGGAGAAGCGGCTCGCGCAGACCGACAAGCGCATCGACGAGCAGCTCGACAAGCTCGCGCGGCTGGTGCGCCAGGAGGTGTCCGACCGCACGCGCGCCGTGGACGACCTCGAAACCCGCATGCAGCAGGCCGCGCGCAGCGCACGTGCCGAGGTCAACGAGGCGCTGGACGGCCTGGCCGGTGATCTGGCCGGCAGTGACGAGCGCCTGCGGGCGGCCCTGGCCGAACTGCAGGCCAGCCTGGAGGCGCGCGCCGGCGAGACCGATTCGGCGCTGGTCCGCGCCGGTGCCGAACTGCGTGCCGAGAAGGTCGGGCGCGAGGACCTCGCGGCCCTGCTCACCGAATTCGCATTGCGGCTGAAGGGCGACTTCGACCTGCCGGGCGCCTGAGCACCAGCGCCATGGGCACGTCCGGGTCTGGCCAATCGC
>JACDJA010000483.1_pt1 | contig 45442 bp, 31 predicted proteins | sample 7449241 | NCBI WGS metagenome assembly JACDJA01 (sample SAMN14253289, study PRJNA609438) | sludge metagenome | isolation source: initial anaerobic sludge | collected 2018-12-20 | reverse complement strand
GGCTTGTCCCATGCGACGACGAAGCCGAGCCCGGCTTCCAGCGGCGTGTCATCGGGTGAGATGTCGTGGCCCCAGTGGCGGTAGCCCTTCTCCATGCGCAGCGAGTTGAGTGCGTGGTAGCCGGCATGGCGCAGACCGAACTCGGCACCCGCCGCGACCAGCACATCGAACACACCGGTGGCGAACTCGGTGGGGATGTACAGCTCCCAGCCCAGCTCGCCGACGTAGGTGACGCGACTGGCGCGCACTCGCGCATATCCCAGGTCGATGTGTCGCGACGTGCCGAAGGGAAAGGCCGCGTGCGACAGGTCGTCGGGTGTCAGCGACTGGAGGAACGCGCGCGAGTGCGGCCCCATGATGCTGAGCACCGCGAAGGCCGAGGTGACGTCGGTGGCGACCACTCGGGCGTCGCTCGGCAGGTGATCCTTGAGATAGCTGAAGTCGCGCACCTGCGTGGCCGCGGCGGTGACGATGAGGTATCGGTCGGGCGCCTCGCGGGTGACGGTGAGATCGGCTTCGATGCCACCGCGCTCGTTGAGCCACTGGGTGTACACGATCTTGCCCACCGGTACCGAGACGTCGTTGGCACAGATGCGGTTGAGGACGGCCTCCGCATCGGCACCCTCCAGCACGAACTTGCCGAACGACGACTGCTCGAACATGCCCACCGCGTTGCGGACAGCGTGGTGCTCCGCACCCGAGTACGGGAACCAGTTCTGCTTGCCGTACGAGTACTCGTACTCGGGCGTCACACCTTCTGGGGCGAACCAGTTGGTGCGCTCCCAGCCGGCCACTTCGCCGAAGCAGGCACCGCGCGCGGCGAGGCGATCGTGCAGTGCCGAGCGGCGCACGCCGCGCGCGGTCTCGGGTTGCCGGAACGGCCAGTGCATCGCGTAGAGCAGACCGAGGGACTCGACAGTGCGATCGTGCAGGTAGCCGGCGTTGCGCTGGAACGGCATCACGCGGCGGATGTCGACGTCCCACAGGTCCATCGGTGGGTGGCCATCGATGATCCAGTCGGCCAGCACCTTGCCCGCGCCGCCCGACGACTGGATGCCGATCGAGTTGAACCCGCACGCCATGAACAGGCCCTTCACATCGGGCGACTCGCCGAGCAGGTAGCGGTCGTCGGGGGTGAACGCTTCCGGGCCGTTGAAGAACAGCCGGATGCCGGTGTTCGCGAGCAGTGGCATGCGATGCGTGGCTGCTTCGACCAGCGGGGCGATGTGCTCGAAGTCCTCGGGCAACGAGTCGAAGCAGAACGACTCGGGAATGCCGCTGACGCCGGTGCGCGGCGACATGCCCCACGGCTTCGCCACCGGTTCGAACCAGCCGACCATCAGCTTGCCGGCTTCCTCCTTAAAGTACCCGCAGCCGTCGGGGTCGCGCAGCACGGGCATGTCGGGGGAGATGCCGTCGACGCCCTCGGTGACGATGTAGAAGTGCTCGGCAGCGTGCAACGGCACGACAGCACCGACTTGATCGCCCAGCTCGCGGCCCCACATGCCGGCGGCGTTGACCACTGCATCGGCGTGGATCTCGCCGACCGTGAGGCCGCCGGGGCCGTCCATCTCGTACGCCACGCCAACCGCGCGGCCGCCCTCGGTGATGATGCGTTGCACCTTCACGTTCTCCTGGATGCGCACACCTCGCGCCCTCGCGCCCTTGGCCAGCGCCTGGGTGGTGTCGATCGGGTTGGTGATGCCGTCGTTGGGAAGGTGCACGCCACCGACGAGATCATCGACGCGGGCCAGCGGAACGAGCTCGGCGATGCGGTCGCGGTCGATGATGTCGACCTGCAAGCCGAACACTCGCGCCATCGAAGCGCCGCGCTTCAGCTCCTCGAACCGTTCGAGCGTCGGCGCCACGCTCACCGACCCTCGCGCACGAAAGCCAGTGGCCTGGCCCGTCTCGTGCTCGAGCGTGGCGAAGAGGTCGGTGGTGTACTGCGCCAGGCGGGTGAGGTTGTGCGTGGCGCGCAACTGGCCCACCAGGCCGGCCGCATGCCAGGTGGTGCCGCATGTGAGCTGCCTGCGCTCGAGCAGCACCACATCGGTGACACCGCGCAACGCCAGGTGGTACGCAACACTGCAGCCGACGATGCCGCCGCCGACGATGACGACCTGTGCGTGATTGGGGAGTTCGGCCATGGTGAAGTTGCCTCCGACGACTGCGCGCTCGCGTGCGACACGAGCTGTGTAATTTCGTCTATCTTTACACAACGATGCGCGCCACGCATCGGGACCAGTCGAGGGGGCACGCAATGCACGAGCAAGCGAAGATCGTCATCATCGGAGGTGGCATCGCCGGCTGCAGCGCGCTGTACCACCTCGCGCAGATGGGCTGCACCGACGTGCTGCTGCTCGAGCGCGACGAGCTCACCTCCGGCTCCACCTGGCACGCGGCCGGCAACGTACCCACGTACAGCACCAGCTGGAGCGTGATGAAGGTGCAGTCGTACTCGGCGGCCCTCTACCGCGAGCTGGCGAACGACCCCGACTTCCCGATCAGCTACCACGTCACCGGCTCGGTACGTCTCGCGCACAGCCACGAGCGCATCGCCGAGTTCCGGCACGTGACCAGCATGGCCAACGCGCAGGGCATGGGCTACGACATGCTCAGCCCCGAGCAACTGGTCGAGCGCTACCCACTGGTGAAGACCCACGACCTGGTCGGCGCGCTGTGGGATCCGCTCGACGGCGACATCGACCCTTCACAGGTCACGCAAGCGATGGCCCGCGCCGCTCGCGCGTTGGGTGCCCGCGTCCGCCGCTTCGAGAGCGTCGTCGGCCTGGGGCAACACGCGAATCAGCACTGGACCGTCACCACGCGCACCAAGGACGGCGACACCAACACCGTCGACTGCGAGCACGTCATCAACGCCGCCGGCTACCGCGCCGGCGAGGTGATGGCCCTCATCGGGCGGCACCATCCCATCGCTCAGATGTCGCACCAGTACTACGTGACCGACGAGATCCCCGAGCTGGCCGCTCGCGAGTTCCCGCTGCCGTTGCTGCGCGATCCCGACACGAGCTACTACCTGCGCCAGGAGCGCAACAGCTACATCCTCGGGCCCTACGAGTGGCAGGCAACTGCGATGTGGCGCGATGGCATCCCCGACCACTTCGCCAACATGCTCTGGAGCGAAGACCTCGAACGGCTGGAGACGCAGATCCTCGATGCCAGCGAGCGAGTGCCCGTGCTGGGCGAGGCCGGCATCGCCCGCGTGGTGAACGGCCCGATTCCGTACGCGCCCGACGGCAACCCCTACATGGGGCCCGAGCGCGGGCTGCGCAACTTCTGGCACTGCAACACGTTCAGCTTCGGCATCGCGCAAGGGGGCGGCGCCGGCAAGGCCATCGCCGAGTGGGTGCTGGAAGGTCGGCCAGAGTTCGACATCTGGAACATCGACCGCCGTCGCTACAAGGACTACGCCACCACGCAGTACACCATCGACAAGGCCGTCGAGGTGTACCAGAACGAGTACGCAATGGGCTTCCCGTTCGAGGAGCGCCCGGCCGGTCGTCCGGCCTACACGTCACCGTTGTACGAGACGCTGCAGGCGAAGGGTGCCCACTTCGGCGCCCGCGGCGGGTGGGAGCGGCCGACGTGGTTCGACCCCGACGGCGTGGTCACCGACCACAGCCTGTCGTTCTTCCGCAAGAACGGTTGGCGCACCGAGGTCGCCAAGGAGTGCGCTGCGGCACGCAACGGCGTCGCCGTGCTCGACCTGCCCGGCTTCAGCAAGTTCGAGGTGAGCGGCCCCGGCGCCGAGGCCTACCTCGACCACTTGCTGTGCACCAAGCTGCCCAAGGTGGGCCGCGTCTCGCTGTGCTACGCGCTGCTGCCGGATGGCAAGGTGCTCAGCGAGCTCACGGTCAGCCGCCTGGCTACCGACCGCTTCTACGCGGTCGGCGCAGCGAGTGCCGAGTGGCACGACCTCGACGTGCTGGAAGCAGCGCTGCCGACCGATGGCTCGGTGACCATCACCAACGTCACGGCCGACTACGGCTCGCTGATCGTCGTCGGCCCGCGGTCGCGCGACGTGCTCGCGCAGGTCACATCCACGCCGCTCGACAACGCGTCGTTCCCATGGTTGTCGGTGCGCGACATCGACACCGCCGTGGGTGCCGTGCGCGCGCTGCGCGTCAACTACGTGGGCGAGCTGGGCTGGGAGCTGCACGCCGCCAACGAGCAACTGGTGGCCCTGTACGAGGCGGTCTGGGCCGCCGGTGAGCAGTACGGCATCCGCGACTTCGGCATCTACGCAGTCGACAGCCTGCGGCTCGACAAGGGCTACCGCGGGTGGAAGCAAGATCTGGAGATCGGCTTCTCGCCCTTCGATGCGTCGCTCGACCGGTTCGTGGACCTCGGCAAGGCCGACTTCGTCGGCAAGGCTGCGCTGGTGGCCGAGAAGGCGGCAGGGTCGCCGTGGCGATTCGTCACGATGACGCTCGACGAGGCGGGCGACGCCGATGCGCCGTTCTGCTCGTCGATCTTCGACGGCGACGGGCCTGACGCCCAGCGGATCGGCATCGTCACCAGCGGAGGGTGGAGCTTCACGCTCGGCAAGAGCGTGGCACTGGGCTACATCCGCCCGCAGTTCCAATCCGAGGGCACCGCGGTGCAGATCAAGATCTTCGGTGAGATGAAGGCCGCCACCGTCGGCTGCGAACCGCTCTTCGATCCCACCAACGAGCGCCTGCGCTCGTAACCGAGCAGGCTCAGCGCAGCTCGTACATCTCGTAGATCAACGTGCCCTCGGGGGTGAAGGTTCCCTTGGCGACGGCTTGGATGCGGTTGAGCCACGCATAGCGCTCGTCGCCGGTGTGGAACAGCGGGGTCGCGTACACGGTCATCGTGTCGAACTGCAGCCGGCCGGTGTAGGTGGCGTGGATGACCGCACCGTCGTCGGTCTCGACGGTCACCTTCACATCGAGCGTGCCGTAGCCCTCCGGCGAGACGCGCAACCAGTCGGCCGCTGCATGACCCTTCATCGACGCGTGCAGCCGCTCGCCTTCGAGGCGAATGCCGGTGACTTCGCCGATGAGGAACGTGGACGACACGTTGATGGTCTCGGCGAGCGAGACGGTAGCCGTGCAGAGGGGGATCAGTTCGAGCGTCATGTGCGCAACGTACAGGCTTCTCGGCCGCCGTGGCGCCGGCTGGCTCAGCCCGCCGTCGCGGCGTGCACTTGGCTCGACGCTCTCACGTGGCTTCCTCCGGGGTCGGTGCACGGTAGAACTCGGTGTTCTCCGGTGGCAGGGGAGTCTTGCCGAGGATGAGGTCGGCTGCCTTCTCCGCCATCATCATCACCGGCGCGTAGATGTTGCCGTTGGTGACGTACCGCATGGCCGATGCGTCGCACACGCGTAGGCCCTGCACACCCCACACCTTCATCGTCAGCGGATCGACCACGCTGTCGTCGTCCTCCGCGCCCATGCGGCAGGTGCAGCTGGGGTGCAGCGCGGTCTCGCCGTCGTGTCGCACCCACTCGAGGATCTGCTCGTCGGTCTGCACCTGCGGCCCGGGGGAGATCTCGCCTCCGTTGAACTCGTCCATCGCCGCTTGCCCCAGGATCGCTCGCGAGGTGCGGATGGCCTCAACCCACTCGCGACGATCTTGGTCGGTCGACAGGTAGTTGAAGCGCAGTTCGGGCTTGGCCTTCGGGTCGGTGGAGACGATCTTCACCGAGCCTTCCGAGTTGGAGTACATCGGCCCGACGTGCACCTGGTAGCCGTGGCCGCCGGCTGGTGCCGAGCCGTCGTAGCGCACCGCGATCGGCAGGAAGTGGAACATCAGGTTCGGGTACCGCACGTCGTCGTTGCTGCGCGCGAAGCCGCCCGACTCGAAGTGGTTGCTGGCGCCGGGGCCTTTGCGGAACAACCATTGCAGGCCGATGAGGGGCCGCCGCCAGAACTGCAGGCTGGGCTGTAGTGAGACGGGTTGCGTGCACGAGTGCTGTACGTACACCTCCAGGTGGTCCTGCATGTGCTCTCCCACGGCCGGCAGGTCGTGCACCACCGGAATGCCCAACTTGCCGAGCTCCTTGGCGTTGCCGACGCCGCTGAGCTGCAGCAGTTGCGGGGTGTTGAACGCGCCGCCGCACAGCACGACCTCGCTGGCATGGGCGACGTGGCGCTTGCCGCGCACCGTGTACTCCACGCCGGTGGCCTTTTTGCCCTCGAACAGCACCTTGTTGACCATTGCGCGCGTGGTGACCTTCAGGTTCGGGCGCCGCTTCACGGGGTGCAGGTACGCGCGAGCGGCGCTCAGGCGGCGTGCGCGGTGCACGTTGCGGTCGAAGCGGGCGAAGCCCTCCTGGCGAAAGCCGTTCACATCGGTGGTGCGTGGGTAGCCCGCCTGTTCGGTGGCACGCAGGAACGCTTCGATCAACGGATTCTGCGACGGGCCGCGCTCGAGCACCAGCGGGCCGCTGCTGCCGCGCCACTCGTCACCGCCGGCAAGGCACGTCTCCATCCGCTTGAAGTACGGCAGGCAATGGGCGTAGTCCCATGTCTCCATGCCCTTGTCGGCGGCCCAGCGCTCGAAGTCGAGCGGGTTGCCGCGCTGGAAGATCATGCCGTTGATGCTGCTGCTGCCGCCCAGCACCTTGCCGCGAGCGTGGTAGATGCGCCGGCCGTTCATGTGCGGCTCGGGCTCGCTCTCGTACTTCCAGTCGTAGAACCGGTTGCCGATCGCGAACATCAACGCGGCCGGCATGTGGATGAAGACGTCCCACTTGTAGTCGGGGCGGCCCGCTTCCAGCACCAGCACCTTGTTGGCGGGGTCGGCGCTGAGGCGGTTGGCCAACGCCGAGCCCGCCGAGCCGCCGCCCACGATGATGTAGTCGTAACGATCCACGTGCGTTCCTGTTCAGTCGATGCGAATGTTGTCGGCGGCGGCCTTCACCAGCTCGCCCAGTTCCCGCGGGTTGCGGTCGCCGGGGAAGCGACTGGCAGGCCCGTACACGTGCAGCGCGGCGAGCACGGTGCCGCCGGTGGTGCGGATTGCGGCGGCGACGGAGTTGAGACCGCTGGCGAACTCCTCCACTGCCCATGCGTAGCCGTCGCGCCGCACCACATCCAAGCGCGCCTGCAGCGCAGCCGCGTCGACGATGGTGGTCGGGGTGAACTGCTGCAGCCGGCCTTTGGTGATGCGCCCGGCCAGCGCGCTGTCGCCCGCCAGCACCACCTGGCCCGACGGCACGGCGTGCATGGGAATGCGGTGGCCGGTCCAGTCGCGCACCTGCAGCTCGCTGTTGGGGGTGAGCTGATCGAGGTAGAGCATGTCGGTGCCATCGGGGATGGAGATGCCCGCTGCCTCGCCGGTGACGCGGGCCAGTTCCACGAGGTGCGGTCGGGCCAGCGAGATCAGTGAGCGACCCGGTCGCGCGGCTGCAGCCAGCTCGATCATCGCCCAGCCGATCCGGTACTCGCCGCCGACGGACACCTGCTCGACCGCACCCAGCTCCTCCAAGGTGGAGAGCATTCGCGAGACCGTGCTCTTGGGCAGGCCGACACGGTCGGCGATGTCGGTGACGCCGGCAGGGCCGGCGGCCAACGCGCGGAGCACGCCGAACGCCCGGTCGATCGATTGCACCGTGGTCATCGCTGCACCCCCTTCACGAACGTCGTTCCATCATACGGCACGGTTTCACAGGGTGGAACAGCCGACGTGCGGCGGCAGGTGGCTCGCCGCCGGCAGCCACCGCGATGGAGGTCAGGCCGGGAAGGCGCCCAGCATGCGGGCAGCCGACAGAGTGTTCTCCAACAGGCAGGCGATGGTCATCGGCCCGGTGCCGCGCGGCATGGGGGTGATGGCGCCGGCGATGGCCTGCACCGCGTCGAAGTCGACGTCGCCGACGATGCCGGCTTCGGTGCGCGAGACACCGACATCGACGACGGCCGCGCCCGGCTTCACGTGCGCCGCAGTGACCATGCGCGCTTGGCCGGCACAGGCGACGATGATGTCGCTGGCCCTGCAGACCTCGATCATGTCGGCCGCGCTGGTGCGCGAGTGAGCGAGCGTGACGGTGCAGTCGATGCCCTTGCGGCCGAGCAGCAACACCTGCGGCAACCCGGTGAGAGTGCTGCGACCGATGACAGTGGCCCGCTTGCCGGCGGTGGCGACTCCGTACCGTTCGAGCAACCGCATCACGCCCAGCGGCGTGCAGCCGACGTGGCCGGGCAGGCCGCGCACGAGGCGACCCATCGAGCGCTCGGTGAGCCCATCGACGTCCTTCTCGGGTGGGATGAGGGCGAGCACCGGCTCGGGGTCGAGCCCGGCGGGCAGCGGGAGCTGGCACAGGATGCCATGCACGTCGTGGTCGGCCACGAGCGCGGCGACGGCGTCTTCCACCTGCGCCTGGCTGGCATCGCTGGGCAGGCCGACGTGCTTCGACACCATTCCCGCCTCGCCGGCGAGCTTGCGCTTGCTGGCCACGTACAGCTGGCTCGGCTTGTCGTCGCCCACCAGCACCGTGGCCAGGCACACCGCCGGCGACCCGGCGGCCTCGATGGTTGCACGCAGCGAGGCGATGATCTCGCCGCGCAACCGGATGCCATCCATGAGGATGGCCCCACCCGGCGTGCGCTCGAAGTCCGGTTCAGCAGAAGTCATGTTCAGATCCAGTCGTGATCAGCTCAATCGTCGCAAGCGACCATTGAGCGTCGGCGAGCGACCGCCAGGGAGCCGTCGACACGGAGGGAGCAGCCGAAGCGCAGCGGAGGCCAGTCCCGACCACTAGAAGGTCGGCGAGCGACCGCCAGGGAGCCGTCGACACGGAGGGAGCAGCCGAAGCGCAGCGGAGGCCAGTCCCGACCATCAAGACAGCCCGACGATCTCGCCGTGCTCATCGAAGTCGATGATGCTGGCGGCGGGGGCCGAGCCCAGGCCGGGCATGGTGGTCATGTCGCCGCAGATCGGGTAGACGAAACCGGCGCCCACGCTGGCGCGGACTTCGCGCACGTTCACCGTGTGGCCGGTGGGTGCGCCCTTCAGCGAGGCATCGGAGCTGATCGAGAGGTGGGTCTTGGCGATGCACACCGGCAGGTTGCCGAAGCCGTTCTTCTCGTAGCGGGCCAACTGGGTGTTGGCAGCGGCGGAGTAGGTGACGTTGGCGGCGCCGTAGATCTTGGTGGCCACCTTCTCGATCTTGGCCTTCAGCGAGTCGTCGGCCTCGTAGCAGAACTGGAAGTTGCTGGGCTCGTCGCACGCCTCGACCACCGCGCGGGCCAGGTCGGTTGCGCCCTTGCCGCCGTCGCTGAAGTGCGTGCACACGGCGACGCGGGCACCCACGCTCTCGGCGATCTCGCGGATGGCCTGGTGCTCGCTGGCGAAGTCGCCGGGGAACGCGTTGATGGCCACGACGGGGGAGACGCCGTGCACCTTCACGTTCTCGATCTGCTTGATCAGGTTGGCGGCACCGGCGCGCACGTCGTCGGGGTTCTCGGCCAGCAGATCGGCGGGCAGCGGCTTGCCGGCCACGATCTTGAACTTGCCGCTGTGCGCCTTCAAGGCCCGCACGGTGGCCACCAGCACCGCTGCGTCGGGCACCATGCCCGAGGTGCGGCACTTGATGTTGAAGAACCGCTCGGCGCCCATGTCGGCGCCGAACCCCGCCTCGGTGATGAGGTAGTCGCCGCAACGCTCGCCGATGAGGTCGCCGATGATGCTGCTGTTGCCGTGAGCGATGTTGCCGAACGGACCGGCGTGCACGATGACCGGCGTGTGCTCGAGCGTCTGCAGCAGGTTGGGCTTCAGCGCTTCCTTCATGATGACGGCCATCGAGCCGGCGGCGTGCAGCTGCTCGGCGGTGACCGGCACACCATCCTTGGTGTACCCGACCACGATGCGGCCCATGCGGGCGCGCATGTCGTCGAGCGAGGTGGCCAAGGCGAAGATGGCCATCACCTCCGAGGCGGCGGTGATGTCGAACCCGGTCTGACGGGTGACACCGTCCATCTTGCCGCCGAGACCCACGATGATGTTGCGCAGGCTGCGATCGTTGACGTCGAGCACTCGCCGCCAGGTGATGTTGTCGATGTCGAGCCCCAGCTCGTTGCCCTGGTGCAGGTGGTTGTCGACCATCGCCGACAGCAGGTTGTGTGCGGCGGTGACCGCGTGGAAGTCGCCGGTGAGGTGCAGGTTGAGCAGCTCCATCGGAATCACCTGGCTGTAGCCACCGCCGGCGGCGCCGCCCTTGATGCCGAAGGTGGGGCCCATGCTGGGCTGGCGCAGGCTGATGACAGCCTTCTTGCCGATGTGCTGCATGGCCTGGCCGAGGCCGACGGTGGTGGTGGTCTTGCCTTCGCCCAGCGGGGTGGGGGTGATGGCCGTGACCACGACGTACTTGGCCTTCGGCCGATCGCTGAGCTCGGCGATGGCCTCCAGCTTGATCTTCGCCAAGCTGTCGCCGTGCTGCTCGAGCAGGTGCGGGCCGATGCCCATCTGGGCGGCGATATCGACGAGTGGTGCCAGCGTGCCGGCGCGGGCGATCTCGAGATCTGACGGGAAGGACACGGGTACCCCTTTGACGTGCTGCTGGTGGTGTGCCTCGCAGGCGATTTCCGGTACGACTGTACACCATCGGTTCCGTCTGATGGAACACGTCCACGATGCGGAACACATCGGAGCCGTGGGCCTGAGCCCCGCTGAGGAGTCGTTGTCGTCAGAGGTCCTTGCACAGCCGCAGTGCGTCGTAGACGGCGGCATGGATGTTGCGGCCGGCGACCGCGTCGCCGATGCGGAACAGCTGGTACCGGCCGTCGGGGTTGGTGCAGATCGTCTGCGGGCCGCCATCGATGAACGCGCGGTGATCCAGCTCGCCGAGGTTCGTCGAAGCGTGCACCAGCTCGTGGTACAGCTCGTCGTTGGCCAGCACTCCGTGGTCGCCGACCACCGCATCGACGAGGCGATCGTGGCGCACGGGGGAGTGGTCGCTGCCGATCTGCACCCGCAGGCGGCCACTCTGGTCGCGCGAGATCGACCGCACGCGTTGATTGAGGGTGACCCGAGTGTCGGTCTCGTTGAACGCTCGCGCGTAGGGAACCAGGTTGAGGCCTCCCACGTCGACCCCCATCGTCCGTTCCGGTGTGACGATCTCCACCCGCGCGCCACTGCGGGCGAGCATCTCGGCGGTGGTCATCGCCGAGTGCGTGCCGTCGTCGTCGTACAGCACCACGTCGCCGGTGAGTCGTGCGTCGCCACCCACCACGTCCCACGCGTTCACCATCAGGTCACCGCCGGCCTCGATGGGCGGGTTCTGCGGCAGCCCGCCGGTGGCGATGATCACCACGTCGGGGGTGAGCGCGTCGATCGCGTCGGCATCGGCGAAGGTGTCGTAGCGCACGTCGACGCCCAACCGCTCGAGCTCGCTCACCCGCCACTCGACGATGCCCAGCAGATCGCGTCGCCGAGTGTTGCGGGCTGCCAGCCGCAGCTGCCCGCCGGGCCAGGGCATTGCTTCCAGCACGGTCACCCGATGCCCACGCTCGGCAGCGACACGAGCGGCCTCGAGCCCGCCCACGCCGGCGCCGACCACCAGCACTCGCCGCGCCGTCGCGGCGGGCTCGATGACGTGGGGCATGGTGAGCTCGCGCCCCGTGGCGGCGTTGTGGATGCACAACGCTTCGCCGGCCATGTAGATGCGGTCGAGGCAGTAGGTGGCGCCGACGCACGGCCGGATGGTGGCCTCCTGGCCCAGCTCGATCTTCCTCACCAGGTACGGGTCGGCGAGGTGGGCGCGGGTCATGCCGATCATGTCGACCTTGCCCTCGCGCACTGCGTGGCGGGCCGTGGCCACGTCGTCGATCTTCGCCGCATGGAACACGGCCAGGCCGGTGCGCTCGCGAACCATGCCGGCGAACTCGAGGTGCGGAGCGGCCGGCATGCCCTGGATGGGGATGACATCGCTGAGCACCGCGTCGTTGACGATGCTGCCGCGGATGACGTTGACGAAGTCGATCAGGCCTTCGGCGGCGAGTTGCTCGAGGATGACGATGCCGGTGGGGGTGTCGATGCCATCGGGCCGGGTCTCGTCGACGGCCATGCGCACGCCGACGAGGTACTGGCTGCCGACGCGGCTGCGGATGGCGCGCAGCACGGCCAGCGGGAAGCGCATGCGGTTCTCGAAGCTGCCGCCCCACTCGTCGGTGCGGTGGTTGGTGGCGGGTGACCAGAACTGATCGAACAGGTGGCCGTAGGCCTCGACCTCGACACCGTCCATGCCGCCTGCCTGCATACGCTCGGCGGCATCGGCGTAGTCGGCGACGATGCGGTTGATGTCCCAGATCTCGGCAGCCTTCGGGTGTGCTCGGTGAGCCGGCTCGCGCAGCGCCGACGGGGCGACCACCGGCAGCCAGGCATCCTGCCCCCAGCCGGTGCGGCGGCCGAGGTGGCTGATCTGGATCATCGCAGCACAGTCGTGCTCGTGGATCTCATCGGTCATCCGGCGTACCCAGGGCACGATGGCGTCGTCGTACGCGAACAGGTTGCCGAACGCCGGTGGGCTGTCGGGGCTCACCACGGCCGTGCCTGCCGTCATCGTCATCGCCAGACCACCCTTGGCCTTCTCCACGTGGTACGCCCGGTACCGGTCCTTGGGCATGCCGTCCTCGCTGTAGGCCGGCTCGTGGGCCGTGCTCATCACGCGGTTCTTCAGCCGAAGATGCTTGAGGTGGAACGGCTGCAGCAACGGGTCGTGCGCGGGTTCGCGCGGGTTCTCGGCGTGCATGCTGTTCACTCCGATTCGTACTGGTGCTCGACGATGTCGGGGTGGTGCGGGTGGTAGTCGGCGTGCTCGGCGACCCACACGGCAGCCTTGGTGTGCAGCCCTGTGGGCTGGTCGAGGCAGCCTGCGCTCATCGAGACCAGGTCGGGCCGCTCGGTGATGCGCCAGAACAGCGACGAGCCACAGCGGTTGCAGAAGCCGTATTCCACGCCGTTGGCAGGGGAGTACCAGCGAAGGGTGCCTGCGTCGGCGATGTGCACCGCGTCGGTCGCAGCATACGTGGAGGCCCAGTAGTGGCCGCTCCACTGCCGGCAGCGGTAGCAGTGGCAATTGACCACAGCGCTCGGCTCGCTGTCGACGGTGAACTGAACCCCGCCGCACATGCAACGCCCGTGAGTGCTCATCAGTACCACTGGTCCGGCATCGCCGCCTTGCGGCGGGCCACGAAGTCGAGCAGCGCCGCGTCGACCGCGTCGTCGATGGGCGGTGCCTGGTAGTTGCCCAGCGTGTCGCGCACCATCACCGCGGCGCGCTGCTCGGAGGTGGGTTCGCCGGCGTCGCGCCACTGCTCGAAGCTGTTGTTGTCGCTGAGCGCCGGCTCGTAGAAGGCCGTCTCGTAGTGGCGCAGCGTGTGCTGCGAGCCGAAGAAGTGCTTGCCCGGGCCCACCTCGGCGAAGCCGTCGAGGGCGAACTGGTCGTCATCGAGCGACACACCCTTCAAGTAGGTGTGCGCCGCACCGCAGAGGTCGAGATCCATCATGAACTTCTCGTAGCCCATTGCCAGGCCACCCTCCAACCAACCCGCCGAGTGCAGGATGAAGTTCGCGCCGCACAGCAACGCCGACATCATGCTGACCGTGCTCTCCGTCATCGCTTGGCCGTCGGGCACCTTCGACGATGTGAACGCGCCCGAGCAGCGCAGGGGCAGGCCCACCCTGCGGGCCAGTTGCCCCACGATCAACGACCCCAGCGCAGGCTCGGGCATGCCGAACGTGGGGCTACCGCTGCGCAACGCCATCGATGACAGGAAGTTGCCGTAGATGGCCGGGGCACCGGGCCGCACGAGTTGGGTGAGTGCCACACCCACCATCGTCTCGGCGTGCGCCTGCGCCACTGCGCCGGCCGTGGTGACCGGCCCCATGGCACCGCCGAGGATGAAGGGCACGACCACAGCTGCTTGGTTGGCGGCGGCGTACGTCTTGAGCGCGCCCGTCATCGTGGCATCCCAGACGAGCGGCGAGTTGACGTTGACATTGCCGAGGATGACGCAGTTGCCGTCGACGAAGTCGGCGCCAAAGGCGAGGCGAGCCATCTCGATGCTGTCGGCCGCGCGCTCGGGCGCGGTGACCGAGCCCATGAACGCCTTGTCGCTGAAGCGCAGGTGCGCGTACACCATGTCGAGGTGGCGTTTGTTGACCGGCACGTCGGTGGGCTCGCACACCGTGCCGCCGGAGTGGTGCAGCCACGCCGTGGCATAGGCGAGCTTGACGAAGTTCTGGAAGTCGGCGAGGGTGCCGTAGCGGCGGCCGTTGGGTAGATCGCGCACGAACGGCGACCCGTACGTGGGTGCCAGGACCACGTTGTCGCCACCGATCTGCACCGATCGGCTGGCGTTGCGTGCGTGCTGGGTGAACTCGCGGGGTGCGGTGGCGCACAGGGCCTGCACGTGCCCGGGGTCGAACCTGACGGTGACACCGTCGACCGTCGCGCCCGCGTCGCGGAACAGGCGCAACGACTCCTCGTCGTCGCGAATCTCGATGCCGATCTCCGCCAGCAACTGGTCGGCCTTGGCCGCCACCAGCGCCAACCCTTCCTCGCCGAGCAGTGCGTACGGCGGAATCTCGCGTCGGATGAACGCGGGGCCCTGCGCGCCCGCGACCGCTGCCCGCATCGCCGCGCGGCCGGCGCGGCCGCCGCCGCGGGCACGAGCTGGGTTGGCGGCGACGTCGGTCATTCGCACTCCTTGGTCCCGATGACCCCCACGGGCCGGTTACTGGAACGACCGTACCACTCATCCATCGATACCTATCACGGAACGCACGTACCGTGAATGTGCTACCGTCGCCCCTCAATCCTCATCGGCAGCAGCGAACTGGCCTTCGTTCTGGGTCGAGCAGGTTCTGGCGCTGGGGATTGACTGACCAGGATTTCGGGCGCAGGTATCGTCCCGCCCGCAGTCCTGTGGGATGCTTTCGACGTCAGTTCTATCTAGGGGGAAACCATGAGCAAGTCAATGTATGAAGGTGCTGGCCGCGATCTCGGCTCGCTCGAAACCGGTCTGATCGACTCGTACGTCGGAGGTGGGCTCTCACGTCGGTCGTTCCTCGTTCGCGGCAGCGTGATGGGCCTCGGCGCAGCGTTCCTCGGCTCGATCCTCGCAGCCTGCGGCGACGATGAAGATGCCAGCCCGTCCACCGGCGGCTCAACCGGCGCCATCAAGGAGGGTGGCACGCTGCGTGTCGCCTCGCAGCGCCCGGGTGGCCCGATCGACCCGGTCGCGATGGACAACCTGGGTAGCTACACCATCGCCACCACTGCCTTCGAGTACCTCTGCGGCAAGGGCGAGGGCGCCGCGATCGCCCCGATGCTGGCCGAGTCCTGGTCGCCCAACGATGATGGCAGCGAGTGGACGTTCAAGCTCCGCTCCGGCGTGAAGTGGCACGACGGCACACCATTCACGGCCGCCGATGTGGTGGCCACCCTCGATCGCCTGTCGGTGGGCAACCTCGCCTCGTACATCGAGGCCGGCGCCGGCACGGCTGTCGACGACCTCACCGTCACGGTGAAGCTGCTGTTGGCCGACGGTCAGTTCCCGTACCAACTGTCGATCTGGAACCCGCAGTCGCTCATCACCCCCGCCGACTACGAGACGGGCACGACGCTCGACGGCCGCCCCAGCGGCACCGGCCCGTTCAAGCTCGAGAAGTACGACATCGCCACCGGTGCCACGTTCGCGCGTAACGACGATTGGTGGGGTGGCAAGCCCAATCTGGAGAAGGTGGATTTCGTCTTCTCCGACGACATCGCCACGCAGATCACCGGCGTGCTCGGCGGCCAGGCCGATGCCATCGTGCTGTTCGCCGTCGTGGGCGGCGACGCGCTGCTGTCGAACCCCGACGTCACGGTCGAGTCGATCAGCGGTGCGGCACACCGGCAGCTGTGGATGAACACTCGCGAGGGCACGTTCACCGACGTGAGGGTTCGCCAGGCAGTGGCCCTGGGCATCAACCGCCAGGAGCTGCTCGACGTCGTGCTCAAGGGTCGCGGCCAGATGGGCAACGACCACCCGGTGGCCCCGTCGTACGAGTTCTTCGATTCGACGCAGCCGCAGCGCGAGCGCGACATCGAGAAGGCCAAGGCGCTGCTCGAAGAAGCGGGCAAGGCCGGGTTGGCCGTCACCATGCACGTGCCGAAGCTGGTCGAGATCCCCCAGTTGGCCGAGCTCATGCAGACCCAGCTGAAGGACATCGGCATGGATGTCACGCTCAACGTCATCAGCACCGACACCTTCTACGATTCTTGGTGCAAGGTCTACGACTCCGAGGTCGCACCCGCCGGCTGCGACGGTGGCGAGGAGTTCGGCATCGTCGACTACGGCAACCGTGGCACCCCCGATGTGTACCTGGTGAAGGCGTACGCCACCGGCGAGTGGAACTCGGCGCACTACATCTCCGAACCGTTCAACGCGGCTGTTGCGGAGTACCAGGCGTCGCTCGACCTCGCCGGTCGCCAGGCGGCCATCAAGACGGTGCAGGCCATCGCCACCGAAGACGTGCCCTACATCATCCCGTACTTCTACGACTCGCTCATCGCGTACAAGAAGAACGTCACGGGCATCGTCGCCACCGGCCTCGGGCACTACTACCTCGGTTCCGCCGGTTTCACGGCGTAAGCAGTACGCCGGTCAGCCGCGCTGACCACATCACGCGAGCAGCGCTGTGGCGTCGTAGGGGCGACGCCACAGCCGCTCGCCGGATGGGATCTCGATCGTTCGGTAGCCAAGGGGGTAAGGCGTGCGCAAGTTCATTCTCCAACGACTCGCATCGATCGTCGTCACGCTGTGGCTGCTGGCGACCATCGTATTCATGCTCGTCAGCGTGCTGCCCGGCGACGTGGGGCGCAAGGTGCTGGGCCCCACCGCTCCCAAGGAGGACGTGGCCGCGTTCAACGCGCAGTTGGGCACCGACCAGCCGTTGTTCGAGCAGTACGTCAAGTCGATGAAGCGGGTGTTCACGCTCGACTTCGGCACCTCGTACCAGACCCGTTCCAGCGTGTCCGACATCATCTTCCCGGCGCTCGGGCGTTCGGGGAAGCTGGCGGTGCTGGCCTTCATCTTCACCATCCCCATCTCCATCTTCGCCGGCATCTACGCGGCTCGCCGCAAGGACAAGCTGGCCGATCGCGTCATCGTCAACGCCGGTCTCGCATCGTCATCGATCCCCGAGTTCGTGACGGCGGCGGTGCTACTGGCCGTGTTCGCGGTCGAGCTCGGTTGGGGCAAGGCGTTCGCCAACCCTCCAGACGGCACCAGCCTCTTCGGCCAGCTCGAGTACCTGTGGCTGCCCGCGATGGCGATGGCCATCGCCTACTTCGGTTACATCGCGCGCATGACACGCGCGGGGGTCATCACCGCGCTGAACGCCGACTACACCCGAACAGCCACCATGAAGGGCATGTCCAGCAGTCAGGTGATGCGCCGGCACATCCTGCGCAACGCACTGGCGCCCACCATCACGGTCATCAGCGTGCAGATCGGGTACCTCATCGGTGCCGTCATCGGTGTGGAGCGAGTGTTCAACTACTCGGGTCTCGGCTCCACGATGCTGGGCGCCGTGGGCGCGCACGACGTGCCGGTGCTGCAGGGCGCCGTGCTGCTGGTGGGCATCGTCTACATGCTGTCCACCTTGCTCGCCGACCTTCTCATCGCCTTCCTCAATCCTCGGGTACGTCTGGAGACCACACGATGAGCGACCTCGAGCAGCCACCGGCCGACCCCGACGAGGTCATCTCGTCACCGGGCATCGACATGTTCGTGCCCGGGCACGCTCCCACGAACGCCCCGTTGAACGAGCGCAAGCAGGCTCGGCGCGAGAACTGGCGGCTCATTCGCCGCCGGCCGGCGTTCCTCTTCGGCGTCTTCATCCTCACGGTCTGGGTGATCTGCGCGCTGCTCGGCGAGCGCATCACGCCGCACGATCCGCTCGACTTCCGAGCGGGCTCGCACCTCTCGCCACGCTGGGAGTTCCCGTTCGGTACCGACGCCACGGGGCGAGACGTGTTGTCACGTGTCATGGCCGGTGCTCGCGACGTGCTGCGCATCGCTCCCTTGGCGGCGTTCCTGGGTGTGCTGTTCGGTGTCATCCTGGGCATGTTGATGGGCTACCTGCGCGGTTGGTTCGACACCGTCGCCAGCCGCATCGTGGAGGCGTTCCTGGCGTTGCCGGTGGTGCTCATCGCCCTCCTCGCGGTCACCACGCTGGGTAGCTCGTCATGGGTGGTCACCGGAGTCGTGGCGGCGCTGTTCACGCCGATCGTCGCGCGCACGGTGCGCTCGGCGGTGCTCGCCGAGCGCGATCTCGACTACGTCACCTCGGCACGCCTGCGTGGCGAGTCGAACCTGTTCATCATGTTCCGTGAGGTGTTGCCCAACGTGATGGGGCCGATCGTCGTCGAGCTCACCGTGCGAGTGGGCTACGCGGTGTTCACGGTCGCGACGCTGTCGTTCATCGGTGCCGGCCCGCCGCCTCCGTCACCCGACTGGGGTGCGCAGGTCAGCGAGAACTACAACTCGATCATCTCCGGGTTCTGGTGGACCACGTTCTTCCCGGCCGCCGCGATCGCCAGCTTGGTGATCGCCGTCAACATGATCGCCGATTCGGTGCAGTCGGTGATGGAGGCGTCATGAGTTCCTCGGCCGATTCCACTACCACTACTGCGGTCGCCGCCGCGCTTGCCGTCGAAGACCTGGAAGTTGCGTACACGGTACGTGGCATCGACCGTGCCGTCCTGCGCGGCGTGTCGTTCACCGTCGCGCCCGGCGAGACGTTCGGGCTGGTGGGCGAGTCGGGCTGCGGCAAGTCCACCTCCGCGTATGCCGCGCTGCGTTACCTGCCCAGCAACGGCAAGATCCTCAAGGGCCGGGTGATGGTGGCGGGCAACGACGTCACCGGCATGACCACCGCTGAGCTGCAGGCGTTCCGAGCGCACGACGCCTCGATGGTGTATCAGGACCCGGCGCAGGCGATGAACCCCACGCTGCGCGTGGGGCGCCAGATCATCGAGAGCTTCACGCTGCTCGGCCAGAACAAGGAGCAGGCACAGGCTTCGGCGTTGGAGGCGTTGCGCAAGGTTCGCATCGCCGACCCGGCCCGCGTGATGGATCGCTACCCGTTCCAGCTGTCGGGTGGCATGCAGCAGCGCGTGGTCATCGCGATGGCGCTCGCCTGCAACCCCAAGCTGCTGGTGCTCGACGAGCCCACCACCGGGCTCGATGCAACGGTCGAGGCAGAGGTGCTCGACCTGGTGCGTGTGCTCAGCCGCGAGAGTGGCGCCGCAGTGCTGCTGATCGCACACAACCTGGGCATCATCCGAGCACTCTGCGATCGCGTCGGCGTGATGTACGCGGGCAAGATCGTGGAGGAGGGCCCCAGCAGCGAGGTGTTCGACAACCCGCAGCACCCTTACACGGTGGGCCTGCTGCGTTCCCTGCCGCGTCACGGTGTGCGCAAGACCGAGCGGGCGCTCACCACCATTCCGGGCATCCTGCCGCTCATCGGCACCGAGCTGCCCACGTGTGTGTTCCTCGATCGCTGCCCCATCGCCAGCGACCTGTGCCGCACCGTCGAGCCTCCGTTCGTGCCGGTGGGTACCGACGGCACGCGCTTCACCCGCTGCCACCACCCCGACCTCATCGCCGAGATGAAGGAAGACCTGCCGGTGGTACCGATCAGCGTGCTGGCCCCATCGGAGACTCAGCCCGACGTGCTCGAACTGAGCCACGTCTCCAAGACGTTCCGGCAACGCAACCTGTCGGTGCCGGCGCTGGTCGATGTCGAGCTGGGCCTCTCCGAAGGTGAGACCTTGGGCATCGTGGGCGAGTCTGGTTCCGGCAAGTCCACCTTGGCGAAGGCGATGCTGGGCATCGAGACCGTCGACGCCGGCGGTGTCGTGTCGATGGGCGGTACTGCCGTGCCGTCGCCGACGGGGTCGCGTTCCGCCGAGAACAAGCGTTCCATGCAGATGGTGTTCCAGAACCCGGATTCGGCGCTCAACCGGTCGTGGTCGGTGCGTCGCATCCTGATGCGCAGCGTGCAGAAGCTCACCGGCATCAAGGGCGAAGAAGCCAACAAGCGAGTCGAGGCGTTGGCCGCGCACCTGCGGCTCACGCCGCGGCACCTCGACCTGAAGCCGCGTCAGCTGTCCGGTGGCCTCAAGCAGCGAGTGGCGATCGCTCGTGCGTTCGCCGGCGACCCGCGCATCGTGGTGTGCGACGAGCCGACCAGCGCGCTCGACGTGTCGGTGCAGGCAGCCATCCTCAACCTGCTCGCCGATCTGCAGGCGGAGCAGAAGACCAGCTACGTCTTCATCACGCACGACATGGGCGTGGTGCGCTACCTGGCCGATCGCATCGCGGTGATGTACCTCGGGCGCATCCAGGAGGTCGGGCCCACCGACGACGTGTTCAACGGGCCCAACCACCCGTACACGGAAGCGTTGCTGTCGGCCATCCCCAGCGTGGATGGCGAGGAGAAGGTGCGCATCCGCCTCGACGGCGAGATCCCGTCACCGGCCAACCCGCCGTCGGGTTGCGTGTTCCACCCGCGCTGCCCGCGGGTGATCGCGGGTGTGTGCGAGGTCAGCGAGCCACCGTTGCGCGAGGTGTCGCCCGGTCACTCGATGCGGTGTCACATACCCATCGAGCAGTTGATCGAACTGCAGCACAAGCCCATCGTCGGGTGATGTCGCGTCGGCGGCCTCGCCCGTGATCCGGAGCAGCATCGCTGAGCGGCAGGAGGTTCGCTTCTTTCGGTCGCTGTGGATTGCCGCACCCGGTGCGGCGGCAGCATGGTGGGCGCTGCTGGTGCTGCGCGGCGTGCTACCGGTGGGCGTGTCGCTGGCCTTCGGTGGGCTGATCGGGGCCGTCTCGCGTGGCTCCTCGCTGGTGCTGCCACTCGTGCTGTTCGGTGCCTCGTTCATGGCCTCGCTGGTGGCGTTCCCGTTCCTGCAACTGGCCAGCGCCAACCTGGGCAGTCGCATGTCGGCTCACCTCTACGACCGCTTGACCACACTGTGCACGCAGCCGGAAGGCGTCGGCCATCTCGAGCGACCGGAGCTCGCCGACGACCTCACCCTCGCGCGCGACTTCGATCTCGGCCTCATCGGCCCGCCGCTGGCGATCTCGATGGACTTCATCGCCGGTGGCCTGGTCGAGCTCGTCACCGGCGTGTCGGCGGCGATCGTGCTCGCCTGGTTCCACTGGTGGGCGCCGCTGGTGCTGCTGGCGGCGTGGGGTTCCACTCACTGGCTGCTGCGCGAGAGCGGGGTGTGGAAGGACCGCAACACGGGCGAGGTGCGCAGCGCACAGCGCCATGCCGATTACGCCTACCGGCTGGCGGTGGACGCGGCGCCGGCCAAGGAGATTCGGTTCTTCGGGCTCAGCACGTGGGTGATCGACCGCTTCGTCAGCACTCGCCGCCGTCTCTACGACCTGCAGTACGAGGCCACCCACTTGCGCGAGCGGTCGGTGCTGGGCTGTCTGGTCATCGTGGCCGCCGCCAACGCACTGGTGTTCTGGGTGTTGGGTCGCGATGCCCTGGCCGGCTCTCTTGGTCCTGGCGAGGTGGCTGTGTTCGCGCAGGCCGCGCTCGGCGTCGGAGCGATCGCGTTCGGCGGGCTGAGCTGGGCGCTCGACGGAGCGGCTGCACCTGTCGCCGCGCTCGCCCGCCTCGAAGCCGCGACCGCAGCGGCGGGTGCGCTGCCGCCGGGCAAGGGCGTTGCTGCCGCGGCCGCAGCGCCGCACATCCGTTTCCAGGCCGTGGAGTTCGGGTATCCAGCCGGCGAGGGGGTGGCCCCGCGACCGGTGCTGCGTGGCATCGACCTGGTGATCCCGGCGGGCTCCTCGCTGGCCATCGTCGGCCAGAACGGCGCCGGCAAGACCACGTTGGCGAAGCTGCTGTGCCGGCTGTACGACCCAACCGCAGGGGCCATCTCGGTCGACGGCGTACCGCTCACCGATCTCGACGTAGAGGCCTGGCGCCGGCAGATCGCAGCGGTCTTCCAGGACTTCATCCGCTTCGAGTTGTCGCTGCGCGCGAACGTCGCGCCGTTGGGCGCGCCCGACGACGTGATTCGAGCTGCTCTCACCGAGGCCGGTGCCGATGCAATCGCCGGCGGCGATCTCGACGTGGTGCTCTCCAAGGGGTACGCGAACGGCACCGACCTCAGTGGCGGCCAATGGCAGCGGGTGGCGCTGGCCAGAGCGCTGTGCGCCGTGCGGCAGGGGGCCAGAGTGGTGCTGCTCGATGAACCGACGGCACAGCTCGACGTGCGCGGCGAGTCGGAGATCTTCGAGCGCGTGCTCGACGCCACTCGCGACTGCACCACCATCTTGGTGTCGCACCGCTTCTCCACGGTGCGCCAGGCCGACCGCATCTGCGTGGTCGAGGACGGCGTGGTGGTCGAGCTGGGCAGTCACGACGAGCTCATCGCGCTCGGTGGGCGGTACCGCACGATGTTCGAGCTGCAGGCATCGCGCTTCACCGAGCTCGACGAGACCGGAGAGGAGGTGGTGCATGAGTCGCTCTGACCGGGTCGCACGCGTCGATGCCGACCTGCCGCCGGCGTTTCAATCGCTGTGGCGCACGTTCCGCTTGGGCTATCGCGCGGAGCCGAAGCTGCTGGTGCTGTCGTTGAGCCTGGGGCTGCTGATGATGTTGCCCGACGCGCTGCTGGCACTGTGGCTCGCTCTCATCGTCGACGGCGTCGATCAGCAGCGCCGGTCGTCGATCATCGCTGCCGTCATCGGGCTCGCGGTGTCGGCGACGCTCATCTGGTACCTGTCGGTGCTCTCCCAACGCGTGCAACGCCGCTTCCGGGATCGCGTGGCCATCGCGCTCGAGTCGCACGTCGCCCGCTTGCAGGCGTCGGTGCCCACCATCGAGCACCACGAGCGGCCCGAGCACCTCGATCGGCTGGCGATGCTGCGCGAGCAGGTCTTCGCGCTCGACCACATGTTCATGTCGCTGTTCTCCACGCTCGGTTGGCTGTTCCGGCTGGTGGTCACGACGCTCCTGCTCGCATCCATCCATCCGGCGCTGTTGCTGTTGCTGCCGTTCTCGCTGCCGGCGTTCTTCGTCTCCACCTGGCGGCCGGCGGTAGAGCGCCGAGTCGAGGAATCGGTGGTCTCCAACACTCGCCTCGCTCGCCATCTGTACTCGGTGGCCACGTCGGCGCCCGCCGGCAAGGAAGTGCGCACCACCGGCACTGGCGAGTGGCTGGCCACCGAGCGCCGAACCGCATGGGAGCGTTGGTACCAGCCTGTTGCGCTCGTTCGGCTGCGCACCGCGCTGTGGTTGGGGATGGCGTGGACGGTGTTCGCCGGCGCCTACGTGGGCGCCATCGTGTTCGTGACGGCCGGCCTCGATCGTGGCGTGGCCGCTGTCACGCTCGCCATTGCTGCCGGCATGAAGCTGATCTCCTACGTGGGCGCCACCTCGAGCGAGCTCGGGTTCCTCCGTGGCTTCTGGCTCGATGCCTCGCGACGCCTTGCGTGGCTGGAGGACTACGCGGCCGGCAGCGGTCGCGGTGGCGACCGCCCCGCCCCCGCCTGCGTCACCGAGAGCATTCGCTTCGAGGGCGTGTCGTTCAGCTACCCGGGCACGGATCGATTGGTGCTGGACGATGTGCACCTGTTGCTGCCGGCGGGTGCGGTGGTGGCGGTCGTCGGCGAGAACGGTGCCGGCAAGTCGACGTTGGTGAAGCTGCTGGCCCGCATGTACGCGCCAACCGGAGGGCGCATCACCGTCGATGGTGTTGATCTCGCCGAGATCGACACGGCCCAGTGGCGCGAACGGTTGGCCGGCGCGTTCCAGGACTTCGCCCGGCTGGAGTTCGCCGCACAGACCACCATCGGGGTCGGCGACTTGCCGCGCATCGCCGACCGTTCTGCTGCCGAACACGCCATTGTGCGGGCCGGCGCACACGACGTCGTCGACCGGTTGCCGGCGGGGCTCGACACCCAACTCGGCCCCACGTGGCCCGGTGGCGCGGAGATCAGCTTCGGGCAGTGGCAGAAGCTGGCGCTGGCGCGTGGGTTCATGCGCGACGACCCGTTGCTGCTGATCCTCGACGAACCCACCGCAGCGCTCGATGCCGAGACCGAGCACTCACTGTTCGAGCAGTTCGCTGCGGCGTCGCGCACAGGCGCCGAGAACGGCAGGGTCACCATCCTGGTATCGCATCGCTTCTCGACCGTGCGCATGGCCGATCTCATCATCGTGCTCGACGGCGCGCGGGTGGCCGAGGTGGGTTCGCACGAGCAGCTGATGGCTCGCGATGGCCACTACGCCGCGCTGTTCCGGCTGCAGGCCGCCGCCTACAGCTGAAGTGGCGCCACCGCGTGTGCGGGTTGGGGGCAGGGGGTGTCTGTCGTGAAGAACGGGAACACCGGTTGTCACCCCGGGGAACTGCAGTTGTCGTTCTCTTCACGCGAACACCCGACGTCGATCGTCGTCGGTGGATCGGGCGACGCCGCGGACGCTGGCACTATGCGCGCATGCGCAGGCCCTGCGGGTCGAGCACCGGCTCGTGCTGCAGGGTCGCGGGGCGCCGGCGCCCGATGATCTCGATCTCGAAGCCGGTGCCGTGGGTGGCCAACTCGGCGGGGATGTAGCCCAACGCCAACGAGACGCCGCTGTAGTGCGCATACCCGCCGGAGGTGATCCAGCCGACCACGGCGTCGCCGTCGGGGCCGCAGTGCCACACCGGTTCGTCGCCGATCACATCGGCGGGCGCCTCTGGGTCGACCTCCACCCGGAACATCACCAGCTTGCGCTTCGGCCCGCCGCCGGCGATCTCGGCCTCCACAGCGTCGCGACCGATGAACTCGTGGTCGAACTTCAGCACGCGGTCCATACCGGCTTCGAGCGGTGTGTAGATGGGTCGGTACTCGCGGAACCAGGTACCGAAGTTCTTCTCCAGCCGCATGGTGATGAGCGCGCGGAACCCGAACAGGCCGATGCCGAACTGCTGGCCGGCCTCCCAGATGAGGTCGAACAGGTAGCGCTGGTACTCGGGTTGCACCCAGATCTCGTAACCGAGGTCGCCGGAGTAGGTCATGCGCGACAACCACACGGGGGCCATGCCCAGGTCGACCTTGCGAAAGGCCATGAACGGGAAGTCGTTCGACGCGAGCGACGTGTCGGTGAGCTGCTGCAGCACGTCGCGAGCGTGCGGGCCGGCGACGGTGAGGCCCACCATCGAGAGTGCCAGCACCTCGAACTCGATCGACGAATCGGCCGGAAGGTGAGCGAGGAACCAACGAGGGTGGTGCACCTCGGCGGCCTGCGAGCCGAACAGGAAGAACTCGTCCTCGCCGATGCGACTGACCGAGAACTCGCCCTCGATGCGCCCCTGCGGGTTCAACATCGCGGTGAGGTTGGTGCGGCCCACCTTGGGCAACGAGTTGGTGAACAGGCCCTGCAGCCACGTTGCCGCGCCGGGGCCGCTCACCTTGTACTTGGCGAAGTTCGACGCCTCGCTGAGGCCGACGCGCTCGCGCACCGTGCGGCTCTCCTCGCCCACCGTGTCGAACGCGTTGGAGCGGTAGAAGGTGACGTCCTCCTTGGGTTCCAGCCCTGGCTTCTGGAACCACAGCGGGTGCTCCAAACCGAAACCGGCGCCCATCACCGCGTTGTGGGCCAGCAGCCGGTCGTAGATCGGGGTGGTGTGCAGCGGGCGAGCAGCGGTGAGCTCCTCGTTGGGGAACGTGATGCGGAAGCGGCGGGAGTAGTTCTCGCGCACCTTGGCGTTGGTGTAGGCCAGCGTCGCGTAGTCGCCGTAGCGGGCGACGTCCATGCCCCAGATGTCGGCGCCGGGGTCGCCGTGCACCATCCAGTTGGCGAGCGACAGGCCCACGCCGCCGCCCTGCGACAGGCCGGCCATGACCGCATTGGCCATCCACATGCCCCGCATGCCCTTGATCGGGCCGATCAGCGGGTTGCCGTCGGGGCTGAACGTGAACGGGCCGTTGACGAACTTCTGGATGCCCGCTTTGCCGACCAGCGGGAAGTGCTCGAACGCCTTCTCCAGCTCGGGGGCGATGCGGTCGAGGTCGTGGGGGAGCAGCTGGAACACGAAGTCCCACGGTGTCTCCTTCGGTGCCCACGGCCGGTTGTCCTGCTCGTAGGTGCCGAGCAGGATGCTCTGGCCTTCCTGGCGGGCGTAGATCTCGCCGGCGAAGTCGATCATGTGCGGCAGCTCGCGACCACGGGTCTCGTTGTATGCGATGACTTCCGGCATCGGCTCGGTCATCAGGTAGTGGTGCTCCATGGCCAGCACCGGCAGCTCCAGCCCCGCCATGCGGCCGACCTCGCGAGCCCACAGGCCGCCCGCGTTCACCACGTGCTCGGCATGGATGGTGTGGTCGCGGTCGGTGATGACATCCCAGGTGCCGTCGGCGCGCTGCTGCAGATCGGTGACCCAGGTGTCGGTGTACACCTCGGCACCGCGGTTGCGAGCACAGATCGCATAGGCGTGGGTGACCCCGTACGGGTCGACGCTGCCTTCGTCCTCGTCGTAGAGCGCGCCGACGAAGAACTTCTCCTCCAGCAGCGGGTTCAGCTCCTTGGCTTCCTTCATGGAGATGATCTCCATGTGCATGCCCAGGTAGCGACCTCGGGCCTGGGCCATGCGCAGCCAGTCGAGCCGCTCCGGCGTATCCGCCAGCTGCAGCCCACCGGGCAGGTGGATGCCGCAGTTCTGGCCGCTCTCGGCCTCGATCTCCTTGTACAGGTTCACGGTGTACTGCTGCAGGCGAGCGACGTTGGGGTCGCCGTTGAGCGTGTGCATGCCACCCGCCGCGTGCCACGTGCTGCCGGCAGTGAGCTGCTTGCGCTCGAGCAGCACCACGTCGGTCCAGCCGGCCTTGGTGAGGTGGTAGAGCACGCTGGCGCCGACGACGCCGCCACCGACCACGACGACCTGTGCGGATGACTTCATTGCATTCCCCTTCTTCGAAACCTGCAGTGATTGAGACGTAGCGCGGGTGCGCTCAGAAATCCGTGGCGACGCCACCCTCGGCGATGCGGCGGTCGACGAAGGCGCGCAGCTCGGCCTTCACCGATGGGTCCATCGCCGGCTCTTCGTACGCAGCGAGGTACTGCTGCACCAACTGCTCGACCTTCTGATCGGCGGTGGGGCTGCCCGCTTCCTGCCAGCTCTCGTAGTTGCGCCAGTCGGAGACGAGGGGCTTGTAGAACGCGTGTCGGAAGCGATCCTGCGTGTGCTGCGTGCCGAAGAAGTGGCCGCCGGGACCGACCTCCTCGATGGTGTCGATGGCCAGCGTCTCGGCGTTCACCGGCACCGGCTCGAGCATCGCCGCGACCATCGCCAGCAGGTCGGCGTCGAGCACCATCTTGCCCAGGCTGGCGTGCAACCCGCCTTCCATCCAGCCGGCGCCGTGCATCAGGAAGTTGACGCCGCCCATGATGGCGCCCCACAGCGAGAACACGCTCTCGTATGCCGCCTGCATGTCGAGCGCGTTGGCGGCACACACGTTGCTGCTGCGGTACGGGAAGCCGTAGCGGCGAGCCATCTGGCCACCCATCATCGCCGTGCGCACGTACTCGGGCGTGCCGAAGGCGGGGGCACCGGACTGCATGTCGACGTTGGAGGTGAACCCGCCGTACATCACCGGTGCGCCGGGGTTCACCGTCTGCACGAAGGTGATGCCGCCGAGGGCCTCCGCGTTCTGCTGTGCAACTGCCCCCGCCAGGGTGATCGGCGCCATCGCGCCGGCCAGCGTGAAGGGCGTGACAACGATTGGTTGGTTGTGAGCAGCGAACTCCATCATCCCCTGCGCCATCGGTACGTCGAGCCGAAGTGGGGAGTTGGTGTTGACGACGGTGATCACCGACGGTTCGCGATCCAGCGTGGCCATGTCGATGCCGCGAGCGATGCGCACCATCTCCAGCGCGTCGCGGTTGCGTTGGCGACCGAGGCTGTAGCAGTGCAGGCCCTTGTCGGTCATGGTGAGGATGTCGTAGGTGGCTTCCAGGTGGCGGATGCTGTGGTGCAGGTCGACCGGCTCGACCGGGTAGCCGGCGATGTAGTGCACGATGTTGAGCATCTGTGCCAGCTTGAGCAGGTCTTGGAAACCTTGCCGATCGCCGGTGCGGCGCACGCCGTGGCGGTCGATGTAGTGCGGTGCGCTGGCAACCGTGCCGAACGTGAGCCAGCGACCGCCGACTCGCATGTTGTGGGCAGGGTTCCAGCTGTGCAGGGTGAACTCGTGAGGCGCCTTCGCCACCGACGACTCGACCAGCTCGCGCGGGAAGCGAACCCGCTGCGTCGCCTCGTCCACATCGGCGCCGGCTGCGCGCATGATGCTGCGCGACTCGCCGTCGAGGAACTCCATGCCGATGCGTTCGAGGATGGTGAGGCTGGCCTCGTGAATGGCCTCCACCTCGTCGGTCGAGAGCACCTCGGTGTGGTTGAAGCGCATGCTGGGCTGGCGAAACGGTGCCTGTGCCGGCAGGCGAGGGCCACGATCCGACCTGGCGCGACCACCGCGGCGGCCTTCCGAACGCGTCTCGACTGATAGCGATGCGCCCGGCTCGGCAGGTTCGTTCGGCGTGTCCGTCACGGCGGTCGACACTACACGGTCCGCAGAATTCCTTGTACGGTTGTCTCAGGAATTCGAGTCGGCGGCCGGCGGTGAAGCTTGGTTCCGGTACGGTCGTTCCACTATCATTCCCTCGACCGAGCCGGGCACGCGGCCGGTGAGTGCATAGGGGGCGGAGTTGTCGCAAGACACTTCTCAGCGGACGATCGAGTGGCCCACAGTGGTCCTCCTGGTCGGGTTCTTCGCGGCGTGGTTGGCACTCGTGCTCGGTCATCGAGCCATCCCGTGGCCTTTGCAGTTCGTGGCGTTCGTCCTCCTCGGTGGGCTGTGGATGTCGCTCGGGCACGAGCTGCTGCACGGTCACCCCACCCGGTGGAACTGGGTCAACACCGCGATCGGGTTCCTTCCGCTGGCGTTCTGGCTGCCGTTCAACCGGTACAAGGCGTTGCACATCAAGCACCACCTGTCCGACCTCACCGACCCGGAGGACGACCCCGAGTCGTTCTACGTGGCCCCGCCCAGGTGGCAGCAGGCCGGTCCGTGGCGCCGGCGCTTCTTCCTGTTCCTCCGCACGGTGCCTGGTCGGCTGACGGTGGGAGTGCCACGGGGCATCCTGCGCTTCTGGCGCCGTGAGATCAGGTTGCTGTCGGGCGGCGGCATTGCCCTGCCGTGGGCGTTGCACATCGCTGCCAGCGTCGCGCTCGGTTGGTGGCTGTTCGGTGTTGTCGGTGTCAACCCCTGGGTGTACGTGCTCGGGTTCTCCCTCGGTGGTTCGGCGTGCACGCAACTGCGCTCGTTCGTCGAGCATGCCGCCGTGGCCGAAGGCACTCGTTGCGCCGTGGTGAAGGCCAGCCCGCCGATGGCGTTGCTGTACTTGAACAACAACCTGCACCACACCCACCACGCAGTGCCCGACCTGGAGTGGTACAAGATCCCGGCGATGCACCGAGCGTTGGGTTCCGATGCGCTGGCGGATGCCGGCGCCGGCCTGTACTCGGGTGGCTACCTGGAGGTGGTGCGCACCTACTTCCTGCACCCGTTCTGCCAGCCGGACCACCCGTTGTCGCCCGGCGCCCGGCCATACGGCTCGCGCGGCATCGCCTGATGCCCGCCGAGGTGGCGGTGGCGTCGCTGGCGATGTACCCGTTCGCCTCGTTGCGTGGTGCCACTGACACGCTGTGGTCGGTCGTGCGCCAGCACCTCGGCTGGGGTCCGACCACCTTGGAGTGGACGGTGTTGACGCCCGAGGTGTGGCACCACCCGCAGCTGCTGCTGGCGCAGACCTGCGGGTGGCCGCTGGTCACTGTGCTGACCGACGACGTGACGGTGGTCGGCGCATTCGACTACGACGTGCCGGGCGCTGTCGACGGTACGTACTGCTCGGTGCTGGTGAGTGCTCAGGACACGACGCTCGACGTGCTGCGCGCCCGAGCCGATGTCGTTGCAGCGGTCAACAGCACCGACAGCTTGTCGGGGTGGGTCAGCCTTCAGCACGCATGGGGTGGCCGCCCGGCGGTGATCGTCGAGACCGGCTCGCATCTCGAGAGCGTGCGTGCAGTGGCAACCGGGCGGGCCGACGTGGCATCGATCGACGCCGTGTCGTGGGCGTTGTTCGCCGAGCTGGAACCCGAGTCGGTGTCGCTGCTGCACGTCGTCGGCGCCGGCCCACGAGTGCCGTGCCTGCCGGTGGTTGCGAGCTCCGCTCACGCGGGTGACGTGCCTGCGTTGCGGACGGCGTTCGCGGCGGCCGTGGCCGACCCGGCTGCGTCGGAAGCCTGCGCAGCGCTGCGCATACGCGGCTTCGTGCCGATGGATCTCGCCGACTATCTGCCGTTGCGTTCGCTGGTGCCCTGAGCCGACGGCGGTCGGGCCTTCGCCGGGTTGAGCACGTTGCGCCAGTTCACCTCCTTCAGACTCTGACTTCAGCAGCAGTCGCAGCGGTGCCACACTGAGCGGGTGCCCGCTGGCCTCGACGGAAACCCACGACCGATCACGAGCCCGCAGCGTGAGGCCGTCCTGGCGCAGATCGTCGAGACCATTGCTCGTCGGCGGCTATCCGGGCGACCGTTCCTGATCGCGATCGATGGGATCGACGGGGCCGGCAAGACCACCTTCGCTGACGAGCTCGCCCAGCGATTGCTCGGGCTGGGAGTGCGGGTCGTGCGTTCGACGGTCGATTCGTTCCATCATCCACGCACGGTGCGTCACCGCCGTGGAGCGACCTCACCAGTGGGTTTCTACTTCGATTCGCACGACCTCGATGCGCTGCGCGACCGGTTGCTCGTGCCGTTCCGTCGCGGCGCCGGCAGCAGCGTGGTGACCGCAGTGTTCGACGAGCCCACAGACGCTGCCATCGACGCCGAAGCCAGAGCAGTCGGCGCCGACGACGTGTTGCTGTTCGACGGGATCTTCGTCCAACGCCCCGAGCTGCGCGAGTTCTGGGACTTGGTCGTGTTCCTCGATGCCGCGCAGCGGGTCAACCTGCAACGCCTCGAGCTCGTTCTCAGCGATCTGCCAGCGACGCCGATCGACATCGTCGGTCACGTCCTGGAGTGGGGCGCGCGCATCGACCGCTACGCGTCGGGCATGCGCTACTACCTCGACGTGGTCGACCCCGCGCAGCGTGCCGATGTGCTGGTGGACAACAACGACCTGCGCCACCCGATCATCGTGCGGGGCGTGGACTGACGCACGCAGACGCGCTGCCACCGCGGCGCCTCGGGGCTGGGACTCCGTACAGCTGCCGATGATGGTGAAGCCTGGACGGGAATCGTCTCGGACGCCGAGACGAATCCCGTCAGGAAGCACATTTGGAACGGATCGCTCCCAGAAGCCAGGCCGATCGTATTGTCCGATGTGGCGCCGGTTCGCAAGTGCACTCGCCATGCGGAACGCTTGCTCCAGAGGGAGTTGGCGACGTGGGTGGGATGAAGCGTCGACGCGTCGGGCCCGGGCCCGCGTCAGCGCACGCCGAGCGCGCGTTCGACGGCGGCCGCGCATGCCGCAACCGCGGCAACCGCCGTCTCCAGCGCATGGCCGTGCAGCCGGAATGACGGCCCGACCACGCTGACGGCGGCCAGCACCTTGCCGTCGGCGCCGCGCACCGGCGCTGACACGGCGGTGATGCCGGCTTCGACGGCGTCGAGCCGTACTGCAACGCCACGGCTGTCGACCCTGCCGGCCAGCGCCTCGCCGACCGCCGAGTTGCGGCGCGTGACCCGCTGGCCCAGCCAGCTGACGTGACGCACGGCATGAGAGCCGGGCCGGCTGGCCACGTACACGGCGTGGTGAGCGTCGGCGGCCTCGGCGAGATAGGCGGACTCGCCGGTGACAGTGGCGAGCTGCAGCAGCGCCGCGTCGGCCAGGCGGGGGAGCGTGGCGGTGGTGGAGAGGGCGCGGGCGATGCGCAGCAGCTCTGGCCCTGGGACGTAGCGCCCATCGGCGCTGCGGCTGGCGAAGCCGGCTGCTTCCAGCGAGCGCAACTGCCGTAGGGCGGTGCTCGCCGAGAGGTCGACCGCGCGTGCGGCGTCGGCCAAGGCGATGCCATCGGGGTTGGCCGAGCCGTGATCGGCGACCACTTTGAGCAATGCCAAGCCACGATCCGTGGCACGCGGCTGCGAGCTCTGGGAGGCTTGCGACATGTTGCGTAGTATGGCAGGCTGTTGCGCACAATGAAAGACATCAGCGATATCCAACTTGGTAGTCGGGGCGCCGCCTTCGATGATGTCGTGGCCGTCGCCCGCGGGGGTGCACAGGTGCGCCTCGCCGCCGAGGCACACGCGGCGATGGCGCGCTCGGCGGCCCTCGTCGATGGCTTCGTGGCTGGCAACACGCCGGTCTACGGGGTCACCACCGGCTTCGGTTCGCTGGCCAGCACGGTCATTCCGGCCGAGCGCACCGCCGAGCTGCAGGTCGCGTTGGTGCGGTCGCACGCAGCCGGCATGGGCGACACCGTCGAACCTGAAGTGGTGCGGGCGATGCTCTTCCTGCGCGCCCGCAGCCTGGCCATGGCGTACTCCGGTGCCCGGCCCCAGATCGCCGAGCTGCAGTTGGCGATGCTGAACGCCGGCATCACCCCTGTGGTGCGCGAGCACGGTTCGTTGGGCGCCAGTGGCGACCTGGCGCCGCTCAGCCACTGCGCGCTCGCGTTGATCGGTGAGGGCGAAGTGTGGGCCGGCGGCGATGCCGAGCCAGCAGCCGCAGCACTCGAGCGCGCCGGCCTCGCCCCTGTCGCACTGCGCGCGAAGGAGGGCCTGGCGCTCATCAACGGCACCGACGGCATCCTGGGCATGCTCTGCCTGGCGCTGCACGACCTTGGCGAGCTCGCTCGACTTGCCGATGTCACCGCGGCGATGACGGTGGAGGGCCTGCTCGGTACCGACCGCGCGTTTGCTGCCGACCTGCAGGCGCTGCGCCCGCAGGTGGGGCAAGCGGTCAGCGCGCGCAACCTCACACGGGTGCTCGCCGGCTCGGCCATCGTCGCCAGCCACCGCGACGGCGACTCGCGGGTGCAGGACGCCTACTCGTTGCGGTGCTCGCCACAGGTGCACGGCGCGGCGCTCGACACCATGGCCCACGCCCGCATGATCGCCGAACGTGAGCTGGTCTCGGCCATCGACAACCCGATGATCCTGCCCGATGGGCGGGTGGAGAGCTGCGGCAACTTCCACGGGGCCCCCGTCGGGTTCGTGTGCGACTTCCTCGCCATCGCGGCCAGCGAGTTGTCGGCCATCGCCGAGCGGCGCACCGACCGCATGCTCGACGTTGCCCGCTCGCACGGCCTGCCCCCGTTCCTGTCGCCCGATGCGGGCGTGAACAGCGGCATGATGATCGCGCACTACACGCAGGTGTCGATGGCACTGGAGAACCAGCGCCTGGCAGTGCCGGCCAGCACTCAGAGCATGCCCACCAGCGCGATGCAGGAAGACCACGTCTCCAACGGGTGGGCCGCGGCTCGCAAGCTGCGTCGCTCGATCGCCAACCTGCGCCGCGTGCTCGCCGTCGAGATGGTCTGCGCCGCGGCGGCCATCGATCTGCGCACTCCGCTGCAGCCGGCCGCGGGTACTGCCGCAGCGGTGCGCGTCGTGCGCGAGCGGGTCGCCGGGCCTGGCCCCGATCGTTGGTTGTCGCCAGATCTCAGAACCGCCGAACAGCTGCTCGCCGATGGCAGCGTTCTCAGCGCGGTGGAAGCCGCCATCGGCCCGTTGGAGGTGTTGTGATGTCTGGTCCCCGACCCGTCCGCGCTGCGCGTGGTACCGAGTTGAACTGCCTCGGTTGGCCGCAGGAGGCGGTGTATCGCATGATGCACAACAACCTCGACCCGGAGGTTGCCGAGCGCCCCGACGACCTGGTGGTCTACGGCGGCACCGGCCGTGCGGCGCGCAGCTGGGATGCCTTCGATGCGATGGCGCGCACGCTCACCACCTTGAAAGCCGACGAGACGATGCTCGTGCAGTCGGGCAAGCCGGTAGGGGTGTTCCGCACCCACGAGTGGGCACCGCGCGTGCTGCTGGCCAACAGCAACCTGGTGCCCGAGTGGGGCAACTGGGACGAGTTCCGCCGCTTGGAGGACATGGGCCTCACCATGTACGGCCAGATGACCGCAGGGTCGTGGATCTACATCGGCACCCAGGGCATCCTGCAGGGCACCTACGAGTGCTTCGCCGAGATCGGCCGCCGCAAGTTCAGCGCACCCGGGCGGCCGGGCACGCTGCGCGGCACCATCACGCTCACCGCCGGTCTCGGTGGCATGGGTGGCGCGCAGCCGCTGGCAGTCACCATGAACGATGGTGTGGCGTTGTGCATCGATGTCGACGCTTGGCGCGTCGAGCGGCGTCACGAGCACCGCTACCTCGACGAGATCGCCGACTCGCTGGAGGACGCAGTGGCTCGCTGCACGAAGGCGCGCGACGAGGGCCGGCCGCTCTCGGTCGGGGTGGTGGGCAACGCGGCCACGATGGTGCCGCAACTGCTCGACATGGACTTCCCTGCCGACATCGTCACCGATCAGACCAGCGCGCACGATCCGCTCAGCTACGTGCCGGTCGATCTCACCCCCGAGGCCACTGCCGAGATGGCACGCACCAACCCGCAGGAGCTGATTCGTCGCAGCCGGGAGAGCATGGCCATGCACTGCCGGGCGATGGTGGGCTTCATGGACAAGGGCAGCGAGGTCTTCGACTACGGCAACAGCCTGCGCACCGAGGCCAAGCTGGGCGGCTTCGAGCGCGCCTTCGACTACCCCGGCTTCCTGCCCGCGTACATCCGACCGCTGTTCTGCGAAGGCAAGGGCCCGTTCCGCTGGGTGGCGCTCAGCGGCGACCCCGCCGACATCGCCGCCACCGACAAGGCGGTGCTGGAAGAGTTCCCCGACGACGAAGGCCTGCATCGGTGGATCGGGCTGGCGGCCGAGCGCGTTGCGTTCCAGGGTCTGCCGGCTCGCATCTGCTGGCTCGGCTACGGCGAGCGGCAACGCCTCGGCCTGCGGTTCAACGAGATGGTTCGCCGTGGCGAGCTGAAGGCGCCCATCGTCATCGGTCGCGACCACCTCGACTCGGGCTCGGTCGCCTCGCCGTACCGCGAGACGGAGTCGATGCTCGACGGCAGCGACGCCATTGCCGACTGGCCACTGCTGAACGCGCTGGTCAACACGTCGAGCGGGGCCACCTGGGTCAGCATCCACCACGGCGGTGGCGTGGGCATCGGGCGCAGCATCCACGCGGGCATGGTGGCCCTCGCAGATGGCACCGACCTGGCCGACCAGAAGCTGGAGCGAGTGCTCACCACCGACCCGGGCATGGGCGTCATCCGTCATGCAGATGCCGGCTACCAGCGCGCGATCGACGTCGCCGATGAACGTGGTGTCCGCATTCCCATGCGCGAAGGTTGAGGCGTGACGGTTCGAGAGATACTCCACGTCGGGAACCCCCTGCTGCGCGAGCGCTCACGCGAGCTCACGCTCGACGAGCTGGCGAGGCCGGCCACCCAGCAGCTCATCGATGACCTGATCGACACGATGCATGCCGCCAACGGTGCGGGCATTGCGGCACCGCAGGTGGGCGAGCTGGTGCGCATCGCCACCATCGAGGTCGGCGACAACCCGCGTTACCCCTACAAGCCGCGCATCCCGCTGACGGTGGTGGTCAACCCGGTCATCGAGCCGCTCGACGGCGAGCTGGTGGAGATCAACGAAGGCTGCCTGTCGGTGCCCGACATGCGTGGCAACGTGATGCGTCACGTGAACGTGAGAGTGCGCTGGTGGGATCGCAACGGGGCCGAGCACGACGAAGTGCGCCGCGGCCTCACCGCCGGCACCTTTCAGCACGAGTGCGACCACCTCGACGGGCTGCTCTTCCTCGATCGCGTGCACGACACGCGCAGCCTCACCACGTGGGAGCAGTTCGAGCGGTTCCATCGTGCTGCGTTCATCGAGCGCATCACCGAATTCGTGCAGCGGGTCGGGTCCTGAGTGAAGGCGTACTGGTGTGAGCTGGCATGGCTGGGTGGCGACACTGCTACCGCCGACGTATTGCTGCAGACCAGCGGCGATCGGATCACCGCCGTGCACGCCGGTGTGCCGTGCCCACCGGAGGCGGTGCGCCTGGGCGGCCTCACGCTGCCGGGAATGGCCAACGCCCACAGCCACGCCTTTCATCGGGTGCTGCGCGGCCGCACCCAGGTTGGTACCGGTTCGTTCTGGACGTGGCGCGAGCAGATGTACGCGGCGGCCGCGCAGCTGAACCCCGACTCGTACCACCGCCTGGCGCGAGCGGTGTACGGCGAGATGGCGTTGGCCGGCATCACCTGTGTCGGAGAGTTCCACTACCTGCACCACGGCGCCGGCGGCACCCCCTACGCCGACCCCAACGCGATGGGCGCTGCTCTCGTGGCGGCGGCCGGCGACGCCGGCCTGCGCATCACGCTGCTCGACACGTGCTACCTACGTGGTGGCATCGGCGTCGAGCCCAACGAGACCCAGCGCCGCTTCAGCGATGGCGACGCGCTGTCGTGGGCCGCACGTGCGTCGGCCCTCAGTTCGCTGGAGTCACCCACGTCGCGCATCGGCGCAGCCGTCCACTCCGTGCGGGCGGTCGACCCTGCGAGCATCGAGGTCGTGGCGGCGTGGGCGGCACAGCGCACAGCGGTGCTGCATGCTCACGTGTCGGAGCAGAAGGCGGAGAACGAGCAGTGCATCGAGGCCTACGGTCTCACTCCCACGGCCCTGCTGGCCGAGCGAGGGGTGCTCGACGAGCGCTTCACGGCGGTGCACGCCACGCACCTGGCGGTCGCCGACATCGGGCTGTACGGCACGAGCGGATGCAGCATCTGCATGTGCCCCACCACCGAGCGCGACCTGGCCGATGGCATCGGCCCGGCGATGCAGTTGCGCGACGCCGGCGCCCGCCTGTCGCTGGGCACCGACTCGCAGGCAGTCATCGACATGTTCGAGGAGGCCCGCGCGGTCGAGCTCGACGAACGCCTCGCCTCCCGGGTGCGTGGCAGCCACGACGCGCCGTCGTTGTTGCGTGCCGCCACGCGCAACGGTCACGCCGGCCTCGGTTGGCACGAAGCGGGCAGCCTCCAGGTGGGCGGTCTCGCCGACTTCACGTCGCTGCGGCTCGACACCGTGCGAACGGCCGGTACGTCGATGGTCACGGCACTGGAGTCGGCGGTGTTCGCGGCCGGTGCCGCCGATGTGCATCACGTGGTCGTCGACGGCGAGATCATCGTTGCCGACGGGCGGCACGTCCGCATCGATGTCGCGGCCGAACTGGCCTCCGTCATCGGTGAACTGATGGGCCAGTGATGACCACGACGGTGCTCGACCGCATCGGCCTGCTGGTCACCAACGACATCGCCGCCGGCGCCGGCCCGCTGGGTCTCGTGCGCAACGCGTCGGTGGTGTTCGAGGGCGATCGCATCGTGTCGGTCGCGGGCGCCGGCCAGATCGCCGACCGGCGCATCGATGCCGACGGAGCCTGTGTCATCCCCGGCTTCGTCGACAGCCACACCCATCTCGTGTTCGCCGGTGACCGAGGTGACGAGTTCGCCGCTCGCATGGCAGGCAGGCCCTACGAGGCCGGCGGCATCCGGGTGTCGGTCGCGGCCACCCGCGGTGCAACGGAGGCCGAGCTCCTGGCTCTCGCCGGCGGCAGACGAGCAGAGGCTCGTCGAGCCGGCATCACCACGGTCGAGATCAAATCGGGCTACGGGCTCGATGCGCATCACGAGGCGCGTTGTCTGCGCGTCGCTCGCTCGTTCACCGGTGACACCACCTTTCTCGGTGCGCACGTGGTGCCGGCCGAGTTCGAAGGACGCACCGACGACTACGTGCACCACGTGTGCACCGACATGTTGGCGGCGGCGTTGCCGTACGCGCGCTGGATCGACGCGTTCTGTGAAGTCGGCGCGTTCGACGAGCACCAGTCGCGAGCGGTGCTGGCCGCCGGAAGGGCTGCCGGCCTCGGGCTGCGCCTCCACGCCAACCAACTCGGCCACGGCCCCGGAGTGCAACTGGCCGTGGAGATGGGCTGCGCATCCGCCGACCACTGCACCTACCTGTCGGATGACGACATCGCTGCACTGGCCGGCAGCGACACCGTGGCCACCTTCCTGCCGGCCACCGACTTCAGCACTCGCCAGCCCTACCCCGATGCGCGGCGGGTCATCGACGCCGGTGCGACGGTGGCGCTGGCCACCAACTGCAACCCGGGTAGCAGCTACACCACCTCGATGTCGTTCTGCATCGCGCTGGCCGTGCGCGACATGCGGATGACGCCCGAAGAAGCACTCTCGGCGGCCACCGTCGGCGGCGCCAGCGCGCTGCGTCGCGGCGACGTCGGGCGCATCGCTCCCGGGTGCCGCGCCGACCTCGTCGTGCTGGAGGCGCCTTCCTACACGCACTTCGTGTACCGGCCGGGAGTGCCGCTCATCCGCAGTGTGATCGAGGCCGGTTCACTCACGTGAGCGCCGGCAACAAGGCGTGGGCCTCCGCGCGCCCGCTGCTTCCCGGCCTCGTCGTCGCGCTGGCGGTCGCGCTGGTTGGTTACGTGGTGCATCACAACGTCGACGTCGTGTCGCCGCACGTGGTGGCCGTGGCGTGCGGCATCCTCGGTGCCACGTTCGGCCGCATCGAGGAGCCGTTCAAGCCCGGCCTGCGCTTCTGCGCGAAGAAGGTGCTGCGCGCCGGCATCGTCTTGCTCGGGTTCCGGCTCTCGTTGAGCGAGTTGGGCAAGCTGGGGCCGCGGGCGCTCGTGGCAGTCGTTGCCGTGGTCGTGGCCACGTTCTTCGGCACCCAGTGGCTGGCGCGCCGGCTCGGGTTGTCGCGCTCGCTGGGGTTGCTGATGGCCACCGGCTACAGCATCTGCGGGGCGTCGGCCATTGCCGCCGTGGAACCGTTCGCCGATGCCAGCGAGGAGGAAGTGGCGTACTCCATCGCGCTCGTCACGTTGTGCGGCACGCTGGCGATCTTCACCTTGCCCGGCCTCGGCTCGCTGCTCGGGCTGACCGCCACCGAGTTCGGGGCGTGGGTGGGCGCTTCCGTGCATGACGTTGGGCAGGTGGTGGCGGCCGCCTCCACTCACGGCGAGGTCTCGCTGAAGCTGGCCACGTTGGTGAAGCTCACTCGCGTGGCACTGCTCGCGCCGCTGCTCGCAGGCGTTGCCATCGCCGCTCGCCGCCGTCAGGGCGACGCGGCACTCGAGGGTGCCAAGCGTCCGCCGTTGCTGCCACTGTTCATCCTGCTGTTCCTCGTCGCGTCGGCGATCACCTCCACGGGTGTGCTGTCCACGCGTGCGCTCGCCGACATCAAGAACGCCGAAACCATCCTGCTCGGCATGGGTCTGGTGGGCCTCGGGAGCAACGTCGACCTGCGCAAGCTGCGCGCCGTCGGCGGGACGCCGCTGGCCCTTGCGCTGAGCAGTTGGGCGCTGGTGGCAGTGGTGTCGTTGGCCGCGGTGAAACTGTCGGGTCTGTGAGCCAGGCACTAGGGTGACCGGCCGTGGCCAGGACACCCGATCTCGAGCGCCGCCAAGAGCTGCTCGACCGCATCGTCGAATACCTGGCGCAGAACGGCCTGGCACAGGCGACGCTGCGCCCGATGGCCGCCGCGCTCGATGTCAGCATCAACCGGCTGGTGCACCACTTCGGCTCGAAGGAGGAGCTGCTCACGGCGGCCCTTGCCCGCTCGCTCGAGCAGCAGATCACGGTGCAGAACGCGTGGCTGTCGCGAGCCCCGCGCCTCACCCAGGCCGAGCTCTATCGCAAGTGGTGGCGTTGGATGAACGCGGCGCCGGCCAACCTCGCGCTGGTGCGCCTGAACTACGAGGCCGCCACGCTCGAGCCCACCGTCACCGGCCTCGCCGGCGAGGTGCGCGCCGACCAGATCGGTGTGTGGCGCCACGACACAGCGCTGCGACTCGTCGCGGAGGGCATGCCGCACGAGCGAGCGGTCGACGAAGCCTCACTGATCAAGGCCACCTTCACCGGGCTGGTGATGGATCTGTTCGCCACCGGCGATCGGCGGCGGCTGACCAAGGCGATGGACGACTTCCTCGAACGCCTCACCGAGACCGTCGCCGCCAGCCGCCGATGAACCAGCAGCGGTCGCCATCGCTGCTGCCCAGCCTGCGCGGCGAGCTCGGCGACCGCGCCGACGCAGTCCGCGTGGCCGGTGAGCCCGTCTCGTGGGCCACCCTGAGCGCGATGGCCAACGGCACCGCGGCCCGGCTGCTGGGCGCCCGCGCCGTCGCGATCGACGCGCGTCCAACGCTGCAGACGGTCATCGCCGTTGCTGCGGGCCTGGCCGCAGGCGTGGCGGTGGTGCCGGTGCCACCCGATGCCGGGCCGGTCGAGCGCAGCCACATCATCCGCGACTCGGGGGCGGAAGCGGTCGTGGGCGCCGCGGACTGGCCCGACGTGGCGCTGGCCCGCATCGAGCTCGCCACCGATGGCAGCTTGCTGGCGGAACCGGCCGACGACGTCGCTGCGCTCATCGTCTACACCTCGGGCACGACGGGCTCGCCGAAAGGCGTGGTGCTGTCGCGGCGCGCAGTCGCGGCCGGCCTCGACGGTCTCGCTTCCGCCTGGCAGTGGACTGCCGACGACACGCTGGTGCACGGCCTGCCGCTGTTCCACGTGCACGGCCTCGTGCTCGGCGTGCTGGGCGCACTGCGGGTGGGGTGCCGCCTGGTGCACACCGGCAAGCCCACGCCGGCCGCCTACGCGGCGGCACAGGGTTCGCTCTACTTCGGCGTGCCCACGGTGTGGGGTCGAGTGTGTGCCGAACCTGCGGCGGCGACCGCCTTGCGCAGCGCCCGCCTGCTGGTCTCCGGCAGCGCCCCGCTCCCGGTGGCGGTCTTCGAGCAGCTGCGCGCGCTCACCGGCCACCACCCGGTCGAGCGCTACGGCATGACCGAGACGCTCATCACCCTCAGCACGCGCGCCGATGGCGAGCGTCGACCGGGTTGGGTGGGCCTCCCGATCGACGGCGTGCGCACTCGACTGGTGGGCGACGACGGCTCAGCGGCGGCGCGCGACGGCGACACGATCGGCGAGCTGCATGTCGCCGGTTCGACCCTCTTCGACGGCTACCTCGGCCGCCCGGAGGCAACGGCGACGGCGTTCGACGATCAGTGGTTCCGCACCGGCGACGCAGCGGTCATCGACGCCGACGGCTTCCACCGCATCGTCGGCCGGCAGTCGCTCGACATCATCAAGACCGGGGGCTTCAAGGTGGGCGCCGGCGAAGTCGAAACTGCACTGCTCAGCCACCCGTCGGTGCTGGAGGCGGCGGTCGTCGGTGCGCCCGACGACGATCTCGGCCAGCGCATCGTCGCCTACGTGGTCGGCAGCGACATCGACGCTGCTGCGCTGATCGAGCACGTTGCGGCCACGCTGTCGGTGCACAAGCGACCCCGCGACGTGCGGGTCGTCGACGAGCTGCCACGAAACGCGATGGGCAAGGTGCAGAAGGGCTTGCTCGGTCGCTGACCGGATCCGACACCACAGCACTCGCTCACCACACCCCAGGGGGTATGCTCGCGACATGCAACTGCCGGAGGACATCACTGCCGATCTGCTGCGCCGCCTCGCTCGCATCGAGGGTCAGGTTCGTGGCGTACAAGCCATGCTCACCGATGGGCGAGAGTGCCGCGAGATCGTCGCCCAGCTCTCTGCCGTCGGCAAGGCGGTCGACCAGGTCGGCTTCAAGATGCTGGCCACCGGCATGGCCGCGTGCTTGGCCAACCCCGACGTGGCCAGCAAGAGCGGCTTCGACCTGGAAGAGGTCGAGCGGCTGTTCCTGAAGCTGGCCTGAGTCGTCGCCTCGTGCCCGTCGCCGCTCAGGCGACGATGTTGACCATGCGGCCGGAGACGACGATGACCTTCTTGGGCGTCGCGCCGGCCAAGGCGGCCTGCACCTTGGCATCGGCGAGCGCGACCGCCTGCACCTCGTCGTTGTCGGTGCCGGCAGGCACCACGATGTGGCTGCGTACCTTGCCGTTGATCTGCACGGGATACTCCACCGTGTCGGCGACCAGCAACGCGGGGTCGGCCACCGGGAACGGTTCGTAGGTGATGGAGCCCGGGTGGCCGAGCTTGGCCCACAGCTCCTCGGCAGCATGAGGGGCTAGCGGGGCCAGCATCTTCACCAGCGGCTCGGCCATGTCGGCCGGGCAGCCACCCAGTTTGGTGAGGTGGTTGTTGAACTCGATCAGCTTGGCGATGGCGGTGTTGAAGCGCAGGTTGTCGAGCTCTTCGCGCACACCGGCGATGGTGACGTGCAGCAGGCGGACGGTGTCGGGCCCCGCTGGTTGCGCCAGCAGGCGAATGCTGCCGGTGTGCTCGTCGACGACGTTGCGCCACACTCGCTGCAGGAAGCGGTGCACGCCCACGACGTCCTTGCTCTCCCACGGGCGGGAAGCATCGAGCGGGCCCATGCTCATCAGGTACAGGCGCAGCGTGTCGGCGCCGTACAGCAGGCACATGTCGTCGGGGTCGATGGCGTTCTTCAGGCTCTTGCCCATCTTCCCGTACTCGCGGGTGACCGGCCGTCCCTCGTGCTGGTACCCGCCGGCGACCGCCTGCACCTCGGCTGCCTCCACGTACATGCCGCGTTCGTCGTGGTACGCAGCCGCCAGGATGTAGCCCTGATTGAACAGGCGGTGGAACGGCTCGACCGAGCTGACGTACCCCAGATCGAACAGCACCTTGTGCCAGAAGCGGGCGTACAACAAGTGCAGCACGGCATGCTCGACACCGCCCACGTACAGATCGACGCCGCCGGACCCGCCCTCGGTCTGCGGGCCCATCCAGTACGCCTCGTTCGCGGGGTCGACGAAGTCGTTCTCGTTGGTGGGGTCGAGGTAGCGCATCTCGTACCAGCAGCTGCCGGCCCACTGCGGCATCACGTTGGTGTCGCGCCGGTACGGCTGCAGGCCATCGCCCAGATCGAGCGTGACGTTGACCCAGTCGTCGAGCCGATCGAGCGGGCTCTCCGGGTTGCTCATCGCGTCGTCGGGGTCGAACGTGCGGGGTGAGAACTGGTCGGTCTCGGGCAGCACCACGGGCAGCAGCTCGTCGGGCAGTGCATGCGGGTTGCCGTCGATGTCGTAGACGATGGGGAACGGCTCGCCCCAGTAGCGCTGGCGGCTGAACAGCCAGTCGCGCAGCTTGTACGTGATGGTGGCCTCGCCGTGGCCGTGCGCTGCCAGCCACTGGTTGGTGAGGTGTGTGCCCTCGGCAACCGTGGCCACGCCGTCGAGGCTGAGCGAGTCGTTGGCGCTGTTGGCGTACGGGGCGTCACCCTTGAACGCATCGGCCCACGTGGCGGTGTCGAGCGTGCGGTCGGGTGGCGACTGGATGGCGACGATGTCGAGACCGAACGTGCGGGCGAACTCGAAGTCGCGCTGGTCGCCGCACGGCACCGCCATGATGGCGCCGGTGCCGTAGCCCATCAGCACGTAGTCGGCGATCCAGACAGGGATCTGCATGCCGTTGACCGGGTTGGTGGCGTACGAGCCGGTGAACACGCCGGTCTTCTCGCGGCCTTCGTTCTGGCGATCGAAGTCGTCCTTGGCTGCGGCTGCGCGGCGGTACTCGGCGATGTCGTTCGCCTGCTGCAGGGTGGTGAGCGCGTCGACCAGAGGATGCTCGGGGGCCAGCACCATGAACGTCGCGCCGAACAGCGTGTCGGGGCGAGTGGTGAACACCGAGATGCGACCCGCAGGCGAGTCGAAGTGCACCATCGCGCCCTCGCTGCGACCGATCCAGTTGCGCTGCATCGACTTGATGGCTTCGGTCCAGTCGAGCAGATCGAGATCGTCGATCAGGCGATCGGCGTAGGTGGTGATGCGCATCATCCACTGGCGCATGTTGCGCTTGAACACCGGGAAGTTGCCGCGATCGCTGCGCCCATCGGCGGTGACCTCTTCGTTGGCCACCACGGTGCCCAGGCCCGGGCACCAGTTGACCGGGGCATCGCTCACGTAGGCCAGCCGCCAGCCATCCAGCTCGCGGGCGCGCTCGGCGGGGGAGAGGGCGGCCCAACTGCCGCTGGTGGGCGTGCGCGTGCCGGTCTCGAACTCGGCGACCAGTTCGTGGATGCGGCGGGCCTTCTTCTGCTGCGGGTCGAACCACGAGTTGAACACCTGCAGGAAGATCCACTGCGTCCAGCGGTAGTAGCCGGGGTCGGTGGTGCTGATGCTGCGGCGCAGGTCGTGGCTGAGGCCCAGACGGCGCAACTGCGCGCGGATGTTGGCGATGTTCTGGTTGGTGGTGATGGCCGGGTGCTGGCCGGTCTGCACCGCGAACTGCTCGGCGGGCAGGCCGAAGGCGTCGAAACCCATCGTGTACAGCACGTTGTGCCCGGTCATGCGCTGGTAGCGGGCGTACATGTCGGTGGCCGTGAAGCCCAAGGGGTGGCCCATGTGCAGGCCGGTGCCGCTGGGGTACGGGAACATGTCGAGGATGAACTTCTTCGGCCGGCCGGCCACCGCCGCAGGGTCGCCCAGTGGGCCGGCGGGGTTCGGCGTGTCGAACGTGCCGTCGGCGTCCCACCGATCGTGCCACCGCGTCTCGATGTCGTTGGCGAGCGCGCCCGTGTACCGGAACGGGGGAGTGTCGCCGGAGGGCATGTCGTTGGCGGTATCGGGATCGGTGGAGTGCATAGCGGCTCGATTCTACGAGCCACCGATCGACTCGGCCCGTTCTTTGCCGTACTACCGTTGCTCGTCATGCCACCTCGTGCGCCCGACACCGACTCGATCGTCACTCGCTTGATCGCCGCCACCGAGCAGCGCACCGGGGTTCGGTTCGTGGGCCACAGCGTGCTGCCGGCCGAAGGCGATGCGTTCGTCTCCTGGGCGCAGCTACACGACGAAGCCCGTGTCGTTGCCGCCGCGCTGCAGGCCCGCGGCCTGGTGCCGGGCGACCACGTCGCCATCCTCGGCCCCACCTCGCGTTCGCTGATGACCATCATCCAAGGGTGCTGGCTGGCCGGCATCGCCAGCATGGTGCTGCCGCTGCCCATGCGCATGGGGTCGCTCGACGTGTTCGTGGAGACCACCCGCGCTCGCATCCGCCACGGCGACGCCAAGCTCATCCTCATCGACGACATGCTCGCCGCGTTCTACGCAGCCGGCCCCGACGACCCGCCGATCGAACCGATGGCCGCGGTGCTGCCGGGGTTCGCTGGTGTGCCCACCAGCGATCGGTGGGAGCAGCCGGCACACGACCCCGAGCGGCTGGTGATCCTGCAGTACACCAGCGGGTCGACCAGCGAGCCGAAAGGGGTGATGATCCCCGATCGAGTCTTGCGCGCCAACCTCGATGCATCGTGCACAGCTGCGCAGCTTGGTGTTGGTGAGGTG